>AERA01024385.1_pt1 | contig 28304 bp, 25 predicted proteins | sample 267968 | NCBI WGS metagenome assembly AERA01 (sample SAMN02954363, study PRJNA61401) | activated sludge metagenome | biome: terrestrial; feature: wastewater treatment plant; material: activated biomass; isolation source: activated biomass of an industrial wastewater treatment plant | reverse complement strand
CCTCTACGACAAGGCTGGATGTTGAGATTGCAGCATTGCCGCCGCGCGCTCAACGAGTTGAGCCAGCATAGGTTCAGATGCTCAAAGATTGCTGTATCAAGTGATGAGATCGCGGGCGGCCCATTCTGCGGCGCGGCGGCCTGTTAGATCGGTGATGCTTTGGGCTCCTGAGCGCTGAACTTCAGCGGCCAAGTGTTGCTTGATGGCGCCAATCAACGTGGGGCCCTCGTAGATCAAGCCCGTGTAAATCTGGATCAATGAGGCGCCGGCCTCAATCTTTGCCAAAGCGGTTGCGGGGCTGTCGATGCCGCCGATGCCGATTAGCGGAATACGGCCCGAAGTCAGTTGGAATACGCGGGCGAGCATGACAGTTGCGCGGTGGAATAGTGGGCGACCAGATAAGCCACCGGCTTCTGCGCGATTTGGGTCGGCAAGGCCGTCGCGGGCAAGCGTCGTATTCGAGACTGCGATCGCATCGACGGCGTGAGCGCTGAGACGGTCGACAATGGCTGGCAAATCGTCTGTCGCGACATCAGGTGCGATTTTGACGAACACCGGACGGCGTCGCTTGCCTTGAGCAACCAACGCGGCACGCGCGGCCATCACGCGCGACAACAGTTCGTCGAGTGCGGCGGGCGCCTGCAAGTCACGCAGGCCGGGTGTATTGGGCGACGAGATATTGACCGTAAAATAGCTGGCAACGTCGTAGAATGTGTTCAAGCCTGCGACGTAATCGGCTGTGCGATCAGTGCTATCCTTGTTCGCGCCGATGTTGACGCCGACGATGCCTCTCGGTGTTCGGCGGCTTAGGCGCTCCAAGGCGGCGGCATGTCCGGCATTGTTGAAGCCAAGCCGATTGATGACGCCGTTGTCAGCGAGCAGGCGGAAAATTCGTGGTTTGGGATTGCCCGATTGGGGGCGTGGCGTAACGGTTCCTATCTCGGCAAATCCGCAGCCCAAACCGAGGACGGCATCGGGGACGCGGGCGTCCTTATCGAAACCGGCTGCAATGCCTAAGGGATTGGGAAACTCGAGATCGCCCAGCATGACGCGCAGCGAATTTGGATCACCGCCGATCGCCCGCCGATAGATGCCGCGCTCCAGCGACTTCAGCGTGACTTCGTGCGCCTCTTCGGGAGATAACGCAAACAAGATGGTACGGGCGAAATGAAACAAAGACGTCATGTCAGGGTATCGGTTCCTCAAGAGCGGCATCGATGTCGGGTTCGCCGTCGGCGCGTAGCTTGAGCTCGCGAACCCATACAGCGCTGGCGGTGGCAAAATCGGCGTAGAGATGGGGAAAGAGCGCGCCTCCACGCGAGGGCTCCCATTTTAGTGCAGGGCCGAGCGAGGCTGGGTCGAGAGCGATCAGCAAGAGGTCGTCTCTGCCGAAGAAGTGCTTGCGAGCTGTCCCGGCGAGTTGGTCGCGCGTGGAAAAATGGATAAACCCGTCGCGCAGGTCATCCGGGGAGCCGCGAAATGAGCCTGACCGTAAAGCGTTGGACCACTCTTGTTTGCCGGTGATCTTGTAGATCGCGCTGTTGGTGTTGTCCGACATCGTTTGTTCGTCCGATTTGTTCGGATTGCTTGTAGCGCTTCTGCCAACTTGGTGAATAGACGTGCGCATGGAAGAAAGTAAGACTATATTTGAGTGTATGTATAAACCGCAGATCCGTACCCACGATGGCGATTGTTGCTACGACGGTGCGTCTATCTGGATCGTCTCGACTCTTGTCGGGTATTCGTTATCGTTGGTCCGTGCACTGTCGCGGTCTTATTCGTGTGTATAGCAGCATGCGATTGGGGTGGGGCCAGACTGCATCGGGGGATTGGTTAGCAGAAGAAATTGGTAATGTTCCAGCGTTTGCGTCTGGCGTCTGTCGCCATGGGGGAACTTTTCTCCGGCAGGACGTGCTTCAGCGTCCCTGCATTTCAACGGCCCTTTGATTGGGGGCCGGAGGAAGCGCTTCAGCTGCTGGACGATGTGTCCAGCGCGGCGGGGATTGAATCGTCGGATCAGGCCGATCCCGATTATTTTTTGGGAACTGTTCTCTTGCTCACGGAGGATGGTGATGTGCTGCCTGGAACGAGTGAAACCGAAAAAACACCAATCAACTATCAGATCATTGATGGACAACAGCGCCTGACCACGACGACGGTGCTGTTTTCCATCCTGCGGGATCTTGATAGCCGGGATAGCCGGGCTAACGAGAGTGCGCGTAACCTGCCTGATCTCATCGCGTTGCCTAGAGATTCCGACGACGCGGAAGAAAGTCAGCAGAGTTTACAGCCTGACCGAAATTTCCGCATCGTTCTCAATGGTGCTGACCGGGGTCTATTGCAACGTTATGTGCAAGAACCTGGTGGGACACTTCTTGAGCCTGACGATGGTCCGTCGGACGTTTGCCTCGCCTCCAGCAAGCTTCTCGCCGTGCGCGAAGCCCTGTTGTCAACGCTGATGCAACTCAATTCCGATCAACGTGACCGCCTTGCCCAATATTTGGCCGAGAAATGTCATGTTGTGGTGACGCTGTCGCGCGACATCGAACGTGCGCATCGGGTTTTCACGGTTCTCAACGAGCGTGGCAAGCCACTCAGACGCAACGACATCCTCAAGGTTGAAGTGCTTGGCGGGTTGGCTGCCGACGAGAGTGACTATGTGCGCTGGAACTGGGAAGCTATCGAACATCAACTGGGTGACGAGTTCGAGACGTTCTTCAGCTACTTGAAGGTGATGCACGGGCGGCGCCGGGCTTCGGTCATTATCGGATTGCGAATGCTCATCGCGGAAGCAGGCGGTGCGCGCAGGTTTGTCGATAAACTTCTCGTTCCATATGCGCGTGCCTATGCACGTCTTCAATCTTGCCGTGCGGCGCCTCAGTCGGCAGGGGATGAGCTTTCGGTACGCCTGTTCTACATGGGGCGATTGCGCGGACACGAATGGTATCCCGCTGCGCTCACAGCGCTCAGACTTTACGAGAGTGAACCGGAAACAGCGGTGCGGCTTATTCGCGGGATAGATCGATTGGCGCACGTTTCGAGGATCCTGTGTCACGGTAATGGACGACGGGTGTCTCGATTTGCGAGGGTGGTGCAGGCCATTCAATCGGGTGAGGCCAAGGACGAGACTTCCGAGGTCTTCAGCTTTAGTCGTGAGGAGATACGCAACGCCAAGTTTCACCTGCGCAATCTCCACCGCCGTAATCCGCCGGTCTGCAAGCTCTTGCTGTTGCGCATCAACGACCAAATCAGCGGTGAGGTGTCGCTTGTGGACCTCAAGGACCTCAGCGTCGAGCATGTGCTTCCCAACAGGCCGTCACCATCCAGCGGATGGAGGGAGCTGTTTCCTGAGCATGAAATCCGCGAGGCGGCTACGCAGTGCTTCGGCAACTACACGCTCCTTCCGGACAAATTGAATGATCGCATGCGCAATCGCGAATTTGCCGATAAGCAGCGGCAGATCGTATTGTATTTCGGTAATGATCCGATGTTGGCGATCGTGGCGGATGTGGTGACGGCTCGGGGATGGAATTTGGGGACGGTAGCGGCCCGCGAGCTGCGTTTCCTCGGGGCACTTGGCGACATCATTGGAATTGATGTGCGAGATGCTTCGCTTGGAATTGTGAAGCACGCAGCAGAGTAGCCACGACATGTAAATGGCCGGCGGACCTTTGCCGCGCCAATTGCAAATCTCAGCCGTCAACGAGCCAATATTCGCGGCAAACGGCGTTGGCCGGGACAGTATGTATGTCCGCATTGCTTCACTACTTGATGCGGCGCGATACGGATCGCGCTCACGATGGTTTGGATGTGACGAGATCGCCTGACAATCCTTTTGCGATCAGCGCGCGCGTGTTGTCGATGCCATAGAGTTCGATGAAGGAGCCGAACCGCGGGCCCTGACTGGACCCGAGCAGCACCTCGTAGATTGCCTGGAACCATTGACGCAGGCTTTCTTTCGGATAGCCGTTTTCCTTGCCGGCTTCGTAGACGAGGTTCTGCAATGTTGAACCGTCGGCGTCGGCGGGCACATTGGCCAGCGCACTTTCGAGTGCTTCCAACGCGGTTCGCTCGGTGTCGGTTGGGGCTCGATAAACCTTGGTCGGTGCGACGAAGTCTTCGTAATAGCGAACGGCATAACCAGCGAGGTGGTCGAGCAAAGGATGTTCTTGCGCGGTTGCTCCTGGCGCAACACGGCGGATGAAGCCCCATAGCACATCCTTGTCGTGCGCGTTGGAAGCGGCGACGAGATTCAAGAGCAATGCGAATGTAATGGGCAGTTCAGCTTGAGGCGGACTGCCGGTATGAATGTGCCAGACAGGATTGTCGAGTTTCTGCTTTGCTTCTTGACCTGGATAGGCAGCGATGAATTGCAGGTAATCATCGACCGTGCGTGGGATGACGTCGAAATAAAGCCGTTTGGCTGCTTTCGGCTTTTGATACATGAAAAGGGACAGGCTCTCGGGGCTAGCGTACGTCAGCCATTCATCGATCGTAAGGCCATTGCCCTTCGACTTTGAGATCTTTTGACCTTTTTCGTCGAGGAATAGCTCGTAATTGAACCCTTCCGGTGGTGTTCCGCCGAGGGCCTTGCAGATGCGCGACGATAGCGTGACGGAATCGATCAAATCCTTGCCAGCCATTTCATAGTCAATGCCAAGTGCGGTCCAGCGCATTGCCCAATCCGCCTTCCACTGGCACTTGACGCGGCCACCAGTGACAAGTGTCTCGACATGGTCGCCTGTTTCGGGGTCGGCATAGGTGACAGTGCCCTTAGCAACATCGCGGGCGATCATCGGGACCTGCAGCACCTTTCCAGTGCGCTGACAGATCGGCAGGAACGGTGAATACGTCGCTTGGCGTTCAGGCCCAAGCGTGGGCAGGATTATTGCCATCACCTCATCGTAGACCGCGAGCATCTTCAAGAGCGTCGCATCCATCATGCCTGACTTGTAGCAAGTGGTTGCTGAGAAGAATTCGTAGTCGAAGCCGAACTGATCAAGGAATGCGCGTAAGCGCGCATTGTTGTTGTGAGCGAAACTTTCGTGCATCCCGAAGGGGTCGGGAACGTTCGTCAGCGGCTTATCGAGAGCAGCTTGAAGCAGTTCCTTGTTTGGGACATTGTCGGGCACCTTGCGTAAGCCGTCCATATCGTCGGAGAAGCAAATGAGGCGCGTCTTGCGGCGACCTTCGGTCAATATTTCGAAAGCGTGTCGCACCATAGATGTGCGAGCAACCTCACCGAAGGTGCCGATGTGGGGCAAGCCTGATGGGCCATATCCTGTCTCGAACAGTACGGTTTTGTCGGCGCCGCCGGGAAGCCGCTCCAGCCGTTTCAAGAGGCGGCGTGCTTCTTCGAATGGCCATGCTTTGGCGTTGTCGAGAAGATCGGCTGGAAAAGTTTCAACGGCGGTGGTCATATCAATTCTCTGGATCGTTCCATGGCTGCCAGATAAGTCTGGCAGGAGCGTTGTGCTTGGTTGGTTTAGGCGAGCGCGCCGAGCGCGGATCATCGCGTGTGGCGTTGAAGTTGCGGCACCCTATTGACAGGGCTTGGATGCGTCAATCAGGGCCAGCGCCATAATCGGGATTTGGTCAAGTCACAACGGATGGCGGTCAATCCGCAATTGGCCGATCTTTACGTTTCCGAGCCGTTGGGCCCAGGTTCCGGGGCAAACTCAGAGGCAAAAATGCAGCGTCTTCTAAAGCCCCAGCAAGCACTTATCTACACAATGATTACGCTTTCCGCTGTCGACCGGGAGATGACGGATGCGGAGTACAGGCGCATTGGCGCGATCGTCCGGGAGTTGCCGGTATTCCGAGACTACGACGAGATGTGGTTGCTCGATGAGTCACGAGAGTGTGCGGCACTTTTGGCGAAAGACGGTGGCATGCGCCGGGTGCTCGATCTGGTGACAGCAAGCCTTCCAGAACAACTGCGAGAGACGGCGTATTTGCTGTCAGCCGAAGTCGCGGTAAGTGATCGCCAGATCGCATCGGAGGAGATTCGTTTTCTTGATCTGCTGGCGGAGGCGCTTTCGCTCGATAAGCTCACTTGTGCAGCACTGGAGCGGGCTGCAACCGCGCGTCAGCAGCGTGCAGTGTAAATTGGCTGCGCAACTCGTTGAAGCGAGGTCATCGAAATCAAAGCGCTGATCTATTTGAGCCATCCATTTTAAGGTACGCAGAGACGCCAATGAAGGGTTTCGCACAAGAGGCGTGTTGATTGAATGGCGTCGGGATTACGGCGCAAGACGCTCCACAAATCCGGCGATAGCGTCGGCTGCTGCTGCAAGATTTGACTGATGCGTAGTGCCACTGCTCTTGCGTGGCGCAAGATCGTGATCGCCGTCAGTTGCCCACGCAATTTGGACACTTGGCGAAAGCGAATAATTCATGATCTGCGGGCGCGATCCCAAGGAATCGCGTTCGCCCTGTACGATCAGCAGCGGTGCCTTCAGGTCTTCGAGATGGGCTGTGCGCAGGGACTGCGGCTTTCCCGGCGGATGGAACGGATAGCCCAGAGCAACAGCGCCCGTGATCTTGCCTTCAGCAAACAATGTGTCGGCGGCGAGCGTAGCCACGCGTCCACCCATGGACTTGCCGCCAATCAATAGCGGAAGCCCTGTGCGCTGAGGATCGTTTCGGAGTGTTTCGACGGCCGCGACAAATTCCGTCGTGAGGCGCTCGGCTTTGGGCGGCGGCCGGCGTTTACCGGTGATGCGGCGCTCGGCCATGTAACTGAACTCCAATCTGGAAACGCCGATACCGCGTACTGCAATGAGAGCTGCGATCTCGTTCATGAAGGGGCTCGTCATCGGCGCTCCAGCGCCATGGGAAAGCAATATCCACGCCTTGCACTGTCCATTGCTGGGGACGTCGTTGACGAATTCGATCGTTTCCATGCGGCGGCATTCCTTCGTTACAATTCTTCGGTTCCGCTGCATGGTGTCGCACTGACGCTTATGCGGGGCTTCGGCCATTGGACAACCCCGTACATTGGCGCATGTTTCTATGTTCAAAGAGTTTCCTTCTAGAGAGGGCGCATGCAACTGCCGGGTGCCGGGACCGATGGCTTCCTCACTGAGGCTACGCTGCGGCTTGGGGTTTTCCTCGCCGTATTTGTGGTGATGGCCGCGGCGGAAGCCATGCGACCCAAACGGGAGCTCATCTATAAGCGCAGTTCGCGATGGTTCACCAATTTGTCAATCGTTGCGCTTGATAGTGTGGTCGTGCGCCTGATGGGCGCGCTGGCCGTTCCATTGATCGCAGTGGCAGCCGCAATATATGCCGCGCGCCAGGGTTGGGGTTTGTTCAACTGGCTCGATTGGCCATTGTCGTTGGAGTGGGCACTTACTTTGGTGGTGCTGGATCTTGCAATCTGGTTCCAGCATCTCGTTTCGCACAAGGTGCCGGTGCTGTGGCGGCTACACAAGATGCACCATGCGGATGTCGATTTCGATGTGACGACGGCGATCCGATTCCATCCAATCGAAATTGCATTGTCGATGCTATGGAAAATTGTCTGCGTTGTAGCGCTTGGTGCCGCACCCGAAGCCGTCATTCTGTTCGAAATAGTGCTCAACGGGTGTGCGGTGTTCAATCATGCCAATGTGGCGTTGCCTGCGCATGTCGATAGAGTTCTACGGACAGTTGTCGTCACGCCCGATATGCACCGCGTGCATCACTCCGTCTTGAGTCACGAGCACAACAGCAATTATGGGTTCAACCTTTCAATCTGGGACAGGTTGTTCAAGACTTACACGGCGCAGCCAGAAGGTGGGCACCAGGGCATGACGATTGGACTTGCGCCCTACCAGAACGATTCGCCAACGCGGCTCGTATGGAGTTTGGTTTTGCCGTTTCGCGGTCGTAAATGAACTCAATGCAGTTCTATGGAATTGCGATCTGCCATCGCACGCCCCAGATCTAATTTTATGACGTGCCAACAGTGGTTTGCGCAGGTAACAGCGCAAAAATGCTGCACGCTGTACTTGGCAGTGCGTTATTCTGCGCACCCCAATTTCGCCAAAGACGATTATATGCTTGGTCGGTGGTATGTGTTGGTGGGCGTCGGTGGGCATAGCTAAATCGTGGATTTGAGGCGGAGGGACACGTCGTGGGGCGCCTGGCGCGCACAGTGATGGTCGTTAGCGGGGTAACTCTTCTGGTGGTTATGCCGCGGGAGGACTATGCGCGGCTGTGGGCGGGCACGCAGGTCGCGGTAACGCGCGGCTATGCCTTGATCGATCGTCACATCGTAAAACCAATTCGGATCGCAACGACGTCACGCGAAGAACCCCATACCGTTGACGTTCCCGCGCCGCGTCCGGCAGTTCGGCCTAATCTGCTGGGTGAAAATGCGCGGCGCAATCTAGAGGACGTGCGCATTCCTGATCTCAGGCCGACACAAACGGATGCTCGCGTTTCAGGGGATACAGAGAGTGTAGCACTCAGCGCCGATTCTAAGCTGACCCAGTCCGAAACGTCATCGAATGGTGAAGCGCTCGATGTGAGTGGTAAGACCACTTCGGTTGGCGAGGCCGTTGCTCGAACGAGCGACGCGACAGTGCCGGTTGCTGTTTCCATCGCTGCGGACCCGCAACAACCGGTCGATCCGGCAAGTGTGCCGGTACCGGTGGCCGCCCGACCTATCGGCTCATCTGAGGTGGTAGCAGCCGTCGATACAAATCAAGCCGCAGAACGCGAAAGCAGCGCTGCGGGAGATCCGCTGGAAAAAGCGGCGGCGGTAGATCCTGATACGGAACCTGCCGGCCAGCCGCCCGTACCATCAGAAAAGCCTGATGTGCCGCCCGAGAAGAAGCCGCTGCCTGCTGCAAAGCTGCTGTTTGGTGCAGCAAAGTCGCCAGCGCCGCTCGCTGCCAGGGCAATCGGATTTTATTCACGCGGCTGCCTTTCGGGTGGAACCGCGCTTCCAGTTGACGGACCTGCTTGGCAGGCGATGCGTCTATCGCGCAACCGCAATTGGGGGCATCCCGCGCTCATCGATCTGATCGAGCATTTCGCGAGTGACGTTCAAAAGCACGATGGATGGTCGGGTCTTCTCGTTGGCGATATTTCTCAGCCGCGTGGTGGGCCGATGCTGACGGGGCATGCAAGCCATCAGGTCGGTTTGGATGCCGATATCTGGTTTACGCCGATGCCGGGACGAAGATTGTCCAGGCGCGAACGCGAATCTTTGTCGGCGACGTCGATGATCGTGAGCCCGACGAAGGTTGATCCAACAGCGTTTACGCAGAACCACGTTCGCGTCGTCAAGCGCGCAGCTTCCTATCCGCAGGTCGAACGCATCCTGGTGCATCCTGCGATCAAGAAGGCGTTGTGTGAGGCTGCCGGGACGGATCGGAAATGGCTCGGCAAGGTGCGCCCGTACTTTGGGCACTTCTACCATTTTCATATGCGGATCGCTTGTCCGAAGGATTCAAAGGGCTGCCGGCATCAGCCCCCTCCCGATGGGGATGACGGATGCGGCAAGGAGCTCGATCAATGGTTCGAGCGCCTGACGCGGCCCGCGCCGCCCAAGCCGATAGATAAGGATGCGAAACCTTCTCCGCCCAAGCCGCCAATGACGCTTGCTGACATGCCACAGGAGTGTCGCGCGGTGATCGATGCTGGTGGTGGTCCCTCGACGCAGGACGAGGCCGAGCTCGTCAAGACGAGTATGGAGCGATCCAAGAAAATTATCGATATTTCGGGCGAGCCACGGGAAAAGCTGATGCAGGAAAAGACTCAGCAATAAGCGCTGCAGCGTCACCATGCGAAGTGACTAGATCGTGTTCATGTTTCATGGAAACATGAACACGATCTAGTTTTTTGTTTTGAACGTTTTTTTCACGCTGAACCGCTGCGCACTTCAGCTAAACACGCTCTAAGGGGAGGCTATGGGGCGCGCGCTTTGAGCACGCCTGTGTGCGTGTGTTGCCCGCGGCAGCACTTGTTTCCGTGCTCAATGGTTTTTGTTCAACGGGCAGGGTCAATGCGATCGCCGGTTGAGTTGTTCACGCGGAACCAGCCGGCTATGACACGGCGGGTGGCGTTTGCTGGACGCACCGCATGGGGGATTTGCTCGGAGAGCATCAAGACCATAGTGCCAGCATGTGGCAATACGGTAATGGCAGGTGGGCCCATATCGTCAGGCGCCGGCCACACATCCAGTTCGCCGCCGTGTTCAGGCTGCCAGTCTGTGTTCAAGTACAAGACAAGTGAAACGATGCGGTTGCGGGTTCCGCGCAGGCTATCGAGATGGCGCTTATAGAAGCCGCCGGGTGGATAGGTCAGAAATTGCGCTTCGAACTCGAATAATCCCAGAAACAAGCGGCGGTTTATGGCTGTGCGAAGGTGTTCGGCCAGGCCGAGAAATGCTGCCTCGCCATCGGTGGTTCCATCGAGCCAAGCCGCATCAACTTGCCTGATGCGCGTTTCGAGTTTGTGTGCGTTCTCGCGACCAACTGCGGCGAGCGCCATGCTTCCAGAGGCTTCGCGGGCGGTGCAATCGGCTATCAGCTGTTTGATAACGGGGGAGGCGATGGCATCGGTGAGGACACCGAAGCCCTTTTCGGCTAGATCGCCAATGATGGTATCGATTTTCTCGGGGACGATAGCGTGAGCCAGCATGGCTGATCTCGCAAATGCCTTATCGTACTTCTCTGCTCTTAAACTCTTGCATTGCCCATGTGACAGCCGCGCGCACACCCTTGGCTCCATAAATCAGCGTGCGTGCTTGTGCGTCAGCGGAATACACCGTTTCGGTTCAGGTTGTTTTGTGCGGTACGCCTGTTCCGATTGGACAGGATACGCCCGTACCACCCAAGCCGCAGTAGCCGTGAGGCACTTTGGCCAAATACTGCTGATGATAATCCTCAGCGAAATAGAACTCCGGTGCGGGCAGAACTTCCGTAGTGATTTGGCCATAGCCACGTGCGCGGATCATTGGCTGATAGGCGTCGCGTGCGGTTTCTGCCGCCTTGCGCTGGGCTTCGGTAAACCAATAAATGCCGGAGCGGTATTGTGTTCCCACGTCGTTACCCTGACGCATACCCTGTGTTGGATCGTGGCTTTCAAAGAATGTTTTCAGAAGCGTCTCATATGTAATGATCTCTGGATTATAGACCACTAGGACAACCTCGTTATGGCCGGTTAAACCAGAACAGACTTCTTCATAAGTCGGGTTGGGTGTCAGCCCTCCAGCATAGCCAACGGCGGTAATCCAGATTCCCTCTCCGAGCTGCCAGAATTTGCGCTCAGCGCCCCAAAAGCAGCCAAGACCGAACATCGCCTTCTCATGGCGCTCCGGGTAAGGCCCCTTGAGAGGGTGACCCAGAATGAAATTTTTCGCGGCGGTCGGAATGGGGGTATCGCGGCCAGGCAATGCGTTTTGGGCTGTTGGCATTGCAGTCTTCTTTGTGAAAAACATGGTCGTTCTACCTCCCGTACAGGTAACGGCTCTTATCTAACATACAGGCAAACGTTTTTTGTTTTCTCCGCCCTGTTCATGCCTCACTTTTTCGCGAGTGTCTGTTGGACGTGGCGATGGGGGGAGGCAGCAACGCGGCGGGGGGAAACTAGCCGCGACGGTCGAGGGGAGCCTATGTCATGTCTGATGCAAATGTTGTCCAGCCGGGCGACGAACTTGCTTCGGCGCTTGGTCAAGCCGCTATTCAAGCCAGCGAGCGTCAAGCTTCGCCATTGGCGGTCGGTGAGCGCATCGTATACCGCGCGAGTGGCGGTCGTAGAATTGCGTTCTCATTTATATTTCTCCTACTGCTGCCCTTCTTTGTCAGCCTTGGGCCGATGCTTTGGTCGCGCATAAGCCATGGCTTATGGGAGGGAACCATTGGGCTGATGGTGATCGCAGCAGGATTTGCGATCGTCATGTTCCTCGTATTCGTGGAAATGCTGCATTCCATTCGATCGCGGGTGGAGCTTGGGAATGTAGCAGTTCGACTGACGCTGCCTTCGGGCCGTGGCGCTCAACCGATGTTGAGCTATCAGACCCACGAGATCCCCTACAAAGATATTGCGAGAATCGAGATGCGCCGTGAAATCTATGGCGGCATCTGGGCGCCGATGATGCTTAAAGGTGCGCGTATCATTACCAAGAGTGGTGACAAGATTCGACTCGGTTACGTGAACGAGGCGAATGTCGATCCTGCTTTTCCTTACGTTGAGATTGCCGAGCGAATTGCGAACCGCGCAGGTGTTGAGATTATCGACGCTGGCAGCGTGCGACGTTCCTTGCCTAAGAAAATGCTGGGAATCGTTTCGGGGCCGCGCGAGAAACATTCGATCGATGAGATTCAGATGCGCGAACTCAACCGCAAGCACGCGCGCCTCATGGCCATGCTGGTGATGGGTCTCGTTATCCTGGTCGGCTTTGGAATTCTCGGTGATATGATGCAGCCGTCGTGAGGCGAGCCTGAAGGTATCTCAGTACATCCCATTGAGCGTTATGTGGTAGGGCTGACCCGGCGGCAATCTTGGTCAATCGTGTGCAACGTTTAGCTTCAGGGCCACAGTTGAAAGGGTGTCATGCGAGAAGCCGGAACTGCTCTGCTCCTTACTGAATAGCGTCGACTGTCGGCATCCAGTCAAGTTCGCGAAGCGGCAACCGAAGTTGCGGTTGCCCATGCGGTCGATTTAAAACTGGAATTAGCGCGTCAATTGATAAACACATTGACGACGCGTCGCCGGCGACCGGCAAAGCCGCATATCAGAGCCAATCCTCCAAATAAAATATAGGAAGGAAGCCCGAGCACGCTGAGCGTGACTGGGTCCCACGCCCATGCACCGATTTTGTGTGTGATGCTCGCCTGGAAGGCGGCGTAAGATGATGGCGAAATGCTCTGCCAGTGAGTGGCCGTTGAGGTGTGTGTGCCGTGCTGGGTCATGCCAGCAACAAAAAGAACAACGGCCAGCAACAAGAAGAGTGCTGCTAGAAAGCGCAAGAGCGGCGCAGCAGAAATGATGACACGGCTCGGCAGCTCTTTCAGAAAGCGCGGTAGGCGCATGGCTTCAGCCCAATTGCGGTTTCATTCCAATCGCTCGTGTCGTTAGTTTGCCAGTGTCGACTGATCGCAGCAAGTTCGTCATGAGTTGATTTTATGGTAGTCACGATACCACTCGACGAACGCGGTAATTCCATCGGTGAGGTCGGTGCGCGGGCGGTAGCCGAAATCGCGCTCCAGGTCGTCGATGTCTGCATAAGTTGCGGGCACGTCGCCGGGCTGCATGGGCTTCATAACTTTGATCGCATCACGGCCGATCGCTTTCTCAAGTGTTTCGATGAACGTCATGAGCGGCACCGGGGTATTGTTGCCGATGTTGTAGACACGGAAGGGGGCGTAGCTGGTGCCTGGATCGGGATTGATGGGATCATAGTTTGCGGCTGGTCGAGCAGGTCGGGCGGCAACGCGAATAACGCCCGTCACGATATCATCGATGTAAGTGAAGTCGCGTGACATCTTTCCATCGTTGAAGACGTCGATGGGATTGCCTGCCAAAATCGCTTTGGTGAACAGCATCGGCGCCATGTCAGGCCGCCCCCAGGGTCCATAGACGGTGAAAAACCGCAAGCCCGTGGTCGGCAAGCCATACAAGTGTGAATAGGTATGCGCCATCAGTTCATTCGCCTTCTTTGTGGCGGCATAGAGACTGACGGGGTGGTCGACGTTGTCGTGAACCGAGAAGGGCATTTTGACGTTGGCCCCATAAACAGAGCTCGACGAGGCGTAGACAAGATGCTCCACGTTATTGTGGCGGCAGCCTTCGAGGATGTTGCCGAAGGCTACGAGATTAGAATCAATGTAGGCGGCGGGATTGATGAGCGAGTATCGCACGCCCGCTTGCGCGGCGAGATGGATTACGATTCGCGGTGAGGTATCCTTGAAGAATTTTTCGAGCGTGCCTCGATCTGCCAGATCGAACTCGTAGAAGGCAAAACGCGGATTGCGAATGACGTCGAGGCGCGCGCGTTTGAGCGCTGGGTCGTAGTATGTGTTGAGATTGTCGATGCCAACGACATTCTCACCTGCTTCGATCAGCGACTTCGCGACGAACATGCCAATGAAGCCCGCAACGCCGGTGACAAGGATCGGGCGTCCGCCAGTGTCCGCTGCCATGGGTCATTCCTGAATCTGCCTCAGATCTACCCTGCTTGGTAGTGACTTCGTGACGTAATGGCAAGCGACCAGGCGTGCACGAGCAATTGTTGCTTTGCTGGATCGCGAACATGTTTCATTTATTCACGAAACATCAGATAAATTTTTATTCTAAGCATCTTTTTTTGGGGCGTCGGCCGCGTGCGAAAGCTCAATACGCCCCAAACAAGGCTGTAGCATCGATTTGTTTCGAACGTGTGCCGGATCGCATGAGGGCCCAACTCCGGTTACTTCGTCTCATCGGCTGAGCGGTTGTAAACATCGTCGGTGCGGATGATGTCATCTTCGCCCAGGTACGTGCCGATCTGCACCTCGATGATCTCAAGCGGCACTTTGCCAGGGTTCTCCAGGCGATGCCATTGGGTGGCGAAGATGTAGACGCTTTCATTTTCTCGAACGAGTTTCTCCTCATCGCCGATGACGACTTTAGCGGTGCCCTTTACGACAATCCAATGCTCGGAACGATGGTGGTGCATTTGCATCGACAGTTTGCCGCCCGGCTTGACGTGCAGCATCTTTACCTGAAAGCGGGGCTCGAGTGACAAGGTTTCGAAAAACCCCCAAGGACGCAGATTCCGCAGATGCTGCTCGTGCTCCTTTCGCTTGGTTTGCTTGAGGCGCTCCACCACCTTCGATACGTCCTGAGTGCGGTTGCGATCGGCGACGAGCAATGCGTCGGGCGTGTCAACGATAACGAGGTCGCTGACGCCAATCGTGGCGACAAGCGATCGCTCGGAATGGATGTAGCAGTCGGTGGTATCAGCCAGGATCGATTCACTGCCTGCGTAATTGCCATTCTCATCGCGCGGTGCGATGTCCCACAACGAAGACCAAGAGCCGACATCATTCCAGCCGACATCAATGGGCAACATGGCAGCGCGAGTTGTCTTTTCCATCACGGCATAGTCGACAGAAATCGACGGCGAACGAGCGAACGCGACAGGATCGAGACGCTCAAAGCCGATGTCTTGGGTTCGCTTTGCATACGCCGTGCGCGCGGCGTCGAGTACCTCGGGAGCTAGTCGGGCCATCTCGTCCAAGAACGTGGCTGCGTGCAGCACAAAGATGCCGCTATTCCAAAAGTAGCCGCCGTTCGAAAGATAGTTTTCGGCGGTGTCCCGATCGGGTTTCTCAGTGAAGCCGCCGACGGCATAAGCGCCGCCTTCAAAGCCCGCGATAGGCTGGCCTACGCGGATGTAGCCATATCCCGTATGTGGTTCATTTGGCTTTATGCCGAACAGTACAAGCCGGCCTGTTGCTGCGACAGACGCAGCACGCTTAACCGCATCAATAAATGTCGCTTCGTCCTTGACGATGTGATCCGACGGCATGACGACAATTATAGCGTCGCGGTTTTCTGCACTTGCGGCTAGCGCGGCAACCGCGATCGCTGGAGCGGTGTTGCGCGCCACGGGCTCCAAGATAATCGCCTTTGGCTGAATGCCAGCACTGTTGAGTTCTTCTTGGACGAGGAATCGGTGATCGTTATTGCACATGAGTATTGGAGCGGCGAAGGTATCGCCCGGACTTAAGCGGCGCAGAGTGGCGCCGAGGAAGCTCGTCGCTTGGCCGCTGAAAAAGCGGATGAACTGTTTGGGGTGCATTTGCGCGCGATTGTGGCCAAAGCCGTGTGCCCGATCCACCCGAGAGGATCACGGGATAAATTGCGGCGGATCGATCGCTCATGCTTGATTACCTAGCGCTGTTGTCTGGGGCTTCGATCATGTTCGCCATTTATTGAATCACGAACGCGATCTTGGTTTTTACACTGAACATATTTCCACGGCTCGAGGGCTCAATGTTTCAGTTGGCCACAGTTTTGGCTCGATGCTGGCCCTTCGAGATCAATTTTGTTGCAACTCAACTTGGCTTCGGGCGCGGGGTACGATTGCCGGTTCCTCGACTCGCAGATCACAGCAAAAGATGTGCCGTTAGGTATCGCACTCAACGTGTCAGCATACCTCGATCGTTAATCCGTTATGCAACCTTTCGTAGCAACGGTGAGTGTCATGTCGAGTAACGCTTGTCCAGCCTCATGCGCCGTTCAACGAACAATCTTGTCCTGAACACTGGTTTTGATCGTTGTTTATTCTGCAACCATCGATATAATATATAGAACTGTGACATGGGGGGCTGTGTGGGGTTGCCGGAATTCAGTTGTCGGCAAATCAACATTGTTCAGAAAGACTAATCTGAACAAGCGCTAACGCTAATTTAATCCGCGCGCAAATTGTTTGGTCGGCAGGAATTTGATCGAGGGTGCACCGCCTATTTGGGAAGTGGCGCCATGCAGCGTGGGGGCAATTTCGTCCCTCACTCAATCGATTTTACTGTTTTGACCCCATTGTATTTGGGAGTGACCCTTTGGTTGAGGGATTGTTGCGTATCGTGACGAATCTACCGCGGCGTAAGCGCCGCGTGTTGCTTGCGTCGCTCGATTTCATGACCCTGCTGGCTACTTTGTGGGGACTTTTGAGTCTTCGCTATTGGGCGGTGTTTGTCCCTACCAGCATTGAGCAGACGTTGATGATCGTCGCTGGACCGGTGCTGACAGTCGCGGTCTTTCTCGCATTTCGTGTCTACCAGATCGTTGCTCGTTATCTGGGCTTGTTTGGTGGCTTCAGATTGGGCGCGTGCGTGGCGATTTCTGCTGCGATTTGGTCAACGTTTTTGTTTTTTGCCGGGCAGCACGGTGTGCCTCGTTCAGTTGTGCTGATTTATATCCCGATTGGAACCGCGGCGGTGGTTCTGCTTCGCTTATTGGCGGCCACCCTGCTCAGGACGTTTGGTATCAACGTGCGGCGGCGCTGGATCGCATCACAGGCTTCCATTCCGGTTATTATTTTCGGCGTTGGTGAAATGGCGGTGCAGGTCGGCCAAGCCATCAGCCGAAGCAAAACGAGGAAGCTTGTCGGCTATATCGATGACAAAGATACAATGGCGGGCCGATATATCGGCGGCCATAAAGTATATCGCCCTGATAGAATTCCATCACTCGTAGAAGCCTATGGCGCCGAGGAAGTCTATGTCGCGGATACGCGGCAGTCAGCAGGGGAACGTCGTCAGCTCCTGGCGCAACTTGAGCAACTCAATCTTCGCGTCCGCGTGTTGCCCGACTTGGAATCGTTGGCGTTGGGGAGAATTAATCTGGCGCAACTCCGCAGCGTCGAGGGGCGTGACCTGCTTGGACGGGAGGAAGTGCCGCCTGACCGGTTGCTGATTGCCAAGGCGATCAAGGGCAAAAGCATCATGGTCACCGGCGCGGGTGGATCGATTGGATCGCATATCGCACTCCACGCATTGCGCTTCCAACCGCGTCGCCTCGTCATCTTGGAGCAATCCGAGTTCGCTATTTTCAAGATCGAGAGCCAATGTCTCGCGGTGATGGCGGAGATGGAATCGCCGCCGGAGCTGATCAAAGTTCTAGGTTCTGTGGGGGATGCTGATCTCGTCAACGAAGTTTTGCATTGTAACGATGTCAATGTCGTGTTCCATGCGGCAGCCTATAAGCATGTTCCGATTGTCGAGGCGCATCCAATTGCAGGCATCGCGAATAATGTCCTCGCGACAGAGAGCCTTGCCCGCATCTGCATGGAGCAGGGTGTGGAGCGTTTCGTCCTGATCTCGTCCGACAAGGCGGTGCGACCGACAAACGTTATGGGTGCGACCAAAAGGGTGGCGGAACTCGTCGTGCAATCGCTCGCGAGCGAGACAAGCAGCACGGTATTCACCTGCGTTCGATTCGGTAACGTCCTGGAAAGCTCGGGCTCGGTGTTTGGATTGTTTCGAGATCAGATTCTGGCAGGTGGTCCCGTGACGGTCACCGATCCCAACATGGTGCGTTATTTCATGTCGCTGGGTGAAGCGACAAACCTCGTACTTCAGGCTGCAGGTATGGCAAACGGTGGAGAGATTTTTGTGCTCGACATGGGGGAGCCAGTGAGGGTCGCCGATTTCGCCCGCTCAATGATCAGGCTGATGGGCTACGACGAACGAACCAACGACAATCCTGAGGGCGATATCGAAATCAAGTACATCGGCCTCAGAGCAGGAGAGAAGCTTGTCGAGGAACTCGTTTTATCGGAGCATTCTATTACCGGCACGCGCCATCCGCGTATATGGAGGTCACACGAACCGATTTTCGATGCGCACATTCTCGGCGCGGAACTTCAATCGTTGAAATCAGCCGCGGCTGGGCGCGACACAGCACATGCCTTGTCGATATTGGAGCGTGTTGTAGACGGGTACTATGCGTCTCGGGCCATTCGCGGCGAGCTGACGGCGAATGGAAAATTTGTCCTGCATTAATCTGTACGCTTTTTCTTGCATCAGCCCACTTGGAGCAAATCCTATCTCGACGGGCTGAAAGAGCGAAGACGGCCTGTTCTTAGTCGCTCAATGCGCACCTTGTTTGCAATATTGAATATGTCTACGACATCCACGTTTTCATCGATCTGACTTTGGTGTCTGAGTTGAGCTTGGGTGTGACCGAGACAAGTGATTGAGTCTCGTGCCAGCAATGCGAATTCTTTTTCTTGCTAATGTTGACTGGTTCTTCCAATCGCATTTTCTCTATCTTGCTCGCCGTGCCCAACTCAATGGTTGGGACGTCGCGCTCGCGGCGCATATCAATTCTGCGCGAGAGTCTTTGACTGCCGAAGGCCTTGAGTTGATCGAGTTACCAACGCGTCGAGGGCGCTTTACGGTTGCGGCTTACAGCGAGGCTTCGGCGATTGTTTTGCGCGAGTTGCGACGTCGACCGGACACGTTGCTACACGGTTTTGGTCTTTTCGGCATTGCAGTCGGTGGCATGGCTAGCCGCAGGGTCGCTGGACAGCGAAGCCTCTACACCATAACGGGGCGGGGTTATTCGGCCATCGGCAGTTCGCTACGGACTCATCTCTTGCGCATTGTATCGCGGTCGCTTTGTGCAAATTTCGTGGACGGTCCGCGGGTGCGATGGTTTGCGGAGAATATGGAAGATCTCGCAGCTTGCGGCCTTTCATCAGCGGTTCGCCAGTCGCGGACGGCGGTGCTGGGGGGAGCCGGCGTAGAGCCGGCTGATTTTTCGATCTCGCCGATGCCGCGGCGTAAACCCTTTCGGGTCGCATTGGTTGCGCGCATGATCTGGTCGAAAGGTATCGACACGGCGGTCGAAGCCGTGCAAATCGCGCGTGCAAGCGGCATCGACATTACGTTGACGCTTGCTGGGCCGCTCGATAGCGGCAATCCGCGAGCCTATAGCGAGCAACAGCTTCGCGATTTCGAATCTCTTGGTGGTGTGCGTTGGCTCGGACGGATTGACGACATCAATGCGCTGTGGGCATCCCACCACGCGGCGGTGCTGCCTTCGCTCGGTGGTGAAGGTTTGCCAAAGTCGCTGATCGAGGCGGCAGTCTGCGGGCGACCGATCATAACGACGCGCGTTTCTGGATGTGGCGCCTTCGCGGAGGCGACCGGGGGGTGGTCCGTGTTGCCGGGTTCGGCTGCTAATCTGGCCATTGCGTTGGTCGAAGCATGTGAACATGCGGAACTTGCAAATATTGGACTGAAGGCTCGTGAGTTCGTGCTCAGCTCGTGCACGCATGATCACAATTGGCGCGTCATCGATAAAATTTATGGCGATTTGAGTGAGAGGCGTGCTGAAACAAGCTGATTGCACGCGAGGTATGAAATCGCACACCAATGGTTTAGCGAAGGGTGGTTATGAAAGCATACCAATGAAGCGCATATTGGATCTCGCTGGCGCGTTGACCGGCATTGCGCTTTTGTGGCCGTTGGCACTCGTCGTTGCGGCGATTGTGAAGCTTGATACGCGTGGCCCTGCATTATTCGTGCAGCAGCGAGTTGGTCGTGATGAGCGCGTATTTCGTTGCTTGAAATTTCGCTCGATGCACGTCGAAACGCCCGAGCGCGCAACGCATTACTCCACGCCTTCTGATGTCACGCGTGTTGGCCGTATTTTGCGCCGGACCAAGCTCGACGAGCTGCCACAGCTACTGAATGTGCTTGCTGGCGATATGAGCCTAGTTGGGCCACGCCCTTGCCTCCGTTCGCAAGCAAGCTTGATTGAGGCGAGGCGGAAGCTTGGTGTATTTCGCGTGCGGCCTGGCATAACAGGGCTGGCTCAGGTTTATGAATTGGATATGTCGACGCCCGAGCTGTTGGCGAAGGTCGACGCGGTGTATGTCGCGCAAGGGAACACCGTTATGGACGTGCGCCTTATCATCGCTTCCTTGCCGGGACTCTCGCGATTTCGACCCCATCTCGATGTGTGATGCTCGGCCCAAATCTTGAACCGAATGGTTTGCGGCTCACTCAGCAATTGCGTTGCCTCGAACTCGTTCGAACTCAGATCGAGACATCATGAGCGCGATCCAGCCAACGCCAATGGCGGCAATCAACCAAGGCTGCCACAAGCTCCAGCCGGGGCCGATGATCGTTAAGGTTCCTGCTGCGAGAGCGAGCGCGAACTTCTGCATCGCAGGCGGCAGAGACAATATCCGGTTGAGGCTGAGAAGACCGGCAAGGGTAAACAGGATTGCGCCCACTGCGCCAAGTTCTACCCATACTTCGAGATAACCGTTGTGGGGATGTACATAGGCACGTTGCTTGGCACCGATTGCAATTTCGCTATCGAGCTTCGTTTCTTGTTGGGAAAGAAATTTGACGGATTTCACCCCAATGCCGAACCAGGGCCGTTCGAGCGACAAATTTGCAAGATCATTCCATATGATGGCTCGCTCGCGAAAACTCACAGGAAGGTGCGGGTTGTTCTGAAGGCCCAGCTTCCCGGGGACCATCGAGAGCGGGATTGCCAATATCATGACGATAACGAACATGGTTTGCAGCAGTCGCGTGGCCCACCTTGGTGACATGAGTGCAACATTGAACGCCAGCACCGATGTCGCAAGCGCCAGAAGTGCGGTTGCCGAGCCCGAGCTGAAACCGATAGCTGCCATGCCCAAGCATGCGGTAAGTCCAAGTGTCAGGCCCCAGCGGGGACGCGGCCAAAATTGTAACGCTGCGACTATGCCAACGCACAACAGCGCAAGCGCGGCGACAATCCGATTGAAGTAGCTTTCGTCCAATCCGATGAGATTGCGATTGGCGTCATAAATGAATGTATTTTCGAAGCCGTCGAAAATTCTTGGAAAGTTGCGCGCGAAGAAGAGGGTTACGCTGCTTCCGGTAAGAAAATCGATCGCAAAATAGAAACCGATAAACAGTGCTGGTAGCGCCACGGCTCGCAGGAACCTTGTGCGCCTCACGCTTTTGAGCGTTGCTATTTGTTGGCTCAATGTGGCGGCTACATACCATGAAGCGAAACCCAGCATTAGAATTTGGGCGAGGCTTTTGAGGGTCTCGGCGGGCCGGATCGACCACATGGTGCTTGCCACAGCAAATGTGATGAATGCGAGTGCGGCTAAGGCCGCTCGGTTGTGTGCCAGCCGCCAAGGCAGGTCACTCAATTTCGATAAAGCCTGCGGATTTTCCGCAAGGGTGATGAATGCCAAAAGAAGGACCATGACCGGGAGTGCCAATGGCGCAATTGCGGCAGCGAATACGGATATGGCGATAACCGTACTTTGTGCCGTCTCGATCGGGGGCCATCGTCTGTCATCGGCATTGAATTGTATCACTGCAAAATTGCTTTCGGCGGGCGGCATTGTTGACGTTGCTTGAGAGAGATAGCTTGCCGAGCGCCATTATGCTGGGTGTTGGAAGCCAATATCGTTTTGAAACGTTTCGCAGAAATCGGTGGTCGAAGGCAATAGTTTATCCGGCGGGCACTGGATGATTTTTTTGTTTGCGGAAATATCAGTATTCTGCCCTTGTCCAGACTTCCGAGGCGTTGGTGTAGAGGTCAGTGACTTTTGCACAATGCTGGTCAGGTTTTCGCGGGCTCGATCGAGGCATGGCGAATGAGCTGTGCTATGGCGATGGGGCGTTGACCGATGGGTGATTTGGCCTGTGGGTGTTTTTCAGGGATTGGATTTTTTCCAAGAGAGCGGCCATGACGACCTTTCTCAAGACACTCGAAGCAGAGGCCATTCACATCATGCGTGAAGTGGCGGCCGAGTTTCGTAAACCTGCACTGTTTTTTTCGGGTGGCAAAGACTCCAGCGTCATGCTGCATCTTGCGCGGAAGGCATTTTATCCGGCTAAGCCGCCAATTGTTTTGCTCGCAATCGAAACCGGATGGACGTTTCGCGAGCTTGTCGCATTTCGAGATTCCGTTGGAGCGGCATCAGGGCTTGAACTTATCGTCCACGCCAACATTTCTGGCGCCAGCGAGAGCATCAATCCTGTTGGTGGAGATGAGGCCGTCTACACGCGGGTCATGAAGACGGAAGCGTTAAAGCAGGCATTTGCAACATATGGTTTTGATGCTGGTCTCACCGGTGCGCGCCGTGATGACGCGGTTAGTCGCGCGAAGGAGCGCATATTTTCGTTCCGCAACGGTCACCATGCCTGGGATCCGCGCAATCAGCGTCCAGAGATTTGGCGTCTCTATAACACCCGAATACATGCAGGCGAATCGGTTCGTGCATTTCCGCTTGCCAATTGGACCGAGGTCGATGTTTGGCGCTACATCAGGCAAGAGGGTATCGCTGTGGCGCCGCTCTATTTCGCCGCGCAGCGCCCCGTCGTCGTGCGCAGCGGTCGCTACATACTCGTCGATGATGATCGATTGCCGATTCAGGCGGGTGAGTCGCCTATGATGCGCTTCGTACGCTTTCGCTCGCTCGGGTGCTACCCGCTAACGGGTGCGCACGAGTCGCGTGCTGCTGACGTCGATCAGATTATCGTGGAGATGTCTTCAATGGACGTGTCCGAGCGGTATGGCCGGTTGGAGGTTGGGAATCGGCCCTTCACGCTGGAACGGAGAAAGCGCGAAGGTTATTTCTGATGAGTGGTTCTAGCAAAGCTGAGCAGCAAGCCTCGATGCCACTTGTCAATACAGATGGGCCGCGCAGCGTGCTTCGTCTGATCTTTTGTGGTGCAGTCGATAGCGGTAAGTCGACGTTGCTTGGCCGGCTGCTGCACGAATCGGGGCACATTCTCAATGATGAGATGACGTCGCTTGTTGCAGACTCGAAAGTCTATGGCACGCGAGGCGATAGCATTGACTTTGCGCTTCTGATGGATGGTCTCGAAGCGGAACGCGAGCAAAGCATCACGATTGATGTGGCCGCTCGCGTTTTCGCAACGCCGCAGCGACTCTTCATTGTAGCTGACGCACCTGGACACGAACAATTCACACGCAATATGGCGACTGGGGCATCGCAGGCGCAACTCGCGGTTCTTGTCGTCGATGCACGCAGTGGTCTCGTCGAGCAGACCGAGCGACATGCCAATATCTGCAGTTTGATGGGTATTCGGCATGTGGTGCTTGTGGTCAACAAGATGGATCTTGTCGAATTTGAACAGGACGTGTTTGACCGCATCGCGGCTGACTTTCGTCATTTCGCCGAGCCACTCGGATTTCAATCGATCGCGGTGATACCGGTGGTTGCGAGCGATCGCGACAACATCGTTGAGCGGTCTCAGGGCTTGGGCTGGTACCATGGTCAGAGCCTGCTCGCTTTCCTGGAAGATGTGGATGTCGAGGCGGAAACGCGCGGACGGCCGTTCCGGTTTCCGGTTCAGCGTGTGGTGCGGCCTAGCCCAGATTTTCGAGGATATAGCGGTACTGTCGCATCGGGGAGCGTGCGGGTCGATGATGAGATCGTATCGGCGATCTCTGGGCGGCCAGCACGCATAACGCGGATCGTTACTGCGGACGGTGATCTTGACCGCGCAACGAAAGGAGATGCGGTTACGCTGGTTTTGTCCAACGACATCGACGTAGCGCGTGGAGACCTTTTAGTACCGGCGACGGAGCGACCCGAAGTCAGCGACCAGTTTGCGGCCCAGGTTCTGTGGATGGACGAAATGCATCTGCTGCCAGGGCGATCCTACGAGCTGCGTATTGGCTCGCGATGGGTGCCTGCCAGCATTACCTTGATCAAGCATCGCATCGATATTCATTCGCGTCAGCATCTTGCCGCGCGCAATCTTGAAATCAATGAGATCGGCGTCTGTAATATTGCAACTGCCGCACCCATTGCATTCGATGCATTTGCCGACAACAGTGAGACCGGTGCATTCATCCTCGTTGATCGGATTACGCACGCCACGGCTGCTGCCGGCATGATTATGTTTGGCTTGAGGCGTGCCACAAATATTCATGTCGAGGAGCTCTTTGTCGAGAAAGCCGCACGGGCGAGCGCCAAGCATCAAAAGCCGACGGTGATTTGGTTTACAGGCCTTTCCGGGTCGGGCAAGTCGACCATTGCAAAGCGTCTTGAAAAGCGACTGCACGATTTGGGCAATCACACTTACGTTCTCGATGGCGACAATGTGCGTCACGGTCTCAATCAAGATCTGGGATTTACCGATACGGACCGGGTGGAGAACATCCGGCGCATCGGTGAGGTTGCGAAATTGTTTGCCGACGCGGGTCTGGTCGTCATGTGCTCTTTCATCTCTCCGTTTCGTGCCGAGCGGCGCATGGTGCGCGAATTGCTCGAAAAGGAAGAGTTCATCGAGGTGTTTGTCGATGCATCGATTGATGAATGCAAGAGGCGCGATCCCAAAGGACTTTATGCGAAGGCGCTGGCTGGCAAGGTCAGGAATTTTACCGGTATCGATAGCCCCTATGAACCGCCTGATGACGCCGAAATCCACTTGATCACTGAGGACGTCGACCCGGATCGGCTTGTTGATCGTATTCTCGGCTATTTGCGTGAAAAGGCCCGCATATGAAGAACCTCATCGCCGAACTGGAGCTGATCGCATGTGATGCGGGGCGGCTCGTTGGAGAAATTCGCGCCAGAGGTATTGACGTTGTGGCCAAGGGTGACGGCAGCCCTGTGACCGAAGCTGATGCGCGCGCGGAGGCATTGATTATCGAGCGGTTGTCGAAGGCGTGGCCTGATATCCCCGTTGTTGCAGAGGAACTGGTGTGCAACGAAGGTTGCCCTGAAGGTGTTGGCGAGCGCTTCTTCCTCGTCGATCCACTTGATGGAACGAAGGAGTTCATCAAGGGCACACCTGATTACACGGTGAATATAGCGCTGATCGAGTACGGTCGGCCGGTTGCTGGTGTCGTCATGGCGCCGGGCAGAGATGCAATCTATAGCGGTGACGTTGGGGCGGGGATTGCGCACGTGGCGAAAGTACCGGCAACGGGCGGGCCGATCGAGCGCCGTGACATTCGCATCAGAACGCGGGCGGCGACATGGACAGCGGTCGTCAGCGTTTCACATATGACAGATTCGACGCGGCAATTTCTCAATCCTCTGCCGATTGGTGAGTGCGTCTCCGTCGGCTCATCGCTTAAATTCTGCCTGCTGGCCTGCGGTGAGGCTGATATCTATCCGCGGCTGGGGCGCACGATGCAATGGGACACCGCTGCGGGTGATGCTGTTTTACGTGCTGCTGGCGGGACGACGATAGCGCGCGATGGCGAGGAATTGCGCTATGGACCACGACCTGGGCACCCAGATAACCGATATGAAAATCCGCATTTCATTGCGTTTGCGGGATCACTTGAGGACTTGCGATCGTTGGTCGTTGGGTGGGGAAATAGCTAATTTATAGCTTCTGTCGTTCTCTTTCAAATTGAGGCTTGCGCATCTGCGGCACTCGATTGCTGTGGCAACAGACTGGCTCTCGTTCAAAGTGCTCATGCGTAGTTGAAGCACCAACTCGATCTACATTTTTATTTTGAACGCGTATTTTAGCTGAAACGTTACGCACTTCGGTTAAACGCACTTATATGTGCGTGTGGTGTGAAAATTTGCCTCCCTGAACTGGCGTAGAATCTCAAACATGTCGCAGAAACTTTTCGCAAAGTTCTTGGAGATTCCCGAGGTCATTCTCGTCACACCGGCGAAGTTCGGTGATGAACGGGGATTTTTCTCGGAAACCTTTAATGAGGCGACATTTATCGAATTGGGAATTGCTGGCCCCTTTGTGCAAGACAATCACTCGTTGTCGCGGAACAAGGGTGTTGTGCGGGGGTTGCATTTTCAATCTCCGCCGCACGCGCAGGGCAAGCTTGTTCGGGTTGTTCGCGGCAGAATATTTGACGTCGCTGTCGATATTCGTTCAGGTTCGCCAACTTATGGCCGGCATGTCGGAGTGGAGCTTTCAGCGGCAAACTGGCAGCAGCTGTGGGTGCCCAAAGGGTTCGCGCATGCCTTCTGTACATTGGAAGATGATACCGAAGTCATCTACAAGGTAACGGACTATTATGCTCCTGAATGCGATGCTGGCATTCAGTGGAACGATCCCGATCTGGGAATTGCTTGGCCAGTCTCCGCTCAGGATGCTGTGCTTTCCGCGAAAGATATGAAGTTGCCGCGGCTCGCTGACGTTTCGTCACCTTTCACCTACATGTCGTAGGCCGGTGGATCCAACGGGTATGCCTTGTGCGGTGGGTCGCGCGTGGCGGGCTTTGGGGACATAGATGCGCATTCTGGTTACTGGCGGTGCGGGCTTTATCGGATCGGCGCTGTGCCGTTATCTTGTGGGCGAGAAGGGCATCAGCGTGCTCAACGTCGACAAGTTGACCTATGCGGCGAACCTCCATTCGCTTAACCCGATTGCGGACCAGCCCAATTATCAATTCCTAAAGGCGGACATTTGCGACCGACAAGCGATGGACGCGGCGCTACAAGCGTTCCAGCCCGACGGAATCATACACCTAGCAGCTGAAAGCCATGTGGATCGCTCGATTACGGGGGCTGGTGAGTTCATTCAAACCAATGTGGTCGGCACCTTCAATCTATTGGAGGCAGCGCGGGGCTATTGGGGTGGACTTGATGGATCCCGGCGCGAAACGTTCAAGTTTCTGCACGTCTCTACTGATGAGGTTTATGGATCGCTCGGGCCGCAGGGTCTTTTCGAAGAGGAGACGGCTTACGATCCAAGTTCGCCCTATTCGGCGAGCAACGCGGCATCCGATCATCTGGTCTTGGCGTGGCATCGGACTTATGGATTCCCAGGGCTCATTTCGAATTGCTCAAACAACTATGGGCCTTATCAGTTTCCCGAAAAGCTCATTCCGCTGATGGTGCTGAATGCGCTGCATGGACTTGCGCTTCCGGTGTACGGTGATGGATCCAATATTCGCGATTGGCTTTACGTTGACGACCATGCTCGTGCGCTGCTGCTCATTTTGGAGCGAGGCAGGCTTGGTGAAAAGTACAACGTTGGTGGTCGCAATGAGCGATCTAACCTCGATGTTGTGAATCGTATTTGCAGCGTTCTCGATAAGCGATCTCCCAAGGAGAAGCCTCACACGTCGCTCGTTAGGTACGTTCAGGACCGGCCAGGTCACGATCATCGTTACGCCATCGATGCGACGAAGCTGGAGAAGGAGCTTGGGTGGCGGGCGCAGGAGAATTTCGAGAGCGGTATTGAGAAAACAATCGATTGGTATCTTGCCAATAGGTCGTGGTGGGAGCCGCTGCGCAAGAATGTCTATACGGGCGAGCGCCTTGGACTCTTGCAGCCTGTTCGTGCTCAAGCTCAGTGAACTAGCGCGCGGAGAGCCAGCAAGTGAAGCTTCTGGTCACAGGTGCGGATGGGCAGGTGGGAAGGTGCCTGGTCGAGGCAGGACAAGCACGCGGTGTGAGTGTTGTCGCGTTAGGTCGTGCCGGTCTCGATATCACTGTGCCGGAGAGCATTATTGCAGCGACACGTGCTGAAGTGCCGGATCTCATCATCAATGCGGCTGCGTATACCGCTGTGGACAAAGCAGAGAGTGAGCCGGGGATTGCGCATAACATCAATGCGATCGGTGCCGGCAACGTGGCGCATGTGGCTCATCAGTATGGCGTGCCAGTCATCCATATTTCCACTGACTACGTGTTCGATGGTTGCAAGGCGAGTGCTTATCTGGAGACCGATGCTACGGAGCCGCTGAACGTCTATGGACGCAGCAAGCTTGAGGGAGAGCGGATGGTTGCCGCTGCTGCTAAACGCCATCTCATAGTGAGAACGGCATGGGTTCATAGCCCGTTTGGAAGCAACTTCGTCAAGACAATGCTCAGGCTTTCGGCGACACGACCG
>AERA01031360.1_pt1 | contig 28313 bp, 24 predicted proteins | sample 267968 | NCBI WGS metagenome assembly AERA01 (sample SAMN02954363, study PRJNA61401) | activated sludge metagenome | biome: terrestrial; feature: wastewater treatment plant; material: activated biomass; isolation source: activated biomass of an industrial wastewater treatment plant | reverse complement strand
TTTCGCTGCTGTTTATCCTGGTGGTCCTGTTCGCCATCCTTGATCCTGGTTGGTTTCCGGCCAAGCTGCGGTTCCTCGGTGATCCATTCTGGCGGAATATCGCGATCTTCCTTTGCTTTTATCCGGGAGTTCTCCACCTTGCGGGTGAGCTTGCGGCGGACTATACTCCACCCGGCCCAGGTCTTTATTGTCAGCTTTATGACCATCATCGTCGCAGGCACTTTGCTGCTTTCCCTGCCCAATGCGACGATAGACGGAATCTCCTTGATTGATGCGTTGTTTACGGCCACCAGTGCTGTATGTGTGACCGGGCTGATCGTGGTGGATACAGCCACATATTTTTCGGTTTTTGGTCAGAGCATTATCCTGATCCTCATCCAGATCGGCGGACTGGGTATCATGACGTTCGCGAGCTACTTCAGTTATTTTTTCAGGGGAGGGAGCACCTATGAAAATCACCTGGTGATCAGTCAGATGAGTTACCAGGAAAAGTTAGGCGAGGTGTTTGGTATGCTCAAGCGTATCCTGCTCATCACCGCTTTCATCGAAGCGCTTGGAGCCGGGATCATCTTCAGTACGCTGGATTCGTGGGCGATACCCTCAGTCACCGATCGCGTTTATTTTTCGATTTTTCACAGCATCAGCAGTTTCTGCAATGCCGGATTTTCCACCATGACCCATGGCTTGTATGAGGCGCCGCTTCGATTCAATTACTCCCTTCATCTCATCGTGGCGACCTTGTTTATTTTTGGCGGGCTTGGATTTCCGATCGTGTTCAATTTGAGTTCCTTCCTGAGCAGAACCATCCGGGAGCGGGTCAAATCAATCGTGCAAGGCCGGAAATTTCGCTATCAACCCTGGTTGATCAACCTGCATGCCCGCATCGTCCTCATCACCACATTTTGCCTGATCGCGTCGGGTATGGTGCTGGTCTATATTTTTGAGCGCCACCATGCTTTTGCCGGGTACTCCTTTTATGGACAACTGGTGACCTCCTTTTTTACCGCGACAACGCCGCGAACCGCAGGATTCAATACCGTGGATTTTGGTGCATTGCAGTTTTCCACCATCATGATTATTTTTTTGCTGATGTGGATCGGCGCCTCTCCGGGATCAACAGGAGGCGGGATCAAGACCAGTACCTTCGCGATCGGTACACTTAACTTTCTCAGCCTGGCCCGGGGGAAAAGCCGGATTGAAGTGTATAGACGGGAAATTTCCCATGTTTCTGTCCGGAGAGCATTCGCGATCATTTCCCTTTCCCTGGTGATGATCGGATTTGGCACATTTTGCATAGCGACTTTTGACAGCAACATGACGCTACTGGCTATCGCGTTTGAGTGTTTCTCAGCGTACAGCACGGTTGGTTTATCCGTTGGCATCACGGCGGATCTGTCAGCGCCATCCAAATGCGTATTGATTTGTCTTATGTTTACCGGCCGGGTAGGCATGCTCACATTTTTGATGGCCATCCTGCCGAAGGTCCGGGAACAGGCTTACAATTATCCGACCGAAGAAATTCTCATCAATTAACGACATGACATTGTGAAATACATCATCATTGGACTTGGAAACTTTGGCGCCTCGCTGGCAGAAAAACTGACCAGGGAAGGAAATGAAGTGATCGGCGTGGACAATAATATGAGCAAGGTGGAAGGGATGAAAGAAAAAATCGCCCATACTATTCGCATGGATGCCACAGACCAGATCACTGTTTCAGGCTTGCCATTACGCGATACGGACGTGGTGATCGTCGCCATCGGGGAAGACCAGGGCGCGAATATCATGGCCACCGCGGTAATGAAAAATTTGCATGTCAACAGATTGATCAGTCGCGCCATCTCCCCGTTGCATGAAAACGTCTTACAGGCTATCGGTGTCGATGAGATCGTCCATCCCGAAGAGGAAACCGCCGAACGCTGGGCGAAAAAACTGGTGCTGAAAGGGCTGGTGGATTCCTTTGCATTGACCGGAGAATACAGTATCGTGGAGTTGACTGTACCCGAAAAGTATAATGGAAAGAGCCTGGGGGAAATCGGTTTCCGGCGCAACTACAACATCGTCGTACTGACCACCATCCGGAAAGACGAACAGAAAAACCTGTTGGGGATTAGTCGGACTATAACGCGCGTGCAGGGTGTAGCATCTTCGGAAACCGTTCTGGCGGAAGGTGACATTATGGTCATTTATGGAAATAACAAGGACATCAAGCGATTACTGGATGAGACTTCCTGATCAACGGATAATGCGACATTGGAAAAAAGGATTAGCGGTGTGCCTGATTATGGTGTGCTTCGTATCGATAATATATCCGCAAAGCACATCCAATACAGCAACAGCATTCGAGGTCCCGTACTCACCGGCCAACCGCCCTCGCATGGCAGCGGAATGGGAACCTGCGGTGGGTGTGCTCATCTCCTGGCCATTGGCTTTACCGTATAAACTTGTGATCCAGCTTTCGAAGGACACAAAGTTGTATGTGCTTGTTGAAAGTCGCGCCCGACAACAGGAGGTGATCAAAGCCTTTACGAAGTGGGGCATATTCCCTGATCGCGTTCGCTTTATCACCTTGCCGCAGGGCGATGATGCTTTCTGGACCCGGGATTGGGGACCGCATGCGATTTTCGACCATACAGGGCAGTTCAAACTCGCCGATCCCAGTTATTTATATTCCACGCCGCTGTCCGGGTATTCATGCCAGGATTCACTTGATTTTATTTACCGCGACGATGCCGGTAAAGTGATCCTGACCCGGGAAGAAGATGAAGCGCCATGGCATGTCGCAGGTTCGCTGGGCCTGGAAACGATCAATCTGCCCTTTGCGCTGACCGGTGGAAATATATTGACTGATGGACAGGGCACCGCGTTCTCGACCTGTGTGCTTGGCAATGAAAACCGCATGCTGGGGGTATCAGATGAAAAGTTTTTTGCTTCGGTCAAACAATTGCTGGGTCTCGATACCTATCATATGCTGTCCAATTTTGATGAACGCGGGATACAGCACATTGATTGCTACATGAAACTCCTCGACGAAGAACGGATACTGGTGCTTCGTCCGCCGGCTGATCATCCGGATTTCGAGCAGTATGAAGGCATTGTAGAGCACGAATTGAAACCGCTGAAAACGACATACGGCAGGCCTTACCAGATCTTGCGTTTGGATACTGATCGGTATGAACAAGATAAATTGGCTGCCTATTCCAACGCGTTGATCCTGAATCAGCACATTTATGTGCCGCTATACGGGATCCCCCAGGATGCGACCGCGATCGAACAATGGCAACAGGCGATGCCGGGCTATACGGTGAGGGGATACGAGTATAATATCGCGACAGAACCCGATGTCGATCCGGAGATCAGGCGGCATTATACCCGCCTTGGCTGGAATGCCGAAGATGCCCTGCATTGCAGGACGCGTGCCATCTGGGACAGTGAAATGCTCTACCTGAGTATAAACCGTATCCCGGATCGTGTGCCCCGGGCAAAAGACTACCCGGTATATGTCCTGGCCAGGGATTATAGCGCACAAGGACTTAAAACAAATGACCTTAAACTCTACTGGCGCGTCCAGCCGGAAACCAAATGGAAGGAGATCCGCCTGAAACCAACCAATATCCCGGATCAATTTGAAGCTACCATTCCCGGACAGATGGCGGGGGTCACAATTGATTATTATATTTCTGCCGCCAGCGAAAGCGGCCGGATGGAAACTATGCCCCGGACAGCCCCTGCGGGTCTTTACCATTTCACGATTGATTAATGTAATTACAGGTATGAAATTCACGAACGCGTTACTCACCGCTTTTTGCCTGATCGTACTATCCACAATGGCAATCGCCCAACCGGCGTATGAAAGCCGCCATTTTGGAGACCCCGGCACTATATACTTATATAACCGGGTGTTCAATCTCTCCATGGATTCTTCGCTCACTATGGATGGCGCTGATCTGACCTGGGATTTCAGCACAACATCACAATTGAATACACATCCGTCAGCGCTGGTTGAACGGGATGAAGCCATTCCACAGTTTACCTTTCTCACCTTTTGCGCATTGGGTGGAAATTCAATTCAGACCTGTCTGTCCGTATGGAATAATACGAACCAAGCCTGGGAGGTGGAAGATACATTAGCGCTTCTGGCATTTGAGTTAACAGACCTCCAGCGATTCCACAGGAAAACAAATAATTACCTGTTAGAAAATTTCCTCGGCTTTACGGTGGATCTCGCGGGCACGCCGACAGCAGCGGTGATTGTTTACCAACAACCGGATACAATCCTGCAATTTCCGGTCACGTATCAGCAGGCATTTACCTCTTCAATTGAATGGAGTATCAACCTCGCCGCGACCGGTCAGAATATTGAATACCGCTCAAACCAATCCCGGACAACATCATCTACTGCATGGGGTACCATCATTACGCCGTTCGACACCTTCCCCGACGTCATCCGTGTACGTTCCGAGATCCTGCGCATGGATACGGTTATCTCTGATGCCGGTACGTTCCCGATTGAATTGACCCAGGTTGAATACATGTGGTTTGATACCAATTATCAATTGCCGGTGATGATGGCCAATGGGGTGGTGACGGATACAACGGAAATACTGGCCAATATTCAATACATCTACGAGGCCACCTGTCCTGCTCCGGAGTGGACGCTCAGTTCGTCAAGCAATATCTATTATATGGATGACACCGGTGAAGTCAATGTCGATTTTTCCATAGAAAATAATAACGCTTCCGGTTTCTCGTGGAATTTCGGTGACGGTACAAACGGGAGTTCAGCCGGCAGCATCAACCATACATACGTTGGGGCAGGGACTTATCTGGTGACAGCTACGGGTTGCATGGAAGATTGTTTACCGCTCAACAGTTGTTCGGTACAAACCCTGGAGATCATGGTCGTCGATACGATTACTTCCACAACGCCCGTATCCATTGGCGAACTGGATATCAGGCTGTTTCCGAACCCGACCACAGAGCAGATCCTGATCCAGGTACCAGAAACGGTTTCCATCCATCATTATATGATCCTGGATTGCGCGGGCAGGATTGTAAAGTCAGGCGATATTCAGCAAGCCGTGCAACCCGTCCAGGTGGATCAGTTACAATCCGGTCAATACATTCTGCAATTGCAATCGACTGATCCCGCAAAACCCCAGCGGGCGATCGGGCGATTTGTCATTGTCCGGTAGCGAAAGGAAATATCAATTCACCGAAAAAATGCCGTATTGCTCATTTCGAGCCAATGGTTCCCTGCCTTTTATTATGGGTACCGGGGCAATGAAGTGGGTGATGCCCAGCTGCTTCCAGAGCGCAATGCTTTCGTAAGCCGGTTCGGACAGGATCTGGTTTGAGAAATTTTTCAGTGCAAATCCGCCAGCCTTGTCTTCAATACTGAATTGATAGATCTGTCCGACCCGGTCATACCATTCCGTCAGAAATGCTTCCTGGTGAAGCATGGATTTATAATCCACATATTGACTTCGCTTGCTGTACCATTTGAATGCCGTAAAATCATACGGGACGATAAACAGGGCACTGTCGCTTGTGACAGTCTTCGCCGCAAGGCTGATCTCGATTTCAGGGTCGTTCGTTTTTGCCCAGGGAAATATATAGTCTGGTTTCTCCCCGAACCACCCCGTCAGTCGATAGGAGCCCACCAGGATCAGTACAATGAGTGGCAGCGCAATCCAGCCACTTCGGATCAACCAGCCTTCGCTTTTCATACGTTCCAGACCACCGGCGATGGCGAGCAACGCAAAGGCTTCAAGCCATATAGTTGATTTCCACCATTGCATATACAGGAAGAAGGGTTTGTCCCTGATCTCCACTGCATATTCATACACGAGCAGCGCCAGGACCATCCAGACAAAGCACCACCGGATGCGCCATTTATAACTGACCATGACCACCCCGAGGATCAACACAAAGACGCCCAGGTCCTCGAATTCAAACGTGGAAGCAAAGAAATGATGGGAAAGCCTGAACCGCATGATCTCCATAAAAGACTCAGGCGATCCATGAGCGCCATTGTTTGCAGCAAGCCAGATAATCCACGGAGCGATCAACAGCAAATATATTCCTGCCCACTTCCAGGGATAGGAGCCGACCTTTCGTTTGATGAGCGCCTCCACCACTAACCCGCCAGCCGACAGCAGAAACACCTGGAGACCAACCAGCGGTTGCACAAGTGTGGACGCGATCAGTAACCCGGCCCACCACCTGTACTGACTGCGCAACCAGAAATAGATTCCCCAGGAGGCCAGGACTTTTGCGGGAAGGCTTGGGATAAATGAATTGTAATACAACTCATTTGATCCGGTCGACGTATGAAAGCCCAGGATGAGGATCAGGACCACAGCCAGGACCTGGTAGAAGAAATGTTGAAGAAATAATCCACCAATCCGCAACCAGGCCAGGCAGAGCATCACCCCGCATACCACATGCCATCCGAAGACCATCCAGGGCCACTGATACCCTGCATACCGGAAGAACCCATGAAAAATTGTGCGCTCATTTACCCCGGCATCGCGGAAAGCCTGTACGTAATGATCTTGTCCATATGCACCAGGGTGGTCTTGCGCATACAGCACGGGCAGGATCTGCACCTGGTCGCCCATTCCATACTGGTAGCCCTGGTAGATTAGCGCAATGGCATACAACAGGATCGCTGCAATCCAGTAGTTCCTCGATGAGTCTTGTGCATTTGGCGTCACCGGGCCAAAAATACTATTTGAAGCAAGCTTTGTTACTTTGCCGGTGATGCGCAAAATAAGTTGCACCCGGTCATGAAATCGCTTCGAACAGACGAATTGGGCCGTCCCGACCTTGACACCTATCGAAAGGCGAAAAAACTCCCTGTCGTGGTCGTGCTGGACAATATCCGATCAGGACTCAATGTGGGCGCAATTTTCCGCACCTGTGACGCTTTTGGTATTCATTCGATTTATCTCTGCGGGATCACCGCATCGCCACCCAACCCGGAGATCCTCAAAACAGCATTAGGCGCGACGGAATCGGTTATTTGGAAGTCTTTCAACAGCAGTGCTGAAGCTATTCAGGACTTGACGGCAAACGGATTCAGGGTCTTGCCGGTGGAACAAACAGATCAATCGACCCCGCTCCAGGATCTTCACCTGGAAAAATGGTTGCCACTTGCTTTGGTTTTCGGAAATGAAATGAGAGGCGTGAGCCCGGAAGTGCTGACCTTATGTGAGCAAAGTATTGAAATTCCCCAGGAGGGAATCAAGCATTCGCTGAATGTTGCGACCAGTGCGGGTATCGTCCTCTGGGAGTGTTACCGGCAATATCAACGCCTGCTCGATTCAGGATGGTAGGACAGGCGCAATCCCAACCCCAGGTAGCGCATATCGGTCAGTTTTCTGAAATTGCCATTTCGCAGTAAGCCTTCCCATGCCCGGCTTGAAATGAAAGTATAACTCACAACAGGGCTGAGAGTAAAAAACTCGGACAGACCAATATCCAGACCTGCTGCAGCACCAAGCTTCAACACCACATGATCGGATTCAACAGGGTAGGCAAAACCGGGTTCACTGCCGCGTTCCCGGGTCAATTCTTGCCTGGAAATACCGGGTCGCAGTTCGAGAAAAAACCCTTTTTTGATCAGGTCGCCCTGTTTGGAAAAGGTCGGGCAATTGCAGTCTCCCCCAAAATCAAGTGGATATACCGCAATACCCAAATCAAAATCTATCCCGGTAAAACTGCCCTCGAACTCACTGCCTTGCAGCGTCTGCCGATACCCGATACCAGGCCGGAATTCCAACCGGATATCTTCAAGCTTGTGGTTGTACTCAAGAAATACCTGGACGCCGTTCTGGCCAATGCGCTCTTCTTCCAGGATGGTGGAATGACCGGGCAGGAATGCTGTATACAAATTGAACTGACCATGGACATGGCTGGCCACAACAAGGAATAGAACCGGAAGGAAGCGTTTGGACATAAGGCTGAAAACGTGATTGATCCTCAGATTGTTGCGAAAATACAGATTCAGCCTTCCCATGGTCATTTGCGATATATTTGCAGTCCAGATCATTAGCGGGGTTCAATTTGCGTACCAAGTCCTTACATCCGAAGAAAATCAAGATCATCACCCTGGGCTGCAGTAAAAATACTGTGGATTCGGAAGTGATGAAAACCCAGTTGGAAGCCAACCAGTTCGACGTCGAGCATGAAACCGCCACGGAAACGCCGGTAGTGATCATCAATACATGTGGGTTTATCGACCTGGCGAAAGAGGAATCCATCAACACGATTCTCGAATATGCCGGTGAAAAGCAGGCCGGACGGTTGGAGAAACTCTATGTCACCGGTTGCCTGTCACAGCGCTATAAGGATGATCTCGAGCAGGAGATCCCCGAAGTGGATGCATTTTTCGGCACCATGGAATTGCCGGCCTTGCTGCACACCATGGGCGCCACTTACCGCGATGAACTCGTGGGCGAACGCGCGATCGTCACGCCGGCGCATTACGCGTATCTGAAAATTTCCGAAGGGTGCAATCGCACTTGTGCTTTCTGCGCGATCCCGTTGATGCGCGGCGCGCACAAATCCAGAACGATGGAAAGCCTGGTCACCGAAGCCACGCACCTGGCACGACGCGGCGTGAAGGAATTGATTTTGATCGCACAGGAGTTGACCTATTATGGCCTGGATCTTTACCAGCGTCGTGCATTGCCGGAATTATTGGAGCGCCTGGCGGCTGTGGAAGGGATTGAATGGATCCGGTTGCATTACGCGTACCCGCACAAATTCCCGTTGGAAGTCATCGAGGTGATGAAGCGGGAGCCAAAGATCTGTGACTACCTCGATATGCCGTTGCAACATATCAGTGATCCTGTTCTGCATCGCATGCGCAGGCAGATCACCGCTGCCGAAACGCGACAATTGATCAACAATATCCGCACGATACTTCCGTCCATTCGGATGCGAACAACTTTCCTGGTGGGTTTCCCCGGCGAAACGCAGGAAGATCATGAAGCGCTATGCCGGTTTGTCGAAGAAATGAAATTTGATCGGGTAGGGGTATTCCAATATTCGCACGAAGAAGACACCCGGGGCTATGTATTGGAAGACGATGTACCCGCCGAAGTGAAAAAAGAACGCGCGGAAGAGATCATGCAGATCCAGATGAATATTTCACTGGAAAAGAATGAACAGTTGGTGGGCCAGCAATTACGGGTGTTGATTGATCGCAAGGAAGACGGCCTGTTGGTGGGTCGAACGGAATATGATTCTCCGGAGGTCGATAATGAAATATGGATTGACCATGCCCCTGCTGAGATCCGACCCGGTGATTTTGTGCAGGTGGACGTCGTTGCAGCCTCAGAGTATGACCTGACCGGTAAATTCATATCCAGATGAGTTCGCCGTCTCCGGTCATCAAGTGGTTGCAATGGCCGCATTACCAGGCGCTCCTGGTGGTGATCCTGATCATTGTGTTTTCCGGCGTCGACAAGCTGATGCCGAGAAATGATGAATTCTTTGATGCGGATGCCGGGCCCTGGATCATGGCCACCGCGATGGTGTTCAGTTTTATTTTGTTGAATGTCCTGATGGCCCTGCGGGAAAAATCCGTTCGTACCTATTGGGGTCGATCCGTCATTTTTTCTGTTGGCCCTACTGGCATTCAGCTATCTCTGGTGCTTTCTCCTGACCGGAAGCCACATCGATGAGGTCGGTTCGTTCCGGTGGATCTGGTTTGTACTTGTCCTGGTATATCTCGCTTTTTTTTGATCGCCCGGTCGATGAAGCGGATTGTCGATTATGTCATTCGACAGGATGAGCGTTTGCGGGGAGAAGAGAAGTCTGAAGACTGATCGACGAGGCGACCGCGGCCATACCCCGGAAGTGAACAGAGCGGGAGATGGGAATTGAACCCACGGCCCTCAGCTTGGGAAGCTGATGCTCTACCCCTGAGCTACTCCCGCGTATCCGGACAATAAGAAGGGTGAATTTCCCATTAATTTTGGATATTGACTCCAATAAATTTTCCGCCATGCGCCATTTCTTCAAAAGTTTCCCGATCACCCTGCTGTTGCTGACTGTATTCATATCAACCGTCATTGCACAACAATCCAAACCTGCTCCGCCACCTCCACCATCGCCACCATTGCCAGTCGATGCGGGCGAACCAATCCCGGTCGACCCGGATGTGCGCATGGGTAAACTCGACAACGGGTTGACCTATTACATCCTCGTCAACGGAAAGCCCGAAAACCGCGCCGAGCTTCGACTCGCTGTCAATGCCGGTTCCATGCAGGAGGATGATGATCAATTGGGGGTCGCACATTTTGTGGAGCACATGGCTTTTAACGGAAGCCGGAATTTTTCCAAAAACGAACTCGTCGATTATCTTGAAAAAGTCGGATCACGGTTCGGGCCCGATCTGAACGCGTATACGTCCTTTGACGAAACGGTATATATGCTCCAGGTACGCACCGATGATAAGGAGCAACTGGACAAGGGACTGCTTATCTTGCGCGACTGGGCGGAAGGCGTGAGTTTTGACAGCACTGAAATTGACAAGGAACGTGGTGTGGTCATCTCTGAATGGAGAAGCCGGTTGAGCGCTAATCAACGGATGTCACAGGAATATCTCCCGGTGATGTATTACAATTCAAGGTACGCGGCACGTTTGCCGATCGGGGAGCCCGATATTATCCAACACGCGCCATATGACGTTTTCCGTCGGTATTACAGGGAATGGTATCGACCGGATCTGATGTCCATTTTTGTTGTCGGCGCGGTCGATGCGGATGAGATCGAAGGCAAGATCAGGTCCAGCTTTTCCACCATTCCGTTAGTGGGCAAAGCCCGGGACAAAGAATCCAATGCGGTTCCTGCGCATGCCGAAACTTTCGCCAGGGTGATCACGGATGCGGAAGCTACCAATTCCGTTATTCGGCTGATGTACAAGCATCGCCAGGGTACACAGAAAACGATCCACGATTATCGCGAGCGCCTGGTGCATAGCCTGTTTAATCGCATGATGGGTGCCAGGCTCCAGGACCGTGCGGAGGATCCGGATCCACCCTATTTGTTTGGCAATTCCGGCTTTGGGCAGGATGTCGGTGAATTAGCTACGTACACAAGCTTTGCGTCTGCGGATGGGAAAAAGATCCGCCAGGCGTATCACACCTTGCTGGAGGAGAATCAGCGTGTGCTGTTGCACGGCTTCACTGCGGATGAGTTAAGTCGTGCGAAAACTGAAATGATGGAGTTCGCGGAACGAAACGCGCTGGAGGCTGACAAACAGGAATCCTCTCGCCTCGTGCAGCGATTGATCTATCACTTTCTCCGTGAATCACCAATCCCAAGTGCCCGGCAGCATCTCGATCTGTACAAGAAACTGATGCCCACGGTAACGCTGGCGGAAATCAACCAATTGGCTTCCGGCTGGATCACTGACCAGAACAGGGTGATCATCCTGACTGGGCCGGATAAGGATAAAGAATTCTTTCCCGATTCAGCAGAGCTGGTCCAGATCCTGAATGAGTCGTCTGCCTGGAATCCGGAACCGTATTCTGATGTCGACTTGTCAGCACCCTTGATTGCGCGATCGTTTGAATCCACAGCCATTTCCGGTGAAACGGTGGATACATCATATGAGATCTATTCATGGACATTGCAAAACGGCATCAGGGTGACTGCCAAACCAACAACGTTCAAGAATGATGAGATCCTGATGAACGCGTACAGTCCAGGGGGACATTCACTTTACAATGATGAAATATATCCGTCAGCCACATTCTCGGCTGAGATCATCACGGAAAGCGGCGCCGGACCCTACAAGGCCAGCGACCTGGATAAAAAGCTGGCCGGAAAAACAGTGCGGGCGCGTCCGTTCATTTTCGAACGCTATGAAGGGATCAATGGGTCATCTTCCGTGAAAGACCTCGAGACTTTGTTCCAACTCAGCTATGCATACCTCGTCACCTTCCGGGAGGATGAAGAATCCCTGCAATCGTATATCACCAAGCGAAAAGGGATGTTTGCCAATATCCTGGACAATCCCAATAATTGGTTTGGTGATAAAGTTTCACGCATTACCTCCGGTTATCATCCCCGGCGTGGTTTCCCGGACTCGACCATGTTTACCAAAGTGGAAATGGACCAGGTGCAATTTGTCTATTCGGATCGATTTGGCGATGTGAGCGACATGGAATTTTTCTTTGTCGGCAATTTCAATGTGGATACCCTGAAGGCATTGACCAACCGGTATCTCGCGGCATTGCCCGGCGGTGGTCGGCAGGAACAGGGAAAGGATCTGGGGGTCCGGTACCCGGCACATCCCATCGATTCGAGCTTTCACCGGGGTGAAGCGCCCAAATCATTAGTGCAGCTGATCTTTCATGGTCCTGATGTGTACGATCCGGATACCGCTTATGTCATGCAGTGCCTGGTGGATGTAGCCCGGATCAAACTTCGGGAAGCGTTGCGCGAGGATCAGGGTGGTGTCTACGGAGTTAGTATTGGCGGTGGACAAAGTAAATTCCCGGAAGAATATTATTCGATTCGCGTCAGTTTTAATGCAGACCCACCACAAACCAAAGCCCTGGAAGACCTGACCTTCCAGGTCCTCGAGAAATTGACGACAACGATTGATCCGAATGACATCGTGAAGATCACAGAGGCACAGCGGCAAAGCCTGAACAAGAATTTGCAGCAAAACAATTACTGGATGAACCTGATGCTGGATGAATACCTGAATGATACGCCGCTGGCGGATGCCGCATCTCCTGAGAAACTGGAAGCGCGCATCGCTTCGATCAACGAGGACGTATTACGACGCGCTGCGCGAAAATACTTCAATGATCAACGGCTGATCCAGCTGGTCATGCACCCGGAATCGTTCCAACCGGAAGGAAGGCCGTAAATTAGCGACGACATACTGATTGATAACCACCTTAAACCGGATACCATGAGAATCCTGAAATTGATTTTCTGTGGTCTGCCCCTTTTCCTCACCTATTCACTGACCGGTCAATTCTATACCGGGGACGTACGCAATGAACCGTTTATACCCCTCACCGGGGGGACCAACCTGGTGAATGAATCCTGGGATGATCCCGCCATGGCGCTCGAGCTCGGATTCGATTTTGATTTCTTTGGCACACCGGCGGATTCCATTTTCATGTCCGACACCATCGGCCTGGGCGGGGTGCTGGTCCTGAACCCGGATCGCGTCAACAACAGGGTAGACCTGATCTTCGCCTTCTGGCCCGACCTGATGGATCGTGGCTATTATGCCGGTATGGCCTTGTCGCCGATCCTGGGCAAAGTGGATGGCGCGCCGGGACAACGTGTCTTTACCATGGAGTGGCGAAATACGGGGTTTTACAATTGTTTCACTGACAACCAGAATATCTGCGAGGAGTATATCAATTTGCAACTGCGGTTGTATGAATCGGATGGCAGTGTGGAGATCCATTTTGGAGAGACCGTGGTCGAGAGCATTGACCTGTATTTTCTCGATCCGCCGGGATTATCCATTGGGGTGATCGACGCGCTGAATCCGGCGAATACTAACCTGTCAGAAGGTCTGTTTGTCGCCGGTAACCCGGATAACCCACAATTCATTGATATTACTTCCTACAACCAGGTCCCGTCACTCAACAACACCATACCGGAAGGTACAGTCTATCGGTTCAGCCCCATATTGAGTTCATTGCAGACCCTGCGGGATGTGCAATCCATCAGCTATTTCACACCCAATCCGACACGGGGTGAATTGAATCGCCGACCGGGTGATCTGCCGGATTTTGACCAATGTACGGTGGTGGATATGGTTGGCCGGGAAGTCATGCGGTTCACGCCGCAACAGATCATCAACATCCGCGGTTTGCAAACCGGTACGTATACACTTGTGCTCGAAGGCGAGGCGGGTGTGTTTGTCGACCGGATCGTGAAACTCTAATTCGATTCGTTATCCAGTATTTCCTGCAAACGAAGTACAGCCATCATGCACTCAACAGGTGTCATTTGATTGACATTGAGTTTCAGCAGTTCGTCTTTCAGCTTTAAGAGTTGGGCATCGGTTTGATCGAAGAGATTGAGCTGAAAGGAAGTGGCCTCAATCGCAGATGGCGTGAACGATCCAGGGGCATCGTCTTCAATACTGATGCGTTTGGATTCGAGTTCGTGTAAAATTTCAGCAGCCCGCTCGAGCAAGGTCTTGGGCATGCCGGCCATCTTGCCGACATGTATACCGAAACTGTGTTCGCTGCCGCCGGGTGTCATTTTGCGCAGGAAGATCACCTGATGCCCGGTTTCCTCTGTGGCGATGTGATAATTGTGGATGCGATCGTATTGATCGGCGAGTTTATTCAACTCGTGGTAATGCGTGGCAAAAAGGGTCTTGGGTTTGTATGGAATATGATGATGTAAAAACTCCGCGATACTCCAGGCCAGGCTGATCCCGTCGAAGGTGCTGGTGCCCCGGCCGATCTCATCCATCAGGATCAGGCTCCGCGCGGAAAGGTTGTTCAGGATACTCGCGGTCTCATTCATTTCCACCATAAAAGTGGATTCGCCGGAAGAGATATTATCCGACGCGCCTACGCGGGTGAAGAGCTTGTCAATGATCCCGAGTGTTGCCGACGATGCCGGGACAAAGCTGCCCATCTGGGCCATGATGCAGATTAGCGCAGTCTGGCGAAGAAAGGCGGACTTCTCCGACATATTCGGACCGGTGATGATAAAGATCTGCTGATCGTCCTCATCCATGTACAGATCGTTCGGGACATAACGCTCGCCGGGAGGGAGTTGCCGCTCGATCACCGGGTGCCGGCCGTCCTTGATATCGATGATCCGGTCTTCATTCAGGTCCGGCCGGCAATATTGGAACGTCACAGCGGTATCCGCAAAGGACAGGAGACAATCCAGTTGGGCAATCACACCGGCATTCGTTTGAACCGGCCCGATATATTCCTGTGCGGCGATCACGAGATCCTGGAACAATTTTTCCTCGAGTGTACCGACCTGCTCTTCAGCGCCCAGGATCTTTTGCTCCAGTTTTTTCAGATCATCAGTGACGTAGCGTTCACAGTTTGACAAGGTTTGTTTTCGCACCCACGTATCCGGGATCAGGCCGAGGTTTTTGTATTTGTTGGTCACCTCCAGGTAATACCCGAATACATTGTTATACCCGATCTTCAGATTAGTGATCCCCGTTTTCGATGCCTCTTCCTGTTGAATGGTGATGAGGATCTCTTTGGAATTCCGAATGATATCGCGGTACTCATCCAGCTCGCTGTTGTATCCGTCCCGGATCACGTTGCCTTTCAGCAAAACTGCCGGCGCTTCCGGATGGATCGCCGTATCCAGCATTTTCTGCAAATGTTCGCAGGGATTGACCTGATCGGCCAGACGGATCAATCCTTCCTCGCCGCTTTTGTTCAGGATGTCCCGGATAGGGTTTAATGCGTGCAGCGCCTTGGTGAGTTGAAGCATCTCCCGCGGATTGATCTTGCTCAGGGAAACCTTGGAAATAATGCGCTCAAGATCCCCGATCAGGCGGATCTGCACTTTCAGGGCTTCCGCGGGATCGGCGTGGCGGATGAAGTAGTCGACAATATCATGGCGGTGCCGGATCTCTTCGAGATGGATCAGCGGGAGGGCGATCCATTTTTTCAGCATCCGGGCGCCCATGGGAGAGATCGTCCGGTCCATCACATCCAGCAAACTCTTGCCGGTGTCTTGCAAGGATTCGAGTAATTCAAGGTTGCGGATCGTAAACCGGTCCATCCATACATAATGATCCGGCTGGATCCGACTGATCGTGCGAATGTGTTTTAATCCGTCCTGCTGCGTGGTCGATAAATAATGCAGGATCGCGCCGGCCGCGATTTGCGCGGTGTGCATATCATCGATCCCGAAGCCTTTCAATGAGGCGACCTCAAAATGGCGCAGGATCTTTTCCTGGGTATAGTCCTGCGTATAGATCCAGTCGTCCAGGGCGAAAGTGTACCACGTGTCCCCGAATTTCTTTTCAAATCGTAACCTGTCGCCTTTAGCGAAAATCAATTCCGCCGGGTTGAAACTCTGCAGCAATTTTTCAATCTCACGAGGACTGCCTTCGCTGACTAAAAATTCACCTGTAGAAATATCGAGGAACGCGATACCAAGATAGTCCGGACCCTGGTAACAGATAGACGCGAGGTAATTATTCTGCGCCCGGTTCAATAGTGAATCATCCGTGGCGACGCCAGGCGTGATTAACTCAATAACACCCCGGTTTACGATTTTTTTCTCTTTGGAAGGCTTTTCCAGTTGCTCGCAAATGGCTACCCGGTAACCGGCCTGCACCAGTTTGGGCAGGTACATGTCCATGGCATGATAGGGGAACCCTGCGAGCTCAATATTGCTTCCCCCGTTATTCCGGTGCGTCAGCACGATGCCCAGGGCATCAGCTGTGCGAATGGCATCTTCGCCGAAGGTTTCGTAAAAGTCACCGACGCGAAAAAGTAACAGAGCCTCGGGATGCTGAGCCTTGATCTTCAGGTACTGCCGCATGAGTGGGGTTTCCTTCCCCGATTCTGCCTGCGCTGCGGTCTTCAATTTCTTCGGTCCTGTCTTCAAGCCCATAACCTTCAAAGGTAGTATTTGCCAATATTATATACGAACTATTTTCATGTATGGTCTGTTTAAGAACCGTATTTTAGAGCTGAAAAGCGGGTATCCCGGAAATTTTTCCGTACTTGTCTGCGTTAACGATTTTAGTCCGGTTCTCTACCCCAAAGAATTCTCTTCACAAAAACAAAAACCATCATGGGATTATTTTCATTTCTCAAAAACTCCGGCTCTACCGTTCTCAAGAAGAATGACGAAGCCAAAGCCGCAGCGGTTTCAGCCGCTGAAGTGACCAATCAGAAAAAGGCCGCCATGTTGAAGGCAGTGAATGCGCTGAACCTGCCGGTCAAGGACCTGTCAATCGAACTGAATGATGAGGTCGTGACCGTTTACGGTCAGGCCGAAACCCAGGTAGCCAAGGAACTGGTTGTCCTGACGCTTGGCAATAACCAGGGGATTTCCAAAGTCGATGACCGGATGAGTGTCGTCGCACCGGAGCCGGAAGCCGATTTTTACGAGGTTAAAAGCGGCGATTCCCTGTCAAAAATTGCCAAGCAATTCTATGGTGATGCTATGAAATATAATGTTATATTTGAGGCAAATACGCCAATGCTCAAGGATCCGAACCTGATCTACCCGGGCCAGGTGTTACGGATTCCGAAACAATAGCATTAAAGATTGTTTTCAACTGGTGAAGTTGGTGGAAGCTCAGGCCGCCGGGCCGGCTTCCACCTTTTTTTATTCCTCCTCATCCAGGATGTCCTGCAGATCCACCTCGATGTCCCGGAGTTTCGCCTTGCACACCTGGATGAGTTCCAGCGCTACCTTGACTTCGCCCCGTAATTCTTCCAACCCCATTTCACCCTGCTGGATTTTTTCAACGAGGGCCTCCAGTTGCAGAATGGCTTTATCGTAATCGTTGGGTTTCTTTTTCATTTGACAGTACTTTGAATTTCACCATCGATAAAAATGGTTTTGAGAGGAAGCTCCTTGTTGACGTCTTCGGCTTTCTTGATCGCCTTACCCGCCTGGCTGGTAATCGTGTAGCCGCGTTGTAAAACCTGGTCAGGGTGAAGGGCCATGACCAGTCTTTCAATACTTTCCAGTTTTCGGTTATGGCTGTGGATGGTGTGATTCACGGCCTGGCGGATCTGGCTTTTCATTTGAATGAATCGCTGTGCCTCATTCCAGACTCGCTGAAGGGTCAACTGACGCAGTTGTCGACTCAACTCCTCCAGATGCCGCCACTCCGCATCGAGCAGCGCTTCAACTTCCTCATGCAGTAATTCCCCGAGTTCATCAAGTCGGGTAAGGAAATCAGCATTATGTTGGATGACGAATTCCGCAAGCGCGGTCGGTGTTTTCACTGAACTGTGGGCTACGATATCCAAAACGGATTGATCGATCTCGTGCCCGATACCGACCAATACGGGAATAGGGTAGTGGGCGATCCGTAGCGCTAAAGGCAGGTTGTCGAACACGGCCAATTCTGTTCGGCCACCGCCGCCGCGGAGGATCGCCACCGCGTCAAAATCCGCTGCCTGTTGCTCCACGAGCTTCAGGGCGGCCAGCATTTCTTTCTCGACTGACTGCCCTTGCATCACTGATTCAAACAGCGTGATGTCGATGTCAAAAGCGTAAGGATTCTCCTCGATATGCTTCATAAAGTCAGCATAACCGGCAGCACGTGACGCGCTGATGACCGCGAGGCGTTGAATGACCGGGGGTAATGACGTTTGGGCATTTTTCCGGACCAGGTCCTTGTCCATGATCTCCTTGAGGATCGCCTGTCGCTGCAGTTCAAGTGCGCCGATCGTATAGCTGGTGTCTATATCCTCAATGATGAACTTGAGGCCATAGCGCTCATGGTAGTCGATATTGACTTTCAACTTGACGGCCATGCCCTGCCGGAGAATTTCTTCGGGCGCCAGGTTGTACTTCTTTTTGAGAAAGAAATACACATTTGCCCACAAGGCTGCTTGTGCCTGGGCCACAATCGTATCGCCCACTTTTTGAACCAGATCGAGGTACCAATGTCCGCGTGAAGAACCGGCCTGGCCGATCTCGCATTCCATCCAGATCGGTTGATCAAAATTCAATGCGACTACTCTCCGGATATATTGGTTGAGTTCAAGCAGGGTATATGCCTCCGGAGACGCCATGACGAAAAAGGTTAGGCGCTCACTACTTCCCGCACAAGTTCAGCAGCTTCTTGCAACAGGATCGCGGATTTCACTTCCAGGCCGCTGTTATCAATGATCTCCTTGGCCAGGTCCGCATTGGTGCCCTGGAGGCGCACAATGATCGGTATGTTGATATCGCCTATATTTTTATACGCATCAACCACACCCTGCGCAACACGGTCACACCGGACGATCCCGCCAAAAATGTTGATCAGGATCGCCTTGACACTGGGATCTTTCAAAATGATCCGGAACGCATTTTCGACACGTTTCGCATCTGCAGTGCCACCGACATCAAGGAAATTGGCAGGCGAACCCCCGGAAAGTTTAATGATGTCCATCGTGGCCATCGCAAGTCCGGCGCCATTGACCATGCAACCTACATTGCCATCCAGGTTGACATAATTGAGACCAAACTCCTTGGCTTCAAGTTCAGTGGGATCTTCTTCATTCGGGTCATGCCATGCTGCCAGGTCCTGGTGGCGAAACAAGGCATTGTCATCGAGTGATACTTTGCAATCGACAGCCACCACTTCACCATGTCCGTTGATCAGCACAGGATTGATCTCGAACAATGTGGCGTCGCTGTTGACAAACGCATCATAGACCTGCGAAATGAATTTGGTCATATTCTTGAACGCCGCGCCACTGAGGCCGAGTTTAAAAGCCATTTTGCGGGTTTCAAACGGTTGCAGTCCAAGCGTGGGATCAATGTATTCCTTATGCACCAGGTGGGGCGTTTTTTCCGCCACCGCTTCGATATCCATTCCGCCCTCGGTGGAGTAGATGATGACATTACACTGTTTTGCCCGGTCTGTCAGGACAGACATATAGAATTCCTTACACTGATCGTATTCCGGTATATAGACATCCTCGGCAATAAGCACCTGGCGCACCAGCTTTCCGGGCCCATCCAGACCGCCGGGCGTTTGTGGGGTTTTGAGCATCATGCCGATGATATTGGAGGCATGGTCGCGGAGGTCATTTTCGTTTTTTGCCAATTTCACACCGCCACCTTTTCCACGGCCTCCGGCATGAATCTGAGCTTTAACTACAGCTGTTGAAAGTCCTGATTCTGAAGTTATTTTTTTGTAATTATCAAGCGCTTCATTCACGTTCCGGGCCACATAGCCCCGCTGGATCTTGACACCATAACGGCTGAGCAATTCCTTTCCCTGGTACTCGTGTAAATTCATGTAGTCTGGAGGTTTTTGATGCGGGCGAAGCTAAGGAAAACCGTCGATTACCGGGGTCAATCCCGCATGAGCGCGAGCGCTTTTGAGGGGTCTGAGGTAGGCAACTTACACACCTTGTTCCGGCAGACGTAGATCATAGTCTCGCCCTCTACGAATTTATGGGCCAGCAAGGGAAGGGCACCTTCCGTTTTTCCACCCAGGTAAACAGCATCTGGCGTATATCGGGTCAAAAACGGGGTTATGCGTTGGTCGTATTCATTTCCGATCACCACGACTTCAAATGGCGGTGATTGGAGGTGAAGCATCAATTGGCACCAGTTTGAATAAAAGGAAGGTTGGCCGTCCGCCTGAATACGAGGCCAAACTTGATTGAACATCGAGGTTGAACGGTTGATGTACGCAGTGTCATAAAACAACTCCCCGAGTTTGAACAGATTTCGCGCCATGATACTGTTGGCCGATGGGATCACATTATCACCATAGTCTACACGACGCGCGACCAACGGTGGATCAACGTCAGATGTATAATAGAACAGACCGCCCGGACCGCCATCAAAATGTTCCAGGACATATTCCGATAGCTGCTTTGCCAAATCAAGCCAGGCCTGGTCAAATGTCACTTCATACAGTGAGGTGAAAGCCCGGATGGTCAGCGCATAGTCATCCAGGAATGCATTGATCGTCGATTTTCCGTTCTTGAAGTTGCGGTCCATCCGGAAATCCGGTTTGATCATTTCCGTTTTAAGGAAATTGGCATTCCGGATCGCACGCTCCAGGTAGGGTTGATATTGAGTTGCCCTGTACGCATCGATATAGCCTTGCAGCATCAGCGCATTCCAGGAGGCCAGGATCTTGTCATCCAGTCCAGGTGCAATTCGTTTTTTTCGAACGGCGATCAAACTTTCATTGACGCGATGAATGATTTTCAGTAATTCGTCAACCGAGAGATTGAATTGTTTCGCTACCTGATCATCGTTTTTCCGCCGGAAAAGGATGTTTTTATGCTCTTCCCAATTCCCATTCTTTTCAATGGCATAGTATTCAAAATAGATATCCCGTTCCTGCAGATCGGGAATCAATGCCATCAGTTCTTCTGCACTCCATACATAAAACTTACCTTCTTCGCCTTCGCTGTCCGCGTCAAACGAACTGTAAAACCCACCCGATGGATCACTCCAGTATTCATCGACAAAGCCCAGGGTCTGATCCACAATTTTTTTATACTGTTCATCTCCGGTCAAGGCGTAAGCATTCGCATACAACGAAACGAGCTGACCATTATCGTACAGCATTTTTTCAAAATGCGGCGCCAGCCAGATCGCATCAGTGGAATAGCGTGCAAACCCGCCTTCCAGTTGATCGTACAAACCGCCCATCATCATTCTGTCAAGCGTAGTCTGCAGCAATTGCAATGCCTGTTTATCCTGCGTTCGATAAGCATAATGCATCAGCAGGTCCCAATTGTTTGGCATGGGAAATTTAGGTGCGCCTTGTCGTCCCCCCATTTCGGGATCGAGACGGTTCATAAACAGCTTCATCAGGTTGTCGACATCCTTTGCATCGATAACAGCCTCATCGGTGACCAGCGCGGAATCCAGTCCGTGAGCACGCACACCCTCGGCCAGTCGGGTCGCGTAATCCTCCATTTTTTCAGGCTCTTCCTCAAACGTTTTCCGGAAATAATCCAGGATTTCCAGCCATCGGCTTTTTGGAAAATAGGTACCGGCCCACACGGGTCGACCATCTGGCATCGCAAAAGCATTCAGCGGCCATCCGCAGGCGCCACCTGAAGCCAGTTGGCAGGCGGTCATATACACATCATCGACATCCGGTCGTTCCTCGCGATCAACTTTGATACAAACAAAGTGCTCATTCATGAAATCGGCTACCACGCTATCCTCAAACGATTCCTTTTCCATCACATGACACCAGTGGCAGGAGGAATACCCGATGCTCACGAGGATCATTTTGTTTTCCGTCTTCGCCTTTTGCAGCGCTTCCTCATCCCAGGGATACCAGTCGACCGGATTGTGGGCATGCTGCAACAGGTAAGGACTGGTTTCATGGATAAGCCGGTTCGTATGCGAATGCGTCATGGAGCTATGGGGTTGACACCGCACCAGCAGGATGGGCAGCGGGAGCAGGAGCAGGAAAAGATGAAGAAATCTCAACAACAATCGAAATGGGTCAAGGTGAATTCACTAATGTACAACACGATTGTCCTGGTCCGGTTAGTTCAAAATGAAAAAACCACCTCAGTCCGTTGAACGAGGTGGCTTTCAGGTTGGTTTTAACAGATCGCAATGGCGATATCTGCATGTAAGCAAATTGCGTTCCAAAACAGGATGAAGACGCATTGGCTTGGTTGAAATTAAGCATCTTTGCCGAACTGATGCCGACAGAAGCTGAGAAATACGACCGGCGAGGCGTGTCAGCCTCCAAAAGTGAAGTCCACCAGGCGATCCATAAGCTGGACAAGGGACTTTACCCCACAGCCTTCTGCAAGATCCTGCCCGATATTGCCGCCGGCGACCCGGAATACTGTAATATCATGCATGCCGATACCGCGGGTACGAAAACCAGCCTGGCGTATCTGTACTGGAAAGAAACCGGGGACAAATCGGTCTGGCGCGGTATCGCGCAGGACGCCCTGGTGATGAACCTGGATGATATGGCTTGCGTGGGCAGTCTCGACGGGATCATGATCTCGTCAACGATTGCGCGGAACAAGCACCTGATCCCGGGAGAAGTTATCGAAGAGATCATTGAGGGCACTATTGACCTGATGGAGATGTTGGCCCGCCATGACGTTCAACTTTATCATGCCGGAGGCGAGACAGCCGATACCGGTGACATTGTGCGCACGATTGATGTAGGCTATACGGCATTTGCCCGACTGGCCCGGAAAGACCTCGTCATTAACCGGATCAAACCCGGCGCCGTGATTGTGGGGCTCGCTTCCGATGGTCAAGCCACCTACGAATCAGCTTATAATAGTGGGATCGGAAGCAACGGCCTGACCTCTGCCCGGCACGATTTGTTGAACAAATATTATGCAACACATTTCCCGGAATCCGTCAGTCCGGAAACCGATCCGGCGTATACGTATACTGGCCCATGGCGATTGACAGATGAAGTTGAAGTGCCGGGAGGCAAAACAGACATCGGTCATCTCATCCTGTCACCGACGCGTACTTTTCTGCCGGTGCTGGCGCCACTGATCCGGAATCATCGGGATGAGATCCAGGGCATCATTCATTGTACCGGTGGCGGGTTCAGTAAGGTGTTGAAGTTCTTGTCCGAACCGGTGCAACTGAATATCGATGCCACTTACGAATTGCCCACCATTTTCAAACTGATCCGGGAAGCTTCGGGTACACCCTTGCAGGAAATGTACAAGGTGTTCAATATGGGCATGCGTATGATCCTCTTTGTGCCGCCGGAGATGGTGCCACAGGTTCAGCGCGTAGCGCAATCATTTGAAATCCATTCCGTAGTGCTCGGGGAGGTGTCTGCAGCGCAAACATCTTCTGTTCGCATTCAAACGGGTGATGCGAATGAGCCGGAAGTTGTTTTCTCCGTGTGAGATTATTGAACGATCACTCTGTCGATCAGCCGGCCGGACGAAGTGCGGACATGGATCCAGTAAATGCCTGGAGCCAGATTTTCCGTCGGGATGGTCAGGGTTGAATGTCCGGCAGGGATCTCCAATCGATTGGCGTGCGAAATGACGCCGGCGGCGTTGATCAGTTCGATTTCAGCATTAAAACCTTTGCGGGTTGTCAAACTGATCTGAACATCCTGGGTGGAGAAAACCGGATTTGGTGCAATGACGTAATCATTTATTTCCGGGATTTCATTGACCGCGGTCCCGGTGCCTACTTTAAAATTTTGACTCGCGCTGTAACCCGCGCCGGTTTGCGATTCATTGTAAGGCCACACTTTCCAGTAATAGGTTGCGCCGGACATGAGTTCATCAATGATGACTTCTGAATCTTCCACCAAATATTTAACCGGTCCAAAGGTGAACGACGGAAACCGGTCGATGATCAGGAGATATTTATTCGCACCTGGTGTGGGCTCCCAATCCAGGCGGACATTGAAATTGCCGGGAGATTCCTGTCCATTGATATACGAGACATAGGTGACCGGGTCAGTGACCGGTGTGGTATTCGGGGTCACCCCGGTACGGATGTAGGCGCGTTGGAGGGAAAAGAAATCCGAATTGATGAGGTTCTTCTGCGTCGTCGTGAATTCATAATTGGCGCAGTTGTTATAATACCCCATGACATTATTCACCATGGGCGTGATGACTTCGCCATTCTTATCCATAATGGTTGTGTTTTGCGCACAACCGCTCTGATAGAACAAGCCCAGGCAGTAGTCTTCGGGTGTATCGCAGATTCGATCACCTGCAGTATTGCAGTTGGACCGGTCATGCAATTCAATCAGCAACGAACCCCCGCCGCCTTCGCACGGAAGTGTAAAATCCTGGTTGACCGGGTTGGTGTAATTATCCAGCGTATAGGGGACACATTCCCAACCAAAATGTGGATGCATGAGACTGAAAAAGTGACCCAATTCATGGGCGAGGGTGCTTGAACTCCCGTTGATCTCATTCCGGCGGCTGACGATCCAGTCTTCCTGGGGATCATAATAGGCCAGGGTAAATCCGGGAGAGGAGCCGTTGTCGGCCGTATTGGTGATGTAAATATTGACGGAATTATTGTCCTTGCGGAGGCGCATTTGTGTGCGGGCCGCATTGGAAGCCGGTGTGTTGTATACCGCATCGTTGTCGAAATAATTAAAGCGGTCGATGTAGAAGATCATTTCCTGGTCGGCATACTGCTCATTCAGACTGGCGACTTGCAAGAGCACGTTTTCCTCGGCTACACGTCCATTACCGGCCGCATTGGCCACCAGGTGAAATGTAATCGGAACATATTTCACCACACCGCGCGGAGCAGTGCTCAGGGTCATTTTATTGGCTTCCACACGCTCGATGAGCGGTTCCTGGGGAGTGCCGCAGATCTGGGCGGTCAGAAAACCGGTGGTACAAAGGCTGACAAAGAATGCAAAGGCTTGTTTCATGCTCATATTTCCAAATTCGGTGCAAAGATAGTGAATAAGGCCCCGTTAGCCGGGCCGTTAAAACTGAATTCTTCTTAGTTTTGCCGACAATTTCATCATTTCCATCATCAATCTGCCTTTATGTCAAAAGTGACCGTTGTCGGTTCCGGTAATGTCGGAGCTACTGTCGCGAATGTACTCGCGCACCAAAATATTGTAAATGAAGTCGTTCTGCTGGATATCATGGCCGATATGGCCAAGGGAAAAGCCCTTGACACCTGGCAACAGGCCCCGGTGGATGATTATTCTACGCGGCTGAAGGGCACCGGTGATTATGCCGATACAGCAGGCTCAGAGATCGCTGTGATCACCGCCGGTGTGCCCCGGAAACCCGGCATGAGCCGGGATGACCTGATCTCCACCAATGCCAAAATTGTGTCGACGGTGACTGAGTCCCTGTTGAAACACAGTCCCAATGCCATCCTCATCATTGTTTCCAACCCATTGGATGTGATGACCTATGCGGCGCATGTGGTGTCAAAAAAACCGGCTTCAAAAGTGATTGGCATGGCAGGCATACTGGACACAGCCCGCTACCGGGCCTTCCTGGCGGAGGCGCTGGATATTTCGCCACGGGATATCCAGGCTATGCTGTTGGGTGGTCATGGTGATACCATGGTGCCATTGCCTCGCTATACAACAGTATCTGGCATCCCGGTGACGGAAATGATCGATAGTGCAACCTTGAATGCTATTGTGGAGCGAACGAAGAAAGGCGGAGGTGAACTGGTGCAACTGATGGGGACCTCCGCATGGTATGCACCCGGCGCAGCAGCCGCCCAGATGGTGACCACGATCATCCGGGATGAAAAGCGGATCCTTCCATGCTGCATAAAAATGGAAGGTCAATATGGTCTTGACGATGTCTATGTTGGTGTTCCGGTCAAACTCGGAAAGAACGGTGTGGAAGAGGTGATCGAGTTGAAACTGAATGCCGAGGAAATGGCCCTGCTCCATGACTCCGCGGGTCACGTCCGGGAGGTCATGCAGGTTTTTGACCAAATGAGTCTTGCCTGATCGCGTTTGGAAAAGCTTGAATTCTTAAAGCAAGTCAATACCCAGCGGGGCGTTTCGCTCTGGGACCTGTCCCATCAGCAACCGGTATTGCTCGTGTTTTTACGCCATTTCGGATGCGTATTCTGCAAGGAGGCCATGGCGGATATTAGTGAGTTGCGCGAACAGATCCGGGAGAAAGGAACCCTGCCGGTCATGGTTCATCTGGCGGATGACAGTACGGCAGAAGGATTCTTCAATGCCTTTGGTCTTGATCAGATCGATCATATTTCCGATCCGGAAGCCGTCGTGTATCGGCGCTTTGGGCTGTTGCGGGGAGGTATGCAACAAATGATGGGATTGAAGGTATGGTTGCGCACCTTCCAGGTGGGTGTGATGGATGGGCGAGGCCTGAGTTCCAAACCCATTGGCGATGGCTTTCAGATGCCTGGTGTATTCTTGCTGCATGAGGCGACCATCAAGGACCAGTTTATTCATTCATCCATCGCAGACCGTCCCGACTATTTGAAACTCGCGACCTGCATCACGTGTTGAATGGTTTATCCGGGGTGAATGAACTTTCCGGTGAAGGGTTTGTATTAACGGGGAAACAAGCACATGGAAATCGACAATAACAAGGTGGTAGAAGCGCTGCGCGGTGTGAAAGATCCGGTGACCGGGCAGGATATTATCAGTCGCCGAATGGTGACCGATCTGCGGATTGACGGACGTAATATCAGTTTTGCCCTCACGACCTCCGATTTGCCCGAAAACCAGAAGTCGAGTATCCATTTCGCCTGCATGGAAGCGATCCAGCAGCGGTTTCCGGAGGCTGAAGTCCATATTCATATGCAACGCGGAGCGGGAGAAGGCAAATCTTCCCCATTGCCGCACGTAAAAAACATTATAGCTGTCGGATCCGGCAAAGGCGGTGTTGGAAAAAGCACAATCTCGGTTAACCTGGCGCTTGCACTCAAAGAGAGTGGATACAAGGTTGGTTTGCTGGATGCGGATCTGTACGGACCTTCCGCACCGACAATGCTGGGTTTATCGGGCGAGCGGCCAAAAGTCCAGGTGGTCCATGGAAGTCACAAGATCGTTCCGCTGGAAGCCTTTGGCATGCCGGTGATGTCGATTGGTTTTGTCGTGGAGCCAGAGCAAGCGGTAGTTTTGCGTGGGCCGCGATTGGCGGGGATCATCAAACAATTTATCCAGGATACCATCTGGCCTGAACTGGATTATTTGATTGTCGACTTGCCGCCTGGAACAGGAGATATTCAATTGACCCTGGTACAAACCGTTCCGCTGACCGGCGCGGTGATGGTGACCACGCCCCAGAAACTGGCGGTAGTGGATGCTGTAAAGGCCATGAATATGTTCATGCTGGAACAAGTCAACGTGCCCATTCTCGGCGTTGTGGAAAATATGGCCTGGTTCACGCCAAAGGAATTGCCCGACAACAAATATTATTTGTTCGGACAGGGCGGCGGTAAACAATTGGCTTCCATCGGCGATACACAGTTACTGGCCAGTATCCCGATGGTGCAGTCGGTGATGGAAGGCGGCGATACAGGCAAACCCGCCGCGCTGGACAAGGGAGAAGGTTCCCTGCGGGATTACTTTCTGTCCCTGGCCAAAGCGCTGCACGAACAGACTACATTTAGACTCGAACATAAAGCGCCCACCCGGATTGTGGAAATCAAAACATGACCCGCTTCCGGCTGTCGAAAACGTACTTCATCAGGATTCTGTAATTTTGTACCATGTCTGATCCGGAAAAAGATCAACTTATCCAACAAATCGAATTGGCCCTTGATGATATCCGTCCGCACCTCGCGGTCGATGGCGGCAATGTGGCCGTAGTCGATTTGACGGATGACCTGAAGGTGAAAGTCAGATGGCTCGGGGCTTGTGAAACCTGTTCCATGTCGGCCATGACCATGAAAGCAGGTGTCGAACAAGCCATTCGTTCCCGCCTTCCCCAGATTCACTCTATTGAGGCTGTCAGCGCCTCCTAACCCGGGCTTTGCATGGAGAAATCAACGCTGGTGAGCTGGATCCGACAACGGCGATCCTTGTTGACCGTTGGACTCGATACGGATCCCGAAAAAATCCCGGCTTTCCTCGCACAGGATGTATTAGCCTTCAACAGGGCTATTATTGATGCCACCCGGGAAAGTTGCGTGGCGTACAAACTCAATTTTGCGTTTTATGAATC
>AERA01003038.1_pt1 | contig 28402 bp, 24 predicted proteins | sample 267968 | NCBI WGS metagenome assembly AERA01 (sample SAMN02954363, study PRJNA61401) | activated sludge metagenome | biome: terrestrial; feature: wastewater treatment plant; material: activated biomass; isolation source: activated biomass of an industrial wastewater treatment plant | reverse complement strand
CGCGCTATTCACGGCGAAGCCACCAGCGACGAGGTTCATGAACTGGCTGACGAAGGTATTGACGTAATACCGATACCCCACCTGCCGGATGACATGAATTAGAGTACGTTTAGCCCACGTGCATAGCGGTTTAGGTTCAGCGTGAACACGCTCCTGCTGAAAATCACGCCTCAGGCGACGCGCACATCGAAGTCGGACAACCCCGAAATTCGGCAATGCAGAACGTCACCCACGGCAACGCGGCCAACACCCGCCGGTGTGCCTGTGAGAATGATGTCACCAGCACGCAACTCAAAATACTGCGACAGGATCGCAATCTGATCTGCGACCGGCCATATCATCTGCGATAGGTTTCCGGTTTGCCTGCGCGCACCATTTTGATCGAGAGAAATCTCTCCTCGCGCTGGATGCCCGACATCGCTAACACGATGAACTGGCCCGCATGGCGCGGAACTTTCGAAAGCTTTTCCCACCTCCCAGGGACGCCCAAGCTTCTTTGCTTCGCCCTGCAGATCGCGACGCGTCATGTCCAGCGCAATTGCGTATCCATAGACATGGGCGAGAGCATCGGCGACTGAGATGTTTATTCCGCCCCTGTCCAGGCACACCGCCATCTCGATTTCAAATTGCACGTTGTCAGATTGGGGCGGATAGGGAAACAGGCCGTCCGCGCGCAAATTGTCAGGATTCTTTTGAAAGAAAAACGGCGGCTCTCTATTGGGATCGTGCCCCATCTCACGGGCATGCTCTGCATAGTTACGACCGATGCAGTAGACACGATGAACCGGAAACCAAAGTTCGCTACCAACGACCGGCAATGCAGGAACGGCAGGCAGTGGAATTGCAAACTTCATAGGATGTGATCCTTAGTGACAATGCTGACAAATAGGTGATCAGGCGAAATCCTACATAGGCCCGCCCGCACCTATCCTTCAAGCATAACGTCACAACCACTCGCCAAAACAAAAGACTAGCTTGTCGGACGGTGGTCACGAACACAATTGATATATAGGCAGCTGATCCGCTTGCGGCGACATCGCTAAAGCGGGATGAGAGTAGTATGCCCGCGCCACTCGTACCGTCACTAGCGCGCCCTGCCCACGGCAACCTGTCCAGAAAGCCCACCTGATGCATAACGACTTCAAGCCCGCATCCGTTTTGGCCGAAGAGGCCGAAGACATTGGCTCCAACACCAGCACCAATGACACGATGGGCGACATCATCCTCAAGAGATTGTCGCGGCGCGAGATGATGTCGGGCATGCTGGCGGTGACCGCCGTTACGCTTACGGCTTCGCCAGGCGCACTCCATGCCGCTACCAGCCAAACAACCGAAGACACGACACCGAGCTTCAATTTCACCGAACTTGCTGCGGGTTGCGATGAGGATCATCACATTGCCGATGGATATAACGCAGATGTTCTCATTAGCTGGGGCGACGCCGTACTGCCGGACGCTCCGCCTTTCGATCCAACTCACCGCACACAACAGGCACAGGCGCGCCAGTTCGGCTACAACAATGACTTCCTAGGCTTCATCCCGCTCGATGGACGCGCCGACCACGGCCTGCTCGTCGTGAACCACGAGTATGTCAACAGTGAATTGATGTCCCCAACCAGCCTAAGAGGGGAGCCAAGAAGGCGATGTGGGAACAAATCACGCGCGACCAAGTCGACACCGAAATGATGGCGCACGGCGGGTCGATCATTGAAGTCCGCCGCGAAAATCAAAAGTGGTCCGTCGTGCCGGGATCAAGATTCGCCCGCCGAATAACCGCCGAAACCGAAATGCGCATTTCAGGCCCCGCCGCAGGCCACGACAAGATGAAGACCGCCGCCGACCCCACGGGTACGCGAGTCAAGGGAATGATCAACAACTGCTCTGGCGCCGTCACGCCATGGGGCACCTGGCTCACCTGCGAAGAAAATTTCAACAACTACTTCTGGGGCAAAGGGCAATTGGATAAAGTTGCAGCATCCGCTGCATTGGCCCGTTATGGCATACCCGCCGAATTTTACGCTTGGGCCAAGTATCACGAGCGCTTCGACGTCATCAAAGAACCCAATGAGCCCAATCGCTTCGGCTGGGTCGTCGAGATTGACCCTAATGATCCCGCTTCAACGCCCATTAAGCGCACCGCACTTGGCCGCTTCAAACATGAGGGGGCCGGCAACATTATCAATCGCGACGGCCGCTTCGTCGTTTATCAAGGCGACGATGAACGTTTTGACTATGTCTATCGCTTCGTAACCAGCCGTGCCGTCGATACTGTAAACCGCGACGCCAATCGCGACATTCTTGATGACGGAACACTCTACGTGGCCCGCTTCGATTCCAATGGAACCGGCGTCTGGCTGCCATTGCTCCACGGGCATGGCCCGCTCACCGTCGCCAGCGGCTTTGCCGACCAGGCAGACGTCCTCATCAATGCCCGCATCGCAGCCGACCTGCTCGGCGCCACCAAAATGGATCGCCCCGAAGACATCGAAGCAAGCCCGCGCACAGGTAAGGTCTACGTGATGCTGACCAACAACTCCAAGCGCACCTCGCAAAGTACCGATGCCGCAAATCCGCGACCCGATAACCGCTTCGGGCACATCATCGAGATCACACCCGATGGAGGCGACCACGGCGCGCCAACCTTCCATTGGGAAATCCTCGTGCGCTGCGGTGACCCCTCGATTGCCGCCGTTGGCGCAACGTTCAATCCGCTGACGAGCAAGGATGGTTGGTTTGGTATGCCCGACAATTGCGCTTTCGATGCAATGGGCCGCCTATGGATCGCAACCGACGGCAACGGACCCGCCACAACGGGCCGCTCCGATGGCATGTGGGCAATGGAAACCCGAGGTGCTGCACGTGGCACGTCCAAACTCTTTTACCGAGTGCCCATCGGTGCGGAGATGTGCGGTCCATTTTTCACGCCCGATCTGGAAACGCTGTTTGTCGCGGTACAGCACCCCGGAGAGAGCGAAGAAGGCGCAGCCTCGACCTTTGAGAAGCCGACAACCCGTTGGCCCGCAGCCCCGAATTCCAGCAACCCGCCTCGCCCATCCGTTGTAGCCATTACGCGAAAAGGCGGCGGCAAAATCGCCACCTGACGTTCTGCACACAGAATTGCAAACTCTTGTCCTCGCAGGGCTTCTTGGCTGTTTCCCTTGCCTGAACGAGCGATACACAAGTGGCGTCGATTCCGCTCTGTCGGTGCTTTTCGACCAAAACCGCCTTGCCCCGCGCCGCCTCCGGGTGCAAACAACGCCCTGAAAGTGCTGCAGCTCCTCAAGGAATGCCGCATTGGCCGAACAACGGATTTGAGATTGATGCTGACGAGAACGCCCGCCTGCCGGGAAAGCAACGATGCAAGCCCGCGCCACAACTGGACGCAGAAAGAGGCAGCCGCGCTTTATCGCCTGCCCTTCAACGATCTATTGTTTCGCGCCGCAACCATTCATCGCGCCCACTTCGATCCCAATAGCGTCCAGCGCAGCCAGCTCCTCTCGATCAAAACCGGCGGCTGCGCGGAGGACTGCGGCTACTGCAGCCAGTCGGCACATCATGCTTCCGGGCTCAAGGCGTCCAAGCTGATGGAGGTCCAGCGCGTCATCGAGGAAGCACGCAAGGCCAAGGCCGGTGGCGCCACGCGCTATTGCATGGGCGCTGCCTGGCGCGAGCCCAAGGATCGCGACATGGATGCGGTTGTCGCGATGGTCGAGGGTGTGAAATCGCTCGGGCTCGAAACCTGCATGACCTTAGGCATGCTCAACGATACCGACATTTCGCGATTGAAGGTCGCTGGCCTCGATTACTACAACCACAATATCGATACGTCCGAGCGCTATTACACGCAGATCATAACCACACGAACCTTTGCCGATCGTCTCGACACCTTGGCACGCGTGCGCGAGGCGGGAATGAAAGTTTGTTCGGGCGGCATCATCGGAATGGGCGAAACGGAGACGGACCGCGTCGATATGCTGGTCACGCTCGCAAACCTGGATGAACATCCAGAAAGCGTGCCAATCAACATGTTGATTGCAATTCCCGGCACGCCGCTGGAGGGAACAACTCCCATTGATCCGATCGACTTCGTGCGCACCATTGCACTTGCGCGCATCATGTTGCCGAAGTCCTTCGTTCGGCTTTCCGCTGGCCGCACCGAGATGACCGACGAGTTGCAGGCACTATGCTTCTTTGCTGGCGCCAACTCGATCTTCGTTGGCGAAACCTTGTTGACCGCTGACAATCCCGGAGAAGACAAGGATGCTGACTTGTTTCGTCGTCTTGGACTGAAAGGACTCGAATTAGAAACGAGCGCCGCCCTCGAGCACGATCATCACCATGACAGCGCTAACGCCGCTGACGGTACATCCGCCGGCCGAGCCGGATGCAACGGGCATGCACGAAGCGCATAAGCGATCACTGGAGGCACTTGCCCGCCGCCGCCGTCTGCGCTCGCTACAGCCTCGCCGCGGGCTCGACTTTGCATCCAACGATTATCTTGGTCTCGGCCACTCCGGCGAACTCGCTACCGCTGCCCGCGAAGCACTTGACCGCGGCGTACCTGTAGGCGCTGGCGCATCACGCCTCCTGCGTGGCAATCACCCCGAGCATGAAGCACTGGAAGCAGAAGCCGCAGCATTCTTTGGCAGCGAGGCCGCTCTATTCTTTGGCGGCGGTTTCCAAGCCAATTCCGCGCTATTCGCCACGCTGCCCCAACGCGGCGATCTCATACTGCACGACGAATTGATCCACGCCAGCGCCCACGACGGCATGGCACTTTCACACGCCGACAATTGCGCGTTTGCACATAACGATCCCAACGCAGCCAGCGATGCAATCGATGTCTGGCGCGCTGCAGGTGGCAAGGGACGAATCTGGATTGCAGTTGAAACACTCTACTCGATGGATGGGGACGCCGCCCCGCTTGGAGCGCTCGACACACTAGCCAATCGCCACGATGCCATGCTCGCCCTCGATGAGGCGCACGCAACAGGAGTTTGCGGCCCCAACGGGCGCGGTCTCGGCGCGATGCTGGAAGGTCGAGAGAATGTCATCGCCCTGCACACCTGCGGCAAGGCGCTTGGTGCATCGGGTGCCCTCCTGACTTTACCCGCAATACTGCGCGATTACATGGTGAACCGTGCCCGCCCGTTCATCTACGCAACCGCTCCTTCGCCTTTGAACGCCGCGATTGCCCGCGCCGCTCTGAAGCTTGTGCATGACGAACCAGAGCGCCGCCGCCAACTCGCTGATTTGGTCGCTCACACTGGCGAACTGTTGCGCGAACGTTGCTCCATATCGCCCACCGGGACGCACATTCAGCCTGTGATCGTCCATCGCGACGAACGGGCGCTTCAAATCGCGCATGCGTTGCAAGACGCTGGTTTCGATATCCGCGCAATTCGCCCGCCAACCGTTCCCGACGGCACCGCGCGCCTGCGTCTGTCTCTTACGCTCAACGTTACAGCCGATGACGTGTCGCATCTGATCGAGCAGTTATCACCAATGCTCGCTGAGGTGTCGTCATGACGAGCGCGATAGTCGTTTGCGGAACCGACACCGGCATAGGTAAAACTGTCGTCGCAGCGGCGTTGTGCACCCTGCTCGACGCTGACTACTGGAAGCCCGTTCAGGCCGGACTGGACGGCGAAACCGATCGTGATACGGTCATACGACTGGCACAGCTCAACGCACTCCATGCGCACCCGGAAGCCTATCGTTTGCGAACGCCCGCCTCTCCACATCGTGCCGCAGAGCTTGATGGCATCATCATCGATACGCAGAACCTAGCGCCACCCCGAACATCCAATCCGCTACTGATAGAACTCGCCGGCGGGTTGCTCGTTCCCTTGACCCGCGAAGAGCTCCAAATCGACGTTGTAAAACGCTGGGCAATGCCAGTCGTCCTCGTCACCTCCACGCGCCTCGGCACAATCAATCACACTCTTTTGTCGGTCTCTGAATTGCGATCCCGCAACATTGTCATTGCAGGCCTTGTCTTCACAGGTGACGAAAACAAAGACACTGAACGCACGATTGCAGACTTCACGCAGTTACCCGTACTGGGGCGCCTACCCAAACTCGACACACTCAACGCGGAATCGCTCCAGAACGCCGCACGCAACTGCCTCGACATTGCACCCATTCTAGCGGCATGGGGGCAAACGCAATGAGCGCCAATCATACATCCCCCATCTGGCACCCGTTTACACAGCACGCTGTTGCTCCTGATCCCATCGAGATTTCAAGAGCCGATGGCTGCCGCCTTTACACAACGAGCGGCCGCACGATTATCGACGCCATTTCGTCATGGTGGGTGATCACGCACGGGCACTGCCATCCCAAGATCATTCAAGCGATAAGTGCGCAGGCCGAACAACTCGACCAGGTCATCTTTGCTGGATTTACGCACGAACCTGCCGAGCGGTTGGCGCACGAGTTGGTTGCGCTAGCACCTGAAGGTTTAACGCATGTCTTCTACTCCGACAGCGGCTCGACCGCGGTAGAAGTTGCGTTGAAGATGGCGCTCGGTCACTTCCACAATCGTGGCGAAAAACGCACGCGCATTTTGGCACTCGAGCATGCCTATCATGGCGACACCGTCGGCACGATGGCCGCGGGCGCACGCGGCGTTTTCAATGCTGCTTACCAGCCGCTTCTCTACGACGTGACGCGCGTACCATTTCCAACAGCAGGCAAGGAGCAAGCCACATTCGACGCAATCGAAAGCGCATGCCGATCCGCAGACGTTGCGGCACTCATCGTCGAGCCACTGATCCTGGGCGCAGGAGGCATGCTCACCTATTCCGCCAAGGCCCTTGCCGAAATGGCTCGCATCACCCGACATCACGGCGCACTCTTCATTGCTGATGAAGTCATGACAGGCTGGGGGCGCACCGGCACGCTGTTCGCCTGTGAGCAAGCGGGTATATCGCCCGACCTTCTCTGCACCGCCAAGGGTCTCACAGGTGGTGCAATCCCGCTTGCCGCCACCCTTGCCAGCGAAGAAATCTTCGCATCGCACTATTCACAAGACCGCAACAAAACGTTCTTTCACTCATCGTCCTACACCGCCAACCCCATGGCATGTGCCGCTGCCGTCGCCAACGTCCAAATATGGCGCACCGAACCGGTACTAGAGCGAATTACTAACCTCGTCGAATTGCAGCGCACGCAACTGGCCCTTCTCGCAACACAAAGCGCATTCACCAACACCCGCCAGTTAGGCACCATAACCGCACTCGACATTACCGTTCCCGATGGCGGATACCTCGCAGGCATCGGCCCGAAGCTGCAACGGGAGTTCCTCAACCTGGGCGTTTTATTGCGCCCGCTAGGCAACACGGTCTACGTTATGCCGCCTTACTGCATAAGCCCAAGTGAACTTGAAGCGGTTTATAACGCCATTCGCGATGGTGAGGCGGCAGCACGCGCGGAGTTGAACCGATGAGAACGGGAGCCGAAATTATCGGCCTTGGCCACTATGCACCCGATCGCATTGTCACGAACGGCGAGATCGAGCGCGAACTTGGACTAAATGCCGGCTGGATTGCACGCCGTACTGGCATTCTCGAACGCCGGTTCGCCGCCCCCGATGAAGCGCTATCCGACATTGCAATCGTTGCTGGCAACATGGCGATGGCACATGCGAACATCGCACGCGACGAGGTCGCTCTTACCATTCTCGCAACCTCGACACCCGATCACCTCCTGCCACCTTCAGGGCCGCTCGTCGCACACCGTTTAGGACTATCGCGTTCTGGCGCGATCGACATGGCAGGCGCATGCGCGGGCTTCCTTTATGCGCTCACCTTTGCCGATGCATTCGTCAAGACGCAGCGTAAACCCGCGCTCGTCATCGCCGCCAACATCCTCTCGCGCCGCATCAACCCCGTTGAGCGTGCCAGCGCCGTGTTGTTTGCCGACGCCGCAGGCGCCGTCGTCGTGACCCCAACAGACCGGAGCGACGCCGGCATATTGGGTTGCGAACTCGGCGCGGACGGTAGCAGCTATGATTTGATCAAAATTCCCGCAGGCGGCAGCCGAACGCCATTTGCTCAAGCACACAACGCCTCGGACGTGCTGATGACGATTTCAGACGGCAAGGCCGTATTCGTCAAAGCGGTTGACATGATGGCCAACACCGCGCGTGCGGCCCTTGCGTCAGCCGATCTGTCGGTCGACAACATCGCGCACTGGGTTCCCCATCAAGCCAACACGCGCATCATTGAGGCGACACGCAGCAAGCTCTCCATTCCGCAGGGCAATACGCTGTCCTCAGTTGCGCTGTATGGCAACAGCTCAGCCGCGACAATTCCCTTCACGCTTTCACTTCTGTTTCATGAGCGAAATTACAAGCGCGGCGAGCGGCTGCTGTTCTCAGCCGCCGGTGCAGGATTGACCGGCGGCTCGATCGTATGGGGCTGGTAGAATAATCCGCCGCTCAGCAATGGAACGGCTGACTATGTCAGTGCCTCACGTACGCCAAGGGTGTTCGGGCAAATCGCTTAGACCGATGACTTTAACGCCTGCAGCGCAGACTGTGTGATCATCATCGACCGTGCTCCCTGAAACGCCCATAGCGCCGATCATGACGCCATCATTATCGACGATCGGCAAACCACCGGGAAACGTGATGAGACCATCGTTGGAATGCTCGATCCCGAAAAGTGGCTTACCCGGCTGCGATAGCTTGCCGATTTCACCGGTCGGCATGCCGAAGAACACCGCTGTCTTGGCCTTCTTGATCGATATGTCGATGCTGCCCACCCATGCGTCATCCATACGATGAAATGCTTTGAGATTGCCACCCGAGTCGACCACCGCAATACACATCTGAGTCTTGATCTCTCTCGCCTTCTTTACGGCCGCTTCGATTGCAATCTGTGCGTCTTTTTGAGTGACATGCATTTTATTGTTTCCTTACCTGTCGGTATTTCGTTAGGGCAAAGATACAGCGCCCACCGACTCGCTTAGCACGATCTCGCGCGTTTGCACGCGTTCTGATTTTTTGGCTGACGAGAAAGTCATTCGAGCGGCGGAGCATCAATCGCTGCGCATGAAACCACAGCGTGCAGAACCGCCGCTCGCAACTATTCCGATTTCGACCGGTCCTTGGCCTCACCGAGCGAATAGAGGTTCTGCAACAAGGCATCAAAGCCACCCGCCGATTGACCTGCGTGCAGATCGATGCGGCCCACTTTCTCAACGAGCTTCTCTAAAGCCTCCAGCTCCTTCAAACGCAAAAGCAGAGGATTGTCCTCCATGAGCCGCGAAGTATTAAGCAGCGAACGCGTCGCAGCCGTCTCCTCTTGCCTGCGGATCAAATTGGCCTTGGCCACACGCTCAGCTTCGACGACTTTGTTCAAGAGTTCGCGCACATCACCCGGCAAGATTACGTCCTTAACGCCGATCTCTTTGATCTGCGCACCAAGTTCCGCCGCACGATCCTTGACGAACCCGCGTACCTCCTCATCGATTGTATCGCGAGCAGCAAGGATCTCATCGAGTGTGCGTGTCGCAACGGCCTCGCGAATGGCAAACTGCACAAGACGATAGAGCGTGCCCGGCACGTCGCTCGACGCAAGTGCCGCCTTCTCCGGATCGATGATTTGGTAGAACGCTGTCAGCGTCACGCGCACGCCAACGCGATCCTTGGTCAAGATCTCCTGCGCCGTAATCTCAAGTGGCTGCGGACGCAAATCCACCTTGATGATCTTTACCGTGCGGCCCACCTTCCAAAACGCATACCGGCCGGGCGGCAATCGCCCTTCCAGCTTTCCGTCCACCATAAGCAAGCCGGCCTCGTGAGCTTCGATCTCAGCGCTGACAGCTACCGGCGTCCGCGTCAGATCGAGACGGTCAAGGTGCCGCTTCGCAATACGCATTTCGGCCGCAGTATCGATGACTTCCACATCAACCTGCGTCAGCGTCTTCCAAAAGGCGCGCGTTGTGTTGGGCAGGACCAGATGCCGTGGCTCGCCATCGAACGAGACAATGGCAACCTCATTGGCACCCGCCTGAACGATCGCAAAGTGCCGCTCAGCAAGATCAGGTTGTGTCTTTTCAAGCAGCAGCGCCCGCTCCGCCGGAATTTCCGTGCGCACGACCCTGAAGACTTCCGCTGCAAGGTTCGAACCCGCATCGAACGCGCGAAACCGACCAGGCTCAAGCATCCGCTGAAAGCGACCGTCACGGTAGAGAAATCCACGTTCGTCATCCCTGATGACGACGTTAAACAACATTCCAAAATAGCCGCGCATATCACGCGCTCCTTCACAATTCACGACTTCAAGCAGGCAACTTGCACTTGAGCTCTGGAACCGTCCGATCCGAATTGGGTCGCTGGCTGCCAACCACGCAAGAAGCACGGACCCACGCTTGAGACCATGCGCTCCGCCTTTCGCCTTAAGCTGCGAATACGCCCGCCCGCAGGCGATGCGCACCGGGGCCAAAGGCTCCAGCTTCGCGCGCGGTCGGTATCCGCGCGGGCGCAGAGTGTTCCTGCGCTTGCCTAGGCATGTCCCCTTCCGCCGAAGCATCCAGTTCGATACGTCAGGCAGGTCAGCAACCAGCTTCCTTCCGGCTAAGGTCTTTCGACCCGGATGTGCGGTTTAGGCACAGGGCAACGCAGGATTTGAACCCGCGCCAAAGGATTCGTAGTCCTTCGCTCTATCCAGACTGAGCTAGTTGCTTTGGTTAAGTTGAAGGGATTTGAACCCCCGACCTCCCGATCCTAACCCGGGCGCTCTACCCCTGAGCTACAACTCATTCCCTTCGGACACGGAACACGCTTCCCGCACGGCGGCGCGCGCCAGCCGGGTCTCAGCGAGCCCGGACACATGGCGTCCATCGGAAGGCGCGTTAAATACGACGAATACGGCGAAATTACACCTACTTGCTTTGCCTCCAGCTTCCCTTCTAGAGTCGGCGGCCGGTTCGTGCGGGTAGGGTTGACGCTCCAGAATTAATCCGATCCAGAAAAACTAAAATCCGCGCCTCGAATCCGCACCGCAAACCAGACGCCGGAGCGCTGCTCGAACATGTATTCGACACCCGATTTCTTCTCCAAACCGGTACTGATTGCTTTTGCTGTGTGCATCGCGGCGGCAGCCGCGACCGTGCTCGGCTCAATTTTTGTACTGCGCGCCAATCGCGCCAATCCACGATTGCTTGCGTTTGGCTTGGCGTTCGCTGGTGGTGCAATGGTCTACGTGTCGCTGGTGGAAATATTCACCAAAAGCGTCCTAGCCTTCTCGACCACCTTCGGCCCCAAAACCGGTTATGCCTACGCAACACTTTCATTTTTCGCTGGCGTACTCTTGCTGGCGGTAGTCGATCGTATCATTCCCAATCCACACGAAGGAATGGACGAGCGCGAAGTGCTACATGGGCACGGTCATCATCATGACGCCGTCGCCACGCCCAATGTTGCGCGCGTCGGCATGCTCGCCGCATTGGCGATTACAGCGCACAATTTTCCCGAAGGACTGGCGACATTCTTTGCAACTTTAGACAATCCCGTCGTCGGCTTGCCACTCGCCATGGCGATTGCCATTCACAACATCCCCGAAGGCGTTTCGATTGCCATTCCTGTATATTATGCAACAGGAAGCCGATCGAAAGCCGTCGGCGCAACCATAATTTCCGCGATGGCCGAGCCGGCAGGCGCACTGATTGGCTATCTGTTGCTTGCGCCATTCCTGTCGCCAGCAGTATTCGGCGCAGTGTTCGGTATCATCGCAGGAGTCATGGTCTTTCTAGCAATCGACGAATTGATGCCCGAAGCCAAACGATATTCAAAAGGCCACGAAGCGGTCTACGGCATGGTCATCGGAATGGCCGCACTTGCGCTTAGTCTTGTCTTGTTCAAGTGACTTGCACGCTGCACTTGACCGTTCATCCCCACGGAACTTGACGCTGGTCAACCACAAGTGTTGATCAAACCGCCTAGCACGTCTACCTCGGACACCGAGGGAGGCGCGCCATGATGAGACTCGCAAGCTCGCATAATGCCCTAAAGCAGCACTATGACGCGGTTGTCGTTGGCTCCGGCTACGGTGGCGGTGTCACAGCCTCGCGCCTCGCGCGTGCAGGAAAGCGAGTTGCTGTACTGGAGCGCGGCCGCGAAGTCGTGACAGGCGAATTTCCAACGCGCTTTCCCGAACTCAGAAACGAGATGCAGATCCACGGCCGCAAAATGTCGAGCGGCGCGGAGACCGCCCTATTCGATGTCCGGATAGGTGAAGACATGCACGTCATTGTCGGCTGCGGTCTTGGCGGCGGCTCTCTCGTCAATGCCGGCGTGGCACTACGACCCGATCAGCGCGTATTCAACGACGAAGTTTGGCCTGGAGCCATTCGCCAGGATGGCCTGCTCGATGAAGGGTTTCGCCGTGCCGAATCGTGGCTGGCACCGCAAACCGATCCACGAGCCACGGAAATGGTCAAATACAAATCGCTGGAAGCCGCCGGGAAGGCGCTCGGCGACACGACCACCACAACCCGCGTCGCCGTAAGCTTCGAAGAGCGCGTCAATTCCGCTGGCATCACGCAGCCTGCTTGCACACGCTGTGGCGACTGCTGCGGCGGATGCAACGTCGGAGCCAAAAACACAATTGCACTGACGTATCTGCCAGACGCAAAACGCCATGGCGCAGAATTGTTCACGCACATCAAAGTCCGCTACGTCACCAAAGATGCTGACGGGCGTTGGCGCGTCTTCTTCTCAATGTTGTCGCCTGATGGCCGCAGTGTCGAACGCGATGGGGAGATAACAGCGGACTTCGTCGTGCTGGCTGCGGGAACGCTGGGTTCCACGGAAATCCTGATGCGTTCACGCATGCAAGGCCTGGCACTCTCTGATCGTCTCGGTACTCGCTTCTCCGCCAATGGCGACATAATTGCGTTCGGCTGGGGAGCCAAGCCCATCATCAATGCGATCGGTATTGGCCATCCGCCCAAGCTAGACGGTCGTGAAATTGGTGCAGCCGTTTCCGGTCATATCGAATATCGTGACAGAGAAAATCTCGCTCACGAATTGAACGTGCAAGAAGGCGTGCTCCCCTCTGCGATGGCGCCAGCATTACCTTTGCTGTTCCTTCCCAACGGACGTCTGCTCGGTGCTCTGCAGAGCTTGATCAAGGGAGTTTATAACGGACCGTTTGCGCATTTGCAGACGTTCTTCGCCGTTTCTCATGATAGCGCGTCGGGTGTCTTTCATCTCGATGACGACAAGCTGACTTTGCGCTGGCCAGGAGCAAAAGACGAACCCACTCATCGCCGGCTCGACGAAAAGCTCACCGCTCTCGTCGAACAATCGGGTGGCACTTATGTCAAGAACCCGCTCGCCGGAACAATCATGGGGCATCAACCTGCAACAGCCCATCCATTGGGTGGCTGCGGAATGGGCAACGAGCGGGCCGAAGGTGTTGTAAATCACAAAGGCCAGGTCTTCGACGGAACCCCGGGTCGCAGCGACACCGAAGTCCACGCGGGTCTCTACGTCATCGACGGAGCCATCATTCCCCGCTCACTCGGCTGCAATCCCCTTTACACGATCACCGCACTCGCTGAACGGGCTATGCTACATTTGGCCGCCGATTTCGGTCTGTCGTACAAGATTTGAGCCTCCGCAGCCGCCGATTATTCCAACCGGCCAAATCACACCAGCCAACTGAGCTGCTTCCACCCACACCGACGTTTCTATGCATGAGATTGCAGCATTTCCGCTTCAAGCGGTGCACCTCAATACCTATGCTGTGCTCAATATGGCTCTCGGCCTAAAAGATCTAGCTACCGGCCCAAAAGATCTAAATGTCTGATATCAGTTCTATTTTTTCCTTGGCCCTGGGGCTCGTGCTGTCGGGTGACGCGGAGCTTTGGAATATTATTGCCATATCGCTACGTGTTTCTCTGACGGCGGTCAGTTTAGCCTGTCTGATCGGCCTGCCGCTCGGCGCCTTCCTCACCGTGGTCCGTTTCCCCGGCCGCAACGCCATTATCACGCTGCTGAACGCCTTTATGGGGCTGCCACCAGTGGTCGTTGGACTGGTCGTGTACTTGATGTTGTCGCGCTCTGGTCCTCTCGGCGTTCTCGGCCTCCTCTATACGCCGACCGCCATGATCATTGCGCAAACGATCCTTGTGACACCGCTCATTGCCGCACTGGCTCGCCAATCGATGGCGGACCTTCACAGCGAATATGATGAGTTTTTCCGTTCGTTGGGTCTGTCCACTAGGCAGACCATTGCCGCCCTGATCTGGGACGGCCGCTACAGCCTCTCGACGGCTGCTCTAGCAGGCTTTGGCCGCGCCATTGCGGAGGTCGGCGCCGTTATCATCGTGGGCGGCAACATTGAACACGTCACGCGGGTCATGACGACGACGATTGCACTCGAGACATCGAAAGGTGAACTCGGATTGGCGATGGCATTGGGTCTCATTTTGATCGTCATCTCGCTTCTAGTAAACGCCGCGGTTCTCTCGCTCAATCGAACTGCTCAGAGGCTGGCCTATGCTTAAGACAGCCGAGAACACGCAGCGCCACGATGCTTCCGCTCATTCCTTGTTCCCGATGGTTGCAACGGATCTCTGTTTCGCCGATCGCGGGCGCACGCTCATAGATCATCTTTTTCTGACCTTGCGTGGGCGCGGCACGACAGCAATCATGGGGCCCAACGGCGCTGGAAAGAGCCTCCTGCTGCGATTGTTGAACGGCCTGCTGACACCCACAACCGGTACAATTCTTTGGAACGGAAAGCCGCTAAACAATGACATCCGGGCACGCTTGGCTATGGTCTTCCAACGCCCGACCATGCTTCGCCGATCAGCGATCGACAATCTGCACTTTGTTCTAGGGAATATGTCCCGTGCTGAACGCGAGCGCCGCGCTGCGGAACTCATTGCCGAGGCCAAGCTGGAACACGCTGCGCTAACCCCCGCACGCCTGCTCTCGGGCGGCGAGCAGCAGCGCCTATCAATCGCTCGCGCCCGCGCCACTGAACCCGAAGTCCTATTCCTCGACGAACCAGCCGCAAGCCTCGACCCAGCCTCCACGCATGCAATCGAAGATCAAATCCGAACGATACGCGCTGACGGCATCAAGGTCATTCTCGTCACACACGACATCGGCCAGGCGAAGCGGCTGGCAGACGAAGTCGTCTTCATAAATAAGGGTCGCATCACGGAGCAATCAGCAGCAGCGGACTTTTTTGCCCATCCGGCTTCCGAGCCGGCCCGTAACTACCTCGAAGGTCGCCTGACCCTCTAGCGCGTGTCTAGCTGAAGTGCGCAGCGGTTCAGCGTGAAGAGCACGCTCAAAACAGCAGACCAGTTCGCCAGCCCTTTCAAACCGCCCCAAAATCTTCAAACAAGGAGACAATCCAAATGAAGAAGCTATTCGCGCCGTTGGCAGCCATCATGCTGATGGCGACAGCATCCATTCCCGCCAAGGCCGAGGATCCGTTCATCATTGTACAATCGACGACATCGACACAGAACTCCGGCCTCCTCGAGCACATACTGCCGATGTTCAAGAAAAAGACAGGCATCGAGGTGCGCGTCGTAGCAGTCGGCACAGGTCAAGCTATCAAGAATGCGGCCAACGGAGATGGCGATGTTTTGTTCGTTCATGCCAAGCCTGCCGAGGAGAAGTTCGTCGCCGATGGTGACGGCGTGAAGCGCTTTGACGTGATGTATAACGACTTCGTAATTGTCGGCCCAACGAATGATCCCGCCAAGGTCGCGGGCTCCAAGGATGCCGCAGCATCGTTGAAAGCGATCGCCGGAGCCAAGGCGCCGTTTGCCTCACGCGGCGACGACTCGGGAACGCATAAGGCCGAGCTAAAACTCTGGAAGGACGCCGGCGTTGATGTGAAAGCAGCAAGCGGTGACTGGTATCGCTCAACCGGTTCGGGTATGGGCGCCACACTCAATACTGCTGCCGGCATGAACGCCTACGCACTGACTGATCGCGCAACGTGGATCAGCTTCAAAAATAAGGGCGACCTAAAGATCCTCGTAGAGGGCGATCCCAAGTTGTTCAACCAGTACGGCGTGATTCTTGTGAACCCCCAGAAGTTCAAACACGTCAAGGCAAAGGAAGGTCAGCAGTTCATCGACTGGCTTCTGAGTGCCGAAGGCCAGAACGCAATCCGCTCGTTCAAGATCGATGGCCAAGAACTTTTCTTCCCCAATGCAGAGCAGGGCGAGAAGAAGAAAGCTGGCTGAAGCCCATTGTGGTCAGCTTGGCCGCGCACCAAACACTTTAGTCGTGTTGAGAAAAGTGCGTTACAATCGAGCCTAAAGATCACGTTCGAAACATGAAACTGGATCGTGTTCATGCATCTTAGAAGTGTGAACGCGATCTAGTCGTAGCGTAAAATATTCGCTTTTCAGCTTTCGATATCGGTCACTCCGGATTGCAGACCGCATTGGCGAATACTGAGATGCGGCGTTCCACCCACCCTAAGGCCCATTGTAGTGGACGCGACCAAAGCCGGTGACATCGTAGCCACCTAGCTGTTCTGCGCGCGCTTTGAATGCATCCGATCGCCCAAACGCGAGCAGTTTTTGAATCGCAGGCTCGAACACAGAGCGACGCCAGATGACAAGATCATAGCGTTCATTGACCAACGGAACGAAGCCGAGGCGGTACTGTCGCGCGACGGCTTCGATCGCCAATCCCGCATCGGCGCGTCCGTCCGCTACTGCTGCTGCGACATCCGCTTCCGTCCGCGCTAGCGCTTCGATCAAGGAAAAGTCGGTGAGCTTCATGCCACGATCGGCAAGCAATCGCTCCAATAAAACGAATGCCCCGGCCTCGCGCTGACGTCCGATCACCTTACGGCGCTTCAGAGCTTCCACGCTATCGAGTTGCTGCGGGTTGCCGGGCGCGACAATCAATCCCTGAACGCGCCGTGCCCATTCGATGACCACAACAGGCTGCCCGGCAAGTTGACGGCGAACATGCCCAACATTCCAAGACTCTCCGATGGGAGCACCTTCATCGGCCAGATGCGAACCGCCAATCACAGCCTCCGCTTTCGCCATCCGCCGCAGACCATCAAGGCTGCCGCCGAAATTGACGGCAAGACCCGTCTCGGCTTCCCTCAGTGCCCAATCCAGTAGCGGATCGTGGCTCCCGCCAACGATCGGCGGACGCTCCGCTAAGCTCTCCGTGCCCCCTTTGAACTCAAGATTGCGGGCAAGCCACGCCTCGACCAGATCGCGCGGAAAGAGCAGCTTTCCTGTTGCCCTGACGCACGGAATTCCTCCTTCAGCCACAAGATCATAGACCTTGCGCTCCTTTAAGCGGAGCAGATCCGCCACCTCTTTGGTCGTCAGATAAGGATGTTGGCCATCTGCCATCAATTTAGCGCCATCCGCTCATTGCAATCAGGTGTTCGACTGCGCACTGATAAAAGGTTGAGGTAACGAGCGATAAAGCGTGTTCTGCGCTGGAGCAATTGGAAGTTCTACCAGTGGTTCACTGAATATTCCCGCACGCCCCTGCCCCGTGGTCGCAAACCTTCGGACTTGCAAAGCCGGTTTCCTCCTACCAATTGACCCCTAATGTCGCCTTCTTCTGTTGAAATGAACGCCCGTACTTGACGCGACGCAAAAGGGGGCCGATGTTCCCCTCCCGGTCGTAAAGTTCGCCATTCACAGATTGAGCAGCTTTTTGACTGCGCTTCGAGACGGCCCGTTAGGTCTTCAGGGAGACGAGTTGGCGTGACAATCGCACGCTCCAGTTTGGCTTACTTGCTTGTGGCATTGCTCGCATGGACCAGCGTTGCCGCAGGCGTCTTTGCGCCAAACGTCACGTCTCCAGCCGCAGCTTCGACGGAAAGTTCACACCAAGCGGCTTCCCATGCATCAGTTTCGCATGGCGTCAAAGCCCACGAGCATGGACAATTCCAGGGCACCCTTACGCATCACGCTGATGCTGGCGGGGCAACCGCCGAGCCGACCAGCACATCTCCCGAAAACTCGTGTGTTGCAAGCTGCCTTGACGTAATCGCCGCAAAGCTAACACCGCTGCCCTACAAGGCGGCGGCTCCCGACGACGGGCAAACGGTAACGATCATCTGGCCGCAGCTTGTTGTTGTAGCACTGGCGATTCTTCCGCTCGTCGATCACCCTCACACGGCAACGGGCCCACCCGATCCTGTACACTTGGAACGCTCAGGCGCTGCACGCCTCATGCGAACCAATGGCCGCCTCCGTATCTGAAAATTTCCTGATTTGGTGACCTCCTCGCGAGTGTCACCGCAATTCCACGCGCGCGCAGGGCGCTTGTCGTCCTGAAAGTGATTCCGTGACGATCAGGATTTTTTCAATGCTCCATACGATAAGGCACATGCTGCTTTCGACAGTTGCCGCTATTGCACTGTTCACTGCGGCGGCATTGTCGTTCGTTTCGCTCACCGGGGCGATCAACAACGCACATGCTGAGGCACAACAAAGCAAATCCACAGGCACGAACGAAAAGTCCGGCCAGAAGTGGACTTGCCCCATGCATCCCCACTACATCGCTAACGAGTTCGGCACCTGCCCAATTTGCGGCATGGATCTGGTCAAACTCGATACTGGCACATCGGCGCCTGACACAGCAGGTAGCGCGCCAGGTAGTGCACCGGGCCGCACGCCAATCACGGTCGCACCCGAAACATTGCAGACCATGGGTGTCCGCCTTGCCAAGGCGGAAATGACGAGCTTTGGCCGCATCATCCGCAGTTTCGGCATCGTCACGGAGAATGAGCGTCTGCAAACCGAGCTTACCGCTCGCTTGGAGGGCTGGATCGAAGATCTCAAAATTCGTGCGATCGGCGATCAGGTCAAAGAAGGCGATCTGCTTTTCACCATCTATGCTCCAGAATTTGCAGTCTCGCAGCGCGATTATCTCGACGCATTGAGTGGCCGCGACCGTTCACGCATTGAGTCGGTGAAAACGCGTTTGCGCGCCTTCGGAATGCAGGAGCGCGCCATTGAGGAGCTTGTCCAAAAGGGTCGCGCACTGGACTTCGTCCCCTACTATGCAGACCGCACAGGCACCATATCGCTGATCGACCTGCGCCAGGGAAGCTACGTAAAACGCGGCAGCATACTCACCCGCATCCAAGACTACTCGCAAGTTTGGCTAATGGTCTCTGTCTCAGAGAAAGATCTGGGCTTTATATCCGTCGGTACTCCCGCACAAGTCACGATGCCAAACCTTCCCGGCCGCGAAATCCTCGCTACCGTGGAGTATGTCTACCCGACGGTCGACACCAAGACCCGAACGGGCAAGGTGCGACTTGTGATCAACAACCCTGATGGTCAATTGCGCCCCGGCGCTTATGCCGACGTCGCATTCGAGGTCGCCGCCGAGCAGCGTCTCGCTGTCCCCACCGAAGCAATCCTCATCAGTGGCGGCGGGCGCTATGTCGTTGCATCCCTCGGCGAAGGCCGGTTCGAGCCGCGCACCGTAACAACCGGATTGACGTCCGGTCGATGGACGGAAGTTTCCGGCGAGATTAGGGAAGGCGACGAGATCGTCGTATCGGGCCAATTCCTGATCGATTCAGAAAGCGCCTTGCGTGAAAGTTTCCGCAAGCTCGAGCGACTGCAACTGCCGATGTCTCTGCTCAAGCTCAGCGATGCGCAATTCGCCATGATCGATCACTTCGTCGACGCTGCCCTTTATCTCCATGAGGCGTTGACCGATGGCTACACGGTCGACCCCAAAGCGCTCAACGCCGCAATTGAAGTAAAGACGTTGCTGTGGCCAGCGTTCCAGAACACCCGTCTCGCCTACGTCATGCAGGACAGTGTCAAGGCACTCGAACACGCGCAAGCAGCACGCACGTTGAGCGAGACCCAAGCAGCACTCGGCGAACTGGTAAAAGCGTTGACGCCGTGGATGCAGGACGGCGCACCTACACACTACGCAAGCAAGAAGCTCGCTATCTATCGCGATTCCGCAACCGGTCGTTCCTGGGTGCAGATCGCTGGCCAACCCGCCAATCCATATGGAGAAAGCAAGGCGGAACTTCTACCTTGGCCCAAGTCGAGTGCTCCAGCGGAATCGGCGTCTGACGCATCGAAGGCTGCCGTCACGCCCGAAACTCCTCCTGCCGCAAACATGTCCGGTCACCGTCACTGACCGAACCGCGGCCAAAAGGAGCAAGCGCGATGACGAATAATCCTCACGATTTCACCGGCAAAGACCCCACTAAATCCGGCGTCGCTCGTATCATCGAGTGGTCAGTTTCCAACCAGCTTCTGGTTATGGTTGGCGCGTTGGCACTTGTGATTGCGGGTTGGCTCGCAATTCAGAAAATACCGCTCGACGCAATTCCCGACATGTCGGATACGCAAGTCATCATCCGTACCGACTTCGACGGCCAATCGCCACAGATCGTAGAAGATCTCGTGACCTACCCGTTATCGACCACCCTGCTCGGACTACCACGCACGAAGACCGTGCGGGGCTTCTCCATGTTCGGGACGAGCTTCGTCTATGTAATTTTCGAAGACGGTGTTGATCAATACTGGGCACGCGCGCGCGTGATCGAAGCACTCTCGAAAATTTCCGGAACGCTTCCCGCCAATGCAACACCGCAAATCGGTCCCGACGCCACAGGTGTTGGCTGGGTTTACCAGTATGCATTGATTGATCGGAGCGGCCGCAACGACTTGGCGCAACTGCGTTCACTTCAGGATTGGTTCTTGAAGTTCGAACTCGCCACCGTGCCTGGTGTCTCGGAAGTCGCCTCCGTCGGCGGCTTCGTCAAAGAATATCAAGTCCTCATCGATCCAAATCGGCTGCGTGCCTACGATATTCCCCAATCGCGAATTGTCGAAGCCGTGCGTGCCGCATCGAGCGAAGTCAGCGGCCGCGTCATCGAGCAATCTGAAACAGAGTTGATGATCCGCTCGTCCGGCTACATTCAAAATCTCGACCAGCTACGCAACGTTGTCGTTTTTTCTGCCGGTGGCACCCCGGTACTCCTCTCCGATATCGCAAATGTTGTAGAGGGCCCGGAACTGCGTCGCGGTGTTGTTGAACTCGACGGCAAGGGCGAAGTCGTCGGCGGCATTGTTGTCATGCGTTCAGGCGAGAACGCTCTCAACGTTATCGATGCGGTGAAGAAGAAGATCGAGACGCTCCAGAAGGGATTGCCGAAAGGCGTAGAGATCGTCACCGTCTATGACCGCGCACCACTCATCAAAGGGGCGGTCGAGTACCTTTCTACAAAGCTTGTCGAAGAGGGAATCGCTGTTGCACTCGTGTGCCTGATCTTCCTTCTCCATGTCCGCTCAGCCTTCGTTGCGATTGTCACGCTGCCACTGGGTGTCTTGGCCGCGTTCATTGTCATGTCTGCGCAAGGCATTACGGCAAACATCATGTCGCTCGGCGGAATTGCTATCGCGATCGGCGCGATGGTCGACGCTTCGATTGTCATGGTCGAGAACGCTCACCGCCGCCTTTCGCAATTATCGCCGTCCGAAGCTACCGATCCTGAACGGCGCCGCTCAGAAATTGTATTGGCCGCCAAAGAGGTCGGCCCTGGCCTGTTCTTTTCGCTGCTCATCATCACCGTTTCGTTTCTCCCGGTGCTAGCGCTGACCGGTCAGAGCTATCGCCTCTTCGCACCGCTCGCCTACACCAAAACCTATGCAATGGGTTTTGCTGCATTCCTCTCCGTAACGCTCGTTCCAGTCCTGATGCTGTGGCTCATTCGAGGCCGCATTCTCCCTGAAGAGAAGAATCCACTAAACCGACTGTTTATTTCGCTCTATCGCCCAATTCTGCGCGGCGCCCTCAAGGCCAGGTGGACGGTGATAGTGCTGACGATTGCAGCCCTAGCCTCAATAGCGGTTCCGCTATCACGCATCGGCTCAGAATTCATGCCTGCACTCTACGAAGGCGAATTGCTCTATATGCCAACTACGCTACCGAGCGTTTCCATCACGAAGGCAAAAGAAATTCTCTCGCAAACAAACCGTCTCATCTCGACCGTTCCCGAAGTCGAGCGCGTATTCGGAAAGCTCGGGCGTGCTGACACTGCCACTGATCCCGCACCGATATCGATGATCGAAACCTGGATCAAGCTGAAGCCCAAAGCAGAGTGGCGTCCCGGATTGACCGTCGAGAAAATAATCAATGAACTGGATCAGCGGACCAAACTGCCCGGAGTGGTAAACTCGTGGGGCTATCCGATCAAGATCCGCATGGACATGATCTCGACCGGCATCCGAACACCTGTTGGCGTAAAGATCTCAGGCAATGATCTTGCAACCATCGACCGCGTCGCACTCTCTGTAGAATCGGCAATCAAGAATGTTCCCGGTACGCGATCCGCATTCGCCGATCGTGTTCAAGGCGGCCGCTACGTTGAGATTCGCCCGAACCGACGTGAGCTTGCGCGACGAAATATAGATCTTGCCGTATTCCAATCGGTCATTCAATCCGCACTCGGCGGCATGAAACTCTCCGAATCCGTTCAAGGGCGAGAACGTTACGCCATCATACTCCGCTACGATCGCCCGTTCCGCGAAGCGACAAGCCAACTCGGAGAAATTCTCGTACCTACACCGTCCGGCCAACACATACCGCTCGCCGAATTGGCAGACATCGAGATCGCCGATGGACCGCCAATGATCAGATCAGAAAATGCTCGTCTCACGGGTTGGGTGTACGTCGATATCGCGGGTCGCGACATTGGCAGCTACGTTGCCGCGGCACAAAAAGAGATCGCAGCCACCGTCGATCTACCGCCCGGCTATTCGATCACATGGTCGGGTCAGTTCGAACAAATGCTTGAGGCACGCCAACGCTTATCAATCGCAGTGCCAAGCGTTGTTCTCATTATTTTCGTTCTGTTGATGCTGCACTTCGGCAAGCTGGATCGCACGCTCATCATAATGCTGTCATTGCCATTCGGCTTAATTGGCGGCCTGTGGGCGGTCGATCTTGCGGGCTACGACATGTCCGTCGCAGTCGCTGTGGGCTTCATCGCACTTGGCGGTATCGCCGTCGAAACCGCGATTGTCATGCTTCTTTATATCGACAATCAAGTCCGTGCTAACCCGCCAAGATCGCGCGACGACTTGATTGAACTGATCATGGCGGGCGCGGTCATGCGCGTCCGTCCCAAGTTGATGACCGTACTAACCATCGTCGCCGGTCTATTGCCAATATTCTTTACCGATGGCCTCGGAACTGACGTGATGCGCCGCATTGCACTTCCGATGGTCGGCGGAATGCTAACGACAACGGTGCTTACGCTCATCGTCATTCCCGTCATCTATCTCATCTGGGAATCCCGGAACGTGCCCAGCAATACACCAATCGCTGAAGACGCAACGCGCCCGCAACTGCAAAATTCTAGCGTCTAGAGGAGCTGATTTTCTCGATAGAAAATGCACGACTTCACGCATCGCTAATCCATATCAACGACGGAAAGGACCCACTGTAATGTTCAAAACTCTTATGGCTGCGACCGTGCTCGCCCTTGCCACGTCCACATCATCAATCGCCGCCAATGCTGCTGATGGCCAAATGGATCATTCAAAAATGAACCACGAGCACATGGACCATGGCGCCATGCACAACGAAGCCAAGTCCGGTGTTACGGAAGCGAGCGGCACTGGTGTCATCAACAGCATCGATGCTGCAAAAAAGCAGATCAACATCAAGCACGATCCAATGCCGGAGTTAGGATGGCCAGAAATGACCATGGATCTCGCGGTCACAAACAAAGTCGATCTGACGAAGATAAAATCGGGTGACAAGGTTACGTTCCGCGTGAAGCTCGGCCGCGATAAGGCCTATCGCATCACCGAAATTGAGGCCGCCAAATAAACGATGGTGTAAAATAATGACGGTATAGCGGACGTTCACATCTTTTGATGGTTAGAAATCCAGATAAGTGCGTCCGCACTACCCTTTTCCGCCCGCATTTCGATATCGCGATAGCGCCGGATGAGTTCCTTTCCGAAAACCGTCAGACGCGCGGCAGCTCCGCCATGCCCATGTTCAGGCGTAGACACTGCCGGTTCATCGAACGCTTGATTAATCTGCTGAATGAAAAGCCAAGCCCGACGATACGAGACATGCATTGCCTCAGCAGCCCGCGACAGTGAGCCCGCCTCCTCAATCAGCTCCAAAAGCCGGATTTTTCCCGGTCCGATGCGCGTTCCGCAAGGCAGATCGAGCTGGAGCTTCATCGAAATTCTGGGTGGGCCGATTGCGGCCCCACCCTCAGCATTCTTTGGGGCGCTCAACTGATTGGGTCGCGCACGACCCGTGTCAGGCGCATTTGGTCCGGTTAGTTCATCAGCCATTGCATCTCCACATCCTTCTCAGGCTGGCCGTTCCACGACCTGAAATCAGTATACCACGCGTCAACGGTCCGCCAAAACAGCCCCAGCAGATGACGCTGCAGCACACCCCAGCCTCGTGTTCAATCTCCAAGTCCCGCGGTATCCCACAGCCTGGAGTCCGCTTGTCCGAGAGGAGGCACCTATGCTTCCGTAGAAGGCGTGGATCGGTCTCTCAAACCAAGAATGAGAGCAGGCCACGTTGGTCAAACATGATTCAATCTAACTCTGACTGGCTCTAGAACCTGTGAGACTTTGGCAGGGGACAGTACGCCGTCTTTCGGCTTCCGCTAAAGCCATTGCATACTGCAATTCGTCATTGCGCACCCAACGAACTTCAGGAGTATGTGCCGATGCCAATTGGGCTATCTATTCCGGGCTTTTCGACCAAAAAGCGATTTGACGAACTTACCGAGCAGGAAATCCTGGCTCTCGCAATCTCGTCGGAGGAAGAGGACGGCGGTATCTATGGAGCCTACGCCAACAAGCTCCGCAACAGCTATCCAGCCTCGGCAGCGGTATTCGACGATATGGCCGCCGAAGAGAACGAACATCGCCGTCGCCTGATCGACCTTTACCAAAAACAGTTTGGTAATTTCATCATTCCTTTGCGCCGGGAAAACGTATCCGGATTCTATGCCCGAAGCCCCGTATGGCTGATCGAGAACCTCGGACTCGACCGCATCCGTCAAGAGGTAGGAAGCATGGAAAACCAAGCTCATGCTTTCTATACGCAAGCCGCGCAGCGCACGTCCGACGCCGACATACGAAAGCTCTTGGGCGATCTCGCCGCAGCGGAATCGAAACATCAAGCCCTCGCCGAGCGCTCGTTCGGCAGGCATTTGGGAGCCGAAGATCGCGCAGCCGAGGATTCGGTCGCCAAGCGACAGTTCATTTTGACATGGGTCCAACCCGGCCTTGCCGGCCTCATGGACGGTTCGGTTTCAACGCTTGCTCCAATCTTTGCCACCGCGTTCGCGACGCAGAACACCTGGACGACATTCCTGGTTGGCCTCTCAGCCTCGGTCGGCGCAGGTATCTCAATGGGTTTTACAGAAGCCGCGCACGACGATGGCAAGATCTCAGGCCGCGGCTCGCCGGTAAAGCGCGGCATTGCATCTGGAGTCATGACAACGGTTGGCGGATTGGGGCACGCCTTACCATATCTTATTCCATCCTTCTGGACCGCCACCGTAATCGCCCTCATTGTTGTCTTCGTCGAACTCTGGGCAATCGTTTGGATTCAGAACCGCTATATGGAAACGCCTTTCTTTCGCGCAGCCTTTCAAGTGGTCCTTGGTGGAGCACTGGTACTGGCAGCTGGCATATTGATCGGCGGATCCTAACGAGTTTCCGCCTCCGGGTCAGCACTACATCGCATAACTTTTCCAATATGAGATCTCTGCATGCCCGCCATCGTACTGATGTCGACCCACGATGGTTCGGCCTTTATTGAACAGCAAATGCGATCGATCTTGGAGCAAAGCTATCGCGATATCAGAATCGTTGTGCGTGATGACGGCTCCACTGACGGTACGCCAGAATTACTGCGGTCATTCGTAACTGATCCACGCATCGAGCTCATTGCGGGATCAAGACTGGGTTTGCCTCATGCCTTCTTCGAGTTGGTCAGGATTGCACCGGTCGATGCCGAAGCATACTTCTTCTGCGATCAGGATGACGTTTGGCATCGAGACAAAGTTTCAATCGCGATAGCGCAATTGGCAGATTACTCTGCGACGCTTCCCACTCTCTATTGCTCCCGCCTCAATCTCATGACTTCCGACATGCGCCCGATTTCAACGTCGCCGGACTGGGCGCATGCGCCTTCCTTCGGGAATGCGCTCGTCGAAAATATATGCACGGGATGCACCGTTGCATTCAATCAGGCTGCACACAACCTGGTGCGAACGACATTGCCGGCCAGCGGCATCATCCACCACGATTGGTGGCTGTACCTCGTGATCTCAGCATTCGGCAAAGTCATTTTTGATCGAGTGCCCCATATCGACCATCGTCTGCATCAAGGCAACGCAGTTGGAATTCCCACGACCCAACTTGATAATCACATCCGGCGCTTCGCTAACGGCAGTCCAACGCGTCGGATTTCGGCACTTCTGCGACAGGCGCAGACGTTTGCCGAAATCTATCGCGAGCAACTACCCAATGACGCACGCAGAACTCTGGATGAATTCCTGGCAATCGCAAACATTCGATCAGCGGCCCTGCCACTTGTCGTCAATCACGCGATCCACCGGCAGCGCAAATGTGACGATATGTTATGGCGCATCAGCCTGCTGCTTCGCAGTGTTGGAGCAATCAAGCCGCTAATCGACGAAGAGGCCCGCTGAGCCGCTCAAACTGAAAATTCGAGCGCGCTCACCCACAAGCGGCGTTACGCCTGGATATCGAGACGCCTAACCTACTCCGATTTCACTGACGGTGATTTCTGACAGCTTTCCGCTAATCTCGGATCTATAAAATCGAAGCGCATCGTCAAGCGACCCAACGAAGCGCATGTGGCCTTTATCTAAAACTATGCCACGCGTACAAAGCGATCTCATCAGTTCTACATTGTGTGTCGCAAGCACCAGCCCGCGGCTTCCTTCGATTAAACTTGTCATGCGCGCGCTGATTTTCTCATTAAACCGCTCGTCTCCAGCGCCGATCCATTCATCGAGCAACAATATGTCAGGCTCGATCATTGTGGATACCGCAACAGCAAGCCGCAAGCGCATGCCGGTTGAGTACGTGGACAGCGGTTTTGTGATATGTTCCGCAAGCTCCGAAAAGTTAATCACTTCGGGAATAAGCGCGCGAATTTCACGCAAACGGAGTCCCATCTGCAAGCCGCGCATGTAGACGTTCTCAAGTCCCGTTGCATCGGGCTGCATGCCAAGCGAAATGTCGAACAGCCCCTTGGCCTGCCCATTGACGGTAAGCTGGCCAGAGCTCGGTAGATAGATGCCCGCAAGAACACGCAACAGAGTGCTCTTGCCGGCTCCATTCGCACCGATGATTCCCAACCGCTCGCCCGATTCCAACTTGAGGCTAACTCCATCAAGCAGGGTCGCCGTGCCACGCGTGGAACGCGATAAATAAAGGTCCGAAATGAGCCGCAGAGGGTTAGCGCGCAAACTTCGGTCCGATTGCGTCACCACTGGAACATGTAGCGATAGTTTCTGAGCATCGATCAACGTCACCAGATTGCCAATTCGCCCAGACGACATCGCAGCAGCCCGTTGCCTCAAATCCAGAGCGGGACGTAGCGCGCATAACGCTGCGTCATGAAGCGGGCAAGCGCAAATCCAACAAGCGTAATGACGATCACCACCGACCAACTGAGCAGAGCAACCGGATTTCCGAGCAGCGGCCCCCGCACCACTTCGAGGAAATGCGAGAACGGATTGTAGAGCAGGAAAGCCTCCATGACGCCGCCTCGAACACCTTCGCCTGGCATCCAAATGATGGGCGTCGCCAGAAACGCAATACGCATAATGGCATCGAGAACTTCGGCAAGGTCTCTATATCGAGCACCGAGTATTCCGAACACCTGTGATACCCAAACCCCATTAGCGACAATGAACCCAAGTCCCAACAGCGACGTCCACGCATAACCTGAAAATGACACGCCGTAGATCAAAATCACCGCAACCAGCACAGGCACTTGATGAATGAAAGCGACGACGTGCGTGACGATATCGGCTGCAACGATCTCCTGCAACGATTGCTCGCCTTGCATGATCTGCGCGTAACCCCGCACGAAGACCGTTGCAGAGCCGATCACCATTGCGCCAATGAGCGACCATAGGATCAGTCCCGCGGCGAGGTGCGGTATGAAAAGCGGTGTAGGAATTCCACCGATCTCGGCCAGTAGAAGTCCAAGCCCACCGATAAACAAGGTAGGACCAACCATGAGCCAGAATGGCCCCAACGCAGTACGCCGGTATCGAATTAGGAACTGAAGCAAAGGCAGATAGAGCGCCGCCGAACGTCTCACGTCACCATCCCTAGAACCGCAACCTGACACCAC
>AERA01000515.1_pt1 | contig 28774 bp, 16 predicted proteins | sample 267968 | NCBI WGS metagenome assembly AERA01 (sample SAMN02954363, study PRJNA61401) | activated sludge metagenome | biome: terrestrial; feature: wastewater treatment plant; material: activated biomass; isolation source: activated biomass of an industrial wastewater treatment plant | reverse complement strand
GTACGGAATCGTTAGGCAGGTTGTTGCCATCGAAAACGATGTCGACCATGTAGGTGGTGTCGGATGTACAACCGGCAGGCTCAACGAACAACTCCTGGATATTGCAATTGGGATCCTCACAAGGCATGAGTTCAAATACCACTTCATCGCAGCAATCCGGCACATCATTCGCGCAGATTGTCAGTGTGGCGAGGCCATCGCCCTCAGGGATGTTTTCAAAGATGAGGGGAAGATTATTTGCATTGTAGAATCCCAGGAAAACACCATCCAGGTAAATGTCCACAAAAGTGTTCGGCGCATTTTGTGTGAAAAACTCCACGGAAATTGAAAAGGTGCTGTCTGTCGTACAATTCTGAACTTCAACGGTGGACTCAAAGATCTCGCATGCGCAGAGCGGAGCTTCAAAAATCAGCGTTTCGCAGCAACCCGGGTTTTCATGTTCACACACTTCGATCGTATCAAAGCCGGTACCACTGGATGGAAACTCCAGAATAGTGAGCGGTAATTCATTGTAGCTGAAGAAATCAAAATGTTCGCCATTCGCGTAGAGGTCAAAACCGATTCCGGTTACGCCCTGGTATTCGAAATCCACTACAACCGTGTACTGACCGTTTCCACTGCAATCACCTGGCGTAGCGCTCAGGTCAAACAGGTCACAGATCTCGGTGCAATCAATGATCCCCAATTCTTCTGCGGCAAAACAAAAGGCGTCATCCAGGTCGGTGACTACAAATTCATAAAACTGCGTGCCATCGCCATTGAAAGGGCCGAGCGTGATTGGCAGGTCTTCGTACAGGAAGGTGCCATAGGTGTTGCCATTTCCCGTCACTTCAAAGCCGTCCACGGAAACATTGTTATAATTAAAATCCACCTCCACGAAAAACTCATCCGCTACATTACAAGGGATCAGATTCAGCGTCATATCGTAGATCAGGCAGCCGGCGCACATCAGCGCTTCAAACTCCGCTGTTGCACAACATGAAGGTTCATCTTTATCGCAAATGGAGACGTGATCGTAAAATTCACCGGTGCCTTCAAAAACGGGAAGGGCCAACGGCAAATCGTCATAGTCGAAATAACCGAAGAAATAGTTGTGGGATAACACGCCAAATCCATTATCGCCTTCACCTTCAACATCCGCTTCAAGCAACAAACTGTAAGCCGTGTCGCCGCTACAGAGTTGGGCATCGGCTATAAGGGACTGGACATGGCATGGCGGCGGACAATGGTATTGACCGAGTACATAGGTTTCATTGCAACTGGCATTCTCTGAATCCGTGATGACGAATTCCCATGAAATATTTGTACCGCCATTTAGTGGTCCAAGCGTAACAGGCAATTCATTGTATCCAAAAACGCCGTAGGTCAAATTATTACCTGCCAGGGTGAAACTGTCAGATGCGGGATTATCAATACCAAAATCAAGATGCGCTAAAAAATTAGGCCCGGTGCATTCCGGATCTACAGACACACCGTAGATCTCGCAGTTGTTTGGATTGCAATCAATGGCATCAATGACAAATGTTTCGCAGCAATCTTCATTCAACTGATCACATACGGTCAACACAATCGGTTCTGCCCCATTCACCAGAAAAGACGGGATAGTGACCGGCAGACTGGAGTAGAGATAGGTGCCGACCTGGCTACCATTTTCATAAAAAAGTTCAAAAGCGTTGCTTGGCGGATTCAATGCATCCATGTTGAATTCAACAATGGCGACGGAGCTTGAAATACAGGCGATGAGTTCGATCACCGTGTTTTCATACCGGCAGATCGGGCCGCAATTCAAGGCCTGGAAGGTCACGAATTGCTGGCATTGCGGGTCTTCCACATCCCAGGCAATGAAATTGTACACGGATTCATCATCCCCAAGAAAAGGGCCTAGAGAAATTGGCAGGTCCTCATACAGGTAGGTCCCGTAGACCGTGCCATTACCGGCAATTGTAAATCCGGGGCTTGTGGGATTCTGGACGTCCAGATTGATATTGACATTGAAATAGAAACCATCGCAGGCCGCAGGATCGACATTGACGGAAACGATTTCACAATTTTGAGCTGGGAGAAAAAGAGGGAACAGGAGAGCGACAATGAAAGTCAGGGCTGTTCGCATGAGTCGTAGTTTAGATTGTGGACAAAGCTATGGAAAAGGCGGATAGCTTCTGCCCTGCAAATGAGATACCATTATCTTTAGCGGAGTTGCTTGTGGCAGCATAAAAAAACGCTTGATCCATGCGTGGATTGATCCTGAAAGGGCTTGATCAGCCTCTTGTATTGGAAGAGATCCCGGTGCCTGCAGCGGGGCCCGGGGAAGTTGTTGTGCAGTTGCAGGCTGCCGCTTTAAACAAACGGGATTACTGGATCACCAAAGGCAAATATCCGGGGATCACGTTTCCGCTGGTCCTGGGGAGTGATGGGGCAGGCTGGTACCGGGGAAAGCCGGTGATCATTAATCCCAGCCTCGGTTGGGGGCCGGATCCCGACTATTTCAGCCCGGAATTCAGGATACTGGGCATGCCGGACCAGGGAACACTGGCCGAGTATGTGGTTGTCCCGGAGCCCAATCTCTTTCCCAAACCCGAACATCTGAGCTGGGAAGAAGCCGCCGCGCTGCCGGTATGTGGCGTGACTGCATATAGAGCGCTGTTCACCCGGGGGCAGGCAAAAGCCGGAGAAAGGGTGCTGATCACGGGGATTGGGGGCGGTGTTGCCTCCATGGCGCTTCTGTTCAGTGTGTCCGCCGGTCTTGAGGTCTGGGTATCCTCCTCCTCCGATCAGAAGATCAACCGGGCAGTGCAGTTGGGCGCGACAGGTGGGGTCAATTACAGTCGTCCACAATGGAGCCAGGAATTGACTGATCAATTGCCCGGGAAACTGGACCTGGTCGTCGATGGAGCCGGTGGACCTGACTTCAGCAAAATTGTGCCTGCCATGCACAACCGGGGACGAATGGTGATATACGGCGGCACGCGAGGCATGATCGAGAATCTCAGTCCCCAGCGTATTTTCTGGAAGCAATTGGATATCCTGGGCACGACAATGGGCTCAAGTGAAGATTTTAGTGATATGATTCAATTTGTTGATAAACATAAGATTAAACCAGTCGTGAGCCATCTTTTCAATTTGTCGGAAGGCAATGATGCCCTTGCACTCCTGGCGAAAAGCGAGCAATTCGGGAAGGTGTGCATCCGCGTGGCCGAATGACCCGTGTCGGATTGCTATCGGATACACATGGTTTCTGCGATGATAACCTCCTGGAGGCATTGCGGGAATGTGATGAGATCTGGCATGCCGGAGATGTCGGGCATGAATCTGTGCTCCACAAATTGAATGCGCTGGGAAAAATTTTTCGCGGGGTATATGGCAATATTGATGGGAAGGATATCCGGATCCAGCTTGACAAAGAACTCTTGTTTGCAGTTGATGGCTGTACGATCTGGATGACCCATATCGGGGGGTATCCGGGACGATATGCCCGGGGTATTCGGGAGAAGCTGGAAGAAATCAGGCCAGACGTTTTTATATGCGGACACTCACACATTCTTAAAGTGATGCCGGACAAGAAGTTGAAGTTATTGCATCTCAATCCGGGAGCTGTCGGGAAGGAAGGATTTCACAAGGCGCGGACCATCCTCCGATTCAATATTGACCAGGGCAAGATCAGGGACCTTGAAGTCGTAGAGTGGAAACGATGATCGATTAATCCAGCGCCTGCAAGATGTCATCCAGGATATCCTGCGCGTATTCGATCCCGACAGATAACCGGATCAAACCATCGCCAATCCCGGCTTCGCGTCTGATCTCCGGATCAATTTTCAAATGCGAAGATGAAGCCGGGTGCAACACAAGTGTATCCACATCGCCGAGAGTTGGGGCCAACGTGCAGAATGTCATTCGGTTGATCACCTGTTTGGCCTTCTCCAGGCCGCCTCTCACTTCAAAGCTCAGCATGCCGCCATACCGGGTCATTTGCTTTTTCGCGATACTGTGGGCTGGATGCCCGGATAAGCCTGGATAGTTGACCTGGCTAATATTCGGGTGCTTTTGAAGGGCTTCCGCGATGTAGAAGGCATTATCACAATGTCGTTGCATGCGCAGGGCCAGGGTCTTCATGCCCTGGTAGGTCAGCCAGGCTTCAAACGGGCTGCAGTTTGCCCCGGTAAGCTTCAAGGTCTCCCAGATTTTCTCGCGGATCAATTCCGGGTCACGGCCAACCACCACCCCGGCAATCCCGTTACCATGTCCATTCAAATACTTGGTGGTACTGTGAATAACAAAATCAACGCCGAGTGCCAGCGGACGTTGCAGACAGGGTGTGGCAAATGTATTATCCATGGCCGTCCAGCGGTTATACTGCTTTCCAACATTCGCGATCAACTCAATATCCACGCAGGACAGTGTGGGGTTCGTGGGCGTTTCAAAATAGATCAACCGGATGCGTGGATCGGCTTGAAGAATTGATTCTGTTTGATCAGCATCTTTGAAATCGGTAAGGACCAGGTCAATGCCCTGCGCGCCAAAAATTTTTTGCAATAACTCTGTCGTCCCGCCATAAAGATTGGGCTGGGTTAAAATTTTATCACCCGGTTTTAGCAAACTGCTGACCAGGACATGGATGGCAGACATGCCTGAGTTTGTTAAAACAGCTGTGGCCTGTGCAGTTGAACCTGCTGATTCCAGTGCTGCAATTTTACTGGCTGTAGCCTCCACGGTAGGGTTTCCATACCGGCTATAGACGTGTCCCTGTTCTTCTTTGGTGAAAAGACGTATGCTTTGTTCAAGGTCCTCATGGCTGTAGGAGGACGTGGCATAGATTGGCAGGATATGGGGCTTTGTAGTTTTCGGATCGGTCCATTCGCGGGCGACGAGACTGTCAATATGCGTCATCGGATGTAAAGATTTTTATGTCAAGATACGTTGCTTCGGTGGAGTGACGTGGTCATATCCGAGCAATAAAAAAGCCCCGGATTATTCGCCCGGGGCTTTATGATTTGGTAGCCTTTTACAGGCTGATTAAATACGGATTAACGAACAACGACAACCGGAGTTGAGCGAACGCCGTCGGATGTCACGACCTGGAACATGTAGTTACCAGCTGTGAGGTGAGCAACGTTGATCGATTCGGTATGGTTGGCGGGCAATTGGTTCAGGATCTTTTCGTACACAATGCGACCGGTATTGTCGACCAGTCGGAATTGCATATCCGCATAGGTTTTGGTGAAATCCAGATTGACCCGTAGTACATCGCTGACCGGATTTGGATACACATTGATCTTCTGCGTTTCAGGCAGCGGTTTAACACTGTTAACTCCGGTGACGATCCGAACTACAGGCACAATATCATGGCCGAAGAAAATGCGATTATCCGTAGTGCTTAGTTCATGCACTTCATAATCGATGTTGGCAATGATACCATCCGGTGAAAATCCGAGTACAGAAGAGAATACACGCATGTCGCTGAGTCCTTTGGCGAAAGCGGTATCCATCGCCAGTTTTTGTGCGCCATAATCACGTGCTTCACTCGCCAGCAGGAAGAATTGCGGATCGGTAGCTACACTGGCCTGGTATTCAACAATGGCGATATAACCGAAACCGGCTTTCATGACGATGGGCGCACCCGGATCTTCGAAATTGTCAAGTACAGTTTCAATGATAGCGTCCTCACCCTCGTTACCTGTAAAGGTGTAAGAGTTCACCCCAACGAATTTGCGTTCGTTACTGCCGGCAATCTGGTCGCCATTCGTGTCTGTCCATTGCAACAGGTAGATCTGCACGGTATACCCGGCCATATCCACTGCATTGCTAACGCCCCAAAGGATACTACTCACCTCTGCGTCATTCACTGCATAGAAGTAGTTGCCATAAGCATAGGAGAGCGGAGCACCGTCATCATAGATTGCATTGGCAACCGCAACTGAACGTGTAGCGCCATCTTCCAGTCCGAAAATGTTACCACCGATCGTGAAATTATAGTCAATTACGTTATCAGAAGGATCGAAATCTATGGAATCCGAGGTCACCATATACCGACCATTATAGGTAGCGTTAGATTTTGGCAGGCTGATCAGATCCGGGAACAGGCGGTTTTCATCTAGGAAATCGGAAGCCACCATGCCGTAGTTGAGGGTCTGATCATCGATGACATCCATCGTGCTGGCATCCGTGATCGTATGCTGTACAGCAACATTGCTCTGATCGCATGCGCCGGCATTGAACACATCCACCAATGCACCAAAAGGATAGAGTTGGTTGGTCGGAACGGAAGCCCATGGTGGGATCGCGAAGAAATTGGTTTGTGCGCGCATGTTGTTGCACTCGGTCTCGATGATGCGCACATCATCAATGATCCACCAGTATGCGCTACCGGAAAACCGGAAACGGAGACGCAGGTTATCAGAGCCTTCTGCGCCTGCAAGTCTCAGGCGAACTTCCTCATTGTAATACCCGTCGCCTGTTCCGGGGTTGGTACTGAGGTAAGTATAGTCCGTGTTGATCTGGGTAGAGATCCATGTCGCGCCACCATCCAGCGAATATTCAACGAATTGCAGCCCGTTGATAAACCGCTGCATCGACTGGTTGAAGAGGATCGATACCCCGGCTACCGGGAATTCGCTGATGTCAATGATGGGAGAGATGAGAGCTGCTTCGTGCACATCCCATGGGCAAGGACCGGAACCGGCTGTGCCTTCATCACCATAGTGGAGGTAACCTGAATCAAAAATGGCTGCGCCATTACAGAATGTCCTGGATTTGATCGGGGCAATCCCGCCAAAGCTGCCGAAGATATACTCCGGAAGCGCGTCGCTGGTCCATTCCCAAATCGCATTTGCAGCATCTGTGCCATTGCAGGAAATGCTTTCAATCGTCCATTCATTCAGACCACCGCCAAAATCACCTTCTCCGGGTTGATCACCCCAGAGGACATTGGCATCCTCGGTGACTTCAATCTCCCTTGGGAAAGCAGCGATCCGGAACGTACCTTGTCCTGTATCCCAGTCAGTAGCGCCGCCTTCAGCAGACCACAAGCGGATATAGACGGTGGTATTCGCCGGGAGGCAAATGACGGCCTGATCATCGCCTGGTGCGTTTTGGCAGAGCAGTGCAACGTTGGCCGCACCTGTATCGCAACTCATGTATACAGCCACGCCAAAGCTGGTAATGTCTGTATCTTCTGTTCCGTAATACGCTTTAATGGCAATGCCATTCGCAACTTCTTCAGCCGGTGTGGTCAGGGTTGCCCAGACATCATCACGGTAGAAGTTAGCTGAACAGACAGGGATATTGTCAGTAACCGCGTCCACAGTGTTCCGTGTATCAAATTCAACGGGAACTGCCTCTGCTTCAGAATTATAAAATGTAATTTCAGTTGCCCCGCTGCATCTATCATTCGCCGGAGCTTGAGCCAATAGCATTCCGGCATAGCATAGTAAACCGGAGAGCACAAGTAGACATTTCTTCATATCCTGGTTTTTTTGTTAAAATGGTTAAGTCCCTAAAGTTACGGCAAAAAGTTTTTTCCCGCAGCCTGTTCAATCATAGTTTTATCCCGGGCCCTGACAAATTGACACGCAAAACGGACAAATCCCTGTCTTCCGGTCAGAAGGCACGCCGGATATGGTGATGAGATTGTAGTTCGGATTTTGTTGATTGAGGGGATCGAATTTCAAATATAACGAAGACGCCGGATGCGGGATGACGTGGTCATGAACAAGTTTGACGCCTGATTGTGTTTCAGGATCCGGTGGGTCATCGTTCGAATGGAGGCAGGCTTCATAAAAGAAAAAGCCCCGGACTGCATGAGACCGGGGCTTTTAGTTGTATTCAGCGCGAAAGCTGAACGAAATGTTTAGCGAACAATCACAACAGGTGTGGACCGAACACCATCTGAAGTGACCACCTGAAGCATGTAGTTACCTGCAGTCAGATCAGCCACCTTGATGGATTCCGTGTGATGCATGGGTACCTGGTTGAGGATCTTCTGGTATACAACCCGTCCTGCATTGTCAATCAAACGAAGTTGCATGTCAGCAAAAGTTTTGGTGAAATCCAGATCAACCCGGAGCACGTCACTTACCGGATTTGGATATACCGTGAACTTCTGCGTTTCCGGTAGCGGGGTTACACCGACTGTTCCGGTTTTAATCCGAACGACCGGAACGATATCATGACCAAAGAATATACGATTGTCGGTTCCACTCAATTCGTGTACTTCATAATCGATATTGGCAATAATACCATCTGGTGAAAAGCCCAATACAGAGGAGAATACCCGCATTGTGCTTAATCCTTTGGCAAAGGCAGTATCCATTGCCAATTTTTGTGCACCATAGTTGCGATTCTCGCTGGCAAGCAAGAAGAATTGCGGATCAGTAGCCACGCTGGCCTGGTATTCGACAATAGCGATATAGCCGAAGCCGGCTTTCATGACGATCGGTTGGCCTGGATTTTCAAAGTTATCCAGGACAGTTTCAAGGATGGCATTTTCACCTTCACCACCTGTAAATGTATAGGAGTTGACACCAACAAACTTGCGTTCGCTGGCTTGAGCAATTTGGTCGCCATTGGTATCTGTCCACTGCAGTAAATAAATCTGAACGGTGTACCCCGTCATATCAACTGGATTGCTCACACCCCATACGATGCTGTGCACCGGTGCATCATTCACCATATAGAAGTAATTACCATAGGCGTATGACAGGGGGGCGCCATCGTCATAGATCGTATTATTCACAGCAATTGAACGGGTCTCGCCATCTTCCAGGGCAAAGACGTCACCACCAATCGTGAAATTGTAATCGATCATATTGTCCGATGGATCAAAATCATCTGGTGCATCTGACGTGACTTCATAGCGACCGGAATAGGAGGCATCAGTCTTCGGCAGGGAGATCAGATTCGGGAAGAGTCTGTTCTCATCCAGAAAGTCTGCAGGTACGTCGCCATAAACGAGTGTTTGGTCATCGATCACGTTCATTGAACCGTCCTGGGTGATCGTGTGACGCACCTCAACATTTGTCTGGTCACATGCACCTGCATTGTAGACATCAACCAAAGCGGCAAATGGATACAATTGATTTGTCGGGACTTGTGCCCATGGTGGTATGGCAAAGAAATTCGTTTGGGCACGCATGTTGTTGCACTCGGTTTCGATCAACAGCACGTCGTCAATCATCCACCAGTAGGCCGAGCCCATAAACCGGAAGCGGATCCGGAGGTTATCAGCGCCTTCCGCACCCGGAAGTCTCAAGCGCATTTGCTCGTTATAATATCCGCGTCCTGTACCCGGATTATTACTGAGATATGTTTTTTCAGTATTGATCTGAATGGAAATCCAGTTTTCTCCGCCATCCAGCGAGTAATCCACAAACTGCAAGCCTTGTGAAAAGCGCTGCATGGATTGATTGAACAGCAATGAAACACCGGCAACGGGGAATTCGCTGATGTCAATGATCGGAGAAACCAGTGCGCCTTCATGGTCTTGCGGACATGTGCCTGAGCCGGCTACGTTGTCCGGGCCGATATCCAGGAACATGGATTCAAATCGCATCGCGCCATTGCAAAGCGTTTTTGATTTCAGGCGGGATACTTGCTCGCCACCCCAGATCCAGTAGGGGAAGCCGCTTGTCACCCACTCCCATTTGGCGCTGTCTGCCGGAGCACCGGTGCAGGTAATGCCTTCGAGGGTCCAGTCGTTAAGCCCACCATTAAAATCACCCTGACCGGGTTCTTCACCCCAGAGGACAATGGCGTCATCTGTTCCTTCATAAGGTCTTGGATAAACGGCAATCCGGAATTCGCCCTGGCCTTCTGTCCAGTCAGCAGCACTGCCGGCTCCAGACCATACGCGGACGTATACCGTTTGATTGGCACCGACGCAAGCGTAGCCAAATCCATCCCAGTGGAAAACAGGGTCTTCGCTTCCGCAGAAGAATGGCTGATTGGTAGCAACGGCCTCACAAGAAGTGTATAATGCCATACCGAAAGAGGTCATATCATCCGGATTCGATTCATCTGTGTATACCCGAATAGCATATCCTGATGGGCTGACTTCATCCGGTGTTGTGAATGTGTACCATACATCATCCCGGTAAAAGTTTGCTGAGCATACCGGGATATTGTCATTCGCAGCATCCGTTGTGTTTAGGGTGGTACCTGAAACGGGGACGGCATCTGCTTCAGAATCATAAATCGTCAACTCAATAGCATTGACGCACAAGTCATTGGCAGGTGCCTGTGCCATGATTGAGCCGACTGTGAAGAAGCTGAAGAGAAAAAGTAATGTTTTCATCATATCCTGTTTTTGAATTTGTTTTAAGGGAATTGTTAGCGCTACGGCAAAACGTTTTGTCCACAGTCGCCTGAAATTGTTTTGTTTTTCAACCTTTCCTTCCTGTATCCAGACACGAAAAATGCAGGCATCCCTGATTTCCGGTCAGAAAATACATTGGTCAGGTAAAAAGAAAGCTAGCTAATCGGGTCTTGTCGAGTTGAGGGAATCGTTGGGTAAATGTATAAAAAAATGCGCTTTGCAGGGGGTGAGATTAGTGTAATGTATGCCTTTTGACAAAATCAGCCCATCCATTCTCCAAGTACGTTCAAGTCGAGGGCGACTACCCCGGAATGAGAGCACACAAACGCTCCAGCCAGGTTGGCCAGCCAGCCGGCCCTGTGGATATCCCATCCGTGCATCAGGGGTATGGCCAGTGCACAGATGACCGCATCTCCGGCCCCGCAAACATCGACCACATCAATTTCTCGTTCTGGCTTTTCCAGGTTCTCCGTCACCCCGTTTTGCAAAAACATACCCTCACTGCCAAGGGTGACCGCCAGGGTCTGAAAGTCATGTTCCTCCCGCCAGGTTCTGCAAAGCATGGCCAAATCCTGCAACTCCAATGGTCGACCGGCCGCCGTCAGGGTCTCCCGCCAGTTCGGTTTGAATAAATGCACACCCCGGTAGGCAAAAAAGTTTTTCTCCTTCGGATCCACCGCGATGAAAGCGCTCGTTTCTTTGCCCAGTCGGATGATGGCTTCAATGATCGGGACGGACAATAATCCTTTATTGTAATCCTCGATGATGATGAGTCCGGGTCTGAGATCACGGATAACAGCCGCGATCTGCTCCATGGCCATTTTTTCCAGATCGCCGGTGAGATAGGCGGAGGACTCTTCATCAATTCTGAGCAGATGGTGTGACGCCGCCAGTACGCGGGTCTTGATAGTGGTTGGTCGACCAGGTGTTTCCACCAGGTGATGGTGAATGCCCTGTTGTTCGAGCATTTTGACTAACTCCTTGGCACTTTGATCCGCGCCGGTCAGACCAATTAAGTGTGTTTGGCATCCCCACGCTGCCAGGTTCATCGCCACATTGGCGGCGCCGCCGGCCCGAAATTCCGTTTTCTTGTGTTGAAGAACCGGCACCGGCGCTTCGGGTGAAATGCGATTGACATCCCCGATAATGTATTTGTCGAGCATGACATCACCAATCACCAACGCTGTGGTCGTCCTGGCCTTGTCCAGTAAAGATTGAAGTTCAGCACGCGATATCATGAAGCCCGCCAAGGTAGTGATTCCAGCAAGTAATCGGTAACCCTGGAAGTCGCTCCGGCATGCTGTTCGAGGTAGGCGCTGTTGACCTGTCCGGCCGTTTTTCCGCATACCGGATCAACAAAATAGTTCAAAGCAACTTTCAGCTCTTCTTTTGACCTGATGCTGCGTGCACCATTCTGACTGACAGTCGCTTCCGCTTCAATAAATCCCTTGTAGCGGGGACCAAAAATGACCGGTAAGCCAAAGGCCATGGGTTCAAGCACATTATGAATTCCTTTTCCAAATCCACCGCCGATATAGGCTACCCGTCCCACAGCATACAAAGCAGAAAGCATCCCGATGGAATCAATGATCAGTAATTTTGCATCGGTTACGCCGGTGCCAAACTCACTAAACACAATCGTTTCGGGCGGACAGAGTGACCGTAGACGTGAAATATTCGATGGTGAAACGTCATGCGGCGCAATGATCGCCCGGAGATGGAGTTCAGTCAAAGCCGGGACCAGGATCTCCTCATCCGCAGCCCAGGTGCTGCCGCAGATGACATCAAATCCATCCAACGACAAGATCGATTGTGGCAACCTTGTCCTGGCCTCGGCGGGTAATTGCCGCACACGGTCGATCCGGGTGTCGCCGGCAACCTCCAGGTTTTGGAATCCTTTTCCTGAAAGGTAAGTGAGGTGCATTCCGGTTTGCAGGAATATCCGGTCGAATGATTTCAGGTATTTACGATTCAAAGGAAAGGACCAGGAACGGAATAAACCTCCGGGTTGAAAATGGGCGGAGATAAGTACTGACCTGATATTCCGCTTGTGCAAGACAGCGAGGTAGCCCGACCACAAATCATATTTAACAAATACGGCTATGTCGGGCTGGACAAGATCTATCCATTGACGGGCATTGCCGGGCAGATCAGCCGGTAAATAACCAACCATCGTGACCGGATATTCCTTGCGGATTTCATAACCGCTGGGTGAAAAGAACGTCAGGATAATCTCTGTTGACGGGTTGTGATCTTTGATCGCTTCGATTACTGGACGCGCCTGCTCAAATTCGCCCAGGCTCGATACATGGAACCAGATGCGGGGCGCTTTTTTATCCCTGAGTTTTTGGTATTGAGCCTTCCAGTTCCTGCGACCTTTAAGCCAACGCCCGGCTTTTGGATCCCAGGCAGAGGCAATTTGGAAGGCCGCGACCATCAGGTAGATCCCGGTGTAATACAACGGCCACCACATGGCGGTCAATAATAGATTTCTTCAGGTGAACGGCTCCTGCTGATAAATACCATATATGTGGCCGAAAGTCCGGCCAGGAGATCCAGTCGGCTGTCATCCAGTTTGCGACCGGCCGCATAATCAAAATCCCGTCGTGAAGCGGTGAATCCGGCAAACACATCACCCATTATCCGGAAGTGGAAATTGTTGGACAGATTCCGGCTCTGATAGCCGATGCCGAGGCGGGCACAAAACCCATTTGTCAACCGGTCATACCCTTGCTGATAATCGGGCTCGAGCGCAACGACGCTGGTGAAATTATCCTGCACCCGGATTTGATGCTGAAGCAATCCTCCACCCATCACGGCTCGGATACCGGTTAATGGATTTTTGTCACCCGCAGTTGAAAAGATTTTACCGGTATACAGGCCGGCATAGAATCCACGTTGCTTCAGATACACATCTCCCGGCATGCCATCGATACCGATAATACTGCCATCAAAACTCCGCAATCCGGCGAGGACATCTTCCTTGACGGTGTTGCCAAACAGGTAGGAGCCTTCAATGCCGACAAACCAGTTTGGTTCCATGTGCACGTGTTCAATATTCAGATTCAAAGCGGTGTTGGAGCCAAACCGATCCTGCATATCAGCCATAGGAAACTGAAAGCCGTATTGAAAACCAAGGAGCCTGAATGACCTGGGGATTGTGCATACACACTGCTTGACAAGCAAAATGCAAAGCAGCATGCGATCATGATGCCCTTTCCTAATTCTACTATCTTTGGCCCTGCCATACACCAATCGAATTCAACGTTAAAGGTATTGAAAAGGGTTCTCATTACTGGCGCTGCAGGATTTATCGGTTCGCACTTGTGTGATCGATTTCTGCAGGAAGGGTACCAGGTCGTCGGCATGGATAACCTCCTCACGGGTTCCCTGCGAAACATCGAACATCTGTTCAAGGAAGAACGATTTGAATTTTATCATCATGATGTGACGAAGTATGTCCACCTTTCTGGACCGCTGGATCATATACTTCATTTTGCCTCGCCGGCCAGTCCGATCGACTATCTGAAGATGCCTATCCAGACGTTGAAAGTGGGTTCCCTTGGGACTCATCATTTGCTGGGACTGGCGAAGGATAAAAAGGCCAGGATCCTGATTGCCTCTACGTCGGAGGTGTATGGCGATCCGCTGGTGCATCCGCAACGGGAAGAATATTGGGGAAATGTCAATCCGATTGGTCCCCGCGGCGTTTACGATGAGGCCAAGCGATTCATGGAGGCCATGACCATGGCCTATCACCGGTTTCACGGTCTGGATATCCGGATTGTGCGGATCTTCAACACCTATGGGCCGAGGATGCGGATCAACGATGGCCGGGCGCTTCCGGCCTTTATGGCACAGGCTTTGAGAGGTGAAGGGTTAACCGTGTATGGAGACGGCACCCAAACCCGCTCATTTTGCTATGTGGATGACCTGGTTGAGGGCATTTACAGGCTTCTGCATGCGGATTATACCTATCCGGTCAATATTGGGAACCCGGACGAAATTACGGTTCTGCAGCTCGCCCGGGAGATCCTGGACCTCGTGGGCAACCCTGCCGCATATATTGACTACAGGCCCTTGCCAGAGGATGATCCCAAGGTTCGCCAGCCGGATATTTCACTGGCGAAACAATTGCTCAAGTGGCAGCCGGAAATACCCAGGTCTGAAGGCCTGGTCAAAACGCTGGCCTATTTCAGGGAGGCGCTTGGAAAAGCATAAGTATTGTATGCAACGAACAGAACACCATTATTTTCTCCTCCCTATTCGACTGATCCTTTCAACACTGATTGCAGGACTGTCACTCCTGTATTCCCAATCGTCCTTTGCCCAGATCAGCGAGGCCCAGGCCCGTGCCATGCTGGCCGATCGCGGTATCCCGGAAGATACCCTTCGAGCACGCCTGATGCGCAAAGGTTATGATCTTGATAATATCTCGCCCGGGCAAGTGCCGGAAATCCAAACCGTCATCCTGGAAACGATCGAGGAGATTGAAGGTCAACAACAATCCGATTCCCGGGAGACCAGCCCAACCCCAGCACTTACCGACCCGGCCGGCCAGACAGAACCCCCAAACCTCAGACCTGAACCTCCCACTGTGCCAGCGCAACCCGTTGAAACAAATTCATCAGGAATTTATGGGCATGCCATTTTCAGTTCCGATGCCCTGACGCCACAACAGCGACGATCTGATTTACTGGCTCCGGACCTTTATGTATTGGGTCCGGGCGATAAACTCGGCATTATTGGATTTGGAAAATCAGAGTTTGAACATATCCTTCCGATCAACGCCGATGGATTTGTCAATCCAGGCCAGGGACTACCGCGTATTCTCCTGAAGGGCATTTCTTTTGAAAAGGCCAGGGAATTATTGTTTCAACGCTACAGCCAGTTTTATTCGATCAGCCGTGCGGAATTCCAGGTGACACTCCAGGAAGTGCGGGACATGACCATCAATGTGCTGGGTGAGGTGAAAGTCCCGGGCTCCTATACACTGCCCGCGGTGAATACAGCCTTCAACCTCATTAAAGCCGCAGGAGGTCCGACAGATGTGGGCTCCCTTCGGCAGATCCGCATCATCCGGGGAAATGAAACGATCCCGTTGGATGTGTATGAATTTATGGCCGACCCCAGCGTAGCCGGCAACTTCTTTTTACAGCACAACGATTATATCCATATCCCGGTGGTCCGGAAAATGGTGACCATTCAGGGCGCAGTGGTCCGGCCAATGAAATATGAATTGCTGGAAGCAGAAAATTTATCCAAACTGATCGAATTCGCCGGTGGCGCTAAACCCAATGCCTATCTCGGGGATGTCAAGGTGACGCGATACGCGCAGGACAAAAAACTTGTGGCCAATATCAACTGGCGTGAATTGATGAGCAGTGGCGGAGACTACATTTTATATAACGGTGATATCATTGAAATCAAATCCGTCGAACAGGAATTGGATCCGACCGTTCGCATTGAAGGTGCAGTGCGGTATCCGGGCTCGTATGAACTCAAGGATGAAATGCGGGTGTCGGATTTGTTGGGCCAAAGTATATTGAAAACAGATGCGCGAAGAGATTTTGCTTACTTGCTGCGGTATGATCCGGACGGTACATATCAGTTTGAACGCCTCAACCTCGAGAACGCGATCAACAACAGGAATAGCCCACTTGATCCGGTATTGCAAACCGGTGATGTCGTACATGTATTAACCCGGAAAATATTTGCAGATGTAAATATCTTTTATGTGGAAGGTGCTGTCCGGCAACCCCGACAATACCAGATCGCAACGGGGAATGAATTGAAACTCGCCGACGCGATCGTCATGTCCGGAGGCTTGTTACCTGAAGCATCGGACCTGGGCTATGTTGTACGACAGGATCCCCGGCAACCTGTTTTGCTGGAGTATATCCCGATCAAAATTGCCGATGCGATTGAAAATCCGAATTCTGCTGCGAATATTCAAATCCAATCCGGTGACCGTATCCGGGTGTTTGATCAGAAGACGCGGACCAATGAATCCATGGTCGCAGTTTTCGGCGCTGTGCGCAGTCCGGGTTCCTATCCATACGGTCCCGGCATGACCCTGGCTGATCTTGTCAACCTGGCCGGTGGCATGACGTATTCTGCAGATTTTAACCGGCTCGATATTGCCCGAATTGATTTTGATGTCAATTCAAATCCGAAGATCAGGGAATTGAATGCGAGTCTTCCACGCGACTTCGCAACCACCATGGAGCGTGATAACAGTCTGGAGCTGCAACCGTATGATCACATCTATGTGCGCACCATTCCCGAGTTCGAATTGCAGCAAACAGTCCGGATTGACGGGGAAGTCAAATATCCGGGCACCTATCCCATCCTGAAGGATAAAGAGCGGATTTCGGAACTGATCCAACGAGCCGGCGGCATTACCGGGAAAGCGTTTCCGGAAGGGGCGCAATTATACCGAAACCTGGATTCCACGGGCCTGGTCGTAATTGACCTGGAAGAAATACTCCGTAACCAGGCTGCAGCGACAAATATCGTGTTGCGGGCAGGAGATGTGATCCGGGTGCCGAAGAGCCAGGAACTCGTAACGATTGAAGGATATGTCAATTTGCAAGACGCGTATTCCAGTGAATTCCTGGGTGGCGATGATGCGATCTCTGTGGCCTTCAGGGGTGAACGCAGCGCCAAATATTATGTCGATGAGTTTGCCGGTGGTGTTCACCAGGATGGCAGCAAGCGAGGGATCAAAGTGCATTATGCAGATGGTGGGGTAAAGAAGACGAAAAAGTTCTTGTGGTTCAACAATTATCCCAAAGTCAAGCGCGGCGCAACCATACTGGTCGGCGCAAAAAAAATCAAGCCACCCGTCGAAAAGCCGGAGCGCCCGACAGACTGGTCAACGATCCTCCGGGACACCGTGGCAGGGGCCACTGCAGTATTGACATTGCTGATCCTTGTGGATCAACTGAATAAGTAAGACCTTTGTGGTCCAGCAATGGTCAAGATCCGTCATCTCGAACTAGGGGAATTCCCGTTGTTGCTCGCACCAATGGAGGATGTGAGCGATCCGCCGTTCCGTTTTTTGTGCAAGGAGCAGGGGTGCGATATGCTCTATACCGAGTTTATCAGCGTTGAAGGCCTGATCCGCGACGCGGATAAGAGTGTGCAGAAACTGGATATCTACGACCAGGAACGACCTATCGGGATCCAGATATTCGGAGCCGAGCTCGATTCCATGCTGGAAGCCACAGACATTGTCGTGGAGGCGCAACCGGAAGTTCTTGATATCAATTATGGATGCCCGGTCAAAAAAGTGGTCTGCAAGGACGCGGGTGCCGGAATCCTTCGCGATATACCGAAAATGGTCAGCCTCACTGAGGCCATTGTGAATCGCAGCCCGATACCGGTGACGGTGAAAACAAGATTGGGTTGGGATGACAGCACAAAATATATTGTCGAAGTTGCCGAACGACTCCAGGACGTTGGCATTGAAGCGATATCCATTCATGGGCGCACGCGATCACAGATGTACAAAGGTGATGCCGACTGGACGCTGATCGGTGAGGTGAAAAACAATCCGCGAATGCGAATCCCGGTCTTTGGCAATGGCGATATTGATTCGCCGGAAAAAGCATTGGAATTCAAAAACAGGTATGGCGTTGACGGTGTGATGATCGGCAGGGCCAGTATTGGCTATCCCTGGATATTCCGGGAGATCAAACATTTTCTCAAGACCGGAAACCATCTTGCGCCACCTACGATCAGTGAGCGCGTAGTCATCGCAGGCCGGCACCTGGCTCATTCCATTGACTGGAAAGGGGAAAAAGTTGGCGTCGTGGAAATGCGTCGCCATTATGCCAATTATTTCCGGTCGCTGGAAGGCATCAAGCCTTATCGTTCAGCCCTTGTGACCGAAATGGAACCGGAAACACTTTTCAATATTCTGGAACAGATCCGGGAGCAATACAGCCTGGAAGCGGAAGAGGTCAAATCCGCCCTCGGGTAAAATTGCTTTGGTGGACATGAAGATAGCGGTTACATCTACAGAGCAGAACTTGTTTGACGTGATCCGGAAAGCTGCTGACCATCTGGGGCAGGAGGTCTATGCGGTTGGAGGGTTTGTGCGGGATCGTTTGCTCGGCATACCCTGCAAGGACATTGATTTTGTCACTGTCGGGGATGGGCCAATGCTGGCGGCCGAAGCAGCAAAGCGATTAGGGCTAAAACCGGATTCCGTTTCGATTTTTAAAAACTTCGGCACGGCAATGTTCAGATACCAGGAATTTGAACTGGAATTTGTTGGCGCGCGAAAGGAATCCTATGTCAGTCATTCCCGTAAACCTGAAGTCGAAGCCGGGACGTTGAAGGATGATCAGTTGCGTCGAGACTTCACGATTAACGCATTAGCTGTTTCCCTGTCCGGATCAGATGGATTGGAGGTCATTGATCCATTCGGGGGACTGGATGATCTCGGGAAACGACGCATAGTCACACCGCTTGATCCGGAACAAACATTTTCCGATGATCCGCTGCGGATGTTGCGCGCCATTCGATTTGCCGCGCAATTGCAGTTTAAAGTCGATCCCGAAACACTTCAGGCGATCCGGCGGATGAACGAACGCATTACCATCATTTCAATGGAACGTGTTTCTTTTGAATTGAACAAGATCCTGTTAGCCCCGGTGCCTTCAGCCGGCTTCCTGTTGTTGGATGAAACCGGGTTGCTCGATCATGTCCTTCCCGAGCTTTCCGCCATGAAGGGCGTTGAGCAGCATGAAGGGTATGGGCACAAGGACAACTTTTATCACACGCTGCAGGTGGTTGACAATATTTCCCGCACGACCAAAAATCTCTGGTTGCGGTGGGCCGCGCTATTACATGACATTGCAAAGCCGGTGACCAAGCGCTTCGAGGAAGGTCATGGGTGGACATTCCATGGTCATGAAGTCGTCGGGGCGAAAATGGTGGCGCGCATCTTTCGCCGATTGAAACTGCCGATGGATGAGAAGATGAAGTATGTGCAAAAACTGGTGCGTCTTCATTTGAGACCGATTGCCCTGGTACAGGAGTCCATTACAGACAGCGCCATTCGCCGGTTGCTGTTTGACGCCGGTGAAGACCTTGAAGACCTGATGCTACTGTGCCGGGCGGATATCACCTCGAAAAACCCTTCACGGGTTGAACGGTATCTCCAGAATTATGAACGGGTCACTGAAAAACTGAGCGATGTAGAGGAGCGGGATCACCTCCGGAACTGGCAGCCGCCGATCTCAGGCGAATTGATCATGAAGACCTTTCAGATCCCGCCGGGTCCGCTGGTAGGAGAGATCAAGACGGCGATCCGGGAGGCGATCCTCGAAGGTGAACTCCAAAATGGCTATGACGCGGCTTACGAGTATATGCTCGCGGAAGGCAGGCGGCTCGGCCTGAAGCCGGTGGCCTAAAGCTCAAATCCTTATCTTTATTTAATCTGTTACCCCAGGGAATACATTTTTACAGCGGATTCGTTTTATTTTAAAAGTCGTTGATGCCGTTGCGTCTACTCCTCTTGTGGTTGTTCATCGCGGGTTCCTTACCGGACCTGACAGGACAGGCACAACTGCTTGCGATTCGGGCTGAACGACGGGAACCCGCGGTGTTTTTTGCCGAGCTCAGCCTTCAATCCGGCATCAATATCATCTTCAGCGACAATATCATTGAGCAACTTCAACCCATCACGCTGGAGATCAAGGGCGTCACACTCGATGAAACCCTTGAAGCGGTGTTGCGGAATTCCAGGATCGGGTATCGGCGAGTGGATGAACAGATTGTCCTGTTTGAAAAGGAACCCCTGGTGCGCTACACTGTGAGTGGACTGGTCACAGATTCTGTTTCCGGTGAGCCACTGATATCGGCCTACGTGGTGGATCTCATCTCCGGTACCACGACGACTACAAATAATTACGGTTATTTCAATCTGCGATTGCCTGCGGGTCCGGTCAAGTTAGTTTGCGGCTATCTCGGCTATGCATCGCAGACGCAGCTCATGCACCTGCAATCCAACCGGATCATCCAGCTGGAACTCTTTCCAACCAGTGTACTGAAAGAGATCATTGTCAAAGCGTACCCGGAAGGCATACATGGACTCGTCACCGTGCCGAAAGCGGAGCGTGTGACACTTGCTGATCTTCAACATGCTGTTCACCTGGGAGGGGCAAGTGATATTTACCGCGCTGCGGATTTGATTCCCGGGGTACACACGGGTACGGATGGGATCGGCGGAATACACGTACGCGGGGGCGCCAATGATCAAAACCTGATCCTGATGGATGGCGTGCCGGTCTATCACCCCAATCACTTACTCGGAATTGTATCGGTGTTCAATTACCAGGTCCTGCAGCAGGCCACGATATACAAGTCGAATTTCCCCAGCCGGTTCAGCGGACGATTGTCTTCCGTTATGGATGTCCGGACCCGCGAGGGGAATATTCATCAATGGGGCATGTCCGGCAATGTAAGTGTTTCTGAATTCGGGCTGACCATGGAAGGCCCTATCGTCAGGGACAAGATGGCTGTGCTGCTGAGCTGGCGCTATTTTCTGCCCGGTTTATTCATGGATAATATCACCCAGCGATGGAAGCGCAGGAATGGTGTGGAAGGCTTTGCCGATCTCGATTATTTTGATTTCAATGGCAAGCTGAACTGGCGGATCGGTGACCGGGACCGGTTATACCTCAGCACCTATATGGGCCGGGATTATTTTACGGAAGAAACCACTAACCGCCGGGACGAAATTGATCGTGAGACCGGGCAACGGATCGTGACCTATGAGTTTTTCGACAAGAAGCTCAACTGGAATAACCGGACGGCAGTGCTGCGCTGGAACCATATTCTGTCCGATCATATCTTTTCAAATTTCATTCTGTCCACGAGCCGTTTTCGGCTGCAGTCAGTCGACAGGACAGAATTTACGTTCAGCTTCCCGGGGTCGGGAGATGAGCCCACTTCCGGATTTGACGCAAAGGAATTCAAGTCCGGGATAGAAGATATCACCATGCGACTGGAGCTGGATATCCGACCCGTGCATGATCATGTCTTTACTGCGGGGTTGTACGGGATCCGGTACCAGTTCAAGCCCAAATCCATCACGATCAATGAAGAAAGCAAAGTCGGTGAATTTTATCTCGATGAAGGCCTGCTGGATGATGTCTACTTTGCCAATTTCCAGATCCGGGCGCTTGAGGCTGGCGCTTATTTTGAAGATCAATGGGAGATTGACCCCAAATGGCGGTTGACCAGCGGTATTCATGTATCGAGTTTCCTGGTCCAGAAGGCCCATTATCTCGACCCGCAGTTGAGGTTGAGCCTGGACTACCTGGCCACGCCCGAGCTGGCATTTAATGCCGGATATGGTCGAATGGTCCAATATCTCCATCAGCTGACCTCAAGTTCCATCGGATTGCCTACCGATCTCTGGGTGCCCACTACCCGCCAGGTTGCGCCGGCGCTCTCGGATCAGTATTCCGTTTCAGCGATCTGGAAGCCTGAAGATGCTTTTTCCCTGGAAGCCTCTGCGTATATGAAGGACATGCGGCATGTGATCTCCTACCAGGAGGGTGCGAGTTTTTTGCTGCGCGAGGGCCTGTTGCCATCAAGCATTGTAGATGCCGCTAATTGGGAAGCCAAAATCACCACAGGAATGGGTGAGGCCTCGGGTGTCGAACTCCAGGCTGATTACAAAGGAAGATCATGGGAGGTTCAGGCTTCCGGCGCATGGTCGCGCTCCTTTCGCCATTTCGAAGAGATCAACCAGGGAAAGCCATTCCCGGACAGGTATGACAGGAGGTGGTCAACCTCCCTGGCAGGTTCTTTCAAGCTCAACCAGAAGTGGAGCATCCAGGCCCAGTGGCTGTTCAGCACCGGTGGCGCCATCACATTGGCCGAAAGCAAATTCTTCAACCCTGGTGTTTTCTTTCCCCAGATCGGGATCAACTACAGTGCGCGGAATGGCTTCAGGTTGCCCGACTATCACCGATTGGATGTGAGCCTTCACTACACGTTCGATAAAGGGCAGGACTTTTATCACGCCCTGTCGCTCAATTTGTACAATGTCTATAACCGGGTGAATCCGTTTTATATCACGCTGACAGAGGATCCCATCACCCAGGAATTTGCCTTCAAGCAGTTCTCCCTTTTCCGATTTTTCCCATCGCTCAGCTACCGGTTTGCCTTCAATTAATACCTGAGGCCAAAAATGACCCTCCAGTTTTCCCAAAAGCGCTTATTTTTATAGAATGATCAAGTCAGGCCGGGTCGGTTTTCCTGCACTATTCCTGGGTGTCCTTGCGCTCTTCTGGAGTTGTGAAAGCACACTGGACCTGCCAGTTCAGACCATGCCCCGGCTGACGATCCTGGCGCATCTGTCGCCCAGCTCCTGGGAACCACAGCAAGTCCTGGTCCATGCATCCCTGTCACCATCGGATTCTACTCAATTCTACACACCGGATAGTGTTACCGTATCGATCACAGATCTTGAGACTAATGATAAACGGTCTTTGCATAAAGTGGTCCAGGAGGGGAAAACCCGGTTTCCGATCCCGGCAGGATTTATCCAGGCAGGCCATTCTTACAGTGTTGCGGCGAGCGCTCCTGGATTTACCACCGTTTACGCGATCACAAGAATCCCGGAACCCAGCACCATCAGTCAATTTTCAATCCAGAATTTTGCCAGCGCGCCTTCCGACAAGCATGAGTTCAAATCCATACTGCGCTACAAACTGGTGTTCAAGATTGACCACCTGGAAGACAACCGGTACTACCATCTGATCTTTTACAATGAATACAAAGGCCTGGAAAACAACTTTTTCATTGTGAATCCGGAATTATCGGATGATCATGTATTTCTGCCGCACTATGACTACGGTGTGCTTCTGGACCGGAACGACCTGAAAGTGGAAGGGGAACTTTCCTTCCAGTTTGTGGACTGGGTGGTTGCCGAGCATGACCTGAAGACGGTGTATGTAGAATTGCGTACCATCAGTGAGGAGTATTACCGGTACCACAGCACCCTCGCCCGGCAGGTGATCATCCGGCAGGATCCGTTTGCTGAGCCTGTCAGCATATTCAACAACATCGAGGGTGGTTTTGGAAACTTCTCCGGCTATAGCCCCCACGTCCTGTCCTCCGATTTGCCTAACTAACCGATTTTGCCCATTTTATTTGGCCTGCCTTAGGGGTAGGCAAAGAAAATTGTGTCTTCTATCCGACACGTCATTTATTCTTTGACAAATCGGATTGAGAAATGGCAACGAAACTGGAAGTCCTTGAGAGTATTCCCTTCTTTTCGGTTCTGGAACCCCATGAACTTCAAACCCTGGCACTCCAGATGGAGTATCACAAGGTGGACAAGCATATGGCAATCTACAGCGAGGGAGATCCGTCACAATATTTCTATGTGCTGGCCGAAGGCAGCCTGAAGATTGGTACTCACCATGAGGATGGCCGGGAGATCATCAAGCATATCCTGTATCCCCGCATGGTGTTTGGTGAAATGGCGTTGATCCAACCTCATGGAGCACACCGGAACTTCGCGGTGGCCCTTTCCCCCCAGACCTTCTTTTACAGAATTGAAGTGGATGCCTTCAGGACCCTGATGGATAAGAATGCTCAATTGGCCATGGCCGTAGTTTCAATGATCGGCACCAAGCTGATGCAAACTGAAAGCCAATTGGAATCACTGATCTTCAAAGATGCCCGGGGCAGGATCATTGACTTCATTGTCGAAAACGCGCAGGTATGCGGCCGTCAGGTGGGCCTGGAGACCCTGGTCAAACATAGTCTGACCCAACAGGATATCGCCAACTGTACCGGCACGAGTCGCCAGACCGTCACAGCGGTGCTTAATGACTTGCGAAAGCAAAACAAGATCTACTTCACCCGGAATAGTATCCTGATCCGCGACCTGGAGACCCTGGTGTGACAGATACGTTTTTCTTGAGATAGAGATGATATGTTGATCAGGATGAAGCTTGCTATCGCTTCATCCTGATCGCATTTTGGTGAGGACCCCAGACCCTTTCGAGCCTTATCCGGGGCGTTGGCTGAATGCGCCACAAAGATTAACACCCGAAAATTTTTGTTTGTCAATAATATTTTTTCATATTTCGCCCGTAATTGGACGCCTGATCCTCAGCGTTGTCCAACGTCCGGTAACCCACGAATAGTCGCATGACCAATAAACCGCGTATCGTTAAGGATTACGAAAAACTGGATCCTGATATTCAGGAACAGATCAAATTGATGTATCCCTACGGCTTTGCAAAGTACCTGATCCAGTACAAGAACGTGGAAGGAAAATTCGTGTCCGCGCTTCCATTTGAAACCGATGAACGCTATTATCTCGTGCGGATGACCCCGATCGAAGCGCGCCAGATCATTGAGGATGATGAGGACTACAACGAAAGCGGCGAACTCAAGGAAAGTGTAAAGGAAGAATACGAGGAGAAATACGGTGACCTGGATTACCTGACCATTACGGACGGGGAAGACAGCTCAATGAGTTCCGACTCGGAAGAAGCGGAGGAAGAGGAAGAGTAAGCGTAAGCCGTTTGGCTGGCTATTTTTCGGTCATCATTTCGACGCCGGTCCAGTTCGCATCCACACCTTTCACCATCAGATCAGCCGCGTGCCGGAAATACCGGTCTGCCGTGACATCTCCCGGATTTTTCGTCAACACCCGCTTCAGGTGCCCGGCCGCCTCAATGAATTCCTTGTTAAAATAATGGCTCAGGCCGGTGGTGAAATCATTGAGCGTTTGGGACTTCAATTCCTTTTCCGGATCCGGATCTCCTGCAAAGCATTCAAAGACTTTGACCGGCGCGGTTTTGCCTTTGACCTGGACAGAGCCCAGGTACCTGGACGGGTAGGGCGAAATGTCCTTTATATCATTCAACGTATTTTCACTCAGCAGGATCCCCGCATTGAACATCTTCGTGAGTCCTTCCACGCGCGACGCGGTCGTCACCTCATTACTGATCACACCCGTGTCATGCCTGTCCTGGTGGCCGATCACCCCCAGCATCAATGAACCTGTATGGAGACCGATGCCCACCTTGATCGGGTCCTTTTTTTCCGACAACCGGAATTCATTGTACCGCCTGACTTCCGACAACATTTCAATGGCGGCCTGTAACGCTTTTTCCGCATCGCTGAACAAGGCCATGATCCCGTCGCCGGTAAACTGATTGATGAATCCGCCGAATTTTTCAAATACCGGGGCGGTGTAACTGAGATATTCGTTTATGAACTGAAAATTCTCCTCCGGCGATAACATTTCAGAAATGGTGGTATAGGACCGGATATCGGTAAAAAAGATAGTCATGTCGCGCTGGATCTGATCCCCGAGTTTGATATTGAGGATCGAATCGTGCCCGAGTGTGTTCAGGAAGGGCAGGGGAACGAATTTCTGATACCGCTCATTGATCGCCCGCATGCTTTCATACAATCTGGCATTGTCAAGTGAAATACCAAGCTGGTAACTCAGCATCTGTAGCAGATTGACGCGTTCCTCGGTGAATGCCGAACGGATCAGGTTATTCTCCAGGTACAGGACCCCCTTGAGATCATTGTTGATCAGCAGGGGCAGGACCCAGATCGATTGGGGTTTTGATTTTTCAAAATATACGTCCCGGTTGAATACATGATCAGCTGTGGCGTCTTTGAGTAAGATCGATTCCCGTTTCCGCGCCACATAATTGATGATCGAGACCGGCAGGAGATCGGATTGATCCGAGAGGGGAAAACTTTGTGTCAGGGTTTCGTCATCAATGCCGCGAAGGATCTCGACCTGCATATGTTCTGGTCCGGGAGTGATCAACGCCGCGCGACTCGCGCCTGCATTTTCCAGCACGACATTGATGATGCTGACTTTCAATTCATCCATCGTCCGAATACCGGACAAGGCCTGGGATGCCTTGAACACGCTCAGGATATCGAGGTTTTCTTTATCAAGGGCGAGCGTGCCATCCAGCGGGCTCTTTTCCTTTTCCAGCCCGGGTTCCTGATCGATGATCTGGGCATACATGCTCTGCAATTGTTTCACTTTCGCGAAGGCGCCCCATTGTGTGTAGGCAATAATGGCTTGCTTGATGTGATACAACGCGTATTGCGGTCTCCCTTCCCCGATCCACAACGCCGATGTTTTTTCATGCGCCAGGCCCAGGTTATTGTGAAACTTGTACTTCTGCGCGGAGATAATGGAGTCTTCAAATAGCTGTAAGGCTTCAATTGTCCGTCCGGCAAGGCGGAGTTTCAGTGCCGAGAGTAAAGTGAATTTATGTTCGAAGTTAGCTTCATTGACTTTGGTCAGGCGCTCGAGGTAGGCGATAAATGTATCCACGCTTTCCGGCACTTTGTATCCCTGATCCTGGATGGCCAGGTCGAGGTGCAGGATACAATGATAAAACATGTAGGTGCTGTAATGCGGGACACTCGCAAAAATTGGCGCGACAAACTTGGCCGCATTCTCATCTGCAACTCTGGCCAGTTCATATTGTCCCATCGTCGTGTACACCTGCAATGAATAGATGTAGAGGCAGATCGGGCCATACAGGTCATTTGTCGACTGACAGCTCTTGAGGAATTGATCGATCTCATAGCGTCGTGAACGCACTTCGGGCGATTTGCGCTCAGGGTCCATCAGGTAATCCGTACACATCTCAAGCGCGAGGATCGCGTTTTGCGTCATGTGATGGTTGATCTTGACGGCGTAGTTGATCCCGGCCTCAAACTCAAGGGACAATTCCTGCAATAATTTTTCAGCGGTGTAGAAATGGTTGAAATAATGATTCATAACGGTATATCCGCCAAAGATCAGTTCACCGCTTTCCAGGTTCGCTTTCTTGGATTCCTGGTTGTATTCATCAATGTCCCGGATATGTTTGTAGTAGGGATAAACATAATTCGCCACAATATTGCCTGTACGACCCTTTTGCCGGGGCGCCTCTTTTTCAAATCGATAGGAAAGCTTGCGCGCCAGGTCACCGGCCGGCAGGCCGTAATCAAACATTTCAAACAGATTGAAGATCAGTCCCAATTCCGAAAAGGCATAGATCATCGGGTGGGAAATACCATATTCCGTGGAGATCAGGATCTTTTTAAATACGTGCAAGATCCATAACTCTGTTTTGCCGCCGAGGTATAGCGGCGCGGTGAGGTTGTCCATGATCTTTATGACGGCCTGGTATTTTTCATCCGTCATCAATGGCAGATCATACAGGGTCGGAATCGGGTGCTCCGTGAAGTAGGTCACCACTTTGCCCAGGTGTTCCTGCACAACTTCCTGCGTGGTGGTTTTTGGGAATTCGTAGTCCAGTTCCTTGAGTCCCGAGATGGCTGCATCGAGCGCTTCATCGTATTTGGATTCGAGCGCCAGGCGAAGCATCCAGACATAATAGATATCCGAGCGGTCGATCGGGTTGGCCGCTTTTTCCAGGCAAAGGGAAATCAGATCTTCCGAGTGCTTCAGTTGGCCATCGAGATAATAGGCCTCTGCCAATTCTTTATGCAGCAGAAAGGTATCGGCATAATCTGTCGTCCAGATCTCGGCTGTACTGAGTTGCTGGGCCAGGGTAAAATGACGGATCGCCGCTTTGATGGCATTGGCCTTCTTGGCCCGCAAACCAGCCTTGAGGTTCAGTCGGCGAACAAGATCCTTTTCCTTCGGTTCGGTGATTTCACTGAGTCCGAGTTGAAAATGATTGACAATATCAAACAGGTGATCCTCCGCAGAGGCATATTTCTGATAAAGTGTTCGCGCAATCCGCGCGTGCAGGGCAGCACGGTTTTGATCTGGAATGAGTTGATACGACGCCTGCTGTATCCGGTCGTGTGCAAATGAAAAGCTGACCTCTTGCGCGGGAATATCCAGTTCTTCAATCACATACATCCGGTACGCGTCACTATTCGGGGTGACATAACCTTCCGATAGCGCGGGCCACAGGTGATCGATCACACTCTCCGGCGTTTCTGCCAGGAGCGCGCTGACGAGATCAAGGTCAAATTGATTGCCGATGGCGGCGGCCATCTGAAGGCTGTTCTGGGTTACCACATCCAGCGATTTGATCTTGCGGACCATAAGGTCTACGACATTATCCGAGAACGCCTGCGCCTTGATTTTATCAAGATCGGCCGTCCATTGTTTCGAAGACTCGTCAAAGACCAGCAGTTTTTGATCGAGCAGGATACGGATAAACTGGATGGTGAAAAAGGCATTGCCCTTGGTCTTCTCAAAGATGAGCCCGGAGATCTCCTCCATGCCGGTTTGATGAAGCGTATCTTCTACCATCTGGTGAACGTCTGCGTAGGGCAGCGGTTTTACCTTGAGGTCGAATATGTTGATCGAATGACGATTCAATTCATTCAGCAGTACCGTGAGGCTGTGCTGCGCGTCCACTTCATTGTCCCGGTAAGCGCCGATGATCAGCATGACCAGGGTTTCGCTTTCCAGGG
>AERA01002750.1_pt1 | contig 31985 bp, 26 predicted proteins | sample 267968 | NCBI WGS metagenome assembly AERA01 (sample SAMN02954363, study PRJNA61401) | activated sludge metagenome | biome: terrestrial; feature: wastewater treatment plant; material: activated biomass; isolation source: activated biomass of an industrial wastewater treatment plant | reverse complement strand
AGAGTCTGATCTTTTATGAAAACTTGCAGCAACAGCCGGCGTTTGATTTTCATTTTGAAAAAAATGGCATGCTCATGCTTTACCGTTCGGCATCGGCGGAGCAGGATGAAATAGAAACGGCAGCGATGGCTCATGAGATCGGGCTGGAGGCGAAGGTCCTCACACCATCTGAGTTGACCGAACTTGAACCCGGCATTTCTATCCACACGAGAGGCGCCGTGTACTATCCGGGCGATGCGCATGTGTCCCCGCATGTGCTGGTCAGGCAATTGAAAGCGGCGCTGGAAGCACGCGGTGTTGAGTTTCATGCGCATACAGAGGTGATTGGATTTGCGGATGATCAAATGGATCAATGCACATTGTTCATCCAGGATCAACCTTCACTGACAGCAAAGCGGGTTGTCATGGCTTGCGGCAGCTGGTCGGCGAAGCTGCTAAAGACGACCGGTATCAACCTGTTGCTCCAGGATGGAAAGGGATATTCCATGACATTGAATGATCCCTCAGTACAACTCAAGATCCCCGCATTATTGCACGAGGCTCGTGTAGCCATCACGCCGATGGGACCGCAATTGCGCGTAGCCGGTACGCTTGAGATCAGCGGCATGGATGACCGGATCCAACATCACAAGGTCAAAGCGATTCGTGACGCAGCGGCGTTATATTACCCTGGGTTGAATATCGCCGCGAATGAACCGGTCTGGTATGGCTACAGACCCTGTTCACCAGACGGCCTGCCGTATATCGGACAGGCCACAGCGAATAGCGCACTTTACCTGGCTACTGGTCATGCCATGCTGGGATTGAGCATGGCGCCGGCCACCGGACGGATCATTTCGGGACTGATCAATGGAACTGACCGGTCTGTGCCAATATCGGTAAGGCCGGATCGTTTTAATTGAACGCGTATGCCTCGCTTATCCCTGGTATTGACTGGCTTGCATCTGCTGATCATCATATCAGCAGGAGCGCAACCTGATTTTCACACGGATACCACTTTGTCTGTCGACGGTGATACCCTTCGGAAAACATTTGATGTGGTCACCGTCCAAAGTGAATCCCATCGCCGGCCACTCACCATTTCCAGTATCAACCGGAAGGAATTGGATGACTTGCAAAACCCGACGATTGAACCGCTACTGAATACTATTCCAGGCGTATGGATGCAAACCGGTGCACTCAACACCAACCGCATCAGTATTCGGGGCGTAGGATATTGCGAACCCTTCGCTACCAGTGGCATCCGGGTGTATTGGGATGAGATCCCATTGACGCAGGGCGCAGGCGAATCCAGCATCGAGGATATTCATCCGTTTATGTATTCGGGTATCGATGTCTGGCGCGGGCCGGTGTCAGCCTTGTGGGGCGCAGGACTCGGCGGCATGATCCAGTTGAAAAGTCGTGTTCCGCAACAGAATCAATCCAACACCACAATCCAGTACGGCAGTTTCAATCGCTTCCAATTTAACCAGGGCATTTCATTAGTCTGCCAGAATCGAAATACCAACGGGATCAATGCGCATTACCAGTTTATCCAGGACGATGGATTCCGGGAGAACAATGAATACCGGAAACACTCCGTGAGTTTGACGCCCCGCTGGACGTTCAATAATGGTATGACCATCCAGGGGCTGGTGCATGTGATCGACCTCAAAGCGTATATCCCCAGCTCGCTGACACTGGAAGATTTTAGAAACCATCCGGAGCGTGCAGCTTCAAATTGGGCATCGGTCAACGGGCATGAAGATTATATGAAATGGATCAGCGGTGTGCATGTATTGTATCCGTTGAGTCCGAACTGGGTTTATCGCGGCGCGGTCTTTGGTACTTTTTTCGACTCGGATGAAGTGAGACCATTTAATGTGTTGCAAGAGTCAAGTCGGTTGTATGGTATGCGACACCGGGTATCGGCATCGCTGGCAAATCAATTGACCATCACCACCGGCATGGAATGGATTGGCGAGCAGTATCGCAATCGCACGTATGAAACACTTGAAGGTGGCGCGCGGGGAGACGAATTGAACAGGCTATCAGAGCGTCGATCCTATTTCAACGTCTTCGCGCAAGGTGAAAAACAGCTTGGTGACCGGTGGACCATCCTGGGTGGTGTGCATCTTCCCATCAGTCAACTCACGCTGGAAGATGACAAGGTAAATCCGGTTGTGTCTGTTTTTCCCATGCTGGCGATCAATTATTCTACCCTATCCGCCCTGTCGTTGTCCGCATCGGTAAGTCAGGGATATTCAGCGCTATCATTTGATGATTTGCTGAATTCATCCGGACAGCTCAATCCGGATATCCTGCCGGAGACCGGCTGGAATGCGGAAGCGAGTATCGGCCTGATATCCGATGACAATGCAGATTATATCAAAATCACGGCGTTCCACATGGATGTGAAAAATACGGTATTGACCCGCCGGCTACAGTATGATGAGTTTGAAAAACTGAATGGTGGAAGTACCCGCCATCGGGGACTGGAGATTGCATTTCGTTCGAGCACAGCAATATCCTGGATTGATTTTCACCTTTCCCTGGCGTTCAATGATTTCACCTTCATTGAATTCCTGGATGACGATCAGGATTTCTCCGGAAATGAACTGCCCGGCTTTCCCAGGCGAAAGTTGTATTCACGGATCGATTTTCAGTATGCAAAGAAAGGTGTCGCATTTTTCGAAATCCATAGTGTGGGTGATATCTGGCTGAATGATCAGAATTCGGTTGGATGGCTCCCGGGCGCTGTGGTCAACGCGGGCATTCGCTATTCAATGGACCTTGGCCTGCGTTCGAAGTTGGACCTGGCTGCCCAGGTTGATAATCTCGGTGATCATCATTATGCGTCTATGTTCCAGCTTAACGCGCCGGGTTCAGAGCCCCGTTACTATTATCCGGGCAAACCACGTTCTCTATACCTCTCAATGTCCTTCCGGCATGACCTTGATCGGGCCAAATGACCGGCTCAGCCGGGTTAAGATGAAGTTAATTCCTACCTGATCCCAACCATATCTACCTTTTTCAACGTTTATTTGATCGGTAAACCTGAATAACGACCTATGCGTACCCGATTTCTGATTCTCTTTGTTGGCCTTTTTGTTTTTTCCCTCGATGCGGATGCGCAATTGAAGGATTTATTGAACAAGGCAAAGGCCACGGTTTCCCCCGGTGATAATTCCGAAATCGGTTCGGGTTTGAAAGAAGCGCTGAAACTCGGCGTCGGTGAGGCGGTTGACAAATTGTCTGCTGAAAACGGTTATTTCCTCAGCCCGTACAAGATCCTGATCCCGGAAGAAGCCCAGATGATTGTGTCGAAGGTCAAACAAGTCCCCGGCTTTCAGAATGTAGAGGAAGAATTGATCAGCCGGATGAACAAGGCCGCCGAACTCGCTGCAAAAAAAGCAACGCCCATCTTTGTCGACGCGATTACTTCACTGACGATTGGCGACGCGATGAATATCCTGATGGGCGAAAAGGATGCCGCCACCCGCTACCTGGAAAATCAAAGTCGCGGACAACTCTATGCCGCTTTCCTTCCGGTGATCCAGGGCACACTCGATGAAGTGAATGCGCGCGAATACTGGCGAACGGTGATCAATGCCTACAACAATATTCCCTTTGTCAAAAAAGCAAATCCGGAGCTCGATGATCACGTGACCCAAAAGGGACTCGATGGTTTATTCTCGCTGATTGAAACCAAGGAAGCAAAGATCCGGACCGACCAATCTCAACGTACAAGTGAGTTGTTGAAAAAAGTCTTTTCCCGCCAGGACAAGAAATGATCAGGCGCGCGGCCGGGGAAACCGGATTTGCTTTCCGTGCAATACTACCAATCGGAACATCACCGCTGAAATGATCAGCACACCACCCGCCAATCCCCAGGGCGACGGCATTTCGCCATACCCGATCCAAACCCAAACCGGGTTGAGTATCGGTTCGAGCAATGCAAGCAGCGACGCGTCAATCGCCGAAATCCTGCGCTGACCATACGTAAACAAGACATAACCCAATCCAATCTGGATAACCCCGAGGTAGATAAACATCGCATGATGCGTCAAGCTCAATGCGGTCGAATTGAAAAGCCAGGGCAGGGTAATTAATACTACCCAGATATTGCCCAGGACAATACCACTGGCTTGCTGTTTCCGATCACTCCAACGTAAGGCCAGGATTAATCCGGCTAACAGAAATCCGGAAATAAATCCGACAAGGTTGCCAATCCAGTGCCCACTGGAATTGCTTTTTTCAAAAAGAAATAAGGACAAACCGGCCAGGCAGATGATCACGGTGACCAGGTCGAGGCGTTTGATGGTGGTTTTGAGCAATCGCGGCTCCACGACCAGTACGATCGCCGGCGCGAGGTATTGCAAAAAGATCGCATTCGCCGCTGTAGTCAGTTTGGTGGCGATGACAAAACAGATCAGTAACGGGGCGTAAAACAAACTGACGCGCAAGGCCTGCCGATCCCATCGAATGCCATCCCGTTGAAAGACGAGTAGAAAGAACAATCCGGCATACGCACTGCGAAAAAAGAGGATAGTAAACGCGTCCTGCGGAAGCAACTTGATAAACAATCCGCCCGTACTCCAGATCACCGCGGCCAGTAACGTGATGGCGATGCCTTTGTTCCGATCGTTCATGCCCTGGTTATTCAGCGGGTGCCCAGGTAAATTCCTTCCATTCCAATCCGTCCTGGTACAGGATCACACCATTCGGTGGAAATTGTTTGAAAGTCAACAGGTAGGGATAGTCCAGCACCTCAGCCTTGTAGAACTCATTTTCATAGCTCGAGGCGCCTATACCGTTCTTATGCCACCAGTTTCCCCATTGCTTGAATGTCACCTTGAGTTGCAACGGTCCGGTTTGTTCAACAGTAACGCCATCTGACATGCCGGTCATGTTGTACTGGTAGACATCGTACATCTGCCCGTTGTACGGCTTGTCTGTTTGATAATCAATCAGTTCATCAATACCCGTGGGCTCTCCGTAAATGGACGCCATCACCGCGCCCTTGTAGTTATCCGGACTGTTGAGAATGAAAACCGGATCACGGTCATGCCACCTGAATTTTTCAACCAGCGATTTTAAAACGATGGTCGATTTTTTCCAATAAGAATTGGTTTGTTGCTGCAGGACCACACTGAGCAGAATGAACCCGATCAACAAACTACGTCCTGTCCACTTCGGCAATTTGGCAGTCGCGGCGGCATAAGCCGCACACAACATCGCCATCGGGATATAGCTGTACCGGTCGTTCATGCCCACATGCAGGTGATAGAAATACAGGTTGGCAATCGGCAAGACATAGAGCATCGAGGCCAACGTGCCAAACATCATCACATGCGTGGAGCCGGATCTTTTTTTCAGGCGAATGAGATACCAGATCACCAGGGCCAGTAATGCAGTGAGCAGGAAGAAACTGACCGCAGGCATCGACAGCCACTGGTCAAAGATCTGGGACTTGGCGTTGAACGAATAGTGGCGGACAAAGAACACATGTTTGGCCAGGTATTTCATTTCCGTACTGAACATGGCCAGCAGATCTAAATTGAAATGCTGCTCCGCGCCGTAATGGCCTACCCAGGATTTCAGGGTGATCTTATTCAGCACCAGGTACGCGGCCAGCAAGCCCCACAGCCCGCCTGCCAATTGGATCGAACGTCGCCATTGAATGGCAGGAGAAGGCAAGGTGAGCCGTTGAAGCAATAACCAACCGGTCATCAGCAGCGGTGTGACAAACGAGATCTCCAGCAAAAACATGGACGCACCATAGATGCCCAGAGTGATATACAGAAACCGTGATTTTCCATCCTGCACATAATGCCGATGCAAAAGCAAAAGGCCCATCACGGCAGCCATCGACAGGAGATAATGCAGGCAAACTTTCCAAACAACGGGTTCGATCGTATAGGGATGCACCAGGAATAACATTCCACTCAGTATGGCTACTCCGGCGGGTAACTCAATTCCCCAGTCCATGGCCATCCGGATGATCCAGCGATACAACAGCCAGGCGTTAAAGGCATGGAGCGTCGTGAATAACAGGTACCAGGGCAATCCCTGGATATGGAACAGTTGATAGAAACTGTAAAAGAACAGATGGAGCAACTGGTGATTTCCTTTGTAGCCAAAGCAATTGATGATGTCAGCAAACGTACCGTTCTCGTATTCTTTTTGCCAACCCAGAAAATCATAGACAAACCCGGCGCCGATCGTTGGGAAAAAAGTGATCAGGCCAGCGGCCAGGAAGAGCCAAAAGACATAGCTGGGCGATTTCATGACCGGGCAGGCGTGACCAGTGAGGGGTGTTCAATGCGGCCACCTTCCTCGATGATAATTTCACCTTTTATCTTGCTGACCTGGTATAATTCGATGCCGCCCCACTGGCCATCGCAGGCATGATGAATTCGCCCGCTGGGCATTACGACGAGCTTTCCCCCGGGATGGATGATGATTTTTCCGTTGTTGGGCAAAGAGATGCGCGCGGCAATTTCCAATACGCCGCCAGGTTTAATGACCAGGTGTCCTTCGAGATCCATATGCCCGTTCCAGCGCATGGAATCGGTCACGGTGACGGTGGCTGAAGTATCCAGTGTGCACCAGGTTTGCACCAGCCACGAACGCTGCATGGATCCTTCGCGATGCATATTCATCAGCACCTTCCCGATCTGGCATGGCGTAAGTGCTACCATGTGCGCGTTATAGTCCATCATGTTGTTGGAGTACAGCGAGTCGCAAGGCGGTTTTTCTGAAACGTTCCAGCAATTGGGATGGGCCGGTGTATCATCGCATCCATCATACCCCGTCCAGGTATGTGACAAGCCGAGCGAATGCGCGATCTCATGATTGGTGATGCCCCGCAAATTCCAGGCACTGGGCTCTTCAAACCACCGACCAAATATTTTGACGGAACTTCCCAGTGAGATACCGGAACCATCCGGGCGATATGTTTTGGAGGGAATGCTGTCGAGGTGATGGGTCTGCACAAAAATATTCAATACGGAATCCGCGCGATGCGCATATTTCGCGATGACCCGCTTGTCACTGATATTGCGATCGCGACCGGTCTTGACCACATAACAGAGTTCATCATCGACATGATAGTATACGCCCGTATCATCAGGGTTGTCAGTATCCGGCGAGATCACATAACGGTAGGGGATGGGAATGACAGGCGTGTCGTTGCCTCTCGGCAAAAACATCTTCATGTTATTCTCCAGGTTGTGATGCGCCACCTTCACCCATTCACGCGCGTATTCGGTCACTTTTTCTTCCGGCATATTGTACCGGCCGTCTGAAGAATTCATGAAATGGAAATTCACCCGGATATATTTCGGGGTGATCAGTTCCGGGTACGCGACATAAGCAAGCGGATCAACAGCAGGCGAGACCCTGGGTTTGGGTTCAGATGGAGCGACATACTGAATATCTTCCGGCGTGGCCTGCACCAATTTTATTTTAGGCTTGCAAGCGGTGAGCAAAACCAGTACAGTCAGCCAAAGGATGGTGTCACCCTTCATGCCCTTACATATTCAAACCACCGCAAACAGAGATGGTCTGGCCGGTGATATACGTGGAGAGGTCTGATCCGAGAAAAACAGCGAGATTGGATACGTCTTCCGCTCTGCCGAAACGATTCAGCGGAACATTCGCCAGGAAAGTCTTGCGCGTATTGTCATCCAGTTCAGCAGTCATGTCGGATTCGATAAATCCGGGCGCGATCACATTGCTTCGGATATTCCGGGACCCCAATTCCTTGGCTACAGATTTGCTGAAGCCGATCATGCCGGCTTTCGATGCAGCGTAATTCGCCTGACCTGCATTTCCGAACACACCGACGACCGAACTCATGTGGATCAGGGAACCGGATTTTTGCCGCAGCATCACCTTGATGCACTGCTTCGTCATATTGAAGACCGACTTGAGATTGGTCTCGATCACGCTGTCCCACTGGGTTTCATCCATGCGCAGCATCAGCGTGTCATTGGTGATCCCTGCATTGTTGACCAGGATGTCGATGCGGCCAAACTGTTCCTGGATGGAAGGCACCAACGATTCGGCATGGACAAAGGAACTGGCATCGGAATAACAGGCAATGACATTTTTTCCTTTCGCTTTCCAGTCGGCTGCAATCGCTTCCGCTTTCTCCCGGGAGGAGAGATAGGTGAAGGCCACAGAAGCGCCCTCCATGGCAAACGCGTCAACAATCGCTTTGCCAATACCTCTTGAACCGCCGGTGACAATGGCCACTTTTCCGTCGAGCAATCCCATATTATATCTGAATTCGGTTGATGAATAACATAGTAACGCGCACAAAATACAGAGAATTACAGGTACAGCCCCGCATCTCTTCCTGGCGCTAGTCGGTATACGGTACTTTGGATAATTCGCCTTTCAGAAAGTCAATCACCTTGACTTCCAGCGCATCCATATTCCGGAGCTGGGCCAGGTGCCAGGAGATCCAGTCGCCCAGGTGAACAAGATACATTGACCGCTGAATGAAACTCGATCCTTTGGAAAACACTTCGATGATATTGGACGTGTATTCGCGGATGATTTGCTGGTTGATATCCATCCGCAACGCGTTTCGACTGTAATCATCTTCATTGCGCAAGTACAGCACCGCGAGATCTTCATTTTTTTCGCGCCAGCCCACCAGTTCATTGTGATTCATTTCCGGAATCACGTGATGCCAGCACAGCGCTTTGCTGTTTTCATTGATCTGCTGCCGAAGCCTGATCGCCACGGGCTCCATCCGGTCTTCACTATAAATAACCGGGATATGCTTGTGCAGTTTTTTCGCCACCTCGAGCGCTTCCTGCTGGATATTGTCTTTCTCTGCCCGTAACAGCTTGACTGATTGCTCAATCTCCCGGATGGCGTCATTTTTGATCAGCCCAAGGTGATGAAGGACCCAGAGTTGAACGGTCAGTGAATAGCCCAAACATGCCCGTGGGGAAGGGGAATTCGCGGGCACCTGGACGAAGTCGAATCCGTCAGCCTTCGCCTTGTCGATCAACTTGCCCCCGGAAGCGACACAGATGACCCTGGCGCCGGATCGCTTGATCTGTTCATACGAGATCAGGGTTTCTTCCGTATTTCCACTATACGAGCTGGCAATGGCGAGTGTGTTTGATCCCACAAAAGCGGGTACATGGTATCCTTTGCGGACGAGGAACGGGATCTTGCACTCATCCTGGATAAAGGAGGCCACGAAATCAGCGCCGATCCCCGAGCCACCCAAACCGGCGACATACACATGATGGGCGGGGGTTTCGAGAGGTTTGATCCTGGCATTCCGACCGATCTCCAGGGCTTCCTCGAGCTGGTCCATGTACTGGGCAATGAGTTGATCCATCATACGTTTTCGTCAGATTTTTGGCGTGGCTAATAAGGTCTGAATCAGGGATGTAAAGCACGGGATTTTTCCGGAAACGCGAATGCTGGTGTAAACGGAAGCTGCAAAATGATGAAATCCCGGGATTGCCCGGACCGTACTTTTGGAAAATGACCATTCAGCAGGAGATCGGCCAATGGGGCGAAGAACAAGCCACCCTGTTTTTACTGGATAAAGGGCTGCGTGTCGTTGAACGAAACTGGCGCTGGAAGCGGGCCGAGATCGATATCATCGCAAAGGAGGGAAAGATTTTGGTATTTGTCGAAGTGAAAACCCGGTCCAGGATCGATTTCCGTGCCCCGGAAGATCGCATCACCCCGGCAAAGCGTCGATTGCTGGTGGACGCAGCCAACGAGTATATGCGGCAAACCGGCCACGACTGGGAGATCCGCTTTGACATCATCTCCATCATCGGGCAGCCCGGTGAACGTTATCATATTAAACATTATCCTGATGCGTTCTTTCCGGGGATCGGGTTCAACGGCCGGTAATCCCGGATCTCGATCGATAAGGCCCTAATTTGCTGTTAATTATTGTACACAAATGGGAAAAACCTTACCTTTGCGGTCCAATATTTCAAGCGTCATGAAAAAAGACATCCATCCAGCCAATTACCGCTACGTGGTTTTCAAGGATTTCTCCTGTGATTTCGCCTTTTTGACCAAGTCCTGCGCGAATACCAAAGACACCATTGTCTGGGAAGATGGCAAGGAATATCCACTGGTGAAGCTTGAGATCTCCAGCCAATCCCACCCGTTCTTTACGGGCAAGATGAAATTTGTCGACACCGCCGGGCGGATCGACAAGTTTCACAAGAAATTCTCCAAGTCGAAGTTCGCGAAGAAAGAAAACGCTTAAACCACCCGCCCCGGCCATGTCGGGGCTTTTTTTTATCACTTCGACCGAATGACCAACATCATCCTGTTTGACGACGAATCCCGGGAGCATCTCCTGCCGCTGAGCTTTACGCGGCCGGTCGCTGAATTCCGCACGGGGATCCTCACCACCCGGGAGCGATGGGAATACCTCCTTAATGGCCAGGCGTCATGGATCACATCAGACTATCTCGCTGACAAATACCCGATGCGTATTGCGGAGCAGAACTACGTAGTCAATGGCAGCGTACTGCCCAATGATCGGCTGATCCGGTTGATCGAACTCCTGGAGCCAAACGAAGCGCTGATGGATGGCAACGATCTCATCGCTGCACGGCTCAATCACAACCAGTTTGAAAATTTGCTCGGGGATCAGTCGATGGAAGATATCACCGGGATTGAGTTGAGCCACGACACACCATTCATCAGGCTGGAGAAGACCTGGGATGTGCTGCACTCCCTTCGGGCAACGATCGAATACGACTTTCAATTACTGACTCGCGGCCGCACCAGTCAGCCTATTCCAACATCCAACCAGGTCATCGCACCGGATAACGTTTTCCTGGAAGAAGGCGCGCAGGTCCAATGCGCGATCATCAATGCACAGTCCGGACCGGTATATATCGGCAAGAATGCCCACGTCATGGAAGGCGCCGTCCTCCGCGGACCGGTCGCCGTGGGCGATCACAGTACGATTAAAATGGGAGCCACCCTCTACGGACCCACGCTCATCGGACCGAACTGCAAGGTGGGCGGTGAGCTCAAGGAGGTCGTCATGTTCGGAAATTCGAACAAAGCTCATGATGGTTTCCTTGGTAATTCGGTGCTGGGCGAATGGTGCAATCTCGGCGCGGGAACGACGGTCTCCAATTTGAAAAACAATTACTCCAATGTCCGGGCATGGGATTACCAGACGCGTTCCATCCAGGATACCGAACTGCTTTTCCTCGGCCTGATCATGGGTGATCATAGCAAGACCGGCATCCAGACCATGCTCAATACAGGTACTGTGGTCGGTGTGGCGGCCAATATTTTTGGCGCCGGTTATCCGCCAAAATTCATCCCGTCATTCAGTTGGGGCGGAGCGAATGGCCTGGAAACACACCGGGTTGACGATGCCATCGAAACGGCACGAAAGGTCATGGCCCGGAGGAATATTGAACTCTCGGACGTAGAATCCTCGATCCTGCGCGTGGTGTTTGAGCGTACCTCCCAATACCGCTAACCTGTGGCGGGCATCCCAACCTGGAAAAAATGGATCAGTTACCTGTTCAGTTTGCCGGTAGCGAAATATCATACTGAACATAACCCCAATATGGAAGTCCGGCTCCATTACGGCCGGTACAAACTGATCACCGATGGTGCCATATACAGTTACAGCGACCTGTACGCCAATTTTCGAAAAGCATTTGACCGGTTAAACTGGTCGTCCCATGATTTCAGGCACTGTCTTGTCCTTGGACTTGGACTGGCCAGCATTCCGGATATGCTGGTCAACCGGTTTGGCAGAAAGGATATGCGCTTCACAGCGGTGGAGATCGATGAAACCGTCATTCAGATGGCAAATGAATATGTCATCCGGCCCCAGGGATTGACAGTTGATGTGTTCACGGCCGATGCAGCGTCTTTCCTGGAATGGCATAGCGGGAAATACGACCTGATCTGTGCGGATGTTTTTATCGGAGACAAGATCCCGAAATCGCTACAGACGGTTGAGGCGCTTGAAGCCATGAAAGCTATGCTCCATCCGAACGGGATCCTGATGTACAACCGGCTCAGCCGGTATCCTGAAGATTCAAGGCAGAGTACACTTTTCCTGGAAAAGGCTTTCCTTCCGGTCTTTCCAAATGGCGGCTACCTGGATGTGGACGGCAATTGGATGTTTGTCAATGATTTATCACGTTTTACCTGAACCGGGACCCAACCCTTCGACCCTGGCCCGGCTGTCTGGTAGATAAATGCATGGTCGGGTGGTCGACATTTCGCCGGATGCGGCTTAATCGCTAACCCCTCTTTTTCTTACATTTACGCAAGCAAACGAAAGGCCGGCCAGGTAATGTTTTCCGGTAACATGAGGAACAACCGGTTGTCATCAGGTGTTATTCGATGTACAAATACGGTATGAAAGAACATTCTTCGCCTCGTTTCTGACCGACAAACCCGAATTTCAATCTCTAGCGAATGCAAAAGATCAGTACTGTTCTCGCTCTTATTCTTATTGGTTCCGCTGCCGCATGGTTTATTCCCCGACAGCCTGAAGCTCCCCGAAAAATGTCCAAAAAGGAACGGATTGATGGAGCTATTGAATACACCAAGTTCACTTCATCTGATGTCGAAACCGGTGAAGTGCCATTTGACAAACTGCTGGCCGCCATCGAAGAAGGACGAAGCCGCCTGGCTGATATCCAACCCCAGGGTCGCTCCAATGGGCGCTCATTGTCCGATGCGGTCTGGCGTACACGCGGACCGGTCAATCGTGGTGGCCGCACTCGCGCCATTCTGATCGATGAAAAAGACCCTAACCGGAACCGGATCTGGGTCGGCGGTGTATCCGGAGGGATCTGGCGCACGGAAGACATCACGCAGTCTGATCCGCAGTGGGAACAGTTGGGCGATTATTTCCCCAGCCTTTCGATTTCCCATTTTGCCCAGGATCCGAATAACCTCAACACGATTTATGTATCCACAGGCGAAAGTTATACCAACGATGTGCCAGGGGCTGGCATATGGCGAACACTTGATGATGGCGTGACCTGGGAGCGGCTGGCTTCCGCGCAAACGGCCACATTCAATTCGGTCAATGAGATCTATGTACACACGAATGGCGATATCTATGTCGCCACTTCATCGGGCGGCTTGATCCGCAGCATTGATAATGGCGAATCCTGGCTGAAAGTGTTAGGGGTGAGCTTGAGTGGCGCGAGTAATGACAATATCCATGACTTCTATTTTCATGAAGTCAACCAGACATTTTTATGCATCCAACGGAAATTCCCTTTTTAAATCCACAACCGGCGGTCGGGGTGAATGGACCCAGATCGGGATCGGCAAGCCGGGCTTTCCGACAGACCTGGGCCGTGTTGAGTTCACGATGTGTCCATCTGATCCGGACGTGATCTATGTGATCGGAAATGTCAATTCCTTTTCATCCAACACTTACGTATCCCGCGATGGTGGAGAGTCCTGGATCTCACGAATGGAGCCGGCCATTTTTACCGGGTATGGCCAGGCATGGTATGATCTGGAGATCGCCGTCAATCCGGCCAACTGCGTCCAGTTGCTCGCCGGCGGGGTGAATATGGCCGCATCGAATTTTGAAGGCCTGACCTGGCGCAATGTGGCCGGCGGCATGCACGTCGACCATCACAACATCACCTATGATCCCAAAAATCCGGGCCGGGTATTGTTTGGTAATGATGGCGGGATCTGGTTGAGTGAAGATTACGGAGAAACCGCGGTGGATCGCAGCTTTGGCTTCGTAACCACGCAATTTTATGCCTGTGCTATGCATCCGGACGCAGGATCCCCGTATATCATGGGCGGTACGCAAGACAATAACTCCCTGATCATTTCAGAAGCCGGATTATCACCTTCCCGCACGGCGTGGGGTGGGGACGGCGTATTCTGTTTTATCGATCAGGATGACCCGGATATTCAAATCGTTTCCTCACAGAACGGAAACTATGGCCTGTCTACCAACGGTGGATTCAGTTTTGGATTCGGCTCGGATGTGAATGGTGCCTTTATCAATCGATCAGATTATGATGATGATGCGAATATCCTGTATGGCCAGACCGGCAACAACGATTTTTTCAGATGGAATATCAATACCGGGCAAACCGATTTTTGCGGTTTTAACAACCGGAATATGAATGTGACAGCCGTGACGGCTGATCCGAATGTGCCGAATCGCATCTATTTCGGCGGACAGGGCGGCATCGTCCTGATGGTCGATAATGCAAACGACCCGGGAACCCTTGATTTTACGCCAACTGTATTTGCAGATCTGCCGGGCGCAGCAGCGGTCTCCTGCATTTACCTGGACAAACAAAATGCGGATCACGCCTTGATCAGTATTTTCAATTACGGCTCCTCATTGGAAAATATCTGGGTTACCTATGACGGGGGAAATGAATGGACATCGATCGAAGGTGATTTGCCTGATCTTCCTGTACGATGGGCCATGTTTGATCCCACAGATCATGACCGGGCCATGATTGCCACAGATGCCGGAATCTGGACCACGGATGACATCGATGGCGCCCAAACCCAATGGATGCCGGCAAATCCGGACAATGGTATGCAGTTCGTTCGTGTCGACATGCTGCAAATCCGGGAAAGCGATAAAGCCGTACTAGCCGGAACCTATGGTCGCGGGTTGTTTACCACAGAAGTGTTCTCTGCGCCGGCTGCCGTCATCGTTGCCCAGGACATTGCTTACGAAGGACAGGCTGTGAAGATTGATGGTTCGTTTTCCGTGAATGCCCAGAATTACTCCTGGAATTTAGGCGATAACACCACCTCCACAGAAAAAACACTGGATCACGTATATCAGACCCCCGGAAAATATGTGATCTCCTTGACGATCAACGGAACCATTTCCCAGACCAAAACCATTTCCGTTCTTCCGTACCTGCCTGCCCCATATCAACCGGGCACTGTTGAATATGCCGGTGATTTTGAAAGTCATCCGGAACACTTTGCCGCGAATAATATCCAGGGCACCGGATTCCAGTTGGGCGTTTCCAATAAACCGGGTAAGGATGGAACCAATAGCGGCGCCAATGCTTACGTACTCGGTATTAATGATAATCTCTATGCCAATAATACCCGCGCGGAAATCTACACACCGATGTATGACCTGACCGAACTCGGGTTGTATGAACTCCGGTTCTGGTCCAAATTTGCGCTGCAGTATCCGCACGATGGATTCCAGGTGGAGTATACATTGGATGCCGGGGCATCCTGGCAGCAACTGGGATCGCGTGACAACCAGAACTGGTATAATTACCTGAATAACAATCTGACTACCGGCGCTTTTGTCATGGGTAAATCCTATTTTTCAAATGCGCAGTTGAGTTGGAAGCAATATGTAAAGGATATCAGTTTCCTCGCCGGAAATAACGCGGTAGCGTTCCGATTTGTCTTCCGGTCCAATGGCGAAGAGCAAGCGCAAGGCCTGGCCATTGATGACTTTGAAGTGTTCAGATTTGAAGGGGAATTGCGCACCTTCCTGACGGAATTCAATGCTGCCTATACCGGTGAGCAGGAAGTGACGGTGAACTGGACAACCGGATTGGAATATCAATGCCAGCGATTTTTCCTTGAGCGTTCGTTCACCGGTTTCGGTTTCTCGCAAGTTGGCCAGATCAACGCGAAAGGTATTGTCAGCACCTTCCCGCAGCAATACACCACGACTGATCAGAGTCTGCGGAATGTGATCTTCTACCGGTTGCGCGTGGTGAATGAAAATCCGGACCTGGGCTACTCCTATGAGTTTTACTCCGATACCGTGGTATTGCGACGGAATGTTGAACCCGATATTGTGCACAATGTCCTGACCAATCCATTCTCCGACAAGATCTACGTCAGTTTCAGCAGTCATGTGGAAGTGCCCGTCGCCTTCCGGTTATTTGATGTTGCCGGTAAATTGGTCCGTGAGGAAATTGTCACTCCGAATGCGGTGTCCTATACCCTGCAGGATCTGAGTTTCCCCTCTGGTATCTATATCCTGAGCGTCCAGCTCGGAGAGGAGGACCCGACGGCATATCAATTGCTCACGATAACGAACTAAGGACTTCCGGGGCTTGTGCGGTTACACACAAGCCCCGGATCTCTGCTGTCCCGGGCGCCCTGTATCCCTCAAATTATTCTTTATCTTCGGCCTTTTCGCTCCGAAAGCCCTGATCTCATGTTGAATATCATTCTCTTCGGACCTCCCGGAAGTGGAAAAGGTACGCAGGCCCAAAAACTGGAAGAGCAGTACAATCTGATCCATATTTCGACAGGTGAATTATTCCGCGCGGAAATGGAAGAAGGTACCCCGCTGGGATTACAGGCCCAGGAATATATGTCGCGCGGTGAACTGGTGCCGGATGCCGTGACCATCGGTATGCTGCGCAATAAAATGGATCAGCACAAAATGTCGCTGGGCTTCATTTTTGACGGCTTTCCCCGGACGGAACCGCAGGCTATAGCGCTCGACAAGCTGATGACGGAGCGTGAGGAAATGATCGACGGACTGATCATGCTCGATGTGCCGGAAGATGAGATCGTCAACCGGATCCTGTTGCGCGGTAAAGAATCCAATCGTCCCGATGATAATGATGAAGAGGTGATCCGGAACCGTTTCCAGGTGTATCTTGAAAAAACAGAACCGCTCTACCAATACTATCAGCAGCAAGAAAAAGCATACAAGATCTCCGGCGTGGGTACAGTGGAAGAGATATTCGAAAAGCTTTGCCGGCAGATCGACCAGTTCAGCGCCTGATTTATGGCCGACCAGAATTTCGTTGATTATGTCAAGATCCATTGCAAATCCGGCGCTGGCGGCGCGGGGTCTGTGCACTTTCACCGTGACCGGTTTACCACGAAAGGCGGCCCGGATGGTGGTGACGGTGGACGCGGCGGAGATATCATTTGCAGAGGCAACGCGCAGTTGTGGACCCTCCTCCATTTGAAGTATCGAAAGCATGTCATTGCTGAAAATGGCGTTTCGGGTTCGGGCGCGATGAAGACAGGCGCTGATGGAAAAGATGTCATCCTGGAAGTGCCACTGGGTACTGTGGCGAAAGACGCGGAGACGGAAGAAGTGATTTTCGAGATTACAAAAGACGGTGAGGAATATGTGTTGATGCCCGGCGGTAGAGGCGGATTGGGCAACGTGCATTTTAAATCCTCCACCAATCAAGCGCCACGATATGCGCAACCCGGCGAACCCTTCATCGAAGGCTGGCGCATCCTCGAATTGAAGATCCTGGCGGATGTGGGCCTTGTCGGTTTTCCAAATGCAGGCAAGTCCACCTTGCTCGCTGCCATTTCCGCCGCCAAACCCAGGATCGCCGACTACCCATTTACCACATTGACACCAAACCTCGGCATCGTTGGCTATCGGGACAATCGCTCCTTTGTCATGGCGGATATTCCCGGGATCATTGAAAACGCGCACCTTGGAAAAGGACTGGGGCATCGCTTCCTTCGCCACATCGAGCGAAACGCCTTGTTGCTCTTTATGATCCCGTGTGACACGGATTCAATTGCGAAAGAATATGAGATCCTCGTGCACGAACTGGAAATGTACAATCCCGAGCTGCTGGACAAACCCCGGCTGTGCGCGATCACCAAGTGCGATATGATCGATGAGGAGATGCGACAATTACTCAAGCCGGAGTTGCCCGATGAAGTGGACTGCGTCTTTATCTCTTCTGTTTCGGGTTTTGGACTTGATCAGTTGAAAGACAAGATATGGAGGTTGCTCACTGAACAACACAACACCCACTCCGTGGATCATTAACTTTCCCTTCGTGATTCAGCACGTCATGGTTATGCATGCATTTCCTGCCTTCAATCAGTTTCTTTCCGTCCTTTTCCTATTTGCCACGTTAATGTCAGGCTGTTCGCCTGGAAAAGATGCTCCAGTTGACGGCGATTATAATATAGCGCCATTGCCGGTGGTGATGGATACAATCCAGAGCGCGTTTCTGATCGATGAGTCTACATGGATCCAGATGGATAGTTTTGACGAAGCGACATTTGATCCCCTGGAGGTTTTCCAGGATGTATTCGAGCGAAAGAGCGGTTACCGGATCCGCTCCACTCCTGATCGAAAGGATAAGCAAGCGAAGGAGCATCTGATCCTGGTGGTCAGGTCGCCCGGCATCATCCAGCCGGAGGCGTATCAATTGCGGGTGAAACCATTCGGGGTGATCATCAGCGCGGCCAAAGCCGAGGGTGTTTTCTATGCGTTGCAGACGTTGCGGCAACTGATGAGGCTGGATGTGTTACCTGATATTGAAGAAGGGTCAACCAGGTCCTGGGCGGTACCTGCTGTTGAAATGCGTGATGGCCCTGCCTTTCCGTACCGAGGATTGCACCTGGATGTGTCACGGCATATGATGCCCGTCGAGTTTGTCAAAAAGTATATTGACCTGCTGGCGTATTACAAATTCAATCGATTCCATTGGCATCTGACGGATGACCAGGGATGGCGTATCGAGATCAAACAATATCCCAAACTGCAGGAAATCGCAGCGTTCAGAAAGGAAACACGAGTGGGACACTATTCCTCCTATCCTGAAAAATATGATGGACAGCGATACGGCGGCTATTATACACAGCAAGAGATACGCGACATTGTAGCATATGCTGCGCAACGCAATGTGGATGTCATCCCCGAAATTGAAATGCCGGGACATGCGTTGGCGGCGCTTTCAGCATATCCGGAATTGGGTTGTACCGGCGGCCCTTATGAAGCGGCGACCACATGGGGTGTATTTGAAGATGTGTTTTGTCCGAAAGAAACCACATTCAAATTTTTGGAAAATGTGCTGGATGAAGTCATCGAACTTTTTCCGTCGACCTATATCCATATCGGCGGGGATGAATGTCCAAAGACGAGATGGAAATCATGTGCACATTGCCAGGGATTGATCCGTGAAAAGGGATTACAGGATGAGCACGGGTTGCAGAGCTATTTTATTCAGCGTATTGAAAAGTACCTGAATGAAAAGGGTCGTCAGATCATTGGTTGGGATGAGATCCTGGAAGGTGGATTGGCGCCAAATGCGACAGTGATGTCCTGGCGTGGTACACAGGGTGGAATTGAGGCGGCCAATGCCGGACACCAGGTGATCATGACCCCAACGTCACATTGTTATCTCGACTATTACCAGGCGGATCCATCGACTGAGCCGTTGGCAATAGGTGGTCTGACGACGTTGGAAAAGGTGTATTCCTTTCAGCCGATACCGGAAGCGTTGGACAATAAAGCTTCCAAATTCATCCTCGGCGGACAGGGAAATTTATGGACAGAATATATCCCCACACCGGAGCAGGCAGAGTATATGGCCTATCCCCGCGCCATCGCGCTGGCCGAAGCGTTGTGGACAGATCCGGACCGGCAAAACTGGAATGAATTCACTGTGCGCCTCAGTCATCACCTGGAGTTGCTCGACGGGATGAACGTGAATTATTCAAAGAGCTTTCTCAAGCCCACAGTTGACGTCTCGGCAAAATCCAATGGGTTAAACCTGAAGTTCAAAACCGCTTTGCCCCGACAAACGATTTTCTATTCCCGGGATACACTGTCGGGTGTTTGGGGAAATGCCATGACGGGAGAATCGATCCCTGTCGAAGGGGCCGGTCCCGTTTATTACCGGACAGAGCATTCGCCGACATTTCACGTCAACTATCAACCATCGTTGTCGATCGGGGCAACGATCACTGCATCTTTCTCACCTTCAGAACAATATCCTGGTGGGGATGGGTTGAATACATTGAAAGATGGCCTTTCGGGCAACCGGTATCACAATGGCAAGGATTGGTGTGGCTGGCGGACGGACCGGTTTGTGATCACCTTAACGTGGCCGGAACCGTTAGAGGTCGATTCAATCCTGATCGGGTTATTAAACAGTCCCGGGGCATGGATCCTCTTGCCGGAAAAGATCGTGGTGGAAGGGTCGTCCGGAGGATCGGATTTTACGATGTTAACCGAATGGCAACACAAGGAGCTGTCGCAGGGACGCCAATCGGTCAGCCTGGATCTGGCAGATGGGCCGGTCACCAGACTCAGATTGACGATTGAGCCCTTCAAAGCCATTCCCGAAGGACTCCCGGGAGCAGGCGCCAGGCCCTGGACGTTTTTAGATGAGATCGCAATTTTACCCTGAAACCCAACCTTTTGGGACGTATCGGCGGTCTATGTGACTAAAAACCCGGATCTATGAAATCGTTCCTTTCCTTTTCCTTCTGCCTCCTCGTGAGTGGCCTGTTTTTCCTGACCGGATGCGAAGATGATCGCTGCGTCCGCACCGAGGAATACATTGAATACCAGCCCGTCTACAAAACCCTGGATGAAATGCGTGTGCCGGTATCCTTTACCGACGCCAAAACCATGCAGGCGCCAGGCAAAATTTATTACTACAAAGGGTATCTGCTCGTGAACGAGCTGCACGAAGGCATCCATGTCATCGACAACAGTGATCCGGCCAATCCGGTCAAAAAAGGATTCCTGGAGATCCCGGGCAATATCGATATGGCCATCAACGGTGATATCCTCTATGTAGACAACTACCTTGATCTCGTTGCTATTGACCTGACAAACCCACTTGCTCCTACGGAAGTAGCCAGGGTTAATGATGTGTTCCAAACCTTCTATTCCTATTCAGAACAATTGGGATATCTCGTGGAATACGTGCCAACTGATGTACGACGTCAACTGGATTGTTCGGATAACAACTGGGGACAACCAATCTGGTTTACAGGCGAATTGATGTTGGCCAATGTTGATGCATTCGCCCGGTTCGAGTCATTGTCAAATAGTTCATCTGTTCCGAGCAGCGTGGTGATCGGCGGATCAATGGCGCGCTTCACTGCTTTTAATGATCACCTCTATACCATTGATGGATCGGAAGTGAAGGTGTTTAATGTTTCCTCTACGCAACCCGAGCTAAAGAATGAAGTAGCCATGCAATGGGGGATTGAAACGTTGTTCCCGATGGCCGGCAATCTCTTTGTCGGTTCCGTGTCCGGCTTGCTGATCTATGATATTTCAAATCCGGAAGCACCGGAGTATCGTTCGACGTTCAGTCATGCCACTTCGTGTGACCCGGTTTTTGTATCCGGTGATGTCGCGTATGTTACTTTGCGAAACGGCAGCGCCTGCCAGGGCTTCGTCAATCAGCTGGATGTGATCAATGTGTCCAACCTGTGGAATCCGAAGCTCATCAAATCCTACCCGATGGATAATCCGCATGGATTGTCCGTGGTTGAGAATACCTTATACCTGTGTGAAGGCGCTTTCGGGCTCAAGGTCTTCGATGTGGAGAATAAAAACCGCATTGATGACAACCTCAAAGATCATGTGCGCAATTTCTTTGCCTATGATGTCATTGTGCTGCCGCCCGGAAACCTGGTGATGGTGATTGGCCAGGATGGGTTGTACCAGTTTGACGCCACGGATCGCGATGACCTGAAACAACTGAGTTTAATTGCCATAGGCCAGTAAAAACTGAAGCTATGTTTCGTTTGATTTTCTCCTTTCTTGCTCTTGCTTGTTTTTTCGGTTGTGAAAAAGAGGACAAGCGCGAACTGTGTCCGGACCTCAAAGCGGCTCTGCTGCATATGCAGGTGGACCTGGCCCAGGACGAGGTCGATGAATGGTTGGCTGATTATGCGCCCATGCAAGATGACCTGGACATTATTGGACATGCTGTAAACCTGGAGGCCTTCGTTGAGCATTTGAAAAACAATTGTGATTTGGACGCGAGTGTTGTTTGTTATGCGTGCATCGAAACATTGCCGGTTCAGAGTGAGGTCGGCATCCAGTTTGATTCCCTTGGCACCATCGTCCCCAGGGTGCTGGATTTGCTCACCCCGGATGATGGACCAATGACCTTGCGTGAAATTCATCGATAAACTAACAGCGATCATGATGAAACCAGCTGCCAGATACTTTCCGTTCGTTTTATGCTTGTTGAGCATGATGTTGTTTTCCAATGGCATCAAAGCCCAGACGCAAACGCTTAAAACGGATAGTGTGATCGTGGATGTGGTCTGGCTGAAAGACGGGAGTAGGCTGGTGGGAAATATTCAACGCTGGGACCTGGCGAAAGGCATGGAGCTCGAGTTGATCACCGGTGCGAAGATCATCCTCAGTCGACAGCAGATCCAGCGAGTAACGCAATACATTCCGCTTGCGGATTCCGGGACACTCGATACGTATGCAGCTCATTGGGGCCCCAGGCCTTACCGGTTCAAGGAAGAAGGAGTGTACCATGTGTATTCTGCTTTTCTCAACACGTCCTTCCTGGGCGGCGCGGGATTGAACTATGCGATCGGGTATCGGTTCAACCGGCTGTTGGGCGTGGGTATCGGCGCCGGGTTTGAGTCCAATGATCTGACCGATATCCGCAACTTCATTCCCGTGTATGCGGAAGCGCGCGGGTTTTTCTTTCCCACGAAAATCACACCGTACTACGCCCTAAAACTGGGCTATGGATTTGCCTTACGGGAAGAAATGACCGGGATGACGCGTGCGGATGGAGGGCTGTATTTTAGTCCGGAATTGGGTGTCCGGTTCGGCAGCGGGAATGTCAGTTATTTCCTCGCCGCGGAATACAAGATCCAGAATGCGCGTTTTACCTATGACAACCGCGGCTGGGGCAATGAATGGACATTTAATGATAAAGTGAGCTACCGGCGATTTGAACTGAGAACAGGAATACTGTTTTAAATTGAATGTGGTCATGAGGAAGTTGATGATATTCGTTGCCGTTGGACTGTACCTGGTATCCTGCAAGGATGAGGTTGCCAATCCCTCTTGTTGCCCAACGGAAACGATTTCCTATATCCAGTTTGGTCACTTTTATGGCGAATGCATTGGCGAAGGCTGTGTGGAGATCTTCAAGATCGAGGACCATAGATTATATGAGGATTCCTTGGATCAATATCCAGGTAGTGTGTCGGCTTATACGGGTTCGTATGTGGAACTTTCCAGCACCCAGTATGATCTGGTGAAGGATTTGGTCGAGTTTATCCCGGATGAGTTATATGATCAGGATACGGTAGTGGGCAATCCGGATGGCGCCGACTGGGGCGGTATTTATTTTGAGATTGGCCGGTTTGGGAATGCACCACTTTTCTGGTTACTGGATCAGAATGAAAATAATATGCCGGCAGAACTGAATGAATTTGTCGATCGCATCAATGAGAAAATCGCACTGATCAATCAATAGAAAGCCGCTTGACCGAACAAGAGCTCATACAGGGTTGTATCCGAAATGACCGCAAGTGTCAGGAGGCGCTCTATAAGCGGTTTTTCCATACCATGATGGGGATGTGTATGCGGTATACGAAAGATGAGGATAAGGCGATGCAAATTCTGAATGACGGCTTTCTCAAAGTCTTTCTGAAGTTACATACGTTCAGAAACGAAGGATCACTCGAAGGCTGGATACGTCGGCTGGTGTATCGCACGATGGCCGACTTTTACAAAAAGGAAAACACCTATATCAAATTCATCGATCTCAATGCGCCGGAAGACAAACCGATCCCGGTGCAGCCCAGTACACAACTCGAATGGGATGATCTGATGAGTTTACTGGATCATTTGCCTGGCCGCTCGGCGGATGTGTTTCGCATGCACGCGATTGAAGGGTATTCGCATGAAGAGATCAGCCAGCAAATGCATATCAGCATCGGGACGTCCAAATGGCATCTGTCCCATGCGCGTGAACGATTACGAAATCTGTTAAATCAACGGAATAATGTCCGAACCACATCTTTATAACCGAACACCGGAAGAAGGCTGGTCCGCCATGCGGATCATGCTCGACCGCGCGATGCCGGAACAACGGCGCAAGCGACGGGGCGGCTTCTTTTGGCTGATCAGTGGCCTGGCCGCCATCCTGCTGATCAGCGCCGGTATTCTGTTGAACCGTCCCTCTCAGACAGATTCAACACCAGCAACCACACCAGGATTGCAACAAAACCGGCCCCAACAAGTGCAACCGGCAAGCACACCGCCTGTCATGGCAGAAGCATCCGGTCAGCGCATGGACCAGGTGCCTGCTGATCACAACAATCAGCATGTTGCATCCTCAGGATCCACTACAGGAATTCAACAGGTGAACGGATTGCACACCAATGAGCCCGTAGCGAATTCAGATCAATCCAATGGAGTTGCCGACGCTGGCACGAAACAACCTTCTCACCATTCCGGAACACCTGCAAAGGTTCAATCACAGTCACTTTCTTCCAAAGCCAATCAAGCAGTCGCCCAGGAGCATACTGTTCTTGCTGATGCAGTCTCAGCAGATAGACAAGAGCGGGATACAGATCCAACCGAGCCATTATCCCCATCGATTCAGCCACTCGCACCAATATTTACCCGCAGCTCAACCTGGGTCACGGATGAGTTGACAGGCATTACAGCCAGTATTGCAACACAAGCACCTGGTGTGGACATGATGATCAAACCGGCAAAGCGAAAAGGAACAGCCTTCAGACCATTCGCTTTTGCCTCCGGCATGGTGGGCATCAACGAAGGCATTGGCAACCAGCTGGGTCTGGGCGTCAACGCGCGTGTAAAGAACAAGCTGTCGCTCAACGCCTCGATCGGCTATCAGTTTTATGAACCATCAACGATGGTTTTTGCGGACAAATCGGTCGAAGAAGTCAATACACCTTTCAATATTGTACTTGAGGATCAATTAGGTGACCTGGGTGCATATGTGCCCGGTGAAGCCATCGGCCAGAACATCAGCTACAACGCCATCGACCCACTCGTCTCTTCCGTACGCCAATGGCAATGTGGTGTCTCCGGTCAATATGATATCAACCGCAAATTCTTTGTAGAAGGTGGCGCAGCATTTGGTTTCGGAACCACCGCTTTAAGCGAATACCCGATCGTGACCGTCGATTACTTCAATAGCCCCACCGGTCGGGGTGCATCAACGCGATCGCTCAATGACTACAACCTGATCCGGCACAATACCACTTCGCTCTTCGGCGGCATCGGCTATCGGATCAACAACCACTTTGCCATCTATGGTCGCTATGCTTCGAGTATGGATGAATACATCCTCGCGGAGGAGTTGCGCACCAGCCAGTTGGATACGTATTCCACGGATCGGAACGACATAATTAAGGGTGTGCAGGTGGGATTGCGGTATACGTTGTAACAGAGCGTTGTGGGATTCGGTAATGTGGGAATGTGGGAATGTGGGAATGTGGGAATGTGGGAATGTGATAATGTCATCCCCCCGGCCCCCTTCAAAGGGGAGAAAATCCTGCATATTTTACGGATAAATGCAATCAGGAAATTCTTCGTCAAGGTAAATAATCGGGAAGCATCAATTCAATCCTCAATGAGGCTATTGTTTCCCGTGAAGCCATTGTCCAATTATTATTTTACCATGAAGCAAAATCTGCTCCCCCTTCGAAGGGGGTCGGGGGGATGATCCGATTACCGATTACTGATTACCGAATACTACATTAAGCTGGGGACTCCCTTTTAGGGGATCGATTTGCGCCGCAAATCGAGGGGCGGTACCAGCGATCACCGAATACTGAACACTGAATACAGATCAGGAGCATGCGGCGATCAGATGCTCCATTTCAGGATAATTGCCTATTTTCCGTTGGTGTTTCATCTCTCACCTGAAAAACTTAGGTGATGAATTTCATTTTGTGGCTTCGACCTATATGGAACTTCTTAGATGACAATTGGTATATTGTTACATTTTCCTATTGTAAAAACAGATCAATACAGCACCTGTTTTTTGTAAATTGGCTAAGCCTTATCCTTGATTATAAGTACGTTATATATAGAAAAATCCCCTTTAAGGGATTTAAGATTGTGACGACACATGAGGGATATACTGTCTCATGTGCAGGTGTTCAGGTAATGAGACAGGCTAACCAAACCACCAGAATATTAAGAATAGAACCCCATTGCATAATTTAACAAAGGAGAAGATAGCACAGAAAGCATTAAACTCATTAGGGAGAGAGATGCCAAACTTCCGCTGAATGTCATCTTACAGGGCGCTGCCCGGGATGGCGATGAATCTTATAATTCTAAAAAAAAATCAAAATGAAAAAAATTCAATATCAAATCGTATTCAGCTGCTTTTGCCTGTTTATGATGAGCTTGGGTTGTGAAAAAGCAGATCTACAGAAATCGACGGCTAATAAGGCAATGCAGATTGAGCAAAGAGGTGAGTGCGAAGAATGTCCCGGCTTTACAGAATGTTGTTGTTTTGTTGAGCTGGAAGATGGAGATGATGACGCTTATGTTATATTTTGTGGAACATCAGATGGGCCGGATAATTGCACTGGAGCTCCATCTTGTGGTGAAGCTTCATTCAGTGGATTAGGTGAAACATTTGACCTTGAAAGTACTGGTGTTTCACGATACTTATTCTGCATGTATGAAAATGGCGGGATGTGGATTTACAATTACCATGCATCTGATGTAGCCAACATCATCATCTCATGTCAGGCAGAATTAACAAATCCTGATACAGTTCATCTGCACATAAAACCACTTCACAAAGTCTATTACAGAACAAATGGATCTTGCGAGTTAGATCCATGTTAATGGGTAGATTCCAGTATGATTTGAAGGAATGGTATTTACTGCCATTCCTTCATTTCTGTATTAACCAATTCATAATATGATGCACATTCAGTCTACAACATATGAGATGGAATATAATGGAGAAGCATTTGCTGTTATATTTTGCCGTCTTCTTTTCTTGTCTTTAGCACAGTTGAAGTGGTTTCTATCTCGTAAATCGATTTTTATTGTCTTTCCTATCATTGTTTTAAATTTTGGTTTTATTTCTGGACAATCTTATTATGCTTTTGGTAATGGTAAGATGTATGATCTTGAAATTAGTTACAATAATTGTTCCTACAGTTGTTCAATTACTGAAATCGGTCCAAATAATTCTTACAATGATGGCGTAACATTTTGCCCAAACGGCAATGTATACAGTATGAGTACGGGCATTTTTCAAATTGACCCGCTAACAGGTATGACAACATTATTGATGGCAGCGGCCCCATTTTTTGAAATGGATGGCTTTGCATGCTATCAGGACAGTACATTTTTTAGTCTGGATATGAGTGGGAATTTGTATTTAATTAATATTCTGTCAGGGACCGTCACCTTGATAGGCAATACCGGATTTATACCCGTTGAAGAATTAACCGTATTTAATGGCGAATACTATTTTCCAACCCTTTCAGGCCTGGTGCATCTTGATGTATTGAATCCGGGCAATAGCACGCTGATTATTTCATTTCCGATGTATGCATATGTCCTGGCTGGCATAAGTGCATCTGCTATTTGTAATACTATGTTTGCAACAAATTCATTGGAGGATGAATTGGTGGCGATAAATATCGCGGATGGAAGTATAACGCCTGTTTGTGTTTTACCTGACGGCGTTCATGAAATAACAACTTACAATGAGTTTATTGCCCCTTCAGTTTGTGAGGTCTATCTGGATCTGGATTGCAATAATAGTTCAGGCGCGCAGGATGCTGATTTTAATTCCCCTGGCTTTGATTGCATAAGCGACCCTGTCCCTGTGGCGGATGAGGATATCAATATCCTGATCGATGCCGCCATAACCGAAATGACCATAACCCTACCTGATCCTTTACCGGACGATCCCAATGAAGTATTGATCATGGCCGGTGGCATTCCCGGAATAAGTGCTACAGGATCGAACACCACCATGATAACCCTTTCCAATACAGGGGGAGCTAAGATGCAGGACTTCAAGGATGCGCTGCATCTCATCTATTACAACAATACCTCCGCTCTCCCCACGGCCGGTCTGCGCACGGTGCAAGTTCAGTTTACCACGGCATCAATGACAGCCAGTAATATTGCAACAGCCTTTATCCAGGTCTATGAACTCCCACTCGCCGATGTGGATCTGGGACCCGATCAGGAGATATGTGCCGGTCAGTCCGCTACGCTCGATGCCGGGAATGGGGATATGTATTTGTGGTCAACAGGCGAAACGACCCAACTGATTACCGTTGACCAACCCGGTCAGTATATGGTCACGGTCAGCGATGGTGCCCATTGTCCAAATCAGGATACAGTTGAGGTCTTCGTTCTTCCTGTCATCTCCGTTGCCCTCACCGGCGACACCACGATGTGTGACAATGAGCAGGCAACAATCACGATCCAGACAGATTCACCGATTGCCGTTACGGTCACCATTGAAGCTGATCCGGGATCAACCTTTACCTTTTCGGGTATAAGTGGTACATACAGCTTTACAGATTTTCCTGTCGAGACGACAGTGTATACGATCGCAACAGTGGTATCCGATCAGCCTGCATGTATTGAGATCACTGATCCGGAGCAAGTGATCGAGGTATATCCGGTCTATGTGTTTGAACAGGATGTCAGCATTTGTGATGGCGATAGTATCTGGCTGGGCACTTTCTGGGAGAGCGAAGCGGGGGTGTATGAAAATCATCTGGAAAGTGCATATGGCTGTGATAGTATCGTCACCACCTATCTCACCATCCTGCCATCTGTACAGATCGCTCAACAAGCTTCGACCTGTGATCCGGCAGCGGCGGGCGTGACCATCAGCTATTTGGACAATCCAAATGGATGTGATACCGTAGTGACAACTACCATCACCTTGCTTCCCTCCGATACCACGCGGATTAACCTATCCGCCTGCAGCATGGCGCACACCGGGACCACGTTTGATACACTCAGCAATCAACAGGGATGCGATAGCCTCGTCATCACCACCACAGTATATGATCCGCCAGCGGATACCACTTTTCTGTATTTCACCACTTGTGATTCGGCCATGATCGGCACCACACATAACATCACCGCAGGATCAGACGGGTGTGACAGTCTGGTCATCGCCTCCACCTCTTTGGCCATACCAGATACAACATCCATCCTCACGACATCCTGTGACCCGGCCATGGTGGGCATTATGCATGACACTTTTCCCGGATCGGATGGCTGCGACAGCCTGGTCATCACCACGACCACATTTGCGCTGGCAGATACGACTCACCTGACCGCGACATCCTGTGATCCGTCCCAGGTGGGTATTTCTCAGCAAATCCTGACAGGACAAGATGGCTGCGACAGCCTGGTCATCACTACAACGACATTTACGCTGGCAGATACGACACAATTGACAGCAACGTCCTGTGATCTGTCCCAGGTTGGCATAACTCAGGAGATCATGACCGGACAGGATGGGTGCGACAGCGTGATTATCACCACCACAACATTGTTGCCTTCCGATACGGTATCCATTTTTTCCACAACATGTGATCCTTCACAGACCGGTATACATGTTTATCTATTGGCCAATCAATATGGCTGCGATAGTGTGGTGACAGAAACGATCACCCTTTTGCCCGGTGATGCCATCTTCCTGTCTTCCACAACCTGCATATCCTCAGAAGCCGGTGTATTTATTACAGCCCTGACCAATCAACATGGTTGTGACAGCATCATCACATCGACGGTCACCCTGATTCCGGTGGATACGACGATTCAGCATTTATTCACCTGTGATCCGGCTCAAACGGGTGTGGTGCATCAGCTCCTCAGTGGATCAGATGGATGTGACAGTCTCGTGATTACCGAGGCCGCATTATTTGAATTGCCACAACTCGACTTGCAATCCGTTTTTGACTACAATGGTTTTGATATCAGTTGCCTTGGGGAGTCCGATGGAGGGGTCATTGCTTCAATCTCCGGCATCCCGCCGTATACGTACCTGTGGTCCACCTCCCATACAGAAGATCAGATCACGGGATTATCTGCGGGCAATTATGCAGTGACCATCACCGACGGTAATGGATGTACCTCTGATGCTGTAATCACGCTGGACCAACCCGCTGAGCTCACAATGGCCTTTGAGGTGACACAGCCGGATTGTTTTGACCAGGCACTGGGCGTCATCAGGATCAATGCGACAGGTGGAGTGCCACCATACACCTATTCGAAAGATGGCGCAGCGGCACAAACCTCGGATGAGTTTGATGCACTGGCGGATGGCATATATCAGTTTACGGTCATTGATGCCAACGGTTGCAGCGCAGCTGAGATCATCTCCATTGATGTGCCGTTGATGATCAGTGTGGATCTGGGTTCTGATCAGAGTATTTCATCCGGGGATACCACGACCATTGATGCCATTGTCAATCTGCCGCTGGAAGCGATTAGCGATATTGTTTGGAACGGGACCGACTCGAGTGGTTGTGCCAATTGTTTGCATCAGGTGGTGGCTCCGATCATCACGACAGCCTATGCCATCACGGTCATTTCTGTGGACGGCTGCAGTGACCGGGATACCATGACCGTGAATGTCACTGAGGATCGGCATATCCACATTCCCAATATTTTTTCTCCGAACGGGGATGGGGTGAATGATTTATTCCGCATCTATGCCGATGACAGCGTTGAGGAGATCTCAGCCCTGGAGATCTATGACCGGTGGGGAAACCTTGTATTCAGTTTCACCCACAAGTCACCGGATGATCCTGCTGCACAATGGGACGGGATGTTTCATGGGGAACGAATGAATCCTGGCGTATTTACCTACAAAGCCGTCATTGTTTTTGTGAACGGAGAAAGGGATGTGCGGTATGGGGATATTACGTTGATCAGGTGATGGGGAATGTGGGAATGTGAGAATGTGGGAATGTCATCCCCCCGGCCCCCTTCGAAGGGGGAGAAGATCTCGGTTCATGGCTGCATGATTTCCGGGCGATGATTTCACGCAACACAAAAGATTTTATCGGATTGATTTTGGGGCCTCATTTATCCGGCAAAGGATTTATAGGTTTTCCTATTGAATTAAAAAAGCAGAATTTCCTCCCCCTTCGAAGGGGTCGGGGGATGATCCGATTACTGATTACCGAATACTACGCGAAGCTGGGACTCCCTTTTAGGGGATCGATTTGCTCCGCAAATCGAGGGGCGGTACTAGCGATCACCGAATACTGAACACTGAATACAGATTACAAAACCACACCTCACAAATGCAGTCGCTCCTTTCGCGCCAGCAGCACCTCTTCGCTCTCTACGCGTTCCGGGTCGGGCAGGCAGCAATCGACAGGGCACACGGCTGCGCATTGGGGCTCATCATGGAAACCTTTGCACTCGGTGCATTTGTCAGGGACGATATAGTAAAAGTCATCCGATACGGGTTGCTGCATTTCTTCAACACCTACCTCTCGTCCGTCTTCCAGGATATACTTTCCGGTCAGGGTATTGCCTTCTTTGATATTCCAGCGGATGCCGCCTTCGTAGATGGCATTGTTAGGACACTCCGGTTCGCAGGCGCCGCAATTGATACAGTCGTCGGTGATATATATAGCCATATGGGAATTTGCTCGCGTTCAGATTTGACAACAAAGGTACGGGTTTGAGAGTTCAAAATGTAATGGATTCATTATCAAGGAGGTGGATGGGATGTTTATGCAAGGAAATAGCGGATCAGGGTGATTGTTTAGGGTTTAATGTTTAGGGTTTAATGTTTAGGGTTTAGGGTTTAGGGTTTAGGGTTTAATGTTTAGAGTTTAATGTTTAGAGTTTAGTGTTTAGGGTTTAGGGTTTAGGAACGCAGAATGAGAGTATGGAATGCAGAGCAAGGAACAAGAAAGTACGAAGTAGAAGTGGGAATTAGAAGTAGAGGGAGAAGTAGGGAAGGAAAATACATCCATTTAACTTCTTTGTAATAGTCACAAATTAATCTGGCATCTGGCATCCGGCATCTGGCATCTGACATCCGGCATCCGTCATCTGACATCTGACATCCGGCATGGTTCGACGGCGCTCACCACAAGTCTGGCATCCGGCATCCGGCATCTGGCATAGTTCGGCTTCGCTCACTACAAGTCTGGCATCCGTCATCTGATATCTGGCATCCGGCATAGTTCGGCTTCGCTCACTACAAGTCTGACATCTGACATCCGGAATCTCA
>AERA01021928.1_pt1 | contig 32216 bp, 24 predicted proteins | sample 267968 | NCBI WGS metagenome assembly AERA01 (sample SAMN02954363, study PRJNA61401) | activated sludge metagenome | biome: terrestrial; feature: wastewater treatment plant; material: activated biomass; isolation source: activated biomass of an industrial wastewater treatment plant | reverse complement strand
AACAATACCATGGCAAAACTGAACCATATCGGGCTCGATGCCCAGAAGAGTAAAAAACTGGCCGATCTCCTGAATGACCTGCTGGCCAATTATTCCGTCTTTTACCAGAATGTCAGGGGGTACCATTGGAATATCCAGGGAGATAAGTTCTTTGAGTTACACTTGAAATTCGAAGAATTGTACAACAACCTGTTCATTAAAATTGATGATATCGCCGAGCGGATCCTGACGCTGGGTCATACGCCCCGAAATCGCTTTACTGTTTACCTGAAGGAATCCAGTATTCCGGAAAGTCATGAGGTCAGTGACGGTAAAAAAGCAGTTGGAGAGATCCTTTCGGCTTTTAAGACCCTGCTGGCCAAACAGCGCAAGATCCTGACGTTGTCGGGCGAGATTGACGATGAAGGCACAAATGCACAGATGAGTGATTATATTCGGGAGCAGGAGAAGCTGGTGTGGATGTATTCTGCGTATTTGGGGAAATAGCGGGGGCAGGATGATCCTGGATTCAGTGCGGCTGGAGCAGCAGCGAAAATCAAAACATTCCGAAACTGGACACCGCACTGGATATTCTCGTGAATCATGCCCGGAGGCATCTGTTTTAGAGTAAAAACTTGCTGGCACAGTTGCCGGCGGAAGGACCTGCGCATGATCAGTAAACTTCCACTTAAAGAATTCGTTTCCCAATTTATGTCGATCCCTTTTCCTCAATCCCTGATGAATTCCACTTTCCATTCTTACCGGCAGATTGTTCTTTTGCTGTTAATGAATGCGTTGGCTATTCCGATGGTTTTCGGCCAGGTCAAATACGAAAAGGAATACCGCATTCGAAAAGATGAGGTTCCGGCGATGGCTGGTCAATTTGTGTCGGCGATCGACTTTGCCAAACGGGTCAAATGGTATTACGAGGAAAACTTTACCGGCCATTCCATTGAAGCCAAATTCAAAGCTGATGGTTATCCCCACAGTATTGAATTTGATACCACCGGAATGCTGGAGGATATCGAAATCGGAAGAGCCTGGAAAGAACTGCCTGTTCCGGTTCAGCGGCAAATCGACACATCCCTGCAATCCGATTTTATGAAGTACAAGATCAGCAAGATCCAGATCCAGTACCAGGGTGGCCCGCAGTCCCTCCTTGCCTTCCTGAATAGTGGAAAGTTGGATCCCGGCGAAATCATGATCCGGTATGAATTGATCCTTCGGGGCAAAGTGGATGGCATATGGCAGTTGTTTGAAAAAACATTCGACGCTTCCGGTCACCCTGTCCGGACCGAAGTTATTCTTCCCCAACCCAGTGATCACCTTGAATACTAGGGCGATATTCTTCATCGGGTTTGCCCTCTGGCTGCATGCAATTACTGTGGCAGCCCAGGATAATGTGCAATTTGGCACACTTCCGGCTATCAACCTCAATCATAAATGGCCAAATCAATGGGCAATCAATATAAAGTGGGAATCCCGGCAATTATTCAGGGATGATGGTTTCAGTGCTCCGGATGATCCGGCGTTTCGCTTCCTGCTGTCCGATGTTTCGGTGATTGCTTCAAGGAAGATCGGTCTCAATCAAAGTTTCGCGGCAGGTTATCTGCTGCGGCTGAGAGAAGGTGAGACATTCCATCGGGCTATACAACAATGGTCCTGGGTCCAATCCCTGACCGCCCTGCGTTTGGCACACCGGATTTCAACCGATCAAACATTTCAGGCCAGTCGGGATACAGAATTTCGTTTTCGGTACAGGATCGTAGCCGAAATTCCATTACAAGGCCAATCACCTGATCCCAGGGAGTTTTATCTCAAGAATGGATTTGAACAGTTGCACAGCCTTCAAGCCGGTATGTATCAACTTGAGTTTCGATTCGTCCCTATCCTTGGCTTTGGGCTGACAGACCGCATGAAGGTGGAGGCGGGTCCTGACTATCGCATCAGTTCGTTTATTGGCGACGCGGTCCAACATCGGATCTGGCTGAATCTCAACTGGTATATCCAGCTTTAAGGCAAAATGCGACTGAACTATTGTCGCTCTGTCGCATTCCATTCGTAAACAAAGGACAAATCCTTCCGAAACTTATCACTTGTCCGGACACTTATTTACACGGTTATCGGATTGACGATCCTGATCATTCCCGGCATCTTCCTGGAACAATTAAACCTGCTGAACGATGTGAACCTGACGGATTTCATCATGAGTGTGCCCCCTTCGGTGGAGATGGATAAGTGCATTATCCCGCCATCGTAAAGGTGACCATCTGGTCGAGATTCATCGCCATGCCCTTATTCCATGCGTTTCGGAAAATTGCCGGATCCATCACAGCTTCCACCCCTTTGCGTGCATGCACGATCACATCCTGAAGGTCATCCCATACCGGTAGCCTGGCCACATTCCGAAGATGTTCTGTGGCGCCCAGTAAGGTGACCGCGTGTTCATATTGCTGTTCGTTAATCGACGCCAGCGCCCATAACTCCATGGACCATGCAATGGCTTCATAGAAATGAAGACTTTTACTCAAGGTCAATCCTTCTTTCAGATATTGCAGAGCCTCGGGACGGTGATCCATGACCTCACACAAGGCGAATCCGGACAAGCAGATGATCACGGAGATCTCATTCTTATCCCGGCGCGCCAAGTCCAGACTTCGTTTGTAATAGGCTCTGGCCTTTTCACCCTGATCGCCATGATACACAGCATTTCGGCCCAGCCCGCTCAGTGCGAGACTCATCCCTGTGGACAAACCGATGCGGGTGAAATGTTCGAGACTGGTCTCGAGTAATCGTTCCGCTTCATCGTACTGTTTCATGATCGTTTTCACCACACCGGTGATCAGCGTAGCTGTAGCGATTAATTCATCATCGTCCTGCTGCAGGATCAGGTCGAGATGCTTCACCATTGTCTCGTTAAACATTTCGAAATCCCGCTGCAAAAATGACATGGCACCTACATTGGAGGCCAGGATGGAAAACGTATGGTCATCGAATTTCTCATCCAGATCATGATAGAGCTCCCATGTGCGTTTCAGCCATTCATATCCCTCGCGCGTATGGGCATTGACCCACCAGAATAGCCAAAGATTCCAGGCCATTTCGGTGATCCGTTTCAGATCCTTGTGCTGCATCAGGAAATCGAGTACCTGCCGGATATTGGTATGCTCCTTCTCCATATAGCGGAGATAGGCCGGCTGATCCTGACGGATGTGGTGAAGTTTCTGCACTTGCATTTCCTGGTGATAAAACTCAGCTTGCTTTTTCCCGTATATCTCCACCAGTTGCTGCTCCCGCATTTTCTCCATGGCAAATTCGCGGACACTCTCATACATATGGAACCTGAACTCTGAATCCTCATCATGCTGTGTCAGCAAACTTTTATTGACCAGGGCATTCAGCGCTGTGTAATTGTCCTCATTTGTATCACCTGTGTCCATCGTTTCAATGGCTTTCAACAAACATCCGCCGCGGTACAGGCTGATCTGGAGCAATAGTTTTTGCTCCGCCGGTGTGAGCAGATCATAGCTCCAGGCAATCGCGTTTCGCATGGTTTTCTGCCGGTCCGGAATATCCCGGAATCCGCCTTTAAGCACATCCAGGCTATGATCAAGGCGCTGCAATAATTTGGCCGGGGTCAACAGGTTGATCTGACCGGCAGCCAATTCGATGGCCAGGGGCAATCCCTCCAGGCGCTCACAGATGGCGCATACATCTGCCCTGTTCTTCTCATTCAACCTGAACGAGGGCTGTACCGCTTTGGCACGTTCGACAAACAAACGCACGGCGGGGGAGATTTCTTCAAGGTTATCGACCTTATCACAATCGATCATGGATAAGGTGGGCACCCGATACAGATGTTCGAAGGTGACGGCCAGGCGCTCGCGACTGGTGACAATGATCTTCAATTGCGGGGCAGCCAATAACAATTCGTCAATGACTGGCGCTGCCTCCATAACCTGCTCAAAATTATCCAGCACCAGAAGGAAGTGTTTGTCCTGGAGAAATAACTTCAGACTATCCATCGTGCCGCTGCCGCCCACCTTGACACCCAGACTATAGCTTATCGTCTCCGGCACAAGCCGATAATCGCGCACCGGTGCAAGTGCGATATACGCTACGCCGTCATTAAACTCATCCTCCAATCGGCGGGCAACCTCGATCGCCAGGCGGGTTTTACCGATACCTCCCGGCCCCACAAGGGTGACCAACCGATGATCTCTGCCGCTCAATAATGCAGTGATATCCTGTACATCCTTTTCGCGACCAATAAGGGCATTGGGAATGGCCGGCAGCGGTTGGATCGATCTCAAGGTTTCGTCTGCACGGGGCTGCTGAAGCGTCATACTGAATCGCTCTGTCAGCAGGATGGCAAGATCATTGATGATCAGTTCGCCCAATTCTTCCGGCGTACTGAATGATTTATAGGATGCCTTATCATCCTGCTGGATCCGCTTGAGCAGTTTTGCAAGCCGTTCCTCCCTGGCGCCGGCTGTTTTTTTGATATAGATCAGTTTGGGCAGATGACCAGACAGGTTGTATTCATCTTCGAGTCCGGAAATGGTTTCCTCTGGCGCTACCCAGCCATACCGGTCCCAATAGATCCCGATGAAGATGTGGCTCTGGGCCAGGTATTCCCGGTAGAGATTGCGGGGAGCGTGCGGACGGGCACCCAGTTCAAACAGCACCGGGGTCAGGTGGATCTGTTCGATGGCTTTCTTGACAGCTTGACGTTCTTCCGCCAGTTCCTGCAGTGTCGAGCTGATAAACACCCGGAGGCGTTGATCCGGCGTCAGAATGGGTGATGATGTGTTCATGCCGATTTGGCTGGAAAGTAAAAGCGAATTCATGGCGTGAATGATGTGTAAATGGTTTGGTGATACAAAGATCATCGCCGACACTCCGCACCGCAAGAACGTTATGTATGAATTGCGTAAAATGGAACCCGAATCGGGGATACCGGCACCCGGGCATACCGGGCGTAATAAAAAAACCCCGGAGGTAATCCGGGGTCTTCATCAAAAACGCAAATGAAAGCGACTTCTATCGCTCCATTTATTTTCCAAGCCAGTTTTTGAAATCCGTCACTTTTTCCCTGCTCACAAGTGCTTCTTTGTCAATCACCGGCCGAAGATTCAGTTTTAACCGGTTCCCAAAATAATCATGGATCTGGTCAATACTCTTCAAACTGACTAAAAATCCCCTGCTGATGCGAAAAAATTCTGCCGGATCCACCATTTCCTCAATTTCATCCAGCGTGTAGTCAACGACATACTTCTTGTCATCATAGGATTTGAAGAATGTGAGGCGTTCATCACTATAAAAATACGCGATATGGGATACATCAACGGAAACCAGTTTTTGTGCATGCTTGACCAGGAACCGTTTCCGGTATTCCGGCTGATGCAGCGCGTATTGAAGCTCTTTCACCAGTGAACTCAACCGAATGTCCTGGTCAGTCACTGAAGCATTTCCGTGGATAGTTTTGAATTTTTCAAGGGCCGCTTCCAGTTCTTCCTTCTGGATTGGCTTCAGGAGGTAATCGACACTATTGACCTTAAATGCCTTCAATGCGAATTCATCATAGCTTGTCGTAAAGATGACCGGGCTTTTGACCTCCACCCGGTTAAAGATCTCAAAGCTCTGGCCGTCGGCCAGTTCAATGTCCATCAGGATCAGGTCAGGCCGGCTGTTGGACTGGATCCATCGGACAGTCGAATCAATACTGTCTGCAGTGCCGACGACCTCGATGTGGTCGCCAATCGCCTGTAAAGTCTTCTGCAATTTTCTGACCGCGAGGTCTTCGTCTTCAACAATCAGGATCTTCATACGCATCTGTATATTTCTTGCTCTATTCGAATCGATGTAAATATCTTCTCCCCGGGTGCTGAATCCAAACCCTTTCAGTTCCAGTTGTAGAAAAAAGCGGATGAATTGCGCGTCATGCCGGCTGAGTCTTTCTACAGCACAGGGATCCGGACTACAAATTTGCCTTCATTCTCCCCCATCAGCAGGTCCTCCCGATGGAGGAGCCGGTATTTTTCACGGATATTGGACAACCCGATGCCGGTGGATTCTCCGATCCGTCCGGCTTTTTTGTTCAGGTTGTTTTCGACGACCAGGTACCCGTCAGGCGTTGACCGGATGATCACGCGCACGGGCGTCGTTCGGGAGACCACATTGTGCTTCACCGCGTTTTCCACCAGGAGTTGGAGCGTCAGGGATGGAATATGCCTGTCCCGGACACGCGGATCAATCTGCATATCGAGGTGAAAGCCATCCCCATAGCGCGTTTTCAGGAGTTGCGCGTAAGAGTCAATAAAACGCTGTTCCTGCTCGACCGTACTGACCCCCGTTTCATTTGATCGCAGCAAATACCTGTACACCTTGCTCAATTCATCCAGGAATGCCTCCGCCTTATCTTTATCCTCCGTGATCAGGGAAGACAAGGTATTAAAGCTGTTGAAAAGAAAGTGCGGGTTCACTTTTTGCTTGAGGTTGTTAAATTCCTGTTGCAAATGCATCTGTTCGATCCGTTCTTTTTCTTCCGCGGTCTCCTTGTACTTCTCAATAATATACATGACCTCCCACAGCGTTTCAAAAATGATATTGACGCCAAACCCGACGACCAGGCCATAGAAAAGGTCCTCCCACTTCAGACTGTATCCCTGGATATGGAACAGGTGAAAGACCAGGAAAATAATGAGCACCGATGGCGACATCACAAAAAAGTAGATCGGAATTTTATGCATGACCCGCTTCCGCGTTTCCATCAATGACGGATGTCGCCTGATCGCGCCGAGGTGATACAGGTAATGCATCCGGAACGAAACATAACCCAATCCCCAGAGGACCGGAAAGATGACCGGCCACATGGCAAAATCCACAAACAGCCGCTCATCATACAGGATATACGCCAGGGCCAGGGTGATAAATGGCATCGAAATAATAAATCCGATCCGTTGATGACGCGGTGGTTTTGGCAGGATCATCGGTCAACGCGGTTTTGGTCAAAAAGCGGCAGCCGGATATCCCGCCGGGCAGCAGATTCCTCGATCTCAACCTTCCTCGAACTGAGAAGCCTGTATTTGGTGATCAGGTTGTCGAGGCCTTCATCCCCATCCAGATTCTGGACGATGGTTTTTTCATTGAGGCTGTGTGCGATGGCCAGCGTGTTGCTGTCCGGACCGGAAATCCGGATCTGCAGTGGTTCGTGCTTACTCAGTACGTTGTTGTAAATAATATTCTCCAGGATCACCTGTAAACTCAACGGTGGAATAAACAGGTCGAGTAATGCTTTCGGCACCTGGATACGCCAATCAATCGCCTCCCCGAATCGCGCTGTGATCAGGTTGAGATACGCATTGGCAAACCTGACCTCATCCCCGACCGTTACCAGGTATTCATCATCCCCGCGCAGGAGGTACCGGTGAACACGCGTCATCTCATCCAGGAATTCTTCCGCCTTTTCTGAATCTTCGTGGATCAGTCCGGACAACGTATTAAAACAATTGAACAGAAAATGCGGATTGATCTGGCCTTTCAACCCCAGTAGTTTGCTTCGCTGATAAGCATTCCGGAGTCGTTCACTTTCCGCGAGGGAGTTTTTCCATTTTTCCCAGTTGGCCAGTCCTTCGTTGATAAACGTGATCACCGTACTCATGATACAACCGTACAGGACAGTCCACCAGAACATCCGAGGTAGCGGCACGCAGGTAATCCAGTCCAGAAAGGCGTACACATGATAGACGCCGAGGATCATCGCGACATTCATCACATAGAAAACCGGCAGCATGATCCCCACCCGCCGGAAGAGGTCGCCCGAAGCCGGGTATTTATTGCGCACGACCACAGCCACCCAGCCAAACAGTCCGTAGACAATAAAGAAATAGGTGACACTGATCAAAAACGATTTGATGAACGTCGGGAAAGCGTGGTAAATGCACGTCCCGAAAAGCAATGTGTTCATGATCAGGATATACGGGATCATGATCCACAGGAAGACCTGGGGCTCCTTGTTGCTATACCGCTTTATGGCCATGCGGGGACGAAGGTAATGCGGATTTGAGCGCTGTGACGCCGGATTTGGATGAGTTGAGGTTGGCGGGGATGAATTGCTCTGGAGGGGGGATTGGGTGAAATGGTTGAATTGGAGAATTTGGGAATGTGGTAATGTGGTAATGTGGTAATGTGGTAATCTGAAAATCTGGTATCTGGCATCCAAGGTTGAATCGGAAATTTAATCTCCGAAGGGATGACAGGATAATAGCACTTGTTTAATACTGCACTTACAAACCCTGAAAGGATGACATATCTCACTTTTGCGTACAACACGCTTGTGGCCGGTGGTCATGGTTGGTGGTCTGTGATCTTTATGTCGCATTCTCCCCTTTCATCCTCCGCAATTCCCTTCCACCCGGTATGCTGCATTCGCGTAAGTTTGCCACCAGGAACGAAAAGACATTTACCAATATGCAATCGAAACCGACTACCATCGACGCGTATATCGCGGGTTTTCCACCCGAGGTTCAAAAAATATTGAAGGAAATTCGCGGCACGATCCAAAAAGCTGCACCCCAGGCCGAAGAAGCGATGAAATACGCGATCCCCACCTTCGTCTTTCACGGCAACCTGGTCCACTTTGCTGCGTTCAAACATCATATCGGATTTTATCCATCCCCAAGTGGCCTGGAAAAATTTAAACAAGAGATCAGTGTGTATAAAAACAGCAAAGGCGCGGTTCAATTCCCACTGGATCAACCTGTTCCATTTGATCTCATTCGTCGAATTGTCGAATTCAGGGTCAGGGAAAATTTGAAAAATGCACGCTGATGTCTGATGTGGAATAACTGGTATTCCGTACCCAGTTTTCAATATTTTTTCTGGAACAATCGTATTGTTAAAATTTAAATCACCATGTCAGCATCTGAAATTTGGCATCGAATGTGAGGCTAAGGCTGAGGCTAAGGCTGAGGCTGAGGCTAAGGCTGAGGCTGAGGCTAAGGCTGAGGCTAAGGCTGAGGCTGAGGCTAAGGCTGAGGCTGAGGCTAAGGCTGAGGTAAATGTGATAATTTGGCAATGGGATAATATGGTAATCTGAAATCTGCAGTCTGGCATCTGGCATCTGACATCTGGCATCTGGCATCTGGCGTCCTCCCAGCGTTTAATAAAAGAACGATTACATTTGAACGATAGCGATTGACGAATCCTGAATCAAATTCAATTTTGGAACCATCTGAATTTTATCAACCCGAACTGGCCCTGGTGCATGACCAGGGATTTGGAAAATATGCCGCAGCCTGTGCGGAAGTCGTACGCGAACTGGTTCCTGATGACATCCAGCATCCACTGGCCGTCGACTTGGGTAGTGGCAGCGGGATATTAGCCAAAGCACTCGTGGATGAAGGATTTGACGTTATCGGCGTCGATATCTCGGAGGCCATGATCGAACTGGCCAGAAAAAAAACACCCGGCGCTACTTTTATTCAATCTTCGTTGTGGGATTACAGGCTGCCTAAATGCGATGTCGTCACATCAGTTGGTGAATGCTTCAATTACTTGTTTGATGAAAAAAGTAATGATCAGAATCTCCGATCCCTCTTCGAGCGAATACACGAAGCGCTGAAACCAGGTGGCCATTTTGTGTTTGACATCCTCACACCGGGTATTCTTGACTCGCCATACATACACCCGCGAATTGTCGAAGGCGAGAATTGGACCCTTCGCATTGAACCCAAAGTCGATCCGGGAAGAATGACGTATGCCCGAAGCTTATTTCTCACGACCCAATTTGATGGCCAATTCAAAACGCTTCATGAGACGCATCATCAACAATTGTATGCCATCAATACGTTGAAATCCTGGCTGAAGGAGATTGGCTTCTCATTTGACATGCATCGCGGCTATGCGGGGACCAAATTCCGGCCCGGGCATGTCGGATTTATTTGCGTTAAAAGCTGACCCGACAGGACGGATCAGATTTATTTTGGCGAACATTTCACAAATTTTTCTTATCTTCTTGTCATCACCTTCGGATGATCTGTCCTTTTGTCCGCCTGAAGATTTTTTATGAATATCAATGAACTCAAGCAACTGATCCGCGAAATGACCAACTCGGACGCCAGTGGATTTTTAGCCCAACTTCTCATTCTCGCCATCTGGATCCTTGTCATTGTCATCATGACCTGGCTGGTGCGCCGGCAAATCAACAAGTCGATCACTGACAATGCCTCCCGTTATCGGGTGAAGAAGATTGTCAGGCTGGTGAGTTACGCATTGATCGTTATTGTCAGTGTCATTTCACTCACCAGTCAGATCCAGTATTTTACGATTGCGATCGGATTACTGAGTGCCGGCATTGCATTTGCATTGCAGGAAGTGATCCTGAGCGTAGCCGGATGGATTGCCATTTTCTTTACCAATATGTACAGACCTGGTGATCGCATCGAGATCCGCGATATTAAAGGGGATGTGATTGATATCGGGATCACAAAGACGACCTTGATGGAGATTGGTGAATGGATCAGCAGTGACAATTACTCCGGCCGGATCGTACACGTGAGCAATTCGAATGTATTCAAAGGGCCTGTAAAGAATTACTCCAGCGACTTTCCATTTCTCTGGGATGAGGTCAATATTCCGATCCGATTTGGTTCCGATCTGAAACTCGCCCATCAACTGATCATGGAAGTCGCAACAAACCGGCTGAGTACATACATTGACGTGGCCCAGCAACACTGGAATCACATGGTCACCAAATACCTGATCGAGAACGCGCATGTAGCTCCCAGTCTGACCTTTAAACTCACCGACAACTGGGTGGAATTCAATCTCCGATATGTAGTGGACTACAAAAAGCGACGGTCCACGCGCCATGATCTGTTCCGTGATCTGCAGGTGGCCATCCAGGAGACCGGCGGCAAGGTAGAACTGGCATCCGCCACCTTTGAAGTTACAGCTGTACCGGAATTTCGTGCCCGGGTGCAGCATCAGGCGATTTAACAGTCCATCCGCCGGAATCCACAATTCATCCGTTCTGGCCTTGCTGTCAGGTCATCATCTCTGACCTTTACAGTGTGAAAACTTATCTGAGCGTCATTCTGGTCCTGGGCTCGCTCGCAGGACATGCCCAAAACACCGACAGTCTCTGGCAGGCCTACCATGCAGAGACTGTCGATACCTTATCCCGTATCAAGACCTTGCACCGGATTGTCAGATCACAGCTCTACAGTGACCCTGACAGCGCCCTGCAGCTTGCCTATCTCGAGTATGAGCTGGCCAGTACGATCAATGATTCCAACTTCATGTCGCATGCGCTGAACATGCAAGGCAGTGCCTTGACGATCAAGAATGAATTTGCCGGTGCACTGGACAAATTTTACAGATTTCTTGATCTACGAGAAATCCTGGCGGATACGATCGGGATAGCCACAGCGCATAATAATATCGGCAATGTGTTTTTTCATAAAGGTGATTATCCACGCGCCCTCTCCCATTACCTCAGGAGCCTGGAGATGGAAAAATACAGCGATTCGCCAAATGGAATGGCGACCTCGCTCATTAACCTTGGCAGTGTATATGGCAAACAGGATGCGCATGAAAAGGCGATTCAATACTTTCAAAATGCCTTACGCATTTATGTGCAAACCGGCGATCTGAATGGTCAGGCCATCTGCTACCACAATCTGGGCAATGCGCATAAATCCCTGAGTCATACCCATCTGGCGCAAACCTATTATTACCAGGCGATGGATTTAATGCAGGCATCCGGGGATGACTATAACCTGGCTGTGGTATACAGCAGCCTGGCGGAGATATATCGTCAAACGGATGACTATGATCAGATGCGCTATTATTATGCCAAAAGTGAATTACTGCGCATCAGATTGGGCGATCTATTCGGCCTGGCCCATATCTGGTCGGCCAGAGGGACAAGCTATGTCCTCAAGGGTGATTATCAGCAGGCCCTGGCAGAGTGTCAGCAGGCTTATGTGCTGGCCGATTCATTGGGTGCGATTGATGAATTGTACAATGCCTGCGGCTGTCTGTATGATGCGTACAAGGGATTGGGCAAGGCAGAAATCGCACTCACCTATCTCGAACAGTATTACGACCTGGAAGACAGTCTCGCGCGGGAGGAAACACTGATGCAACTCCAGCTACATGAATTTCAATCCCAGTTTGCCCGGGATAGCCTACAACGCGCCGAAGAAAAGCGGCTGGCCGCCGGTATACACAAGCAACGCGACATTCTGTTTGTGGCCGGGGCAGCCTTACTGGGCGCGCTGGTTCTGCTCTTTCGATTATTCAGACTCACCCACCTGCGAAAGCGGAAAGTTGAAATGGAAAAAAACATATCGGATAAAATGCTCCTCAATTTATTGCCAAAAGAAGTCGCCGAAGAACTCCGGAAAAAAGGTCGGGTTGAGGCCCGGGAATTCAACCAGGTGTCGGTCCTCTTCACCGATTTTATCGGGTTCACCGATGCTTCCGAACGCATGTTGCCCGGCGAAGTGGTCGAGGAATTGAATCTGGTCTATGGTCGATTCGATGAGATCATCAAGGAATTTGGTCTGCGCAAGATCAAAACAATAGGCGATGCGTACATGGCTGCCGGAGGATTACCGGTCAGTTCACCATTTACGATTTCGCATATGGTTAAAGCCGCGATCGCCATGCAGGACTTTGTCGAACATCATTCGCGGGAGCGGGAAAAACAAGGTCTGCACGGATTTCATATGCGCGCCGGTATTCATAGCGGGCCAGTGGTCGCCGGAATTATCGGCTTCACCAATTTCCAGTACGATATCTGGGGCGATACGGTCAACCTCGCGAGCCGCATGGAACAGGCAGGCGCACCGGGCAGGATCAATATAACCCGACCTGTATATGAAGCGATCAAAAATGATCCGGACCTGGTCTTCACTTATCGTGGACATGTCCCTGTGAAAGGGAAAGGCGAAGTCGAGATGTGGTTCGTGGGGAAGCAAAAACCCGCACAGCTTGATTTGTCCTCCATGCGGATCTGGCAACTGGAGGTGGGGGGAGTCGGTTGAATTGGTTGAATTGGGGAGTTGGGAGGTGTCAGGTAATCGGTAATCGGTATTCAGTAATCGGTATTCAGTAATCGGTATTCAGTAATCGGTATTCAGTATTCTGTTCATCCCCCGACCCCTTCAAAGGGGGAGCAGATTTTCCTTCATCGCTATATAGAACACAATCAAAGTTTTCACAAGATACAACAGATCTTCTCAGATTGAGTTTGGGTCATTATTTATCTAAAAAAGAATTTTTAATTGTCTTTATCTATAAAAAGGAGGATTTTCTCCCCCTTCGGGGACTGGGGGGATGACAAATTTACATTCTCTCATTCCCAAATTTCCACATTCTCCTTTTCTCTTTTGACTCTTCTCCTCTTTTCCGCTTACAATCTTCCTTTCGTCATTGCTCATGCTCCGCCACCGCCAGGACGGAATTCAGCAACAAATTCGCGCCATACTCGATGTGATGCCAGTCGGTCCACTCGGCCGGGCTGTGGCTGATGCCGCCTTTGCTGGGCACGAAGATCATCCCGGTTTTGCAGATCTGGGAGAGGAATTGTGCATCATGACCCGCGCCGCTGTACATGCGGCGGTTCTTCAGATGCATCTTATTGGCAGTGGCTTCAATGATATCCACCAGCCCGGGATCATTGTTAGTGGGCTCGATGCGGGAGATGATATCGAATTCAAACATGAGCGAAGCCTTACGCGCAATGGCGGACAACGCGCGACGGAAAGCAACGCCCAAATCATCCAGCACTTCGGAATATGTATCTCTGACGACCAGGGTGAATTCCGCTTGTCCGGGAATGGTGTGCGGAAAGCCGGGCGACAGTTCCACTTTACCAATGGTCGCGCGACTTTGCTCCGATCCATTCTCATCCAGCACGCGTGGAATTTCATGCGCAAAATCAGCCAGCGCCAGGAACGCGTCATTCCGCATATTCATCGGCGTCGTGCCTTCATGATTGGCTGATCCTTTCAATCGCACCTGCCATTTAAATAACCCGGCGATCCCTTCCACGATGCCGACATCCATGCCAAGTTGCTCCAGCACTGGACCTTGCTCAATATGCAGCTCCATGTACGCATGCACGGATTCCGGATTGCGACGCGCATCGAGTGCACTCATCGGATCAAATCCGCACGCCTTCATTTCATCCATCAGGAAAATGCCATCCGCATCGACAGCATTATAGATCCGCTCAGGCGTCATGTCGCCTATAAAGGATTGGGAACCGAACATACCTCCGAAGCGTCCTTCTTCATCACTGAACGCCACCAGTTCGACGGGATATTTGGTCTGCAGCCCAAGCTCATCAAGTATGCGCAAACATTCCAGGCCGGCCAGCACACCCAATGCACCGTCGAGTGCGCCACCTGCAGGTACTGTATCAATATGCGAACCGATCAATACTACCGATCCGGAATCTTCCGGGTCTTTCCGTCCAAACACATTGCCCGCGCCATCCATCTCGGCATGCCAGCCGGCAGATTTGATCCGGTTCATCAGCCATTCGCGACCTTCCATGTCGGCAGCAGAAAAAGCTGGGCGGTAAATTCCCTTGTCGGTTTCATTCAATCCGATCTGACTGAGTTCGAATATATCTTTCTTGAGCCTGGACGAATTGATATGCGGGCCGGTCCAGGGATGTGTGGATTGTCTTGTGGTGATGGTGGGCATGGCCTTAAACTAAGGGAATTTGTTGAAATGGTTGAAGTAGTTGAATTTGGGAATGGGTAGAACGTAAGAACGTAAGACCGTAAGAACGTAAGACCGTAAGAGCGTAAGAAGAATGTGGGAATGTGAGAATATGGGAATGTGGGAATGTGCGATTATGAAAATGTCAGGAGAAGTAAGGCTTAATCTAAAAGTTAAATTATGGATTACAGATTTCCAAATTACCCAATTACCTAATTACCTAATTCAACAAATTGAACCACCATTTATCAACACACCTGCATTGGTTATCAGGGTGGAACCATACTGATGTCCGATACTCATGATCGTTTGTCTAAAAACTCAGGACCTGCGATTAATTGCCAACACAATAGCCTAATTTTAAAGAAAAAGGGAAATCATGCGAACCACATTCATGTTGCTCATCACCATCAGTGCATATGGAATAATCACTGCACAATCAAATGATATTCAAAAAGAAAAATGGCACTGGGACATGCCGGCGAAGCAGGATACCTCAGCCGGATATGTGCAAGTCGTCAAAGTGGATAATATCCTCTATATCTCCGGCGCGGTGGCGCGGGATGTGACGCCGGAAGGGATTACGCGGGTGTACCAGGCGCTGGACCGGTCATTGAAAAGTTTTGGAGCAACCTTTCAAAATGTGGTCAAGGAAAATCTGTACACCACAGACATGGAAGCGATGAAGACGCATAATGCCGCGCGCAAGGTGTTCTACAATGGCGACTATCCCGCCGCCACTTGGATTGGTGTACCCCGGCTGTTTATGGAGGATGCGAAGCTGGAGGTGGAGTTGGTCGCGCATTTACCAAAATGAAGAAACTGATCTCGGAAATTCGGGCATGCACACATTGCAGTACCTATTTGCCACTCGGTGCAAATCCGGTTTTTCAAGCTTCCGCTAAAGCCCGGATACTGATCATCGGCCAGGCACCTGGAAAGAAAGTACATGAAAGCAGCATTCCGTGGGATGACCCTAGCGGAGACGAGCTGAGGAGGTGGTTGGGTGTTACGAAAGAACAGTTTTACGATCCAGACCTGGTGGCATTAATGCCAATGGGATTCTGTTATCCCGGCAAAGGAAAATCCGGCGATCTGCCCCCGCGTCCGGAATGTGCGCCCCTATGGCATAATCGACTGCTGAAATCAATGAAGCAAGTTGAACTCACCCTGCTGATCGGACAGTACGCGCATGAATACTATTTAGGTGAACATCGCAAGACCACGCTCACTGAAACCGTCCGTGATTTCAAAAATTATCTCCCGGAATTTCTTCCCCTCGTTCATCCTTCACCACGCAACCGGATCTGGCAGCGGAAAAACCCGTGGTTTGAGAAAGAGGTTGTGCCTGAACTGCAGCGACGTGTTCGCATTGAATTAAATAGTGAATGATGAATAGCCTGCCTGGTATCGAAGGAAAGATCGTAAGATCGTAAGATCGTAAGAAGAGAAAAAGAAGTGAAAGAGGAGAAGAAATGTGGGAATGTGAGAATGTGTAAATGTGAGAATGTGGAAATATGAACTCATCATCCCCCCAGCCCCCTTCGAAGGGGGAGCAGATTTACCTTCCTGGCTTTAGAATTCTCATTTAAAGATTTCGCAGGACACAAAAGATCATGTCAGATTTAGTTTGGAACGTCATTTCCATGGAAGAGATTTTTCTATTTGCATTCATCGATAGAAAAAGGAAGGTTTTCTCCCCCTTCGAAGCGGTGTATCGAGCGCAGTCGAGATAGGGGCCGGGGGGATGAACCGATTACCGATCACCGATTACTGATTACATACTTAAAAGACCTCCAGCACTTTCTTCCTCCTTGCCAGCTTCATCTCCTCCGGAATATGTAAAAGGATTTCCTCCTTCAGCGCTTTGATCAATTTCGCTTTGAGTTGTTGGCGATAGGTGACCAGACCGATCTCGCGCACGGGGGCAGGAGGTTTGAAAAAACGGACGTTCCTTTTCTGCTTCGGGCTCATGTCGTCCATCGCGAGGGCCGGGAGGATCGTGATGCCCTGCTTCGCCTCCACAATGCGCTTTAAGGTTTCCAGGCTGCCGGTCGTGAAATCGAGTTGATGGGCTTCCCGCTCCTGCTTCTTCAGCGCGCAAAGATTGATGATCTGGGACCGGAGACAATGGCCCTCCTCCAGCAACCACAGCCTGTTGACATCAATGTCTTTCGGGAGGATATACTTCTTGGCCAATTTTTCTGCCGCCGCAGCGTACACCACAAACTCTTCATAAAACAATGCATCTTCAAACAATCCCGGACGATCCAAGGGTGTGGCCAGCAAGCCTGCGTCGATATCCTGGTTTTCCAACCGGTGAATGATCTCCTCCGTGGTGAATTCGCTCACGCTGAGGTGAACCCGTGGATATTTTTTCAAAAAACTGTCAATGAACAAGGGCAACAGGTAGGGCGCCAGCGTCGGGATAATGCCCAACCGTAATTCGCCGGTCAGCTCCGCCTGCGATTCTGCGATCAGCGTCCGCATTTTTTCCTGTTCGCGCAACACCACCCGGGCCTGCCGGATGATCCTGACTCCAATCTCTGTCGGGATAACAGGCTGCTTGCTGCGATCAAACAATACGACGCCCAGTTCGTCCTCAAGTTTCCGGATCATCATACTGAGCGTGGCCTGAGTCACATGACATTGTTCGGCTGCGCGGATGAAGTGGCGTTCGCGATCGAGGGCGTCGATATACTCGAGTTGCTGGAAATTCATAATTATAATTTCTGTCTATACAAAGATAGAATCTTTCAATTTTATTTATGACACCACCCCATTACATTTGACTTTCGATTTGACCACGTTTACCCACTATTGGGAGAACACACCATGGGAACCTATTTCATACGATCACGTGGCTCCATCATAAAATTGATATTACCCACATCTTTTTGGTTAGGAAGCCGTATCGCAAGTGATGCGGCTTTTTTTAAACATAGATGACGCAGAAGATTTCTAAGCTATTTCACAGATGGTAAGCATCTGTGGTCTAAATAATATCCCTGGAACCAAATCAGTGAAATTCATTAGAACCATTCTCTGCGTCATCTGCGTTTCAAAAAATGATGATTAATTTCATCCATGGACTCTAGAATTCTGTTTTTGTGCCTTCCGCTGTTCCTGATCGCCTGCCAACCGAAGTTTGATGTAATTGAGTTACATGGCCTGAATGATCTGATCCCCGAAGGCATCGCCGTCGACCCTGAAACGGGTACGATCTATCTCAGCAGCCTTTACCAGGATAAGATTGTCAGCTACGCACCAGAGGACTACCTGGGAAAAGATCTGATCGCTTCCCGCGCACAAGGATTCAAGCACGGGCTCGGGATGGAAGTGCGGGATAATTTGCTCTTTGCTCTGAGCTATGAAAATCTTGGCGACCGTTACGCTTCCATGTTACTTGTCTATGATCTCGCCCAACAAAAGATCATCAACACCTACCAGCACCCTGACACGTTGAGCATCGGCATGAATGACCTGGCGGTCAGTCCGGATTATACAGTCTATATGACGGATTCCGGCAATGGTCGCGTCTTTCAACTGGCTTATCCTTTCGGATCACTGGAGGTCTTTATGGCTGACACCCAATTCTATTTTCCAAATGGCATAGCGATATCCGGCGATGGACAGACTTTGTATGTCGATTCCTATTCACAGGGTCTCCGCATTATTGACATTCCATCCAAAACTATTCTGAATGCGAAGTCTGATGAAACCGCAGGCATCGGCATTGATGGAGTAAAGTTTGCGCATGGTGATCTCTATGCGATTGTGAATGGAGGGAATGATAAATCGAAACACGGTCTGTTTCAAATCGAATTGTCCGACAATCAACGGGAGATCGTCCGGGTCAAGCCGCTGATCCAGGGGCATGAAAAAATGAATATCCCCACTACCCTTTCCGTGGCCGGAGATCATGTCTATGTGCTGGCCAACAGCCAACTTGAATCCCTGGATCAGCAACAGCATCGCCTCATCGATCCGGGCACGCTGACGCCAACCTACGTTATACAATATCCTATTCAACGCTGACCGGACCATTCGCAACCAAATACTCAGTCATCCGGTCAAATCCTCACCGGCGCTGCAAGAGCCGGGACCCGGAACCGATTTTAGTACCTTGAGATTACCGCTCATGTCAAAGGATTTCCTGTGCCTGTGTCTATGTTGTCTCCTGCTACCCCGGGAGGCTTTGCTGCAATGGCAGGGTCTTCGGTTCCAGCATTTTACCGATGCCAATGGTTTGAGCAGTGCTGAAATCCGCGCCATCGGCCAGGACAGTGTGGGGTATATGTATTTCGCGGGCTATCAACAGTTGATCCGCTATGACGGGAATGTGTTTGAAGATTTCACGCATGATCCGGGCGATTCCTCCACCATCGGACCCGGACAGATCAATCAAATCACCACGGGACAGGATGGCCGGCTGTGGCTCACCATGCGACGTGACGGCATTAATGTGTACGACCCCAAAACAGAAACCTTTACCCGGTACAAGATCCCCTCGAAGGAGAACCAGGCATCCCACCTCGTCCAGGACCACCATGGCGCACTCTGGATCGGAACGGATGCTTCGACGTTGATCCAATTTGATCCGGCTACAGAAACATTCACCAGCTACACGCCGCCCGGAATTTTACCGGAGCATCTGCCCTTTTCGACGATAACAAAAATCCTTCAGGACCAGCACCATCCTGAACGGTTGTGGGTCAGTGTCTACTATTATGGTGGGCCGGACCTCGGAGCATCGTCGTATAAAGTATTTCAATTCAATATTGACACCAAAGTTTTCGAAGCTGCGCCATGTTTTGGCAATGTGATGCACCAGGATAAAAAAGGCCGGATCTGGACCGGATCCTGGAGCAGCGGCCTGTGGCGATACGATCCGGTATCTGGAAAATGTGATCATCTGTTGTTCCACCTGGAGCTGCCCTCCGGCGCGAATCCCGGGCCGGGGGTGTTTTCCATGTTACCTGTTGGTGATCAAGTCTGGATTGGATCGCGTGGAGCCTTGCTGGCTGTGAATGAAGATCTGTCATGGTCTGTATTGATGCACACGGTTGAGGATGAATTTTTCGAAGGTTTATTCAGAGATATGCGGGGTAATATCTGGGCCAGTTCCAATAAAGGGTTGCGGGTTCTGTATCCCGGTTATCAGCATATCGGTTTCTATTCGTTGACTGCATTCGGGTATACGGATCGCATTTATCCCGGGCGTCTTGCATTTGATCCGCAACGTCAAATCATTTATCTCGCCAACCGGAATGAACCCAGGATCTACTCGATCCCGCTCGATCGAAAGCAGCATGCCTCCTTTATTCCAACACCCGTTGTACCGGAAGGCCTGACGATCTGGAACCAAAGCCTGATTGTTTCAGGTCATTCACAACTTTACCAGTTAAGGCAAGACCACTCCCTGCAGCCCGTTTTCAACACCATCCTGGAGGATGTCAGGATCCCCTGGTTATGGTCTATGACCACTGTAAATTCAAGCACCATTGCCGGTGTGGGTCCGAATGTGTTCTTTGCCCTGGACACCGGGAAGCAACGGATCCGATTTTATGATCACACTCCCCCGCAGGATGAAGTATTCGAATCTCATTCCCGAATGTATTTTCCATCCCCGCATGAGGTTATCCTTTCGGGAGGCGGAGAGGTCCGTGAAATCAACCTGGAAAACGGTGACGACCGTAAGCTGGTCGCTCCCCAGACCGAACACGTGATCCGCGATCGCCAGGGTCGGTATTGGGTCGGCACGATCAATCACCTGGGTCAATATCACAAGTCCGGTGATTCATTGATCCTGGATCGATACTATACCGCAAATGATGGCTTGCGCAATTTCACCGCTAATCATCTGATGGAAGATCATCGCGGACGGATCTGGATCTTCTCCGGCAACGGGATAAGTGCACTGGACCCACAGACGCACGAGACCCGAAACATAGGCGTCTCGGAAGGCCTGCCATCGGGCAGCATGGATCCTGTGCAGGTGCTGCTCTTGCCGGATGGCCGACTGGCCACGGTGAGTGGAAATGGGGTGATCGTATTTCATCCGGACTCGGTTTGGTCGGCCACCACATCCTATCGCACCCCGGTCGTCATCAAGCAAATCCGGGTCAATGGGCATATCCCCAAACTCACCCGGCATGTTCATTTTATGGAGCGGATCGAACTGGGGGCTAATGAAAATTCAATTGACATTTCGTTTCAGGGCCTCACGTATCCAATGACGGATCAGGTGCAATACAGTTACCAGATCACGGGCTTGCAACCGGAATGGATCGGATTGGATCGAACCAACTCCGTTACATTGGCCAAACTGCAGCCCGGGCGCTATCATTTCAGGATCAAAGCAGCGCCGCCCGATATCGATGCGCCTGTCAAGGAACTCCAGATTTTCATTGCCACACCATTCTACCGGCAGGTTTGGTTCCTCGCGCTTTGCCTGATGGCCCTGCTGTCCGGACTTTTTCTGTTTTACAAAAGCCGGATCATTCGTATTCGGAAAATGGAGGAAGAGAAAACGCGCATTCACAAGCAAATCGCTGACCTGGAATTAACAGCGTTGCGCTCACAGATGAACCCGCATTTCATGTTCAACAGTCTGAATTCGATCAAGAACTATATTCTCAAAAATGACACGCAGAAGGCTGCTGAATATTTATCCAACTTCGCGCATCTCATCCGGTTGATCCTGCAGAATTCACGGGAAAAAACCATTTCCCTGCACGATGAACTGGAAACCCTGCTGTTGTATATTGACCTGGAAAAACTGCGATTCCGGAATGGATTTGAGTTTATTTGCCAGGTCGACAGCCGGATCGATACAATTCAAGTCCAGATCCCGCCGATGATCCTTCAACCGTTTGTTGAAAATGCCATCTGGCACGGGCTGCTGCACAAGGAGGACCATCGACTGCTCATGCTCCGCGTTTCTGCCATCAACCATCAGGTCTTGTGTGAGATCGAGGACAATGGCATTGGCCGCAAACAGGCCGCAGCGATCAAAAGCAAATCCGCAACGCCCTATAAATCCATGGGCATGGGCATTACGCATGATCGGATCGCGCTGATGAACTCCATGGACGCGTTGGGCATCGAGGTGGACCTCACCGACAAAGTCGACAACCAGGGCACGGCTGCTGGTACGCTAGTCAAAATCAAAATTCCGTATGCGAACCCTCATCATTGACGACGAACCGGATAGCCTGGAATCCCTGTCCAGGGAGCTCCAGACTTATTGCCCTGATGTGCAGGTGATGGGCACTTGTGATGATCCCCGCAAAGCGGCTGATCTCATCCACCAACTTCATCCGGACCTGGTATTCCTGGATATTGAGATGCCTCATCTCAACGGCTTCGAACTTTTGCAACAACTTCCCGCCATTGATTTTGATATCATTTTCGTCACAGCCTATGATGAATACGCGGTCAGAGCGTTTGAATTCAACGCGATCGATTATCTGCTGAAACCGGTCATGAAATCCAAACTGATCCAGGCCGTTGACAAAGTGAGTCAAAAGCAAAACGCCCCATTTGATAATGATCAGCTCAAAGCCCTGTTGAACAACCTCCAGGTACAATCACGGCCCGAACTGGAAAACATTGCCCTTCCCACATCAGAAGGATTTGAATTTGTGCCCATCAATGAGATCTGTTACCTGGAATCCGACAGCAATTATACATGGGTCCACCTGGTCAACCAGCAAAAGTATCTGCTGGCCCGAACCCTGAAAGAAATGTCTGCCATGATCTCATGGCCGCAATTTTTCCGATCCCATCAAAGTTTTTTTGTCAATCTGAACCATGCCAAAAAATACGTCCGCGGACAGGGTGGTTACCTCGTGATGAAAAATGGTGCGCAGATCCCGGTGAGCCGGGCCAATAAGGAGGCGCTGATGAAAATGCTGGTTTCATAAGTCAGGCAGCAGACACACCTCCACACATCGAATACCAAATACTCAGACCTGCTGCCAGATACTCAGTTGGCATTGAGATTTAGGGCAGAACGCAGGTTCTTTGGTAAAGTAATCCATCGACCTATGAAGACGTTCCATCCTGGCCGCAATTTCCCCTTTTCAGCCTTTTCACTCTTTGCTCTCTTTTCACTCTTTTCACTCTTTTGCTCTTACACTTTTAGTCAGCAAGGCGTGGGAATCAACGTGGATACAGTCAACTATACCCTTGACATCCGCAGCACCCACCCGGATTCCAATGCCATGCTTCAGCTCGCTACGCCTTCGGGAGAACACTTCATGCGTTTCTTTGCCGGTCGCGATGGAGATCCACGACCCTTCATGTTACTGAGCAATACAGATACCTTTCGACTAGCAACCGGCGGCTATGATTACAGTGATTTCAGTGAGCGTATGGCGGTCCTGCCAAATGGTTTTATCGGTTTTCATCCGCCACAACTCAGCAGCATCACGAATCCGTTTATGGTTTTTGGGGATATTCCCAATATATTTCAATTACCCGATCAAAACTCACCGCAGGGCGGAGAAGATTATTCCATCAATACCACCACAGGCGCTGCACAAACTTTTACTGTCGGTGCGGATGGCTTTTTATCTGGCATCATCACCCGCATGCGAAGCATCAATCCGGGACAAGCCAAGTTCAATTTTTTCGTGAAAGAGAATGATGCCTCAGGATTACAATTGGCTTCCGGTTCTGTGACCGCGTTTACCACGGATTATCAAATCGTTCCGTTTCCCATCCCACCCATTCCGGTGACGGCAGGTCAGGTCCTTTTTCTTGAACTCCAATATGACGCGGATGAATTTGGCGAATGGAACGGCAACAGTTCAAATCCATATCCGGGCGGAACGGCCTGGGAGTATAATGGTACATGGACACAGGTTCCGGGCGATGACCTGGCGTTTGAAACCTTATTGGAGATCCCAACGACCGAACGTGTACCGGCGATCACGGTGGTGAATAACAAGGCTACCGTTAGACTTGGCGAGGTCGAATATCCGAGGCTTGCCGGTGCTCCGGACCAGATATTGGCGCTCGGCTTTGGCAATACATTGGAATGGCGTGATCCGGATGGTGGCGGTGTTTTTATCAATATTGGCGGCGTGGTGCAGAATAGTGGCGATCATTTCAATGATGACTTCGTCTTCGGCGACTATTCTCCGACCAGCATGTTTACCAACATGTTCTTTTTTGACAAAGACAAGGGTGCATTCCGGACAGGCCGCACGACTGATGACAGTTGGCAACCCGGAAACATCGGTCAATTCTCATTTGCCAATGGATGGAATACACTGGCTTCCGGATATTGTTCACAAGCCACAGGACGATTGACCGATGCCCTTGGTGATTATTCCACTGCGATGGGATACAATACGCTCACAGCAGGGAATTATTCCTTTGCCAATGGCTTGAACACCAATTCATGGGGGGATTACAGCATGAGCTTTGGGCTTAGTAATGGATCATCCGGCATTGCCTCCGGGACGATCGGTGAAGAAAATTCCGCATCCGGCAATCATGCCGTTGCGTTCGGGTATGGAAATAATTCTTTTGGTAATCGTTCTGCAGCATTCGGGGATCAGACAGCTTCCGATGGCGCCAACTCTTCATCTTTCGGATCGCAAACGATAAGCCGCGGATATGCTGGTACCGTTGTCGGGATGTTTAATGATCCGGTCGCCCTTTCGCCGCAAACCGAAATTGAATTTGATTCACCCTTATTCATTGTCGGTAACGGAGACGCGTTGAATGATCGTTCCAATGCCATGATTGTGCGAAAGGATGGCCGGGTGGGCATTGGAATTAATGCGCCGGAAATGGCCTTACATGTGCTTGGCTCATCACATACCGGAAGTAAAATTGAATCCCAGAGCAGTGATGCCTATCTCATGCTGGAGCGAGGTTCAAATAATTGGGAGATGCGCATGGTGTCCAGTGAAAGTTACGAACTCGACTGGCGATCGAATGGTTTTTCACGGATGACCTTGAGTGAAGATGGCAGGCTCGCAGTAGGTGGAGAGCATATGGCGACCGGTTATCATTTGAGTGTGGCCGGAAAAATAATTGCCGAAGAAGTGCGGTGCCAATTGGAGGACGATTGGCCGGATTATGTTTTTGAAACAAGCTATCCACTACCCTCACTTGAACAACTGCGTGAAAGTATCCGGCAAAACGGCCATCTGCCGAATATTCCAACCGCTGCAGAGATCGAACAGGATGGTCTTGATCTGGCCGACATGCAGGTGCGGATGATGGAAAAAATTGAAGAGCTGACATTATACGTGATTCAACTGCATGACCGTATCACCGATCTGGAAAAAGAAAATGAAGATCTCCGCACCGGGTCCGGCAAGCCAAAGCCATAATTTCAAAACGAGTTGATCAACATGCGTTCTATACCTCCAGGTTCTAGCCGGTTCGTTTGGTTCATACTTCTCTTTTCTCCGCTCGTCATGCAAGGCCAAACGTCCGGAACAGGCGAAAAGAATTTTTATGAACTCCAGGCGGAGATGAATGAAAAATTCGCCGCCAAACCAGGCACCCGGGAAGAGAAACAGTGGCGTCGGTTTGAGTCCTTTTATGAGCCTCGGGTGTTTCCGGATGGAAATCTGGAGCACTACGACCTGGCACGACAACAAGCTATCCGCTATCTGGAACGAACTGTGCCTGCTCATTCACGCTCTACGCACGGGGATTGGGGATTTCTCGGTCCATCGCAAAACCTCTTCGCCAATTTTGGGCGCTGCGTGCGCATCCACTTTCACCCTACTGATACAGCCGTACTGTTTGTACTGACAACTTCAGGAGGGCTTTGGAAAACCATGGATTATGGATCGACCTGGACCAACCTGACACCTGATCTTCCATACCTCTTTTGCAGTGACTTTGTCATTAACCCTGAAAATCCGGACAGCATTTTTATCCTGACATCAAACGCCAAACAATATCAGCACCAGATCAGCGGCACCCAGGGCATCTACATGACAGACAATGGAGGAGAAACGTGGACGATCAGAAATCCATTTCCGACCATGGCCATTGGGTACAGGCTTGTCATGCACCCCGATGATCCGGCTATGATGTTTGCCGGGATGAGCACAGGCATCTATAGAACCACAAACGCATGGGAAACCAGCAGTCTGGCTTCGTTTACACTCACATCCGTTTTTGATATCGAATTCAAACCCGACGATCCTTCCATCATGTACCTTTCAACGGATAAAAGGATTGCTAAAAGTGCAGCCAATGGTGATCCCGGGTCCTGGATGATCATCACTGATCCTGTGTTAGCATTTCAGGATAGCATGCTGCGTTGTGAAATAGGTGTCACACCGGATCATCCGAATTGTATTTACCTGGCAGGCTCCAATCTGGATGGTGATTTTATCGTTCGATCACTGAATGATGGTGATCCGGGAAGTTGGGAAATGAGGGATAGTGTGACCGATATCTGGTTTCTCAATCCTCCGGAATATAATATGGGTATTGAAGTCGATCCGGAAGATTACAACCGGATCTTTGTCATGGCCATTGGTTTATTACGATCTGAAAATGGAGGGCAGACCGGAAGTTGGTTTGATTGTCCGGCCGTCCACGTTGATCATCATGATGTGGCGTTTCACGGGTCAGGGATTTTTGATTTGAATGATGGCGGGTTGGGATATTCTGTCGATGGCGGAACAACCTGGACGCATAAGACTTCAGGCATCGAGGTGTTTGAAGCCTATGCGGTTGGCGGCACGCCACAGGATCCCACCCGATTATATACCGGTGCGCAAGATGCCGGCGCAAACCGGATCGGCATTGCCGGAGAGTTTCAAAGTGTCTGTTTCGGTTGTACAGGCGATGTGGTCAAATGTCTGATCGATTACACGGATCCGGATCGATCCTATCTTGTTCCATGGCTTGGCGGACTTCGGTATACGTATGACAACTGGCAGACTTTTGAAGATACCGGATCAGGTGGTTCGAATTTTGAGCCCGAATTTGGAAAAGGAATATTCTTATGTCCCTATGAAATGGATCCTGTTGTTCCGCATTTCATATTTACCGGAAAGGATTCGATGTGGCGTCTCGATATGAATGCGCAAACTGCTCAACCCCTGGGCGATCCCGGACCGAATAAGGTCAAACGAATCGCACAGGGCACAGACAATCGCAACCGGATGTGCGTCATCACTGGCGGCCGCATGTTCAGAACCGATTCCGCCTTAACTACCTCTCCTGCGGGTGCTCCCTGGACCGAAATAGAAAATGACCTCGTCATGAACGGATTTGAAACAGACATCATCACCAATCCGTTGAATGCTGATCAAATTTTCGTGACCTATGGAGGCACAGTGGCTGGTCAGAAAGTATATTACTCCTACAATCGCGGAGAGCCAGGCACGTGGCAGAATCTTTCCGGCAGCTTGCCGAATATTCCTGTGATCACGATTGAATTTCATGATAATGGGCTTGGCAACAAAGCGCTGTATATCGGAACGGATATCGGTGTTTTTTACCGTGACAACGATCTCGGTGATTGGGTCTATTTTGGTAACCGATTACCTGCTGTCCCTGTTTCCGAATTGTATATCAATACGGTTTCAAATGAAATAGTCGCCGCTACATTGGGCCGTGGCGTCTGGAAATCCGATCTCTATACCGGCTGCATCAATCATCTCCTTCTTCCTGCCGGAATTGATACAGGTGGTCAGCGTCATTATTCAGTGCATCAGACCCTGAGCAGCTTCCGGGAATATGATCCTTCACAGGGCACACATATCATTTACCAGGCCGGTGAATTTGTAGACATGAAGCCAGGTTTTCGGATCACAGTTCCGGGTTTCTTCCACGCCAAAACAGGCGATTGCCCGGTCATCTATGTTGAAGATTAATGCAGAAAAACTTTTATATTGGTCAATTCTTTCTCTAATTTTTCTGAAATGAAAAACCTGTGTTTCTTTTTTATTAGCATTTTCCTGTTCGTGTCATGCTCCAAAGATGACAACTGCGAAGCCACTTCACTGGAAAGCACCATCGTCGGGAAATGGGATGTACGCGCCCTGGGATCAACAACCGGCCAGATTGAATTCAAGGCTGACGGCACGCTCATCGATCCAGACGATGCCCTTCTGGGTGGCGAAGTGAACGGTATGGTACTGGATCAGAAATCATATACCGTGATCTCGGATACCCAGTTTTCCGCCAGGGCTGAAAATGGTTCGAATTTCATCGAATACGACTTCGATGTAATAGATTATTCATGCGACAAGATCACGATTGATTTCATCGTTGAAATTGACCTGGTGCGTAATTAGCGCAGAAGGCTCACTCATCTTTTTGGGATTTGGTTTGTTCATAAGAGAAGTTGCCCCTTCCATTCTTTTCAACGAAAATAACCCTGAACGATGAGAACCCTGATCGCAGTGCTCTTTATTGGCCTCGGCCTGTCATCCTGCAGCAAGGATTTTGATTGTAATGATTCCACTCTGTCAAGTGCAATTGTTGGCGAATGGAGTGTCCGGTATTTCGGAGTGGGTATTGGCCGAATGGACTTCAAGGCCGATGGTACGCTGGAAGAAAATGCGGGCCTGCTATTCAGTATCCAGTTTGGAGATGTGGAATACGATCGGAAGTATTACGAAGTCTTGTCCGAAACACAAGTGTATATCCGGGCCGAGAGTGAAACCGATACAGTAGATTTTGAATTTGACGTCCTCTCCTTCGACTGTGAACGAATGGAGATCGAGGTTGATGGAAACAGCGCCGCACTTGTGCGAAAATCCCTATAATTGGGATACTAAACTTCATCTCCGCTCAACTCACCTGACATGATGCAAATCCGGAACTGGTTTTACGGAGCACTACTCATGGGTGCTGTCAGTTGCCAACCGGTGGAACCTCAACACGAGGATACCCTACCCGGCACCCTGATCACCCTGCCTGCGTTCGAATCAAAATATGTTGATCCCCGAACAGTCTCTATCTGGCTTCCTGAAAATTATGATTCCACACAACAGCATGCAGTCTTGTACATGCATGACGGGCAGATGCTTTTTGACAGCACAACGACATGGAATAAACAGGAATGGGGTGTCGATGAAACCGTGACCCAACTGATCCGGGAAGGCCGGATCGATCCGCTCATTGTCGTTGGTATTCACAATAATGGCAATCTTCGCTATGCCGAATATTTTCCGGAGGCAGTGCTCGACAGCTTGCCGGATAATGTCCGGGATCAGATCCTCAAAGAGCAATTCCGCGCTGAACCGTTGGCTGATGAATACCTGATGTTCCTGACGACTGAACTCAAACCCTATATTGACAGCCATTATCCCACACACCCTGACCAAGCGCATACGATGGTGATGGGATCGAGTATGGGCGGCTTGATCTCGGCTTATGCCATTTGTGAATATCCCGACGTGTTTGGTGGCGCAGGATGTATCTCGACGCATTGGCCGCTTGTTTTACCGGAAGAACCGGTGGTAGGCGGTGTGGATTTACCCGGTATTTTCTTGTCCTACCTGAAGGAAAACCTGCCTGATCCCGCCGATCATCAAATCTATTTCGGCATCGGTACGGCCACGTTGGACAGTTTTTATCCGCCATACCAGGTATTGGTCGATTCCATTATGATGGAGCGGAATTATTCCACTGAAAACTGGATGACCCGGGTTTTCGAAGGTGATGATCACTCCGAACGATCCTGGCAAAAACAATTGCCCATCCCCATTACCTTCCTTGCCGGTCGCCGGCCGGAATAAGGAGAATCTCCGGAGTGGTGTAAATTGCAACCCACAATTCGAAAACCAAAACTATCACCCTGATGTCTACGACGCCTAATCCGTCTCCTGTCAATATTGATCTTGAAATTGCCCAAAAGTCACCGATCCGTCATATCCGGGAGATCGCCGCGAAGCTGAATATCGATGCTGACGATCTCGAATACTTTGGAAAATACAAAGCCAAGCTCCCATTAAAACTCATCAACCAGGACACGGTCGACAAAAACCACCTGATCCTCGTCACCGCGATTAATCCCACGCCCGCAGGTGAGGGAAAAACGACGATGTCGATTGGGCTGGCGGACGGGTTGAATCAAATTGGTCAGCAAGCCATGGTCGTCTTACGGGAACCCTCCCTGGGGCCTGTCTTTGGCATTAAAGGCGGCGCGGCCGGTGGCGGATATTCGCAAGTCATCCCGATGGTGGATATCAATCTCCACTTTACCGGTGATTTTGCCGCGATTGAAAAAGCAAATAATCTGTTGTCGGCATTGATCGACAACGCACTGCATCATCGCAACAAACCATTCGACCTCGATCCACGCACTATTCTCTGGAAGCGTGTCATGGATATGAACGACCGTGCGCTGCGGCATATCGTGATCGGAATTGGCGGTTCGGCAAACGGAGTGCCACGCGAAGACGGATTCAATATCACGGCCGCTTCTGAAGTTATGGCGATCATTTGCATGGCTAAAGATTTTGATGATCTCAAAAAACGGCTCGGGAAAATTTTTATCGGCTACACATTTGATCTGCAACCGGTTTTTGCCCGTGATCTCAAAGCGGAAGGGCCGATGGCGCTTTTGCTCAAAGACGCGATCAAACCGAATCTCGTCCAGACCCTTGAAGGCACACCTGCTATTATTCATGGCGGTCCGTTTGCCAACATTGCACAGGGGACCAATACCATCGTGGCTACGAAAACAGCCCTTTCCCTTTCGGAATATGTGGTGACCGAAGCCGGTTTTGGCGCCGATCTCGGGGCTGAAAAATTCCTGGATCTGAAATGCCCAGCCGGTGATCTCAAACCGGAGGCGATCGTGATCGTCGCGACCATCCGCGCGTTGCGTCATCATGGCGGCGTCAAAAAAGCGGACATCAATACACCGAGTGTCAAGGCCGTGGAAGGCGGATTTGCCAATCTTGAAAAGCATATTGAGAACTGCCGGAAATTCGGATTGCAACCAGTGGTCGCCATCAATCATTTTCCAACTGACAGTGAAGAGGAGATCCATCTTGTGCAGCAACATTGTTCGCGCATGGGTGTCCAGGCGATCGTGGCCAAAGGATGGGCGGAAGGTGGAAAAGGCATGACGGACCTGGCCAAAGCGGTGGTCGACATCATCCAGTCCAAAACCAATGAATACCGTCAACTGTACCCCTGGCATATTCCGATCGAAGACAAAATAAATCGTATCGCGACCGAGATCTATGGCGCGGACGGTGTGGAATATTCGACCAAAGCAAAAGGACAGCTCAAGGCGTTCAAGACGCTCGGCTTTGACGGGTTGCCGATCTGTATGGCGAAAACACAGAAATCCTTTTCGGATGATGAACGAAAAATCGGGCGTCCGATCGGATTCAATATCAATGTGCGTGAATTTGAGGTGGCCTCCGGCGCCGGTTTTGTGATCCCGATCCTGGGCGAGATGATGCGCATGCCCGGCTTGCCCGCCATCCCGGCTTCAGAGGGTATGGATATTGACAATGACGGGCATATCGAAGGTCTTTCCTGATCGCTAACTTGCAGCTATGCATCTCTCGTCCCTCGACTGGATCGTCATCGCGCTTTTTTTCCTGGTTACACTGGCGATAGGTTTATCCGTAGCACGCAGATCCGGATCATCCAACAGTGAATTTTTTCTCGGCGGGCGATCCATGCCCTGGTGGCTGTTGGGTGTATCGATGGTGGCGACTACTTTTTCTGCGGATACACCAAATCTCGTCACGGATATTGTTCGCACCAATGGCGTCGCGGGCAACTGGGCCTGGTGGGCATTCTGTCTCACCGGGATGCTGACTGTGTTTGTCTATGCCAAGCTCTGGCGCCGCTCCGGCATCACAACCGATCTCGAATTTTATGAATTGCGATACAGCGGAGAAGCAGCCCGTTTTCTACGCGGATTCAGAGCTATCTATCTCGGTGTTTTCTTCAATGTGATGATCATGGCCACGGTGCTACTGGCCGGATTCAAGATTGGGGGCGTATTATTGGGATTAACGGAAATACAGGTGATCCTTTTTGTGGGCATCATCACGGTGATCTATTCCTCCCTGGGTGGCTTTCGAGGCGTTATTCTCACTGACTTTTTCCAGTTCATTCTCGCGATGGCGGGGATGGTTTGGGCATGCATCTATATCCTTGATCTGCCTGTCATCGGTGGCTTGTCCAACCTGTTGTGCCAACCTGTTGTGCAGGAAAAAATGGATTTCTTCCCGGACTTCAGTGATCCGGCCACGATGATCCCGCTGTTTCTCATTCCGATCGCTGTGCAATGGTGGAGCGTCTGGTATCCGGGCGCCGAACCGGGTGGTGGCGGGTATGTAGCCCAACGTATGTTGTCTGCAAAAAATGAAAACCATGCGGTTGTGGCGACCCTTATTTTCAATATTGCGCACTATGCATTGCGGCCATGGCCATGGATTTTGATCGCCCTGGCGTCCCTGGTTGTGTTTCCTACGGTAGCGGATATTGGTGCGGCATTTCCGAATATCAATCCATCGTTTGTC
>AERA01001496.1_pt1 | contig 32880 bp, 23 predicted proteins | sample 267968 | NCBI WGS metagenome assembly AERA01 (sample SAMN02954363, study PRJNA61401) | activated sludge metagenome | biome: terrestrial; feature: wastewater treatment plant; material: activated biomass; isolation source: activated biomass of an industrial wastewater treatment plant | reverse complement strand
TTCTACGACAAAGTAAGTTCGAGTTGGTTCTATGAAGCCCATTGATTACAACGCACTTGAAAAGCTCAGCCCGTTCGAGATCAAGGACCAGCTCATTCAGTTGGCCAAAAGCGAAGGGCTGAAATCGGCACATATTCTGTTGAATGCCGGACGCGGAAATCCAAACTGGATCGCCACCAAAGCTCGCGAAGCCTTCTTTCTTTTGGGACAGTTTGCAATTGCTGAGGCTAAAACGGTCTTCTACCTTCCCATCGGCATGGCGGGCATGCCGCCGGCAAAGGGTGTGAAGAACCGCTTCGATCAGTGGATAGAAGCTAACAAGCGTATGCCCGGAGCGGACTCGCTTACACGCATCGTCGAGTTTGCAATTACCACGTTCGGTTTCGATCCTGATGATTTCCTGCACGAATTGACCGACTCGGTAATTGGTGACAATTACCCCGTTCCTGATCGCTGCCTCGTCCATAACGAAGTGATCACGCGCAAATATCTTGACTGGGCCATGTGCAACGACGAGCCGCCGCCGGGCAAATTCGATCTGTTCGCAGTCGAGGGCGGCACCGCTGCGATGTGCTACATCTTCAAAGCTTTGAAAAATAATCGGCTGCTCAACGCGGGCGACACAATTGCTTTGGCGACTCCGATCTTCACGCCATATCTGGAGATGCCGGAGCTTGAAGACTATAATCTCAAGACGGTATTCATGAATACCGACCAGGAAGACGATCTTCAATACACTGATGAAGATTTCAAAGTCCTGGAAGATCCCAAGGTTAAGGCGCTCTTCATGGTCAACCCCGGCAATCCCTCGTCGGTGGCTTTGACCCCAAAGACGCTTGAACGTCTCGACAACCTCGTAAAGACCAAGCGCCCCGACCTCATCATTCTCACGGACGACGTCTATGGAACATTCGTCCGCGGCTTCAAATCTGCCCTGGCACAACTTCCGCGGAATACCATCGGTGTCTATTCATTCTCAAAGTATTTTGGATGCACCGGCTGGCGACTTGGCGTTATCGCAATTCACGAAGATAATATCTTCGAACAAAAGCTTGCCGCACTCGACGAGGCCACCAAGCAGAAGCTCGACAAGCGATACTCTTCCCTGACGCTCGAACCTCGCAAAATCAAGTTCATCGATCGCATCGTTGCGGATAGTCGCGACGTCGCGCTCAATCATACCTCCGGGCTTTCGCTGCCTCAGCAGGTCATGATGAGCTTGTTCTCTCTTGCCGAGCTGATGGACCTAGAGAAGCGCTATCAGGACGCATGTATTGATATCGTTCATCGGCGTTTCGAGCTTCTGGTCGATGGCATGGGCATCGAAATACATACCGATAAATATTACGATGCATACTACGGTATTATCGATTACGAATTCTGGCTGCGCAAATACGTCGGTGAGGATGTCGTTACATGGCTGAAGGCAAACGTTCATCCGCTCGACATTGCGTTCAAGCTAGCCCAAGGCCATGGCATCGTTCTGCTTAACGGCAGCGGCTTTCATGCGCCCAACTGGTCGGCACGCGTTTCATTCGCCAATCTTGATGAGAACTCCTACGAAACTATTGGCCGAGCCGTTCGCGCAATTGCGGTCGGCTATGTCCAGGCTTACGAAGCTTCGCGCAAATCTAAGTAAATACTCAACGCGCTTTGATATTCCGGGTTAGCCAGCGCGGGGCATGTCCGTTGCAACTTTCGGAACCTACGCTAGGAGATTTTTGAGAGTGCCCAGCTTGGGCTAGCTGCTTTAGAGTTCTTCGCCATGTCACTACTGACTGATCCGGTGGTTGCTTTGTTTTTATCGGTAGCCTTGGGCTACCTCGTGGGCAAATTACATATTGGCCCTATATCGATCGGCGGCATCTGCGGCACGCTGTTCGTTGCGCTGGTCTTGGGGCAGCTTGGCATCACCATCAGCGCCGACCTTAAAGACATGGCATTCGTACTGTTTATTTTCGCACTCGGATTCACCGCCGGACCGCAGTTCTTCGCCAATATTCGCTCAGGGTGGAAGTTTGGCATTTTCTCCACCATTGAAGTCGTCGTAGCGATGACGCTTACACTGACTTGCGTCGCGTTGTTTGAGCTCGATGTGGGAACCGCTGCTGGACTTTTTTGCCGGCTCTGCCACCGAGTCTGCTGTTGTGGGCACAGCCTCGGAGGCGGTAGCGCTTTTGCAGCGAACCCCTGCTGAGACCGGAGCATTGCAGGCTAACATCGCTACTGCCTACAGCTTGACTTATCTTTTCGGCCTCGTAGGTATCGTCGTTTTTACCACCCAGATTGCTCCAATATTATTGAAGATAAACCTTCGCTCCGAGGCGCGAAGAGTTGCTGAAGAGTTGGGGGCGAAAGAGGATGGCAATGATGGCGACAGCTTTCCAACCTTCGTCGAACGCGCATTTGAAGTAGGTGACTGCTTCGGGCTGAGTGCCGGTGATTTCGAACGAGAATTTAGCTGGAGCGTTACGATTGTCGGCGCGCAACGCGAAGGCGAATTGATTGAAGTTCCGATGGATATGAAGCTTCGCAAAGGCGACGTTGTGTTTCTGCGCGGTCGCCGCGACGGCATGATCAAAGCTGCCAACAAGCTAGGACAAGAAGTTCCACTGCCCAACGGAACCTCGCTGGAGGTGACGACGCAGGATGTGGTGCTTTCACGCCCCGAGGCCTATGGCGCAAATATCAAAAAGCTCGGCGAGATCGCGCCACCTGAGGTGCGGCGCAGTGTCTTCATTACTGAAATTCGCCGCATGGGTCACAAAATTCCGTCGCTCCCTCGAACGGTACTTCAACAAGGGGACGTTCTCACCCTCTATGGCCCAAAGGCTGATGTTGCGAAGGCAACGAACGAGCTCGGGTCGAAGATGCCGCCAGTCGACAAGACCGACTTCGTGATGCTTGGCTTCGGAATTATCGTTGGCATGCTCATCGGCCACATCAGTATCAGATGGGGGCAACTCGATCTAACACTTGGCAAGGGAGGTGGGGCGCTCGTATCCGGCCTGATCTTTGGCTGGATCAACATGCGATTTCCGCGCATCGGAAACTTGCCAAGCCCGGCAGCGAACATGACCAAAGATCTAGGGCTCGCCGTATTCATTGCTGCCATTGGTCTGCAGGCCGGACCGAATGCGCTGGCGCAATTGAAAGAACATGGTCTGCTGTTGCCGGTACTGGGTGTTTTGATTTCTGTTCTGCCGGCGGCTGCGTCACTTTTTGTTGGTTGGAAATTCATGAAAATGCCGGCACCCATACTGCTCGGCGCTATCGCTGGTCAGCATTGCAGCACGCCAACGATTACTGCGCTGGTAGATCAGGCGGGCAATTCTATTCCGGTGATCGGCTACACCGTCACGTACGCCATTTCCAACGTCATTCTACCCCTCATGGGGCCGATCATTGTCGGTCTGGCAGCTGCAACCGCAGTTCCCAATTGAGGGGTACCGCAGCCTCGGCAATGGCGGTCCGGGCGGTATCTCGTTACGTTTTTCGCTTACGTCTGTGTGGCCGATGTTAGCCGCCGCCCAGGAAACGTTCACTACAAACGACATTCGTCATACAATATTTGCGGCTCATGCTAGGTTGTCGATTGACGAATCGTCTTGTGAACACCGTAACGAATCGGCGGGCAGATACGGATTTTGATGAATGCGTAATCTGTCCCGATCGCATCACCACCGCTTCGTTCGAGCTTCTCTATCGCTTTGTTTGAAAGACGAGATCGCACTCACACTGGAAGCTCAATTGCGTTTAATTTGGCCGCTCAGACTCTGGACCGCTTTTATCGAGGCATTGATGGGAAGACAGTTCCACGTGCGCTGGCTCGCTGCTTTTTTGACTATTTGCTTCGCCACATTTTTGGCCGCAGCACCATCTGCTCAGGCCGATGGCCGGCGAAGTATTAAGGACGTAGAGCGCCATCATTGGCAAAGACCATCGCGCGTTACGACGGCTCATGGATGCTACTATCATCGCGGACGGCGCTTCTGTAGCCGTTACTGTTACTGGGAATACAACGGTAATCGTTATTGTCAGCCGCGCGCCCGTGAGGCCTACCCGCAAGGCGCATACGGCATAGACGAGGTCTACCCGAGACGTGCTCGAACCGGCTGGCGGTGGTAACACCCCACCTCACTCATCTTGGTTACATAAGGCGAGCGGAACCGGGCTGCTCGCGTCGATTTTCTTTTTATTCACTGGCGTTGCGGCTCTTGCTGCGGGACCAAGCGACCTGGGGCTCGCGATAATCTTGTCGGCGGCCGTGCTTGTATCGGCCTTGATCGTCTTGACGGTTGTCGACATCCAAACACACAGGCTGCCCGATGTCGTGACGCTTCCACTCGTAGGCTTGGGCCTCATCGCTACCTGGCTTTTGGATGAGCAGCTTCTGCTGGCTCACATCCTAGGGGCGGCAATCGCATATTTGGTTTTGGCCGCCATTGCTGTCTGTTATCGTTACCTTCGAGGCGAAGTTGGACTGGGCGGCGGCGATATTAAACTGTTTGCCGCGGGTGGCGCGTGGGTTGGTCCGCAGGGCCTACCAAGTGTGCTGCTTATCGCGACTGGCATTGCACTGATAGCTGCATTGGTGGGCCACTTTATGGGACATGAGACAACAGCGAGATCGCGCATTGCATTCGGGCCTTTCCTCGCTGCCGGTATCTGGCTCGTATGGTTATTCCAAAAGGCAGTTGGATAGCTTTTTCTCGAGCAACACCAGAGTTAAGATCGGTCTACTTAATAGGATATGGTTGGTTGCAATGTCGCTTATTTCCCGTGCCAGGAGTTCGATTTCCAAGGTGGAGTCTGCCTCAGCAGTGCGCGCCAACCAGCAGCGACGGCAAATAGCCTTCAACACAAACGAAGCAGGCTTCACGCTGCTTGAACTGCTCGTCGCACTTGGGATCATCGCCCTTGTCGCGGCGATTGCTTACCCTCAAGTGACACGGTATCTGGGATCGGCGCGTACCGAGACAGCGCGAGCGCAAATGAGTGCACTGTCGACAGCGCTCGAATTGTATGCGCTCGACAACGGCGGCTATCCCACACAACAAGTTGGACTATCGGCGCTGGTGACTAGGCCCTCTGGCGCCAATCGCTGGAACGGTCCTTATCTCAAAGGCGCGCAGGGGCTGATTGATCCGTGGGGTCAGCCGTACCGGTATATCAGGACTGGTAACGGCTCGACATTCGAGCTCTCGACGATGGGGCGCGACAAGGCTTCGGGCGGCACGGGTGAAGATCAAGACCTCGTCAAGAATTAGATTGCTTGGGGTGAAATCTGTAGTGACTCGGTTTCAGAGGCGCCCTGCTACTGCCGTATCGACGCTCCGCGAGCACCGGATATTTTGTTGGTACTCACACCTATAAGGGCGCCGCAATGACACGCCGACCCAACTTTAACGGCACAACGAGCGTTTGTGTTTCGGACTGCCGCCCATTGCGTGTCTCGATATGAATTGCCACTAACTCCGGCAGGCTGGCGCGTGCGTGCCATTGCTGCTGCCATACCATCGGCTTTCCCTTTTCGGGTTCACCGAAATATTCAAACGATAATCGAGTATTGGCGAGCTTCCGTACGACCGACGGCTGCTCGACGTTTGCATGAAAGGATCCACGGCGCGAACGGTAACTCGACTGCGTGAAGGTTACGCCCTGCTCCACTTGCTGTTCATCAGAAGACGCAATTTCAAAGCGATACAGTCCCGATCTTGCGGGACCGCTCGAGGACAATGCCAGAAACGATATGCGGTTCGACGTTCCATCGAACATGAGTTGCAAGCGTCCCTCATCGCTTCTTGAGAATTCCTCCTTCGCTTCCTGAAGTACCGTTCGCAGCTTTTCGACCAGTACTGCTGCTGCGTTGTCTTTCTCGATCGTGTCACCTGTGGTCCAAACGGCCGTCGCTAGTCTGAGTGTCGAAGGAAGCACCATCAGCAATAACGACAGCAGCATCAACGAAATCAAAACCTCCAGAACGGTGAAGCCGCTGTCCGCTGATGCTAATCGAACTTGTTCTTTTTGGTTCTCAGGGTGCATGGCCAAGCGTTGTCTTTATGGTTTGCAGCGATACCTTGGACTGGCGCCCTCCCCCATCCCGCCATGCTGTCGCTACGACGAGATAGGCGGCCGGCCCAACCTGATCGGGTTGAGAATCGACAGGATACGGGTCCATGGAGATTTCCCAAGAGATTCCATTAGCTTCGCTGCCGGACAACTTGCCGATATGCAGCGGCCGGGCGGTGCCAAGCTCGGCAATTTTCGACCGCGCGACAATGACCAAATCTGACGACTGCTGCGAAGCACTGATCGCGGCGCGGCCACTTGAAAGGTGGCTTGCGATGATCGCTGTCGCGACGGAAATCAGAATCAACGAGACCAGAACTTCGACAAGTGTGAAACCATCGTCGTCACCACGCATCACCGCCTCCTGCCGACTGCCGCACAACGCTTGTCAGCCAATCGACATCAAGCTGAATTTGCTGCGAACCGTTGGACAGTGTCACTCGACCACCCGACGAGCTGCCATCCGGATAAAATTTCATTGCACCGTGAGTTGAGCCCGCGACTTGGTCTGCCAGCGTCACAAGCGTCAGACTCGTTGTTGATCCAAACGTCACCGAACGACCGCTTTCCGGCTGCCATATGCGGCGGCGCGCAACGTCGAACATCAGTGCTCTCTCGCGGTTTTGAGCTATCGCCTCTGACCGGCTGAGGCGCAGCATGCTCAGCGTTGATGAAGCCGCATGCCGCAACTCAGCACCACCTCGGCCCGATTTCGTCATTGGCGCTACGAGCGTCAGAGCTAGTGCGGTAATTGCGAGCACGACCAGCAGTTCCAGAACCGTAAAGCCCTGTTGACCTGCAATTGCCTTGTGATCTTTGCGCAATGATTGAAGCATCACATGGCCAGATTGTTGATCGCGAATAGCGCACTCATGACGGATAGAATTAGTCCGCCCACGATCGCCCCTACGACGAGTGTCAAAACGGGTGTGATCAATACGACGATGCGGTCCAACTTCTGCCGCACCGAAGCAAGATAGATATCGGCCGCGCGATCGAACATGCCTGGCAGCTCACCAGTCTGCTCGCCAAGTGCCGAAAACCGAACGACGAGTGTTGGTAGAACGGCTATTTCGCGCAATGCATCCGACACAGACTTGCCGCTACCGACCATGCTTTCCGCTTTCGCAAGCTGGCGACGCAAATATGTGTTTTCAACTGCAGCAGCAGCGCTCGACAGCCCTTGCAGCATCGGCACGCCGTTACGCAGGAGCATAGCCAACGTTCGCGTATAGCGCATTGTGCCAGAGTGCAGAATGACCTGACCAACAACAGGCAGCCTGAGAAGCAGCGATGAAATTGCCGTCCTCACCGAGCCTGACAATACAAAGGCAAGAAACAACCCACCCAACAACACTATGGTTATAGTGACCATCACTGGCCAATAGTGACGAACCATCTGTGTGAGTGTATCGGCCACTTGGAGTATAAGTGGCAAGTCTGCGCCTGCATCCTTAATCAGCGGTACGATTGAGGGGAGCAGCACACCCGCCACCACGCCGATCGCGGCGAGTGATGCCATAACGAGAATAGCCGGATAAAGCAGCGCAGATAGAATTCGAGTTCGGGCACTGTCCGTTGCTTCGAAATATTTACCGATGTCGTCAAGCGCCTCAGCGAGCGCACCGCTTGCTTCTCCAGCTTGAACGAGCCGCGGCAGGAAATCTGGAAAGTAATCGATCCGCTGCTGCATGGCCTGCCCTAAAGAAGCGCCTGCGATGACATCCTGGCGCATGGATGAGATCACCTTACGCATGCGCTTATCCAGCGCGGGCTGAAGGGCGACGGTTTCTAGGGCTTCGTCCATCGGCAAGTCTGCCTGCAGCAGCATCGCCAATTCGCGTGTCAGAACCGCAATATTCTTCCGCGAAACCTTGGGACCTATCGAAATCTCTTTTTGCCACCACGGCAGTTGAACACCTGGGTGCGCAAGTTCGAGCTGCTTGGGCACGAGACCCTGCATGCGCAAATGCTTGAGCGCCTCGGTTCTGTCTGGTGCCGACAGCTCACCCGACTTCAAAATCCCCGAGGCCTCGTAGGCTTGATAGGTAAAGTGCTGCATTAGAATGATCCAGTAACGCGGAGCACCTCATCGAGAGTTGTCTTGCCCGACAAAATCTTTCCCAGGCCATCTGAAATCATTGGTGTCATGCCGTCGGCGCGTGCTGCGGCATCGATCTCCATGTGAGTTCCACCTGAAACGATTGCTCGCTCCAGCGAGCTCCCCACAGGCATCAACTCCGCAATCATCGTCCGGCCACGATAGCCAGTGTACCGGCAGTGCTCACAGCCGTCCGCATTATGCGAACGCACCTGGCTTGTCGCACACTCACTCAGCCCTGAGCGCTGTAACAGGTCGACCAACATTGCTGATGGCACGGCTTCCATTGAACACGATCCGCATAGCGTTCGAATGAGCCGTTGCGACAACACACCCTTGAGTGTCGCCGCGATCAGATAGCGTTCGATTCCCATATCCAAGAGTCGAGCGATTGTTGCGACTGCGCCGTTGGTATGAACCGTTGAAAGGACGAGATGACCGGTCAATGCAGCTTGTACCGCAATGCGTGCTGTTTCTAGGTCGCGAATCTCGCCTACCATCACGACATCGGGATCCTGACGAAGCGTCGATCGCAGAACGGATGCGAAGGACAAACCGATCTTGGGTTGAACTTGGATCTGATTGACGTCCGGCAGGCGGTATTCGACGGGATCTTCTACCGTTATGACCTTCAACCGACTGCAATCAATCCCGCGCAACGCTGTATATAGCGTTGTCGTTTTCCCGCTACCTGTCGGCCCGGCAACAAGAACGATTCCGTTGGGGCGCGCGACCAGTTGTTCGAAATTCACGCGCATTGCCTGCGCAAAGCCCAACTCTGTGAAATCGAGAGCTACAGATGTTGTATCGAGCAATCTCAGAACGACGCTCTCCCCACTCACGGTCGGCATTGTCGATACGCGCAAATCGATTTCGCGACCACGTACCACCATTCTAATTCGCCCGTCCTGCGGCAGTCGACGCTCGGCGATGTTCAATCCCGCCATGATCTTCACACGCGAAGTGACCGCAGGCGCCAGTTCAAGCGAATGAGTATCGACCTTATGCAAGACACCGTCGATGCGCATGCGCACTGCGAGATGCTGTTCGTTTGGCTCGATATGAATGTCAGATGCACGTACAGCAGAGGCACGATCAATAAGATCGCTGACAAGCCGTATCACTGGCGCTCGATTTGCGAGTTCACTGAGACGCTTCGCATCGTCGTGCCCACCCGCTTCGATCTCCGCCGTTGCTTCGTCGCGGCTGGTCTCCCGATAGAGACGATTGACGGCTTCCTTAATTTCAGAACCCGCCATCAAGACGACGCTGATCCTGCGGTCGATCGTAAATCCGATCGCCTTTGCCACGTCATCGCCAAACGGATCGGACATCGCAAGTATGAGTGTTTCGCCGTCGTCAGCGATCGGCAGCGCTACAACTGCGGCCAAGTAAGCGCGATCCAGCTCATTTATAAATATCCCTTTGACTGGAACTTGTTGCCTTCCGATCCGCTCCACCCCAAGAAACTCTGCTAGTCGATCGGTAAGTTCGGCCTCCGCCACGAGCGCAAGATGTAGCAAAACGATGTCGAAGCGTTCTCCTGAGGATGCCTGAGCTTTTTTTGCGCGCCGCGCCCCAACCTCATCCACGCAACCTCTCGAAACGAGAAATGCGGCAAATTCATTGATGAAATTTTCGGCCCGCGGATCACGCCATTCATGGGCATCTCGGCTGGTAATCTCAAGCATACTTTAAACCAGTGTTTGAGCCACTTTTAGCTTACGCCAAAGTTCGAAATAAGCTACCATGTGCGCGGCAATTATCATAGGTAATTGCTGAACTCGAATTTCCTTTTTGGTGAAGCCTCTCCGCCTTAAATGCGTAACCTCACAGCCGGTCGAGTTCTTTTTTCTGAATGTATTTTTGTGAGTGTGTCATGCAGGCATCGAGCGCCAATGCCGTTTCAAAATTCTGGACCTGGTGGTCGAGCGAGCTGAAGGCTTTGGTTCCGGCTCGCCCGAGAAAGGATCCTAGCCGGTCGGCGCTTACGTTAAGGATACTTCCCACCGCCATCGATATTCGTCATTCGTCCGCGAATGAGCCAGACTATTTTATGTCCATCGAACGGCACTCCGACATTCTCGGGCCTAAGCTGGAACAGCTTGCCCGCCAAACCGCTGATAGAGCCATCGCGGTGGAAATCTCGTCGCAATTGTGTCTTTCACGCGAGACAATCGTACCGCTACACGCACGGCACGATGCTTTGGAGATCGTGCTTCTTGATCTGGAAGCCAATAGCCCGTTGCGCAACAACGATGTCTATGTCGCAATACTTAACGGCGACTCGAAGACCAGCTCTCAATCAAGCTCCGTTCGCAGTCTTATCGTCAAACGTAGTGTGATTGATCCTGTGTTGAAGACGCTGGCGGATGTCGGCTTTGTGGTCTCGGTCGTGGAGGCCTTCGATCCTGGCACTGGTCAACCACTCACCGCGGAGTTCGCCATTGGCAAGGGCGACACAGTTAAGCAAACGTTCGGCTCAAGGCACCTTGTAACGGCAGCGCTCGCTGGGGCACTCGTGTTTGTAGCCACGTTCACTTGGTTCGATCGACAAGAACAGGAAATAGCCCGGATCTCAGTTCTCGCAGACACGCTTCAAGCGCAGGCCAAAGAACTGCAGCGCAGAAAATTGGTCGCCGAACGTCGTCACGCTCAAACGTTGGAGATTGAAACGGTAAAGACAGCCAACAACGCGCGCCTCGTCGCCATCAATGAATTGAGCAAGCTGTTGCCGGACACCACGTGGTTGACGGATCTAGACATCAACGAAAAAACGTTCCTGATCAGTGGATACTCTTCAGCCGCAGCAAAGCTCGTGTCCATAATCGATGGATCTCCGCTTTTCGACAATTCGCAACTCACTGCACCGGTTGTTTTTGACGAGGCCGAAAGTAAAGATCGTTTCAGCATTCGCTTTACCCTTCATGCTGATCTCCGCACTTCTGCAGACTACGATCAACAGGCAACGAACTCGGCCCATAGCGAACAACGCGGGACTTCCGAAACAATGGAGTTCCAGCAAAGATGACTTGGACGGCAAATCGATTAGTGAGAAGGCTAGCGGCGTTGCTGATTCTTGCCGCGGCCGTCGCTGCGGTTACGCTTTTCGTCATATTGCCCGTTGGCGACAAACACTTCTCGAATGAACAACGTCTTTCCGCTGAACGTGACAGACTAGCTCGGCTTGAGGCACATATGGCTCAGCACGATCGGTCAGCAGCAAACATCGATCAATCAGCATTCATCGCCTCGATTCCACTGGTTGGCGCAACACCCGCACTCCAAGCGGCATCTCTTCAAGAAATTGTCGTCTCGACACTACTGAAGGAGAACATCAAGCCACGTTCAGCGCGACTTATTCCAGCGAGCTCGCGTGCTGAAATGAACCGCGTGGGCGTCCAAATTGAGGTGAGCACTGAACTCGATAAACTGATTAGCGCTATTGAGAACTTATCGAGTAGTCAGCGCGGTTTGTCGATTGAACAGCTTCGGATCTCAGCAAAGTCCCCCCGGGATCCGCACCGCCGAGACATTGTTGACGCACGGATTTCAATCTACGGTTTCACAGTGTCCACTATTGCGGAGATGGGAGGCTAGTATGGGCTATTTCCATACCTCCGCATTGCTCGTCAGTCTTGCAGCTGTCAATGGAGTTGCATTTTTCACGCCGATCGCAACGACAGACCGATCCACCGAAGCTGCGATTTCCAAACCAATTTCGGTATCCGAAACCAATGATAGATCGCCGCAGCGGTCGACAACCACTATAGTCGACACACCAACAATCATCGATACCGATGAGGTGACGCGGCGCCCACTATTCAATCCCGCGCGTCGTCCAGCAATAGAGCTGCCGCTTGAAGATGACAAGACGAAGACACGAAAAGTAACGCAGCGTGTTCAGCCAATTCCTGCCGGTCTCACGCTCGTCGGCATAATCGTTCGTTCCGATGGGGAGCACTTGGCGCTGATCCGTAAAGATGGTGATGACGTTGCCCGACCACTCGCAACCAATTCTCGGATCGATGCTTGGAAGATCGCCGACATGAACTCCGGAGAAATCGTTCTGGAGCAAGGCTCGATACGATGCACGTTGCAGGTTGGCAAACCAGTTATTGAGAAGGGGCCGTGTGCGGTACGCCAGCCCGAACACTCTCAACCCCAGCCTCGAGAATAATCGCCTTCAGTCGCTTCACCGCGACTTCGCGCGGTGCTCCATGTCCAATAAGCAATCGGCCGTTCGGACGCACCGCGGAATCCAATACGAATGTGAATATCGAGTGGTTAAAGACATAGTCAGCTTTCTGCTCGACGCGCTCGTAAACAACGCCCAAATCCTTTGCAAGTCGGGTGATTTGCGGGCTGTCGCCCGTGACACCGATGATGCGGTGATCGAATACCGAAAGGTACGTGGCAAGGTGCTCTCTCGTATCACGATCGGGATCGAGCGAAACGAACAATACATTGAGCCGCGCTGCGTCATCGCCAAGCGCATCTAATGTTTCACCTATCTCAAGCAGGCTTGTCGGGCAAATATCGGGGCAGCGCGTGAATCCGAAGAATAGAAGGCTGGGCCTGCCGCGTAGCGAGGCAGTCGTTATCGCATTCCCGCGGTGATCGATGAGATCGAACTCGACTGGCAATTGTATGTTCACTTTTTCCGCCGCGTTTGCTCCGGCGGCACATTGCAGCGCGAGCGGCAGCATCACAAGGAAACCTAGAACCCTACTGACGAAGGACATCGGCTGCCTCACCTAGCTATCGATTTCGATTGATTGACTTGTTGTTCTTTTTGCGCGGATCGCGCGGCTGATCGTAGCTCGATGTAGGAAAGCACATCGATGATGTCGATTTTCTCGAGGCCTAGATCGGGCATAATGACACCCTTGTATTTCTCCGAGACCGCTACTGCTTGGCTATCTCCAGAAGCACGCATCGCGCGCGGATTCGAAATGAAGCGCTCCAGCCAATTCCGTGTCCGCCGGCTCTCTATGTCAATAAGGTCGGGGCCGATACGGTCTCCCTCACCAATGCTATGACATGTCGAGCAAGCTTTGATGAACAGCGCTTCGCCTTGTGGCCGATCGAACCTGTAGCGATTACGATTTTCCGGCGCGGCCGGATCACTGCGGCCAACGCGTTGCTGCCGCTGTTCGCTTGTTTCCAGCCCAGCCAGATCGTTGACGTTCCTCGCGAGGAGCTCGATATCGGCATAGATCGAAGATCGCGACCACTCTCCGGTGAGATCATTGCCCAGCACAACATCATTGCGATGCTCGCTCAGTGTCCGGCTGCGTTCGCCAAGTCGCCAGCGAATTGTTTTGATCTGCTCGACTTCACCGGTCAGGAACAGCCAGCCTTCAGGCGCCGCAAAAGCATCCGCGTAAGCCTTCAGATCGGCAGGTCGATCGCGCGCTGGATCCATGGTGATCGAATAGATTTGCACATCGCGACCCACCGCTGGACCAAGACGCGTGACCAACTCGGCCATTCGTGACGTCGTCAATGGGCAGATGTCGTTGCACGTCAGATAAATGAAATTGATGATGACTACTTTCCCTTTGATCAAGTCATCAAAAAATTGGAGAGAGTTTCCGTTATGATCAACGACGGTCGCATTCGAGAAATATGACGAATCAAACCTGGACTTTGCCGACGCACAGTCAATAAGCGGGAAAAGTAATATTGCGACAAATGCAAATGGGGCAATTGACCGGCTAAATCCTATTTTTAATTCGCCCCACATCTATTTTCGACCTGATCAAGAACGTCGACAAAAAAACAAGGCGGCCGATAAAATCAGCCGCCATTAGATTATCCACTCGATTCTGGCGAATCATCGCTACTGCCAGTGATGGATCGGCGGGGGTCGCCTTCGGGTAGAATTTCGGTGTCGATATACTCCGTGCCGTCGGCCGTCTGCCGTGGCGTCGGGCTGATTGCAACCAGAGGGTTCCCTGAACCGTCATCGTCGGCCAATATCTGGTAGCGCATCAACATTGCGAAATCTTCGTGCACTGTGTTGTGGCAATGCGTGACGTACGCACCGGCGTACTCGCTGAACCGCACTTGGATGCGAACTTCGCCACCCTCGCCAAGTCTCCAGACGTCCTTGCGCGCCAAATGTTCGACGGGCGATTGACCGCCAACGGTGCGGCTTAACGTCAGGCCTTCTTCGAAATGCAGATGCACCGGATGATCCCAGCCACCACCGCCGTTCTTCAAGATCCAATGCTCGACCTCGTTCGGCCTCGGCACGACAAGGCTCGCCCGATTTGCGTTCAAGAAATGGGTAGATTCTCCATTAACGCGGATCGACCATGGGAAAGCTTCTTTTTCTCCGCAATCCGGGAAGCACAGGTTGCCCAAGTCCTCACTGCGCTTGAACTCGATTTCCCGGACGCGTACTGGCTCCACAACCGGAAGCCGCTCGGTAAGTTGAGCAGGTATGCGCGAGCGGTCGGGCTCCGACTGGAGCAACGTTCTTCCCGGTACGTCCGCGCTTTGTACCTGGGAGGCGACGACAAACTTCATCACCTTTCCGACTGCGGGATCATCGGATTCGCCACGCATGGCTGGACGAATACCTACCGTTTGCTTTGGTCCCCGCCCGTCAGCGTGCTCCATCACGTTAACCAGCCAGATCGTGTCGCCGACATTGAACTGCGAGAAGTCTACGATGATGTCGAACCGCTCTGCACTGCCCTGCGGCAGAAGACGGGTCATCGGCACGGGGTTTACGAGGAAATTGCCATCGTTGGCGATGACCGTAATTGGGACCGCGTTGCCGGAATCGGAGACGAGCACGAGTTGAAGGAAGCGTGACATGCACGCATTGAGCATACGGAACCGGTATTTGCGCGGCAGCACGTCCATGTAGGGTGCGAAGGAGTAATTGACGAGCAGCTTGTCACCCAGGAATCCGTCGGTATCAAAAATATCAAAGAAGAGCTGCCCCTCTTGATTGGTTGCAAAGTCCGAGATCATGAGATTGACGTCGAAATCGATATTACCCCAAGGCAGGGCCGTGCCACTTGGCAGGCGCAGATTGACTCCATCCTCTAGATCTTCACGCCCGCGGTCAGGACCGCTGTAGTAGTTCAACATACCGGCATGGCCCTTGTAGACGTTCTCCGCCGTAAAGAAGAAGCGGTGATCGTGGAACCAGAGCGTGCTCTGCAATTCACGGAAGTCGCCTGGCACCATGACCAGTCCATCACCATCGTCCGGGCCGGATGCGCGCGGATCTACTGCTGCTGTGTTGATCGTATCTGCGCGCGCCAGCGTCGTAGACCAGTGATAGTCATAGAACGTTCCGGGGTAGTGATACGCGTTGGACGCGCCGTCGCTGGCGAAACCGTTATGAGCATTGTGATTGTGCGTCGAGGCCTCGTTGCGGCCGAAGCCATTGTTGCTGGCACGGTTGCGCGGCAAACTGTTGTGGACGCGAACGAGTGCGGGCTCGCCATAACGCATTTTGATGAGTGGCGGGGGCAGTACTCCGCGCGTATGGAGTCCGCCTGAGCCGAAACACCAGACACTATTTGGTTCCTGCGCAGGCATACCGGGGGCGAACTTTGTAAGCGCCGCGACACGGCCAAGCGACATCAGGTACGCGATTTGAGGTGTGTACTCGTTCCACCGCTGGTGCGCGTACCATTCACCAAATGGTCGCCCTTCACACGGGCCGCGGCCGGTCCATGGATTGGTATATTCATCCGGATGCGTATTATACTCGGTGTGCCAGGAAAGCCGTTTCGCATCGCGCTGCGCCAACTCTGTTGGAAACGAACAAATTTGTTCTCCGTTGGAGGTCGACTGCGTCAGCGCGTGCGGTGTTTGAACATTGAGGCGGGGTAGTGGATGGCGAAATGGCCGTGCATTAAACAGCGGCGTAGGTGGCGTGCCTGTTGGAATTGTCGCGCTGTAAGCACTTGTTGCGTACGGGCTCAAGCCGTTCTTGAGCGCAAGCATACCGGTTGTCGTAAACAGGCCCCACCGGAAAAGATCACGGCGCGAAATCTCACCGATTGACAATGCCCGAACAATCTCTGCGCGGTTCTTGCGCGCATTCTCAGCTTCGCGAAGCCGGTTTGCCGGCGCGGATTTCTTCAAATACATGCCACACCTCACAACGTTCGTTATAAAAGTTAAGGGTCGGCAACACGTTCTCGTTCACGCAATGCAATTGATTGCGCCAGAATCCAATATCCAGTCGTTTGGGTAGAGCCAGTTTGAAACTTATATCAGTTTGAATGATTTCCCGTTTTAGGTCGTCACGCATATGACCGTGTTCCGAAGTCCAATCATCAGTCGTGCATAGGTCTGTAAGGACACTGGACCTTGGTCCTAAGGGCCCGATCGTGATCGGAAACGCCAAGAATTTGGGCAACACGACTGCTGGAAAACGTGGATGAAGAATTATGCGCTGTTCATTGAATAGAGTACGGTAACGAATCGGCTTACCACTTGAATCGCGTGGCGAAGCTGTTGTCGGCCGGCAGCAACTCGATGCGTGATAGATGTGAGACTCCAACTGTCAATTGCACATTGTTTTTTAATGCGTCTGACGTCAACGACGATCGATCGGTGATGCGGACAGTCTTGGGTTTGCAAAAAATTCTTTTGGAGGGCCCGTGGGCTTGTTCGCTTGGTCGCTATACGCCCGATTGAGGTTGCCGCTTGCTGCGGCGTCTTTTACTGCACTTGTTGGTGGCTGCACGCTTCCATCTGAACAACTTCAACTGCCGGGCCCGATTACCACCAGCTCGATCAAGCCCTCGATTTCAAAGAATAATCAAAAGTACGGCGTCCCCTTGTCGGATCCGGCTTCACCGGAAGCGAATGTTGATCGCGTCTACGAGGGTACGGGCACTTTCATTGCCACTGGTCAAAAATCTGATGGCCCAAGCAGCGGTGGAAGCAACGCTGCAAAGGCAACGGAAACCGCCGACGGTGTGACACTCAACCTATCGGGCGCAACCGTGGGGGAATTCGCGCAGACGGTGTTGGGCGACATTTTGAAACTTAATTACACCGTCAGCCAGCAGGCCAAAGCCAACATCACGCTGCGGACCCCTCAACCGGTGCCAAAAGATAAACTGCTCGACATGTTCGTGTCGGTTTTGAAAGCCGAAAACATCGAAATGGTCGAACGCGGCGGTGTTTACGTGATCGGACCATCTGAGAGCGTTGCACAGACCGGTGCACCGGCGAATTGGAACGGACGCGGCGCGCCAGGTGCAAGCGGTACTCATGCCATCTCGCTTCGCTATGTTGCTGCTTCCGAGATGGAGCGCATCATCAAATCATTGGCACCAGGTACGCGTATCGTGCGCGCCGATTCGGATCGGAACATGCTGCTTGTTTCCGGCAGTCCGTCGGAACTCGCGTCGATCAATGAGACAGTCAGCGTGTTCGATGTCGACTGGATGCGCGGCATGTCGGTCGGAATTTTTCCCATCGAAAGTGGCGACCCAGAAGCGGTTGCACAAGAACTCGATACGATTTTTGGCAACGATCGCAGTAGCCCCGCAAATGGGATGGTTCGCTTCATTCCCAATAAGCGGTTGCGCTCCCTTCTCGTCATAACATCGCGACAAGAATACATGCGCAAGGCGCAGGACTGGATACGGCGCATTGATATTGCTGGGCAGGCAACCGAAAAACAGGTTCATGTTTACCATGTTCAGAACAGGCCAGCGTCCGAACTGGCTGAGTTGCTCCGCAAGGTTTACGCCGCCACAAGTCAGCCAAGGCAAGACCAACCGCCACCTACCGAACCAGGGCGCGACACCGCGGTTCTGACGTCACCTGACGCTGGTTTAGGAGCGGCGGCCGCTCCGATCGCGGGAGCGCAAGCCTCGCCACCAATTCCGGGCCTTCCTGCGGCCGCTCCGAATCCAGCTTTGCCCGAAGCTGCAGCTCAGACGCTCGACGGGTCGGCGACACCGGCAGCAGCCCCAACTGGTGCTGCATCCGGCTCGTATGCGGAGGGCGATGATCGCGGATCGGGCATCTCGGTGGTCGCGGACGTCGCCAACAATTCTCTCGTCATCACCGCCACGCATCAAGAATATCGGCGAGTGCGCCAAATTTTGTCGCGGATCGATATTGCGCCAAACCAAGTGCTGATCGAGGCGACGATCGCGGAAGTGACGCTGAACGATCAGCTTCAGTATGGGTTGAAGTGGTACTTCCAGTCCAAAGCAAGCCAGTTCACATTCACGGACGCTACTTCGGCTGCTGTTGCAGCTGCGGGGGCTGCAGTATCGCCAGCATTTCCAGGGTTTTCATACTTCTTGAACATGCCCAATGTTCAGGTTGCACTCGATGCGCTGAGCACCGTTACAAACGTCAATATCGTCTCATCACCGAGCCTGACTGTCCTCGACAACAAGAAGGCAACTTTGCAGATCGGCAATGAAGTGCCGGTCGCCACTCAATCGGCAGTCAGCGTGTTGGCGCCGGGCGCACCTATTGTAAACTCAATTTCTTTCCGGAATACCGGCGTCATTCTCGGCATTACGCCACGCATCGGCGATAACGGCCGCGTTCTGCTCGATATCGAGCAAGAGGTTAGCGACGTTATCAGGACGACGACTTCCAACTTGGACTCGCCGACCATTCAACAACGCCGCATCCGAACGACGGTTGCTGTGGGTGATGGAGAGAGCATTGTATTGGCCGGCTTGATGCAAGACCGAGCCGACGTGACGAATACACAAGTGCCCTTGCTCGGCGACATTCCCGTCGTTGGTAACGTATTCAAGACGAAGGAAAATCGAATCCAGCGCACAGAGCTGTTGATCGCGCTTTCGCCTCATATTCTAAAGGATCCCAGCCAGATCCGCGCCGTCGCCGCAGAATTCCGTGATAGAATGAACTTCAATACGCGCCCACAACGCGCCGGGCCACCTGATCGCCGCGAGAATGTGGAACGCCTATTGGTGCGTTAACCAGAGTTTGCGATCGATTTGGCGTTGTAGAATGCGGCAGCGATTAGCGAAACCTGCTGGGTCGAAAATGCAGTCAGCCGCTCAAGATCGCGGTTTCGCGCTGGTGCTCGTCATCTGGGTTATCTCGCTCATTTCATTGATGGTTGCGGGCTATTCGACATTGATGCGCAGCGAGATCAAGCTCGCTTCAAATGCACTTGAGGCCCAGCGGGCGGAGTTGCTTGCTGATGCGGGGACGGAGCTGGCGCTGCTCGACATCGCCAGAACGGCGTCTATCAAAGGGCATCAGCCGAAATACACCTCGGGCCAACCAAAGTTGTGCACCATTGCTGACGCTGGAATTGTACGGCTGACGATCAGCAATGAGGCGGGCCGCGTCGACTTGAATGCTGCAGGTATTCCTTTGCTGGAGGCTCTTTTTTCCGGACTAGGATTTGCTGACCGCGCCAGTGCACTGGCCGCATTACTTTATGATTACAGGGATGGCGACGACGATGCGCGTGTCAATGGAGGCGAGCGCGAACATTACTCGCAGGCTGGTCTGACATGGGGACCAAAGAACAGCGATCTTACGAGTGTCGAAGAGCTTTCGCAGGTTGCAGGATTTGATGCGGGCCTGATCGAACGCCTTACACCCTTCGTTACGGTTAACACTGGGCAAGCAGGTATCGCAGCGGACGCAGCCCCAGCAGCACTCCTTGAAATTCTGCAAAAGGGCAGTGCGGGTCGCGTCGTATCGCTTTCCAGTTTTCCCGAGCTCGATCGCACACTCGCGCTGCCCAGAATTTTCTTCAGTCCTTTACGGCGCAATGTCTTCTCGGTGCAGAGTGAAGCTCGGACGAGTTCGGGTGCGCATTTCGTGCGCCAAGCGATCGTGCGTATCACCCAAGGGCCGCGCAACCCCATCGAGGTATTGGGATGGCGAACCCAGCGGAACGGTGAACGCTTGCCAGAATCCGCTAGCCTGGTGCCCTGCCCCAATTGAGACGGTATTAGGGCAACAGTGACGGCATTTCTGTTAGCCTAAGAAAAACTTTTCACTTAATTTGGAACAAGGTTTGTGCATAATGCTTTTATTCAAGTAGTAAATTTAGTTCTTCCGATGTTGGTGCTGCGTTTGCATTACGTCACGACCAAAACCGAGGATCAGGCAATGGGTTGGTTAAACGGCCAATCGCTCGGTGACGGTTGGCGGCGCATCAGCCTGGCAAATCAGTTCGCCACCATTGTGTTTGCTATTGTCATACTTGGCATGACTGGCGTTGGGGCGTTTGTTGCCAAACGTATTTCAGACAGTGTTTTGCGAAATTCAGCCGGATCGGCTGCCCTCTATATGGATGCGATTATTGCTCCGCATTTGCAGGATGTGGTCCCCAATAAGCCGCTCGGTGACGCAATAACGGCCGAACTGGACAGCATCATAAAGAAGCAACTCAGCGATAAGATCGCCGCGGTGAAGATTTGGGGCGAAGGCGGGCACGTTCTTTATAGCAGTGATAAGAAATTAACCGACAAGCGATTTCCCGTTACGGCGCAGCTGAACTCCGCCTGGGCGGGCAATATCGAAGTTGAGTTCGACGATCTTCATGATGATGAGAATCTTTTTGAGCGCGAACTGCACGTTCCACTCGTCGAAATTTACGCTCCAGTGCGCCAGCACGGCACAGGCAAAGTCGTCGCGGTAGCGGAATTCTACGAGTATGCGGAAACTCTGTCCAAAGATATTAATAGTGCACGGCTTCAGTCGGTGCTTGCTGTCGGCGTGCTCGCTCTCATCATGGCCGCCAGTGTCTCGGGTATTGTGCGGCAAGGTAGCCTGACGATTGAGAAGCAAAAGATCGTACTCAAGAACCAAGTCTATGAGCTGTCGCAGCTTTTGAAGCAGAATAACGATTTGAAGGCCCGCATCATCGACGCGGGCAGACGTGTCGCGGAGACACACGAGAGCGTTCTGCGACGCGTGGGGGCTGAGCTGCACGATGGCCCGACGCAGCTCGTTAGCCTCGCAATGCTCCGTCTGGATGGGTTGCGCCGGCTTGTATATAGCAGCGAACCCGACGACAAAATGCGTGAAGAGCAGGTCGAGAATGTCGAGATCATGAAGTCATCGCTCGACGAAGGGCTTCGTGAAATCCGCTCGATCTGCACGGGGCTTGCATTACCAGAACTTACCACGATGAGCCTTGCTGAAGTCGTTGAGCTTGCTGTCCGTAACCATAAAAGAAGAACAAAGACCGACGTTGCGCTGCGACTGCCAGCGGACCTTAATTGCACTGCACCACAGGCAATCAAAACAGCGTGCTATCGGTTTATTCAGGAAGGCCTGAATAATTCGTTCCGGCATGCATGTGGGTTGGGGCAAACCGTCGGTGCGCAGTGCGATGGGAACCATATTACTCTTGAAATTTACGATGCTGGCACCGGTTTCGACACGAATATTGCATTAGCAGACAACAGTAGCCTCGGCCTAAAAGGCCTACGTGACAGAATTGAATCGGTTGGGGGAGAGTTTTTCATCAAGTCCGAATGTGGAAGCGGTACGCGATTAATCGCGCGAATACCGAGGCGGGCGGAGGAGCCTTTTAATGTCTAGTGTAGTGCGCGTCGCAGTGGTCGATGATCATCCACTATTCCGGGAGGGCGTCTCCAGTATCTTTGCGAGAAGCGAGCGCCATTCAGTCGTCGCGTTGGGTGGCAGTGCAGATGATGCGGTGAAGATTGCACGTGAATATATGCCCGACGTGATGCTCATCGACATCAAGATGCCCGGCGGCGGACTTGATGCGGTCCGGCAGATTTCAGAGTTATGTCCGGCAATAAGGATTGTGATGCTCACCTCTTCGGAACAAGAGGATGATGTCTCAAGGGGGCTGTCGCTGGGCGCACGCGGCTATATCCTCAAGGGAATAGGTGCTCGCGAACTTATCGATACCGTGGCTCAAATTGTTGACGGTGGCACATACGTGTCGCCACAGCTTGCCGCACAGCTATTAATCAACATGAAGCAACCCAAAGCTTCTTCAAGGCCGGGACACGATGTTACGACCCTGACGCATCGTGAGGAGCAAATCCTTGAACAGGTAGCAGACGGCCTGACAAATAAAGAAATCGCTCGCGAACTTGATATCAGCGAGAAGACCGTGAAGCACTACATGACCAATATCATGCAGAAGCTACACGTGCGTAATCGTGTCGAAGCCGCACTCATTGGCCGGTCGCGGAAAGTGGCTGGCTGATGAATTGGACTATAAGCAGTGTTCAGAAACGGGCAGCCACTTTCGCGTATGGCAAGCCATTGTATTGAAAGCGTGGCTAAACCCAACAGGCGAGCCTCAACTTAGCAAATTTCAATCATCGTTGTGGAACCGGGAGATGATCCTGTCATAGCCAATTAAGGCAGCCTCGACTCGATTGCGGACGTGCAGCTTCTGCAGAATGTTTGAAACGTAATGCTTCACTGTTCGCTCAGTGAGGCCTAAATTTTTGGCAATTTCCGAGTTGCTTCGCCCCTGAGTGATAAAGCGTAGAATGTCCTCTTCCCGCTCGGTCATTTCTATTTGGTAGGTGTTTGCGTCGTCCAAAAGCACTGGTGGCGTGCGACTGGAATCGAGCATCCTCTCCGCCACGCTTACAGGCATTAGGCAGTCTCCAGCAAGAACTTGCCGGGCTGCGTCGAGAAGCTCGCCAGCCTCAATTCCTTTCAGCAAATACCCAGACGCTCCGGCGCGTAGCGCAAGACCAATATAATACTCGTCATCATAGGCTGAAAGCATCAGGATCTTTGTTGATGGATACCGAAAGGACAGCTGTCGGGCCGTCTCGATTCCAGAACCTGGGATGTTGACGTCAAGCAGCACGAGATCGGGAATTTCTTCGCCAACGACCTCCAATGCGCCGAGCCTATCAGACGCTGATCCCACCACAGTGAAGTCATCAGACGCTTCAAAAGCACAACGGAGTCCTTCGCACAGGATCACATGATCATCGATGATCACGACACGCGCAACTTGCGTCGTCGCAGTGGCGCTAACTTGATTTGGCTCCTTATGCGCGGCGCTACCTTTCAGAGCCTGTCTTCTCATGGGCATCGCACTATATCCACGCTAGCATTCTCAAATAGTAGTCAAAAATCCTGCTATTTCAAACTGTCCAAAGTCCTATCACCTGTTCAGACGTTCGTTCCAGAACCTTCCGGGACCGTACCAATTGCGCACACACGCGCTGTCGAAATTTGAGACATTGGACTAACCGACCAACTCAACTTGAATTTGTATCAGACCTCTGTCTGATGCAGTCAAAAGACCATCGTGCCTTACGCTTCCTTTCAAAAGTTCCGACACTTGTTTCAACGGATAAGGGTCATTGGCCGTGGCTCCATGCCGTAACTCATAGGCAGAACTCCCAGTCCGATTTGCATGTCGCTTTCATTTCGCCAGAAGTTGCGTGAGGCCAAAGGTTCCAACCTCACCATCCACCATGCAGATCATAGCCCGCCAGTTCTACAGCTGCGCGGACATGCAAACCGGTTGGTAGTCTCGCTAGGAAACGACGTGGTTTCGCGGTTCGTGAATTGGCAGAACGCAGTCGGAATTGTCGCTACTTGCCAACTCTTGGAAGTACTTCGGTCATTTCAATCCGAAGCCCCGTCGATCCACACCGAATTCCCAGCAATTCGTTTCTGTCGCCCGTGTCTGGTTCGGACTGTGAAAGGTCCACCGTGTTAGAGGTGAGGTGCTAAATGGTTACGTACAATCGCGACGATCTCGATTTTATTCTCCGCCAGATCGAGATTGCCGAACAGCATGCGGCTGGCGCCGATCTTACGGACCTCATCTATAGCCCATTGCTTCCTTGGGGTCTTCGTACGGTCGATGGCACCTATAATAACATCATCGAAGGACGCGAGGGATACGGAAGCGCTGACCTTCCATTTCCGGAGTTGTCCTACCTCAGTTACCCCGAGGGAACAGCTCCCGACACACCGTTCACACTGGGGCCTGGCGCACCGGCGCTCACCAATACTGACTACAATTTGCCCTCAAGCGTCGTCGACACGGCGCCGCGCACGATCTCAAATCTTATAGCTGACCAGACACTCAAGAATCCTGCGGCAATCCTTGCGGCACTGAAGTTTTCCGGTATCGAGGGCGCGGACGCTACCGTCGCACTTGCTACGATTCAGGCGGCATACGCTGCCGCAAGCGACACAGACGTTGCGATGCAGCAAGCCCAGGCAAAAGTCGATTTGGCGCTTTCGCAGCTTGCCATCGCGCGCGCCGCTCAAGGTTCAGCGGCGGTCATTCATCCGTTCCACCAGACAACAGCGAATGCTTACACGGACGCAATCAGCCAGATCGAGACGGCAAAAGCGACTCTCATTGAGGCCATGCAACGCCTTGCGGCATTGTCCACCGATCTTGGTGTAACCGGGACGACGATCACTGCCGCACACGCCGCCGAATTGGGCGCGATCGAGGGTCTCGCGTCTCAGGTGCGACTTGCAGCAATTGGCGCGCGTAATGCTCTCAATCCGCCCGGCACAGACTTTGTCATTCCAGCGGATCTTGCCGACGCTCAGTCGTTGATTACCACCACCGGCCAACTGTTCACCGCGGCCCGCTCACTCAACTCAAACAACCCGGAAGGCACGATTACAGCCGTCGGCGATGTCACGCGCTTCAATAACACCGTTGCTTTGATGGATCCTGTCAGTACTGAGCTATCGGGTCTTGGTTCACAGCTCGCCGTATCGAATACCGTTATTCAGGCCAATCTTACAGAGTCGAGTGCTGCCGTTGAAGCCGTCACACTTGCTGAAGCCGCACTAGCTGATGCACAGGCAGAACTCGCAAACCCGACAGCTGTCGCGACTGAGACCCTTAATGGTATCGTCGCCGACTACGGGATCGAGATGACCGCCAATGGCTCGCTCGTCATTCCGAATGTGGCGCCTGACGAGGGCATTTCCGCGCCGTTCAATTCGTGGATGACGCTTTTCGGACAATTCTTCGATCACGGCCTCGACCTCGTTGCCAAGACATCGACCAGCAAAGTCTATATTCCGCTTCTGCCCGACGATCCTCTCTATGTCGAGGGTGGCAATTCGAATTTCATGGTCGTAACCCGTACGACGCCCGATGCACCCAATTTGACAACCCCGCTCGTTGACCAGAACCAGACCTACACCAGCCATGCTTCGCACCAAGTGTTCTTAAGAGAGTATTCGGGGGTAGCGGGAGCGGCAGTCTCCACTGGCCATCTACTTGAGGGTTCAGCTGGCGGCCTCGCAACGTGGGCAGACATCAAGGCGCAATCTGTGTCGATGCTGGGCATCACGCTTGATGATCGTCACATCCATGAAGTTCCGATGGTCGTTGCTGATGCTTACGGCGAGTTTGTCCGCTCGCCCACAGGCTACGCAATGGTCGCCGTGTCGGTCACGCTATCGGACGGCACGACCGTAAATGCCCATGCATCCGGAAAGGCCGGTGGGCTCAATCTGTTCAACATCACCGCTACTGACCTCGTCGGTTTCTCGGCACCCGTCGGCACAACAGTCAGCGCAATCTCTGCTTATGGCACCGGCCATGCGTTCCTCGACGACATCGCACACACCGCCGCGCCGGCATTTGTTGATCTGGACCGCAATCCGGCCACAACTGACGATCAAATTTGGACCACCGCTGACGCTGACGATCAACCGGGCGATGGCTTCAACGATCAGGTTGTCAACGGACTTGGCGTACGAACGACCTACGATAACGAGCTTCTGGATCGACACTTCATCACCGGTGACGGGCGTGGAAATGAGAACATTGGCCTAACAACGGTCCATCATATCTTCCATTCCGAGCACAACCGGATGGTCGAGCACACCAAGGACGTCGTGCTCGCGTCAGGCGATATCGCCTTCATCAATGAGTGGCTAGCTGTCGACATTACAGCAATTCCCGCCGATCTCAGCACGCTCGTTTGGGATGGAGAGCGCCTGTTCCAGGCTGCACGCTTTGGCACAGAGATGCAGTACCAGCATCTCGTGTTCGAGGAGTTTGCGCGCAAGGTCAACCCGATGGTTGACCTGTTCGTGTTCAACCCGACGATGGATATAAACCCTGCCATCGTGGCCGAGTTCGCGCACACTGTTTATCGCTTCGGTCACTCGATGCTGAACGAAACTGTTGATCGCCTCGGTGCTGATGGCGCAACAAGCGACGATATCGGTCTCATCGAAGCCTTTCTCAATCCAGTCGCATTCAATGAACTGAATGGAGAAACTGTTTCTGCCGACGTTGCTGCGGGTGCCATCGTGCGCGGCATGACGCGCCAGCGTGGCAACGAGATCGACGAATTCGTCACTGATGCGCTGCGCAACAATCTTCTGGGACTCCCCCTCGACCTAGCCGCCATAAACCTCGCACGCGGCCGCGAGGCTGGCGTACCGACACTGCAAGAAGCCCGTGCGTCATTTTATGAAGAAGCTCGCAGCGAGTGGTTAAAGCCCTATACGAGCTGGGTGGATTTCGCCCAACACCTTAAAAATCCAGCATCCATCGTCAACTTCATCGCCGCCTATGGCAATCACGAGACGATCCTCAGCGCTACCACGCTTGAAGAAAAGCGTGCTGCGGCGACGCTGCTCGTGCTTGGCGGCGTTGGCGAACCTACTGATCGCCTTGCGTTCCTTAACGGCACGAGCGGCCATGAGGGTCTTGGCGGCCTCAACGACGTCGACTTCTGGATTGGCGGCCTTGCCGAATCGATCTTGCCGTTCGGCGGTATGCTTGGCTCATCCTTTACTTTCGTATTCGAAAAGCAGCTTGAAATGCTGCAGAACGGTGACCGCTTCTATTACCTGTCGCGCACGCAAGGTCTGCACTTCCTACAGGAGCTTGAGAATAATGCGCTCTCCAAGATCATCATGCTCAATACCGATCTTGGCGAAGACGGCGCAACGCACTTGCCTGGCGAAATTTTCTCCAATCCGGACTACATCCTCGAAATCAATCAAGCCGTGCAAAGCGCTGCAGATCCGGTCCATGAGGATCCCATCCTTCAGGCGCTGGAGCCCAAGGTTGCGCGCGACATGCATCTCGTTGTCGACGGCAATACATACGACCACTCGCTAAAATTCATCGGCGAAGAACATGTTGTTCTCGGCGGCACCAGCGGGAATGACGTGCTGATCGCCGATTTGGGTGACGACACAATCTGGGGCGACGCTGGCGACGACTACATTGAAGGCGGCCACGGCATCAATCGCCTTCACGGCGGCACTGGCGATGACATCATCTATGGTGGCGGCGATGCCGAATTCATCCACGGCGAAGAAGGTAACGACGTTATCAACGCGGGTAACGGGCTTGGCGACCTGGTCTTTGCCGGTTCCGGGCAGGACTTCGTCATAGGCGGCATCGATAGCAAGGAAGTCTTTGGCGCCGAAGGAAACGACTTCATACTTGGCAGCCCAGCGGTTGACTTTCTGCTTGGTGGCGAGGGTGATGACTGGATGGAAGGTGGCGAGGGCTTCGACACCATTGCTGGCGACAATTCACAGCTGTTCTTCAATTCGACGATCATCGGTCACGATGTAATGTTCTCAGGCACGAATGAGAACGACTTCGATGCTGAATCCGGCGACGACATCATGATTCAGGGCGAAAGCGTCATTCGCAATGAAGGCATGCTTGGCTTCGACTGGGTTTCATTCGAGGAACACACCGCATTCGGCGCTGACGCTGATATGCGCATCAAGATTTTTACAACTGTCGAGCAAGACATCCTGCGCAACCGCTTCGACCGCGTCGAAGCCATGTCCGGCTCCGCACACAACGACGTACTGATCGGTGATGATCGCGTGGAAGGCGTCATCGATCCATTGGAGCCGGAAGCTCTCGTAGCCGAAAATATCTTCGCGGGCGACGAACTCACACGCGAAGGTGTCGAGCGGATCAGCGGCTTTGCCGACGTTTTGGCGCCCGTGATTGGCGATTTGAGCCAATATGCGGCAACTCAAACCGTATTCAACGCCGGCAACGTTCTTCTTGGCGGTGATGGCAGTGACATTATCCAGGGCGGCGGCGGCAACGACATCATCGATGGCGATAAATGGCTCAACGTTCGCATTAGTATCGTTGACGAGAATGGCGTTGAGATCGGCACTACAGAAAAGATGCAGGGGCTTGTCACGATGCACGACAGTGCGTCACCCCTCAATGGACGGCCGCTCGATGAGTTGATGTTCAACCGTGACCTAAATCCCGGTCAACTGCGCATCGTTCGCGAAATACTGAACTCAAATGACGATCCGAACGGCACTGCCGTCAATGGCAACGTTGGCGACATCGATACGGCCGTATTCCAAGGCGCACTTTCCGAGTACACAATACGCGATGGGCAAGGCAACGTTCTCGATCTCAGCCAACCCCTCGCGGCAGACATTGCCGGCACTATCACAGTTGAGCATACACTTGGTGCGGCCAATGGCGGTGGCATATTCGATGATGGAACCGACACGCTGACCGGTATGGAACGGCTTCAATTCGCCGACCGCACGATCGAACTCGTCGCAGGCCTGAATGAGTCGCCCGTCGGAGCACCAACACTCCAGGCATTGCAAAGCAGCGCAGGGCGGCTTTTGTTCCAGGCTGGACTGCCGATCCGAGTTGCGACAAATCCCGATGGGTCGCTGGCTGGCGTTACCGATCTGGACAATCCCAATGGCGGTGCGATCACAGACTTCACCGTGACATGGCAGATTGAGGATCGGCCGGGGTCTGGAACCTTCATCGATGCGCTCGCAAGCGGCGTCATATTTACTCCGTCGGGCGATCCGCTTGTCGGTATCGACGGTGAGCGCATTCGCGCCATTGTGTCCTACACGGATGCCAACGGCGTGCGCGAAGCCGTTGCCACTTCGCCCTCACCACCACTCACACCTGCTACCAATCTCATTGGTACCCCAGCGGCTGATACGCTTGCAGGCACGGATAGAATTCCCAACATTCCAGCGAATCTGGGCTTTGGCGTCGCACTACCGATCAATGGCAATGATGGCACGCTTGCACAGCCTATCGATGGCGGCGGCGGAGACGACAGCATCTTTGGCCTCGGTGGCAACGACGTTCTTGCCGGCGGAGCTGGAAACGACCTCGTTGATGGTGGCGAGAATAACGATACGCTGTTTGGCAATGCCGGCGACGATGAACTACTCGGTGGCGCCGGTACCGACACTCTAGATGGCGGCGATGGTGACGATCTTCTTGACGGCGGAGCAGGAAACGACAGGCTCATTGGCGGCGCAGGAAGCAATATATTTGATGGCGGCGCTGGCAACGGCGATACGGCGGTTCTTTCGGGTCTTCGCGGCGACTATACGTTCGTCGCGACGCCAACGGGTACACTTGAGGCGGTCAACGGCACGATTGAGGAAGAACTTATCGATGTCGAAGTCATTGAGTTTTCCGATGGCGAGACGATAACGATCGCACAAGCACAAAATGATGCCGGCGCAATCCGGGTTCCCGTAGGGCAGACGACGTTTAGCGGCACACCTGCTCCAGATTTCATTATCGGCAGAAACGTTGATGAAGCCATATTTGGTGGTACTGGAGCCGATGTCATCCTGGGTCAGGGTGGGGCGGACACTCTGAATGGTGGCGGTGGTGCTGACGCACTCGTTGGAGGCGCGGGTGCCGATAGGCTCAATGGCGGTGGTGGCGCTGACTTCCTTTCTGGCGGCGATGACGCTGACCGACTGAACGGTAATGGTGGGGCCGATACGCTGCTGGGTGATGCTGGTGATGATATCGTCAATGGTGGCAACGGCGACGATCTCATTATCTGGAATGTCGGCGACGGCCGGGATCTCATTGATGGCGGTGATCATGCCACCATCGGTGACACATTCGAGATCAACGGAACGGGATTGGGCGAGACCTACCGCTTCTACGCGATAACCGACCCGATCGCCGCTGCGGCCGCCGCGGGGCTCGGACCATTTGCCATCACTACCGAAATTGTCGTGACGTTCAATGACGGATCAGGCGAGGCGGTTATTGCCGAACTCGATAACGTCGAAGAAATCGTTATCAATACAGACGCGCTGGCAACCTCCGTTGCTGGCCTGTCAAATATCCGTGGCGACAACGTCGAAGTAATTGGCGACTTCACGACGACGTCTCTCAATGTTCAAACAATCACCATCAACGGTTCAGACGGCGACGACGTCATTGATATTTCCAAATTGCAGTCCGAACACCGGATCGTGTTCAAGTCGAATGGCGGTGATGACAAACTGATTGGCACTCTGCGGCCGCAAGACGTCATTGAGTTGCCCGAGGGAGCGGGTACTTCCACCGAAACCGAAAATGAGAACGGCACGAAAACAATTACCTTCTCGACTGGTTCGGTCACGTTCAACGCAACAACGTCACCCGTTGTGTCGGGTGGGACGCCCGATGGTTCGCACGACCTTACGTTCACGGCACACGACGTTGCCGAACTACTCAATCTTGTTCGCGGACTGCCCTCAAGCGTTCTCGAAGAGGCTGGCGCGACCGGTATCCGGGATCTCGAAGGGACCGGTAACAACATTGCGAACCCAAACTGGGGTTCTGCGGATCAATCCTTCATCCGGCTGACTGAGGCACGTTACGGAGACTACGATCCTGTAACCGGCAATCGGGCGATTAACCCAATATTCGATGGCCTCGACCCGCGTACCATTTCGAATATCCTTGGTACGCAGGAAGCGGATTTGGCCAAGAACGACGCCGGCGCCAATATCTTCTTCATGGCGTTCGGGCAGTATTTCGACCACGGCTTGGACTTCCTTCCCAAAGGTGGTCATGGAACTCTTTCGATCGGAGGCGGTGCCGATAACCCTGTCGACCTTACCCGCGGCTCGATCGCAAACATCTCTGATGTCGCGAACGGCGCTACACCGGAGCACATCAACAAGACCTCACCATTCGTCGACCAGAACCAGGCCTACGGCTCGACCGAATTGGTCGGACAGTTCCTGCGCGAAGGTGACGACAACGGTGGTCTTGGAGCAAAGCTGCTTTCGGGTGGTCCGGATCCCTCCAATTCTGAATTCAATCTGCTTCCAACACTACGCGAGGCAATTCTCCACCATTGGCAGAACAACACGCTCTTTACGTCAGAAAAGCTCGCCGCTCAGGGCTATGCCAACGGCGAGGTTCACTTCCAAGACTACTATACCGTAGAGGGTACGCCGCTCGTCGATGAGAACGGCAACATCAATGAGATGATCGCCCATGGTCTCAATCAGAACTTCATGGGTTCCGGCCATACGCTCGTTGGCGATGCGAACAACTTCATCGACATTCTAGATCACTATGTTGCTGGCGATCTGCGCGCCAATGAGAACTACACACTGACGTCCATTCACACCATCTGGGCGCGCAACCACAACTACCACGTGGAGAAGCTGGCAGATGCCGGCTTCGCGGGCACCGCGGAGGAACTCTACCAGGCCGCCAAGATCGTCAATGAGACCGAATATCAGAAGGTCGTCTTCAATGAATTTGCTGACTACCTGCTTGGCGGTCTCAAGGGGAGCGGTCATCACGGTCACGACGAGTACAATCCGAATGTCGATGCACGCATCAGTCACGAGTTCGCAGCGGCTGTCTATCGCGTCGGTCACTCACTTATCGGCGAAACCATCACCGTGCTCGACGCCAATGGCAACCCAACCAACGTTCCGCTCTTCGATGCCTTCTTGAACCCAACAAACGACGCCGAGACATTCCGCGTCGACATGGATCACAACCCAACGACAACCAACGATGTCGTCGCAGGTCAGGATGCGGTCAATTTCCTTGGGCAGGCTCCTTACAACTACCTGCCGCAGCCTGGTTACGAACAGCTTGGCGTTAACAGCATCATCGGCGGCATCGTCGGACAGCCCGCCGAAGAGGTCGATTTCAACCTTGTTGATGCGGTTCGCAATGATCTAGTACGCATTCGCGCAGATCTGTTCGCATTCAATGTTGCGCGCGGATGGGATGTCGGCTTAGGAACGCTCAATCAAATCCGAGCCGATCTGCTTCAATCGACCGACCCATATATTCAAGAAGCGATCGAACTCTCCCAGGAGGACCTCACGCCTTACAGCTCGTGGGAAGATTTCCAACAACGCAATGGGCTGAGCGACTCGGTCATCGCGCAGTTCAAACAGGCTTATCCAGACCTGGTTCTCGACAGTCAGGAGAAGATTGACGCCTTCACAGCTGTTAATCCCAACATCACGCTTGTCGGCGGCAACACCGTCAAGGGAATTGACCGAGTTGATCTGTGGGTTGGCGGACTGGCCGAAGAGCACATCAACGGCGGTATGGTCGGCACTACTTTCTGGGTTGTTCTGCACGAACAGTTCGACCGTCTGCAGGAAGGCGATCGCTATTACTATCTGGATCGTGCAGAAGGGTTCGACTTCTACGATATCAGCGAGGAACAATCGTTCGCCGACATCGTTGCGCGCAATACCGGAATCCAGGGTCTAGATTCCGATATCTTCGGTGCCGAGCCGCTCAATCAAGACGATAATGCTGATAACGGGACAGAAACTGTTACCGATGATGGTGTGAATACCGGCGAAGACGACGAAACCGTCGCGGACAACGATACCGGCGAGGACGATACTGGCGAAGACGAAACGGCGGACGGCGGAAGCGACACCGATACAGGTGGAGATACTGCCACTGGCGGCACTGACGACGG
>AERA01031702.1_pt1 | contig 33140 bp, 24 predicted proteins | sample 267968 | NCBI WGS metagenome assembly AERA01 (sample SAMN02954363, study PRJNA61401) | activated sludge metagenome | biome: terrestrial; feature: wastewater treatment plant; material: activated biomass; isolation source: activated biomass of an industrial wastewater treatment plant | reverse complement strand
TTACGTTCTCACGATCTTACGTTCTTCTCATCTTCTCACGGTCTCTCCCTATTGTGTCGTCCTCGGCAGTAACGTCAGCGGAAACTGCACCAGGCTCTCATGCCCGTCATAACTCACGCTGGAAACCCCGAATAAATAATTATCAATGATCACATTTTCCAGGGTAACATCATTGGTCATATCCACCCACTGGCTGTATTGCCATTGTGGCGAAGTGGTTTCCCGCCAGTAGATGCGATAGCCCTTCAATACCGGGCTTTCCGATCGCTCCCATTTTAGACGTGTTGAAGGACTGACCGCACCGCCGATCATGACTTGTTTGGGTGGTGGTGGAGATGAGGCTAATGAAGCCAGTGTGACCGTATTGACGTGCGTTAATTTCGCCGCATAATTGAAGTTGACAAAGTCAATTTCATCGCCGTAATGTCTGCCATCTTCAATGCGCAGGTCCTGGTGTTGCCGGTCATAGTGTTCATGCGTTTCCATGATCCGGACGGCTGGAAAGCCGACGTCGTTGAAGGGTCGGTGATGTCCGCCGCGACCAAACCGGTCCAGTCGATAGATCATCATCGGATACACATCCGGTACGTATTTTTTCGCTACCGTAGCGACATAGCGGGCGAGTTGACGGGATGGGCCATCGACTTCTCCGCCATAGAATCGGTACCAGATCATTTGCTGTTCATTCAAACCGACGGGTACAGGTTCAGAAAAAATCCGGAACGTCGTATCCTCTGAAATGCCGGTAATACCGGTTGTATTTCCAATCATGTCATTATTCAAAACACCAATAATTTCCCAACCTTCATCCACTGCTTTATTGGCCAGGTATTTCCCGCCAATCAGACCATTCTCCTCGCCACTCAGACCGGCAAATACGATGGAATTTGCAAATCGACCCTGACTCAATATGCGCGCCGCTTCGATCACTCCGGCCATCCCGCTGGCATTGTCATTGGCACCTGGGCTGTCATCCGTAAAATTCATCGGATCCGAGATCCGCGAATCAATATCACCGCACATGATGACGTAACGGTCCGGATGATGAAGGCCGCGCAGAATGGCGATAACATTGACCACCACCGCGTCATCAGGTATACGCGAATATTCACCACCCTTCACATGATTGTATTGGTAATACACTTCCAGGCATCCGCCACAGGCTGCTGAAATTTTCTGGAACTCTCCATGAATCCATCGACGGGCAGCCCCAATCCCCCGGGTATCACTTGTGGTATCGCTCAAGGTATGCCGGGTGCCGAATCCCGCCAGCTTTTTGATATCCCGTTCCAGGTTGCGCGGGTCAGGGGAAATCTGCCAGACATTGACCTCGCCGGAGGCCTTATCCGTAGGCTGGGCATTGAGGGTTTTGGGGCCAAGGCAAATGCACAAGGTCAACAGGCTGGGAACCAGCAACTTGAAGGTCAAGCGCATGCTCAATTCCACATTTTGGTCAATCCGCTTTTGGCGTTGCATAATATTAGCATTCTGGTCAATGTATAAAGGTGGTGAAAAATTGAAATTCCATACCTTTGCATCCCCCGCGACGGGTGATTAGCTCAGTTGGTTCAGAGCGCCGCCTTGACAGGGCGGAGGTCAGCAGTTCGAGCCTGCTATCACCCACCAACACATGAGCAGTGAAGACTGCTCTTTTTTTTCGGGACGTAGCTCAGCTCGGTAGAGTACACGTCTGGGGGGCGTGTGGTCGCTGGTTCAAATCCAGTCGTCCCGACTCCGCTCACCGTAGCTTTTGGAACAAGTTCCAAACGTGCAAGGTGTTGCTTCGTCGGACGAAGCCCGACTTCCGTGGTCATTCAGCGGAGGTGAGCTTCGCTCGACAAATTTTATTTGCCACCGTAGCTTGTTGGGACAAGCCCAAAATATGCACGGTGTTTCTACGTCGGACGAAGCCCGACTTCCGTGGTCATTCCGCGGAGGTGAGCTTCGCTCGATTATTATTTTCGCCACCGTAGCTCAGTCGGTAGAGCAACGCATTCGTAATGCGTGGGTCAGCGGTTCGAGTCCGCTTGGTGGCTCGTTTTTTTCGGGATGTAGCGCAGCCCGGTAGCGCACTACGTTCGGGACGTAGGGGTCGCTGGTTCAAATCCAGTCATCCCGACCGGAGAAATCCTAAAACACCACAACATTCGTTGTGGTGTTTTTATTTAGTGCAGCCCGGAAAGGAACAATTTTTGCCAATCGACCATTATTCCGTACTTTTTCCTTTCCAAACCCTTATTTGTCAATACAATAGACAATGCAAAAAGCTGCCATATTGATTTTCGCCCTGGCGATCTCCTCCATTGTAAACGCCCAGATGGCGCTCGAGTCCAGTCTCATTTTCGGCGGGAACTCCGTCGACGAAGCCAAAGACTTTGCCGTGAGTCCCAATGGAATGTTCCACTTCTTCGGGGGGCGTTCCTTTTCTTCCGATGGCGATCTGCCCGGAAATAATGGCGGCGCGGATTTCTGGATCACCAAACGCTCATCCGATGGCACCACCCTGTGGAGCAATAATTATGGCGGTACGACAAATGATGACCTGGTCGCGGTCATGCCCCATACGGATGGCGGTGTGCTTGGATTTGGTACCACACGGAGCAGTCACGGTCTGTTTGGCACGATCAATGGCGTTGCCGGCGGATGGTTGATGCGGACGAATAGCAACGGTGATATCATCGATGGCCAGGTCTTTGGCGGCAGTGTCACCGAATTGGCGGTGGACGCCGAACGGATGACCAACGGCACCATGATCCTGGCCCTGGAAGCGGGCTCTCCCACCCTGGACGGACAGATGAATAACGGGCTGCTGGACGCCTGGATCGTCAACGTATCGACAACCCTTCAGCTCAACTGGTCAGTGCTGATCGGTGGCGCGGGTTCGGATATCCCGGTGGCTATTGATGTGGATATCAATGGAAATATTTACGTCGTCGCAAATTCCGATTCGAATCTGCCCGGGCTGGATACGAACAAAGGCATGCTGGATCTCTGGATCTTTAAACTGGCTCCGGATGGCGAATTGCTCTGGCAAACTACCGTCGGCGGTTCCGGTAACGACCTCGCAGGTGATATCCGGTTCCATCCGGATGGCGGAGTTTATGTGATCGCGCACAGCGACTCGGATGATGGTGATTTTCACACCAATTATGGACTGAATGATTTCTGGATGATCCGCGTGGATGAAAATGACGGGGACATTATCCAGATCGAACATTTCGGCGGCTCCGGAAATGATTTTACCGGGCGACTGAATCTGTTTGGCGCGGACCAACTCGTGGTGACCGGAACGACCACCAGCGGCGATATTGACCTCACAGGAAACAAGGGCTTTACTGATTGCTGGGTCTGGATCACTGACCTGCAGTGCAATCTGTTGCGTCAAATGAATTACGGTGGAACCTTGAATGACGGTAGCGCTGACATTGAAACGATTGATGAGTACATTCATGTGTTGGCCACCACCACGTCGATGGACCTCAATGTGCCGCCAAACGGGATTGCGCAAACGGACTTGTGGTACTATACCTTGAACACCGAACCGGATACCTGTTCAGGCTTGTACCTCTGCCTTGCGGATACAACATTGTCCAATGTCCTCTTTCCACCGGCTGAAGATGTGCTCATCTGTGTCAACGCGTGTAATGCCGGGTACGGACCGGGACCTCAATTCAACAACACCGGAAGTTGCCTTGATTTTGATAATCCAACCTCCTATTACAGGGTCGTTACGGATACAACCGCAGATCTGTTGACCGTCAGTGTAACATCAAATGAATTCAATAAGCCCTATATCGGTCTGTTGCGTTCGGTCAACTGCATGACCTATCAGCAGGTGGAATGTATAGTGGGTGAAAACGGGGAAGCGATCATCGCCTATATCGAAGTAGATCCCCTGGAAGAATATGTAATTGCTGTTTCAGACGCTGAAGGTAATGTGGGTAATTATGAACTATGCGTTTCCTCGATCGATGTGGACTTCTGCAATCAACTCGACCGGATTTACGCGACGTCGACCTCCAAAGGAAGTCCGTTGAATGGTCCTTATCAACCTGGTGAAGAAGTTCAGATCTGTTATGAACTGATTGCCTGGCAAAAACAGGAATGTAATGGATTCCAGGGCCTGATGCCTTCATTTGGGCCGGGATGGGATCCTGCTTCCTTTGCGCCGAATGGGCAACCGGTTCAGGTAGATTCTGCCTTGATGCCAGTGAGTCCGCAGGGCTTCTGGGCCTGGTATGACCTGGGTGATGTACATTATAATGTCGGGAATCCTGTGAATGGATACGAAAGTGGCCAGGGACTACCGCCAGGCTGGTATTTTACCGCATCGGATGATCCGCCGCCGGCTGATGAGCCTGATCAAACGACGGGTGACATCTTTACCTGTCTTCCTTCTCCGGATCGGTGGAAAATTTGCTTCACACTCACGACCGTTGATTTTTGCGAAGAGAACATTGATTGTTCGGTCACCATGAAAACATTTGCAGACGGCGAGATCGGTATCGAACCCAACCTGGCATGCGTCTATGACCAGGAAGAAGTGTTCAGCCCATTCCTCCAGTGTTGCCTCAATCCGAATATTCAGATCATCCAGGACTTTTCAAGATGTAGTGGCGATACCATTGTCCTCATTCCGGAAACAAACCTGATCCCACCGGTTTCGTTTTTCTGGACAGCCAATGCGGATCCGTTCATTAGCGGCGAGGGAAATGGCAATGGCGCCAGCGCGTTTTACCAGATCCTGAGCAATGAAGCCGCTATTCCATTGGATGTGGATTATGAGATCTGGGCCATGGGTAACGGTTGTGTCACGGACACAGAATCCTTCACGATCACATTGTTGCCTTTGCCCACGAGTTCACTGGACCTTGTGGGACCGAGTATTGTTTGCAGTGGCTCTACTGTCACGTTAAACTTCACGAATACGGGCACACCGCCTTTTGTGATTGGTTTATATCGGGACAATGAACCCTTTATTGAATTATTAGCGGAGTCCGGATTCCTCTCTGCTGACGTTGACCCTGTCTTCACTTCCCGGCTTCGGATTGGCGAGCTGAGAGATGCTTCATGTGCGGGCAGCGGTTTTGGCTTCGAGGATGTCACCATTAAACCCATTGCGTCATCCGTCCTGGACACGTTTGTGTGTGAAGGAGAGTCCATCATGGTTGGCGATACCATGATCTTTGACGCGGGCATGTATGAGATCACCCTGGATAATGCCGCGGTAAATAATTGCGACAGTATCGTATTCATGTCCCTCAGTGTGATCCCGCCGGTGGTGGAATTTATTTCTGATACGATTTGCGGACCCGATACGATTTATATTCTGGGTCAACCCTATTATGAAACCACACTCACCACAATTGAATATGTCGGTCCCGAGGGCTGTCCGAATTTTATCCAGCTGAATCTGCTTCGTGATGATACACTCACCCAAACCATCAACCAAACGATCTGCTTTGGGGATACACTTGACTTCGAAGGTGTGCTTGTCTTTCAGCCCGGGACGTACGAACACGTTGAAGAGATTGAGAATTCGTGTTATGAGCAAACTATCCTGAATCTCAGCGTGCTGCCGCAGATCTTTGTCAATGATCTGGAGATTGTTGCGGATAATGGCACCGGCACTGGCGCTATCCTCTGTGAAATCCTGGGTGGAACGCCCGGGTTTGATTATGAATGGAGTTCCGGCCAAACCTCCGAGAGCATCTTCAATGTCATGGCCGGCCAATACACACTTTCTGTGACTGACAGCCGGGGATGTATGGAGACGTTTAATTTGAAGTTCCCCTGGTCAATAGCACAGACAATCCGGGTGACCGGATCCAATTATCCCTCAAACCGAATCCGGTGAAACAGGGCGAGATCATTGAACTGGTCAATGCGGGGGATGCTTCGCTTTACATCCGGAAAGTGACCTGCTGGTCAATGGACGGGCGCGTCTTGACCTCCAACGCTGAAGAGGTGCTGGAACCCGGAAAATCCCTCCCGGTCAATGCTGAACAGCAGTGGTCTTCCGGCCTCTACTTCGTCCGCGTGGAATTGATCGATGGCATGACCTGGGGAACCCGTGTATTCATGGAATGACCTTCAGGGCTAAAAAGCGGAAAGGGATACAAATCATCGCAAGCGAGATATGTATCCCTTATCCATTTGTGCGTTAGCTACATCTCAAGTTGGTCAACCACATCCCGAAAGACAGGTTAAAAATGGATGCGCAAGCACTGCGCCGGCATTTATGGACTTTCGAGGTCTACCGGCTGCTGGGTTGTAGCCACTAGGCTATCCCAATACTGGCCAACCTGCCGGAGAGCCATCTACTCACCTCGCTGTTGGCAAGGATTTCGGGACTGACGTGTAATGGATTGCTCCGTTACATCCGGTGACATACTGCCAGTTATGTTTTTCAGAACAAATGAAAGTTCCGTTGAACTGTCAGATAAATGTAAACATAAACACCCCTGAACGCAAGTTTTCTTTACAAGTATTTTTCAACATTCTTATCCACATGCGGCCTCAATAATCGTTGCAAACGCATCGGCATCCAATGATGCGCCACCCACCAGGCCACCATCCACATCTGGCTGACCGAATAACTCCGCCGCATTATCCGCTTTCACGCTGCCTCCATAGAGGATCCGGACTTTATCCGCCATGGCCTCTGAATATTGAGCGGCAATCGTCTGTCGCAAGTAGGCGTGCATTTCCTGCGCCTGATCCGGCGAGGCGGTCACGCCTGTGCCGATGGCCCAGACAGGCTCATACGCAATGACCACATTGGACCACTGATCCGCCTCCAGGTGAAATAATGCGCGATCCAGTTGCTGTCGGACATATTCATTTTGATTGCCCGCTTCGCGAATGTCCAGGGATTCACCGCAACAGAAAATAGCCACCAATCCGGCATCCAGGATCGCATCCACTTTCATCCGGATAAAATCGTCGGTCTCATGAAAAAGCTGCCGGCGTTCTGAATGACCGACGATCACATGCGTTACACCGAGACTTTTCAACATGCCAACAGATATCTCCCCGGTAAAAGCACCGTTCTTCTCCGGATGACAGTGCTGGGCTGCAGTGTGAAATCCCGTTCCGTCCAGGGCGCCAATGACAGCGGGTAAGTGCGTAAAAGGTGGCGCGATTACCACTTCGCATGCGACCGGACCAGTTACTCCTGCTTTGAGGGCTGCGATTAATTCCACCCCTTGGGCCGGGGTCAGGTTCATCTTCCAGTTTGCCGCAGCTATTTTCTTCCGTTTCATTGCATTCGTTTGTAAACGATGGAAGGTATAAAGAACCCTTGACCTGAAAAAGCCTTCCCTGTTTGTCTAGCCTGGTCCGGTGAGTAAACTTTACACACATCATTATCGGGGATCACAGCCCTTCGCCGGGCAATCTCTATTTTTACCCGATCCGGGCATCACCGGCATGAGTTTATGGCGAAAGACAATGTGACCAAGGGCGTACGATTGATCCACCGGGACCTGAGCTGGCTGGCATTTAATTACAGGGTCCTCCAGGAAGCCAAGGATCCCAATGTACCCCTGCTGGAACGGATCAAGTTCCTGGCTATCTACAGCAGCAACCTGGAGGAATTCTTTCGCGTCCGGGTGGCCAACCATCGCCACCTTCACCGGGTGGGTAAAAAGACCATGCGCCAACTGGATTATGACCCGGAGAGCATCCTGATCAAGATCCAGAAAACGGTGAGTGAACAGGCTGTAGAGTTTGGCGAGATCTTTCAAAACCAGATCATCCCCGAATTGCGGCGTCATGACATTTACCTGCTGCAGCGAGATGAATTGAACCAGGAACAGGAAGCCTTTGTCGACACCTTTTTCCAGGAACACCTGCTCCCGCATATTCAACCGGTGCTGCTCGTCCAGGACAAGATCCGGCCCTTCCTGAACAACAAGGCCCTTTATCTCGCCCTCTGGATGAAGGATAAAAATGACAAACACGATCAGGATCACTATGCGATTGTCACCATACCTGCCAACGAGTTACCGCGGTTTATTGAATTGCCATCCCGCCGGAATGCGCATGAACTGATCATGCTCGATGAAATCGTACGTCATAGTGTGATGTGGTTGTTTCCCGGATACCAGATCGTCGACACCTATTCGATCAAGTTGACCCGTGATGGTGAACTCTATATCGATGATGAATACGAAGGCGACCTGGTGAAAAAGATCAAGACCAGCTTACAAAAGCGGGATGTAGGTCCCGCGTCCCGGCTCGTCTATGACAAGAGCATACCGGCGCATTTCCTTCAGTACCTCATGAATGTATTGGGCGTTGAAAAACTGGGTCTGTTTCCCGAAAGCCGGTACCACAACAATTTTGATTTCTTCCGCTTTCCATCCTTTGGGAAGGAGCACCTGAAGGACCTGGTATTACCGCCGCTGGAATACCAGGGGTTTAACGGCTTTGGCTCCATATTCGAGGCCATCCGTGCGCGGGATCATATGATCCATGTCCCCTATCACTCGTATGACCCTGTGGTCGAGTTATTCGAACAGGCTGCACGAGATCCGCAGGTGACCCATATCAAGATCATCCAGTACCGGGTCGCATCCAACAGCCGGATCATGGAAGCGCTGATTGAGGCGGTTCGTTCCGGAAAGCAAGTGTACGCCTTTGTCGAAGTGAAAGCCCGGTTTGATGAAGAAGCCAACCTTCGGTGGGGTGAGCAACTGGAAAAGGCCGGTATTGTCGTCCGGTATAGTTTCCCGGGATTGAAAGTGCACAGCAAGCTCGCCCTGATCCGCCGCATCGAGGCCGGTGGACCCAAACTATACAGCTATCTGAGCACCGGTAACTTCCATGAGATCACTGCCCGTATCTATAGCGATATGGGATTCTTCACGGCAGACCGTCGGCTGACTACCGAAGTGGCCCGGATCTTCTCCTTTCTCGAAACGGTCAAACTGCCAAACGAGAATTTCAAGCACCTGCTCGTGGGACAGTTCAATCTTCGGCAAACGCTGATTGACCTGGTCGAGTATGAAATCAAACAAGCGCAAGCCGGCAAACCGGCGTCTATTGTGCTCAAGTTGAACAGCCTGCAGGATGAGAAAATGATTGAGAAACTCTACGAAGCCAGCCAGGCCGGCGTGGAGATTGAGCTGAATATCCGGGGTATTTGCTGCCTCGTGGCCGGCAAGAAAGGACTGAGTACCAATATCAAAGCCTTCAGTATCGTCGACCGCTTCCTGGAGCACAGTCGCATCTTTATCTTTCATCATGGTGGAAAAGAAAAGATCTACCTCTCGTCTGCCGACTGGATGGAGCGAAATCTCTCCTTCCGGATCGAAACCGCTTTTCCCATCTACGATCCGCAGCTCAAGGCCGAACTTAAGGATATGCTGCAAATCCAGCGGAATGATAATGTGAAATCCAGGTCTTTGAAATACAACGAGATCAATACCTATATTCAGAATCAATCGGATCTGACCAATCGATCACAACACGAGATCTATTTTTATCTGAAGCGCAAACTGGAAGAACCGAATCTTCCGTAATCAAATCGTTTCAAGCCTGCACAGCTACTTTACATTTCATTTTCAGGGTTAACCATGTTGATACTCTTACCTGATCCCTGCATTTTTGTCACCAGAATGATTCCGCCCATGAACCGCTTGACGATCACCGGATGGACGTATACGCGCCATATTTCTGGTACACGCAGTATTTGTGTGACCTATCCGAGAACTGCAGACCCGACATCCATCACTGCCGGACTCTCCAATTTCAATCAATCCGCCAGGGAGGAGAAATTGGCTGTACTGCATGCTGACCAGCAGGGTGTTCAGATTGAATTGCCGGAATGGATCAGCGGGCTGTTTACCTTGACGATCCGGGACGGCGAGCAGTCATTTGAAAGGCGATTGGCCATCCAATGAGGGAAAACCCTGAATACGAAAAATGGGTGTTTTCGTGCATGTTTGACAGCCGCCACCGAATGATCTTTACAACATCAAACGTCGAAAGCGACACACGATCAAGACTAACTACTGCAGGAATTTGAGATTGGTTTCTGCGTGATTATAATTAAAGGGGTGAGACTTGCCGGGGTCATCAAAGGGTGGCACCGGCATTTTTATTTCAGCTCAGTTGGTCCACGATGCCTTCCCACTCTGCCAGCAGCTTCTCCAGTTGCTTCTTGCTGTCATTATAGGATTTCACTTTCTGGTCAAATTCGGGTTTCATATAGAAGTCCGGATCGGCCAGTAACGCCTCATACTCCCTGATTTCCTGTTCCCGTTGCTGAATTTGCTTTTCGACCGAGGAATGCCGCCGCATCAGTTCCTTCTTCTTTTGCGGATCAAGGCCCGGGGCGTGAGGTTTTGGCTCCACCTTGACGGACTTTTCAACCGGCTCGTTTTTCGCCGACTGGGCTTGCTTGAGTTCGAGGTCCTGGATCCCTTTTTTCTCGAGCATTTCATCAATGTCACCCAGGTATTCCTTGATGGCGCCATTGGAAAACTCCAGCGTGCGACTGGTCAGGCCGGTTAAAAAATCCCTGTCGTGCGAGATCACGATCAGCGCCCCGGGGTAAGCCAGCAAAGCCTCCTTCAGGCGTTGTTTGGAAGAGATATCGAGATGGTGGGTCGGCTCGTCCATGATCAGCAGGTTGGTCTGCGACAGGATCATGCAAGCCAGCGCCAATCGCGCCCGCTCACCACCGGACAGCACGGAAACCTTTTTATCCGCATCCTCACCGGTGAACAGAAAGGATCCGAGAATGGCCCGGACTCTTGGTCGCACATCCGGTGCGGCTTTTTCTTCAATGGTCTGCAGTACAGTCCGCGAGGTGTCAAATTGCTCCGTCTGATCCTGGGCATAATATCCCATCATCACCCGCTCATGCACATCAAGATGTCCTGACGTGACGTCTGTTTTTCCGGCGATGAGTTTCGCCAGCGTGGTCTTTCCCTGTCCATTCTGACCAACAAACGCTACTTTTTCCTCCCGCTCCAGCTGGAAATCGATCTCGTTCAACACCAGCTTGTCGGCATAACGTTTCGTCAACTTTTTTGCATCCACCATCGTTCGTGGCGCGCGGTCCAGGGCCGGAAACCGGATCTTCACCGCCGACTGGTCTTCCTGCTCCAGCTCAATCAGGTCAATTTTCTCCAACTGCTTCTCCAGGGATTTGGCAAACGCAGCTTTTGACGCTTTGGCCCGAAATCGTTCAATCAATCGTTCTTTCCGCTCAATCTCCTTCTGTTGGTTTTGAAAAGAAGCCTCCTGGATCTCGCGCAGCTTTTCTCGTTCTTCCAGGAATTTCGAATACGGATACGGCATGTCATACACCCGACCCATGGAGATCTCAATCGTGCGCTGGGTCAATTGGTCCAGCAAGCGTTTGTCGTGCGACACCAGCAGGACGCCCGTGTCTGATGTCTTCAGGTATTTCTCCAGCCAGATGATGGAGGGCATGTCCAGGTGGTTGGTCGGCTCGTCGAGTAATAAAAACGAAGGCCGGCTCAACAACAATTTCGCGAGCTCGACACGCATTTGCCAGCCACCGGAAAGCTGACCCACCGGTTTGTCCATCGTGGTCTCATCAAAGCCAAGGCCTTTCAGGATCTTCTCGATGTCGCCTTCAATGCTGTCCGCCCCGAGATGATCAAGCTCTACATACAGATCGTGGAGTTCTCCGCTCAACCGGATCAGCTCTTCATCCTGCTCATGGTCATGCAGGGCCGCATTGATCCGTTCGATGTCCTTGTGGATCTGCCCCACCCGGTCAAACGCGGTATATGCTGCCTGCCGGACAGTAAGCTGAGGATCGATCGTGATCTCCTGCCGCAGGTACGCCAGGTTAGCCGGTCGGTCCAGGCTGCCACCATCGGCCTGGGCTTTACCCGCAATGATTTTGAGCAACGTGGATTTACCCGCGCCGTTGCGACCGATGAGGGCCACTTTTTCACCCGGTTTGAGTGCAAATGAGACCTGGTCGAGCAAAACGCGATCCCCGAAATGTAATGTGATATCCCTGACAGCCAGCATGCGGGCGCAAAGGTAAGCAGCAGAAAAGGGAGAAACTAGTTCAGGATATTTTCTTCCGGCAATTGGGCCAGTACACTGAATACATCGCCCTTGTTGTGCAGCACCTGGTGCCAGAGTTTGGCCGGTTTGGATTTGAACAGGTAGTTCGCGTGCATCTCCGAGGTGATCCATGACCCGGAATCAAGCTCCTCATCCAGCTGGCCCGGCGACCAGCCCGAATACCCCACAAAGAATCGAATATTGGTCTCCTGGATCATCCCGTGGGACACCAGGAATTTAAGTTTGTCAAATTCCCCACCCCAAAACACACCCGGTCCGATCTCGGTGCTGCCATCCAGCAGGGAACCCACATTGTGCATATAATGAATGGTATTGGTCGACACCGGACCACCGTAATAAACCATCGAGTTGATCTCTGGAAAATCTTCCACCAGTTCATTCATCTTCACCGCCAGCGGTTTATTCAGGATGAATCCTACTGTGCCCTCCTCCGAAGTATGATCCACGAGAAGGACAACCGAACGCCGAAAGTTGAGATCTTCCATAAACGGTTCGGCCAGTAACAAGGATCCGATATGAACAACAGGTTTCATCACTACTCAAACGATGTCATCACCGCCTCCTGGTATATTTTTCTGACAAAACCACCCAATACTTTGCTGCCAAACTCACTGTAGTCTGTGATCTGATGATCGCGCATATTCTCAATGGTACGCGTCCACTGTACTGAACTGGTCAGTTGGTGAATGAGTTTACTTTTGATCTCCTCGGGATCTGTAGAAGGTGATGCATCTACATTCTGGTACACAGGACAAACCGGCGTATGGAATGTCATCCGGTGCACCGCTTCCGCAAACATATCGCGGGCCGGTGTCATCAACGGGGAATGAAACGCACCGCCGACGGGCAGGATAAGAGCGCGTTTCGCACCTGCCACTTTACAGGCTTCAGCCGCAACACCCACCGCTTCACGTTCGCCCGAGATCACGACTTGTCCGGGGCAATTATAATTCGCTGCAACAACCACGCCTTCGGTTTGACTGCAGATCTGTTGGACTTTGGCATCTTCCAGTCCTAGGATCGCGGCCATGGTGCTGTCGACCAACTCACAGGCCGCCTGCATGGCCCGCGCACGAGCGCCAACAAGTGCCAGGCCCGTTTCATAATCCAGTGCTTTGGCCGCTACGAGCGCCGTGAGTTCGCCGAGGGAATGCCCGGCAACAGCATCCGGCATCCCTGGTGATTTCGATTGATAGGTGGCATAACTGTATACGAATACTGCAGGCTGCGTATGCTCGGTACGTTTCAGGTCTTCTTCGCTTCCATGGAACATGAGCGCTTTCAGATCATAGCCCAGCACAGATTCAGCCTGGTCGAAATAAAGTCTCACATCGGGTTGAGCATCGTACAGTGCTTTGCCCATGCCGCTGCCTTGCGAACCCTGTCCCGGAAATAAAAATGCACGTTTGACTGTCATTAACTTAGATCGGAGGATATCAGTTTCAGGAATTCATTTCGCGTTTCCGCATTTTTAAATTGACCCGTGAAGGCCGAAGTAGTCGTGATCGAATTCTGCTTTTGGACCCCACGCATCATCATGCACATATGCTTGGCTTCAATCACCACAGCACAGCCTTGCGGCCGGAGGGTGGAATCAATACATTTCAGGATCTCATGCGTCAATCGTTCCTGGACTTGCAGTCGACGGGCGAAAATGTCCACCACGCGGGGCAATTTACTCAAGCCCACAATACGACCGTCAGGAATATAGGCAATATGCGCTTTACCAAAAAATGGGAGGATATGGTGTTCGCACAAGGAGTAAAGTTCAATATCCTTGACAATCACCATTTCGCTGTACTCCTCCTCGAAGGTGGCGGACAGCAGGACCTTACCCGGATCCTGGTAGTAACCATTTGTGAGATACCGGATGGCTTTTGCGGCGCGTTCGGGCGTTTTTAACAGGCCGGGCCGGGAAGGATCCTCACCGATTTGCTCGATGATGTCCGTAAATGATTCTTGCAGGATCCGCAGTGGATCCTCTACCGTCGGGTCTATGACTTTGGGCGGCACCATAATCAGCGGAAGATAGGTAAAAGTGAGTATTCAATTGGCTCTGCCCGGGTCGCCGATGACCGGTTATCCGGACTGAATTCTCCTAAAAACAAGCGCATTTTACTTTTGTTTGGGTTCCAGCGTGTTGCACCATCCGAAAACGGGTCACTTATCGTTGATTTAGCCCCCTTTCATCTAGATTCAACCGGATGAACGCCCCATGCGATTAAATTTGTATCCGTGGCCAGATGGTTTAACCGTAATCAGTTGTTCCGCCTGATGCAATGGGCGCGCAAGCCCTGGGTGCTGCATGTGACCTTCTGGTTGCTGGTCTTCGCGATGATGATGATGGCGGGGCCAACGAATGATACGACCCTGATGGAAGTCGTACGGAAGTTGATCCACGTTACATTTTATATCCTGGTGGTCTATATTAATCTGGGGTATCTCGTACCGAAATTTCTAAACCAGAAACACTTCCTGACCTATTGCCTTTTATTGCTGGCCATGGTGGCAGTGCTCACCCCCATCAAGGTGATGTTGCTGTACATCACATTTGACGAGGTGGATCCGCGCGAGTTTTTGATAATGAATCAGCACTTTATTTTCCTCTTGCTGTTCATGATCGCCGGTGGGTCAACCGGCATTAAGATTATTTCAGACTGGCAACGTCATCAACGTGACCGGAAAGACCTGGAGACTCAACGGATGCAGTCGGAGATCAAGTTTCTCAAATCCCAGATCAACCCGCATTTTCTGTTCAATACGCTGAACAGCCTGTATGCCCTCACGCTGAAAAAGGATGACAAAGCGCCCGAGATCGTGATCAAGCTGTCGGAAATGATGCGGTATATGCTTTACGAATGCAATGAGCGTCGCGTGCCTTTGCAGAAAGAAGTGACGTATATTGAAAATTATCTCGCCATGGAAAAGCTCCGCCAGGCGATGCAGGCCGAGATTGATTTCAAAGTGGAAGGCGCTGTGGAAGATCAGAAAATAGCACCCTTGCTGTTCATTCCTTTCCTCGAAAACAGTTTTAAACACGGCCTCAGCCATCAGCTCAAGGAGGGCTATGTCCATGTCGTGCTGCGCGTGCTGGGCAATAAATTGTTGTTCCGCATACGAAACAGCAAGCCATTGACTCCCGCGCCACCTCCGGATAAAACGAGCGGCGGGATCGGCCTGGCCAATGTCCGGAGACGATTGAACCTGCTCTATCCCGGGCAGTACAAGCTCGATATCCAGGAAAACGATACAGAACATACTGTCGAATTATCTTTAGACCTCAGTCATTAACCTCTTATCTGCAAGGACATGATCAAGACACTTATCATCGATGACGAACCCCTGGCACTTGATGTGCTGGAAACCTATATCAGCAAGATCCCGGAACTGGAACTGGTCGCCCGGTGCGCCAATGCCCTGGAAGCCAATGATCTGCTGCGCAAGCAGCCGGTAGACCTGATCTTCCTCGATATCCAGATGCCGCAGATCTCGGGTGTGGATTTCATCAAGGCCCTCCCGGATCCGCCGATGTTCATCTTCACGACCGCATACAGCAATTACGCACTGGAGGGCTATGAACTCAATGCCATTGATTACCTGCTCAAACCGATCTCAATCGACCGGTTTATGAAGGCGGTCAACAAAGCGATGTCGCAGTTCGAGCTACGCCGTCGTGAAGCGGTTCCAGCCGATAACCCTCAGCCCATAGAGGACGGGGAAGATTTCTTCTTTGTCAAAGCCGATAAAAAACTGGTCAAGATCAAGTATGACGAGATCCTCTATATCGAAGGATTGAAAGATTATGTGATCATCCGCCTGGAACAGGGACGCGTGGTGACCCTGCAGACCATGAAGAGCCTGGAGGACAAACTGCCCGCCCATCTCTTCCGCCGTATCCACCGATCGTATATCGTTTCGGTTGACAAGATCCATGCAGTGGATGGCACCTCAGTGGATCTGTATGAGAAAGGACAGATCAAGCAGCTCCCGATCGGCAAAAACTACAGGGACGAGATCCTGGAGATGGTGAACAAGAAAAAATTATAGAAAAAAAAGTGAGAGATATCAACAGACACCTCTCACCTCGAGCACGATCCCATCTTGATTAAAAGCCTTCGAGATCATCGTCGCCGATGATGCCTATGAGTTCGCCATTGATGACATCTGTCAAATAATAGCTTCCGCCCTGCGGACTATTATTGAGATACCAGCCATACCGGTAGCCCTGGTCCGTATAGGCGAAATAAAAGCAAGTGGTCACCTGGGAGATGGCAATGCCATAATAATCGGCGACCTCTGCCCTCACCTCTTCCACCATTTGTGTCAGATCGGTGCGATATTCGATCCGCACATTGGCATCCGGGTTAATTTCATCCAGTGAGGAGATCTCATCAACGGAGCACGAAACAGACAGGATACAAAGAACTAGGACGGTGATCCAACAGTGTGTCTTGCGATTACATTGAATAGCAAACATGATGTGAGAGTTTAGTTACAGTTTGAATAGAATCGTAACTAATCCTCTTTGGGTTTATGCGAAGAAAAGATAAGGAAAAATCCAAATATTTAGCGGGCGACGATCAGGCTCTTCACGAGTACGCCATGATCATGGGTCACGCGGACGAAGTACTGACCTGCCGGAAGGCTTGACGCAGTGAGTGTTGCGTGCTTTCCTTCGATCTGGACAGGAGTGGAAATCTGTCTTCCCTGAACATCAAAAATTTCTACGTGATGGATAGCCGTACGACCATTGACATGCACGTTGACAATATCGGGTGTAGGATTTGGATACAGAATGAGCTCGTAGCTCGGGGCGGATTCAGACGGATTCAGATACAGGATCACTTCGTGGCCTTCGACCTCCATCAGATTTCCCTCGCCATCCATCATGACACCCGCATCCAGGCGAACAGGAACTTCAATTAACCCATTGCCTGTCTTGAATCCTTCAACGTCCTCCTCAATAATAAAAACAACAGTCCCAATAATACCAAACCCACTTGCACTTCCGCCATTAGCTTTGGCATATCCGGCATCTATCCGGCCATCCCAGGGCACTTTACCCAGTGAGACAGAAGGTGTTCCTTCTGCCAGCCACGAGTTCTGATGGAAATAGACCTCCACTGAGGCAGAATCCATCATTGGCGCAGGGACATTAATGGAATATTTGATCCCCTTCATGTCCAGGACAGGCTTATTGGCGGTACCAATGGAAACATCAAGGATCACGACGTCGCCGGAATCCAGGGAGAACTGAACAGGTATCAACGAAAACTGGTAAGGCGCTTTGAGTTGAACATCCCTAACAATCACATCGTTCGAGCGGTAGTAATTCTCATCCACCAACTGCACATCATCCTGGCCGATTACTCCATCCCCGTCAGCGTCACTGAATCGCGGACCGGTTCCTGTGGCAGTATATGGCCATGAGGAGGCATGCTGTCCAAACCAGGCTGCCGGATCATCATAATCTCGTACAGGACCGGTTTCACCCAGGTGGTAGCCGATTGTTAACAAGTCCGTCATGTCAACACGTCCATCCTGATCCGCATCTCCCGGCCAGACACAATCCACAATACAGGGACAAGGCTCGTCAGCTTGTGGATGCTCCACCACATTCATCTGGACGGTGACTTTATAGCAGACATTGCTGGGGACAATACAGTAATAATATTCGAATTCATCGGTCCCGGTAAATCCAGGATCTGGTGTATACACCAACAAGTTGAATCCTTCGATATCCTCACATGGGAGTTCAACGGTTTGAACACCGCCGTAATAGGTCAAATCGCCATTGGCCGGCTGTTCGCTGATAATGTAGGCGAAATCCGTGAAGGCGATTGGCCACTCAATAACCAAAGGTTGATCTTCGGAAGTCTGAAGCTTGTAACTGACAGCAGCTTCCGGTTCAAGATCGGTGACGTGCAGGAAAACTGTTGCCGTTTCGCAATAGACCGTATCTTCAAAACAAACGGTATAGGTGAAGTTGTCCACACCCCTGTATCCTGTATTGGGCGAATATGTGAACAACCCATTTCCAAGCGGGAATAATGAGCCTTTTGCCGGATTAGTATGGCTGACCAGGTCGTAATTCAGGAGGTCATTGTTCAGCACATTGAATGAGACACTTAACCCCGGGCGTACATAGAACTTGTCATCCCTGGCTTGTACATTGAGCGTCTTATCATACACGGTGACGATGTACGTACGGGAAACATCAGCTGAAAAATCAAGGGTAAAAGTATCCTGTCCGGTAAACGATTCTTCTGGTGAGTATTGCCAGGAGAAATCGTTGATGGAGTCCAGGGCTCCATGGGAAGGAGCATCACTTACTGCAAACCCGGTAAACGGTGTCAACAGCTCAAGCGACTGCCGGTTCAGCAATGATTTTTTGATGGTGCGATGATCTTCGACATTCGGATCCCGCACGAGGATATGCACATTCCCCTGATCACAATTGCCAAATGAATCACAGGCAACATATTGGAAATAAGCATCACCGGCAAATTCATCAGCCGGCGTGAAATAGATCGTATCGTTAGTCTCATTCACAACTGCCTGTCCTGCATTCGATGCGGTGACAGACTTCAGGAAGAGGTTTCCGTTGGATATGGAATCGTTGGCCAGTACATCCAGGGCCACAAGAACGGCTGCGGAGTCCACCAGGAATCGGTCATCTTCTGTACTGACCACCTCGGCTCCGATATTGAACCGGTACCAGCGGGTGACCGGATGCATGGGGGCGGTGACTGAGAAATAAGAAACGATCAAATCTGTGGTACCCACGACACCCTGCGCGGGTGTGAAGGTGACTTTACGGGTGTCCGTTACGGCCCCTTGCGAATACGTCACCGTACCCCATTGGTTACCAGCAGGCTGGACGATAGTAGCAGAATATCCCCATGCTGCAGGGAACTGATCGGTATACGTTGCGCCGGAATTGCGGATATTGACAATGATGGGATCACCCAATTGAGCCTGTGCTGTTGCGAAGGACAACAGGATTATTCCAACAGTCCAAAGGACCTGGATTGGACGTGGAATTCTCATTTCAGGTTTACGAACGATGAACAATCGCTTAAATTTCCGGTCCGAAGATAAGACAAGTCCGGTAAGCGTACAAGTTTTATAGGGAAAACGCCACATTTTTTCAAAAGAGTTGCAACTGGTTGAAAATGAATTACTTGTGGTTAGACCTAAACGGATTTACAACATGAAAACCATCATAAATATACACTTTTCATATATTTTAACGTATAGTAATCAATAATTTACAAAAGCAAAAAAAATATATTATATCTAACTCCATGCGGGACAGCAAGTTATACAAGACTTTAGTAAACCTTTCAGCACCCGAAATCAATCGGCTGCATAAGTTTATTCTCAGTCCCTACTTCAATCAGAACCAATCGATAGTCAATCTTTTTGAGTGGATCAAATTGGATATACGGAACGCGACTAACCATCCCGTCAATAAGGAGCAGATCTGGAAAATTTGTTTCGGGAATACTGAAGAATATAATGATGGCCGGTTGAGGAAGCTCCAAAGTGATTTATTAAAATTGACCGAAGGATTCTATGCCTATGAAGTTTTTCGGTCTGATCCAATTCATGAAACAAAGTTCCTGTTGGATGCCATTTACCATCGCCGGCTTGAACATTTGCAAACTGGAGCGCTGAAGGGGGCAAAGGATGTGCTTAAGGCGCAAGAATTAAGAGATGCATCTTATTACTACTACCATTATGAAATAGAAAAAAGTACATATTTCCTTTCTCTGGAGCAATCTCAACGTAGTGCCAAGTCAAATATTGAAGACATCGTTCAAAACCTAGATAGATTTTACTTGGCCGAAAAACTCAGGTATATTTCCTTCATTCTAACTCATCAACATTTTGTAGCAGTTGACTACAAGATGCTGTTCACTGATGAGATTCTCAATCACTTATCCAATTCTGATTACACCGATGTTCCTGCGGTAATTGTTTACTACCAAATCCTTCTCACATACAAAGAACCCAACAACAGGAATCACTATGAAAAGTTGATTGAATACTACAACAGCTTCATTCACCTATTCCCACAAACAGAGGCCAAAGAAATTCTAGATGCAGCCCTCAACTATTGCATAATAAAAATGAATTCTGGTGAAGAAGAGTATGTCAGGGAGGCGTTTAATCTATACATGAGTTCCTTGGAAAATGAAATCATCTTTGTAAAAGGGCATATTACACCTTGGTCATTTAAGAACATAGTTACGATTGGGCTTCGGTTAAAGGAATTCGATAAAATTGAACATTTCATTTCAACTTATAGTCTGAGGTTGGAAGAAAAGTATAGGGAGAATTCAATAACATTCAACTTTGCTCAACTTTACTTTTACCGAAAAGAGTATTCAAAGGTCATTGAGCAACTAAGCCGAGTGGAATATGACGATTTCACTTATAATCTAAACTCAAAAACCCTACTAATGGCCAGCTATTTTGAGCTAGATGAAATCGAGGCGCTGAACTCCCTTTTAGATGCATTTCGAATTTATGTAACCCGCAATAAAAAACTAACCAAAGGAAAAAGTAGCCATTACCTTAACACCATCTCACTGGTTCGAAAGCTGGCTAAGATCAAAATGGGTGATACTGTACAGATTGAAAAACTTAGAAAACAAGTACTGGAAACAAAAGGGATTGTGAGTAGAAACTGGATCCTGGAAAAGCTCGATGCCCTGAAAAATTAATTTAAAAGGTAAAATCTAAAATCTAAAGGCGTTGATCAAAAAGCATAGCGCAAAGCGTAATTTATCATTTCGCAAGGCGTAGTTGCCGGGCTTGCCCCGGCAATGGGATCAGGACCTGGCGCCGGAAAAAACAAATGTGGCGCGCTTCACTACTTTTGTGTTGTAAATCTGAAGACGTGATGAAATATATATTCCTGGTGATCATTGGACTTTCCCTGCTCGCCTGCAAAAGCAAATCGGCCGAGGAGCAGGCGGTGGATGCGGCGGAGACCGCTTATACAACAAGTCCGTCTGACAGTACGGCATTGGCGTTGCTCCAGGCCATTGATCAATATCTGGAGAAGAATGGTTACCTGGACAGCACCGCCGCCCGGTATGTGGTTCGCGCCGCCAGGGTGTCAACCGAACGGGACAAGGAAGGCGACGCCCTCTCCTATTACAGGAAATTCCTGACGAATTTTCCCGGTCGAAAAGATGAAGCGGACAAACTGATCGAGGTCTACGACCTGGTGACCCGTCAGGACAACACCGATGTGAAAGAGATCATGTTCAAGACCCTGGCCGCCCGCTTCCCCGATGATACCCGCGCCGCCTCCTGGAAGGAACAGATCCGGGAGCCGGAAGTCTCGGTGGATTCCATTTTGCGTCGTGTCGGTGCGACCATGTTCAATGACTCGATCTTCCGGCTGAATGAAACCCGCGCCCGCTTGTATGTGCTGGCCAGTGAAGTCGCCGCGATGGCCGATCCGGGATTGGCCTCCGCACCGGATCACCTCCATCGTGCCGCTGAAACTGCGCGTACACTTCGCAATCCGGCGAAAGCAATTGAGATCTTCGACTGGATCTACCAAAAGTATCCGGAGCATCCGCGCGGTGCCACGGCGTTATTTCTAAAAGGCTTTGTCTACGACACTGACCTCAAGGATTTTGACTCCGCCGGCGAAACATACGAGGCCTTTCTCGCCCGATTCCCCAATCACGATTTTGCCGATGACGCCCAGTTCCTCCTCGATAATCTCGGTAAGTCGGAACAGGAGTTGAGCCGGATGCTGGAGGAGAAGGCGAAGAAGGAGGTTCAATGATTGGTATTCAGTAATCGGTATTCGATAATCAGTTTTAGATGTCGGAGTCGTGAGCAATCGACGGAACATCCAGAGCCCTCAAGAGGTGAAAAGAATAGTATTCATTGTACCCCTTTAGGGGTTAAATGTTAGTAGCAAATAGGACGTAATAAGCCCCTTACCCCTTTAGGGGTTATATGTTGGTAGCAAAGTGGACGTAAATAAATCCCTCACCCCTTTAGGGGTTATGTGTTGGTAGCAAAGAGGACGTAATAAGCCCCTTACCCCTTTAGGGGTAATGTGTTGGTAGCAAAGTGGACGTAAATAAATCCCTCACCCCTTTAAGGGTGATATGTTAGAAGGAAAAGGAGAGTGATATTTGAATGGCCCATTTTAATTCAAGCTTCAAAGTCATCCCCCCCGACCGCTTCAAAGGGGGAGAAAATCCGCCTTTCCATCAATGTACCAACTTCCCCGTCGCAGAAAAATGAACACTCCTAACTCCTAGTTTCTAACTCCTAACTATACAATATTGACTTGCACCTTCTCAAACGGATGCAGGGCCGTGCCCACCACCTCGGCTTCCGCTTCGAGATAAAATTCTGAACGCACATTCTTAAGTGCTTTGGCGGCGCCGACCATTTTTTTCAGGACAAAGTTTTTGTCGCCCAGTTCATCCATATCCGATTTGACGAGCGTAAACGGAAGCTCGAAATCCACCACAAGAGCTTCGTTGGCGGGAACGATGATCTCTTCGTTGAGCTCGATCTCGCCAATCTTGTAGAGATCAGTCAGTTTGTTTTTAAAACGGCCGCGGATATATTTTTCAGTGAGGGTCAACCGGATATGCTTCACGGTTTGGGTATGCATGGAATCCAGCTTGATCTGCCCGTGGATAATCCCTGCCTCACCATATACTTCTTCGGGCAGGATCATGGAGATCTTGACGCCTTCGATGCCGAGCCATTGTTTTACTTTTCCGAACATAGGTACAGAACAATTTACAGGTACTCACCCCCCCGTCCCCCCTCAAGGGGGGAGATCTTGAGCAGCAAATCCTGGAACTTCAAATGAATCGTTTCATCCAGGAGTCTTCCAATCTCGTCACCCACCGCGCAATAAAATCCTTGCGGTTGGCGACGAGGTTGTCAAAAACGCGGGTGTCGCCGGTGATCTCTCCGCTGCCGACTTTGTCTTTCAATGCCTTCAACGGGACGATTTGAATTTGCTCCTCCCCATCGATCCAGGCTACATTATCACGAACTAACAGATTTCTGTCGTATTTCTGTTCCAGGTATTTGACAAAAGCGACGGATTTATCGATAGAACAGCCGCTGGCCGAACTATTGGTTTCATCCACGACGAGCACCAGGAACAGGTCATGCAGGATCCCGCCAATGGCCCGGAGCGCGTTGTTGTGACTGGTCCATTGCACGCAGAACTGGTTGATCTCTTCATTGATCGCATCAACCACGGACTGATCAAATGGCCGGTCGGCCTGGTAGATCCAGACGCGGGATTGATCCGGGTAGCCGAGAAGATCACGCATTGGTAAGAATATTTAGGTTATTCGCATTTTCGGTTTATAGTTCCCGCAGACGGCGCAGAAATCGCAGAATCTCTTCTTTTTTCGATTGCATTTGCTTCGCATTGCAATCTGATTCGCAGAATTTATTCTACTACTTTAGTTTTTAGATTCGGTTGGTGAGCGAAGTCGAACCATTAGTTTTTACTTCTCAATCCGGGATAAGACCAACTCAGACAGATCATACACCATCACCTCATTTTCTTTCTCCTTCGCAGTGATCCCGTCGGAGAGCATTGTCATACAAAACGGACAATTAGCCACAATGGTTTCCGCGCCGGTCTGAAGGGCTTCATCGATGCGCTCAGCATTGATGCGTTTGTTCCCGGGTTCATCTTCTTTAAACATCTGTGCGCCGCCGGCACCGCAACACAGGCCGTTGGATCTGGCCCTGGACATTTCTTTCAATTCGACGCCGAGTTGCGCCATCACTTCCCTGGGGACTTCGTAAATGCCATTGACACGCCCGAGATAACAGGAATCGTGATAGGTCACTTCTTTCAGACCCGCATCTGGCGCCAACCGGATCTTGCCATCCTTCAACAATTGATGGATGAGCTGAGTGTGATGGATCACTTCATAGTGGCCACCGAGTTCAGGGTATTCATTTTTTAATGTATTGAAACAATGCGGACATGACGCGACGATGCGTGTCACTCCATATCCATTAAGCGTAGCAATATTCTGATGCGCCAGCATCTGGAACAGGAATTCATTTCCAGCCCTGCGCGCCGGATCGCCCGTGCAGGCTTCTTCATCGCCCAGGATGGCAAAGTTAACCCCCGCATGCTCCAGCAATTTCACCAGCGCCACACTGATCTTCTGCGCTCTCGGATCATAACTGCCGGAACACCCCACCCAGAATAAATATTCCGGCGTACGACCTTCTGATGTGAGTTGAGCAAGTGTTTTCATCATAACTGTTCTGTCCATTTGGAACGCGCATCCGGCACCTGCCAAACCGCGCCCATGCTCTCCAGACTGTTAAACATCGGCACCCATTCGGCCGGCCCTTTCGATTCGGTCAGGATCTGGTACCGCCGCATTTGCAGAATCGGTTCAAGCGGATCGATCAACACCGGGCAGGCTTCCACGCAAGCGTTGCAGGTCGTGCAGGCATCGATCTCCTCGCGCGAAATGAGATCAAAAAGTGATCGGCCATCATCAAAATTGGATGCCGTCAACGCTGTCGAAGTTGCTTTCTGATCTGCAGCGATATAGCGCGATGACCCGGTGCGCAATTTTGCTCCCACTTCTTCCGCCCTGTCCCGGATATCCATCATGATCTTTCGCGGTGATAATTTCTTCCCGGTGATATTCGCCGGGCAAACTGCCGTACATCTTCCACATTCAGTACAGGTGTACGCACCAAGTATTGTTCGCCAACTCAAATCTTTCACATCCTTCGCCCCGAATTCAGTCACCACTTCCCCCGATTCACCGGCCGAAGATTCAGTAGCCAATCCCATCATCGAACGCACTTCATTCATGATCTCGGGCATATTGGTCATTTGACCCCGGGAACGGAGTTTGGCAAACCAGGCATTGATAAAGGCGAAGAAAATATGGAGGTGCTTGCTGAAAGGCAAGTACAACAGAAATCCATAGACCACGAGCACGTGACCCCACCAGCCCAATCGCTCCAGCCAGACAAGGTGATCTTTGGCCAGGCCTTCAAACACCATGGGGCCCAGCCAACCGCTGATGGGCAGGAAGCCGGTATCAGGGTAATGTGCAGGATCAATTTTTTGCAACACCGTATCCGCCCCATTCATGGTGAAGATGGCGCCGATCAACAGGATCTCCCCAACCAGGATCAGGTTGGCATCCAGTCTCGGCCACTCCGTCATCTCCGCACTCCAGAAGCGAGGAAGTTTCAGCAGGTTGCGTCGCGCCAGAAAAATCACTGTGGCTACAAAGGCAAGTACTGAAAGGATCTCGATCATACCGCTGATGAAAGTGTACAAACCACCGAGAGGTTCGGCAAAGACCCGATGTTGCCCGGTGAAACCGTCAATCAGAATTTCAATCAACTCGATTTGCGTGAGCAGGAAGGCAGCGTAAATGAAGAAATGGAATACAGCGGGAAGAATTCGCTTGAACATTTTCTGCTGACCCAACGCAATCAGGATCACATTTTTCCAGCGCAGCGTTTCATCGCCTTCCACCTTCTCCGGTTTGCCCAACCTGATATTCCTGTATACCCGGTAAAACTGACGCCCCCCGATATAGAACACCGTCAATGTGATGATCGCAAACAGAATAATACTTCCCGACATGATCATAGCCCGGTTTGAAACAAAGATTAGTAATTTTCCCCGACCGTGGTTACTTTCACCGCATCAATGGTTTCAGTCCTTACTGCTATGAAATTACTCGGCCGGCAACAAATTGAGCAAAAGATCAAGCGTCTCGCCATCGAGATCCTGGAAAATCATTTCGAAGAAAAAACGATCATCCTGGCCGGCATCAACAATAACGGCACCGGGTTCGCGCGCCTCTTGGTCAATGAGTTAAAGCGCATCACCACCATCGATATCCAGCTCATCACCATCCGGCTCAACCCGGCTGCGCCCTTGTCAGCCCCTGTCGAGATCAATACGACCATTGAAACCCTGAAGAATAAAACTATTATCCTGGTCGATGATGTGGCCAATACCGGGCGCACCATTTTCTACGCATGCAAACCCATCCTGGAAGTCGTTCCTAAAAAACTGGAAGTGGCCGTCCTGGTCGACCGCAAGCACAAGACCTTTCCGATCTATCCAAAATATGTGGGGCTTTCACTGGCGACTACGTTAAAGGAGAACATTGACCTGCAGATCCTGAAAACAGAGGACTGGGGAGTTTTTATGAATTAGCCTGTATGCGGGCCTCTTCGAGCATGGCCAGGTCTTCCTGGATTTTGGGCATCATGCGCATCGTCTCCTCATACCCGATCTGGTACATTTCCTTGATGTTGGTGAAATTGAACCGGCTGTAGTTGTAGATCGTCTCCGGCTCAATGATCATGTCGCAGTATTTCAGCTCGGGCTCAATTGTCTTGAATGACGCGAGATTGAAGGTACGGCTGGCGATGCCGGCAATTGTTTTGACCTCTTCGTGCGTGAGTTCCTTGCGGGGGATGAGGTTGACCGCGATCACATATTCAGCCTGATCCCGGATCGGGGAAACCGGCAGATTCATCAACAGTCCGCCATCGACAAACCAGTGATTTTCGATCTGAACGGGCTCATACAACACCGGGATGGAAGACGAAGCCACGATCACTTCATGTAACGGGCCTTGCGACCGGATCTCGGTTTTGCCGGTATTCAGGTTGGAAATGGCGATATAGAGCGGTTTCTGCAACTCCTCAAAATTCTTTTCGGGTAAATACTGACTCAGCATCTTCCGCAGGAAACGATGCCGGATGAACCCTTTCGTAGGCAACCGGAGTGAAAACATCCAGATCAGGCTGCGTTCGCTGGCGATCGCGAGGATCTCATCGGGCGTATACCCATGCGCATACATCGCGCCGACAATGCTGCCCGCGCTCGTGCCGGATACGATCGTCGGATGAATATCATGCTCCTCCAGTGCCTTTAGCGCCCCGATATGGACGATGCCCCGGGTGCCGCCGCCTGAAAGTGCTATGCCGATTTTATGCTTCATGGTGCGTTCGATATCGCTACTAACGAAATTCCGGACGGAAATGATCATCCCCGCCCGGAATTTTTTCTATTCTTCTGCTTAATCGTTCAGTACCGGGATCGCATTTGGCGTATAGGGCGCGCCTGCCTTCTGTAGTTCCTCGCGCATTCTGGCCATATCTTCTTTCAGTAATTTTCGTGTTTTGGCCACGACATTCGCCAGCCCCTTTTCCGCAATGGCGATACTGGCTTTGTGGGTACCGGTGGGTGCGGATGTACTGTATTTGCTCTCATACATCACCCGGCCAATACGACTGGAAACAGACGGCGTCGGATCCATATCGAGTTGGGTTTTTAACGGATCGCCGCCCAATTCTCTTCTCAATGTGCTGACCTGATCCTCAAGCGACACTATCCGCTTGAGCCAGTCCCCTTCCGGGGTTTCCATGCGGGACACAGCCTGGCGCATAAGACCCAGTTCGGACGACACCTCACCAAGCGCGGAGGACACCGTTTGGCGAACACGATTCAGTTCCTCTACCTCACGTTTGAACTCCACCATCGCAGCCAAATCGTTGGCAGGCAGCGCCTGGTGGCCCAGTGATTTTACGTTGAAGCTCACCTTATTACCCACATTTTTCATCTCTCCATTCTGCCACAACTGGAGTTCCGCAGTATAGGTGCCCGGCGCAACCTGTGGCCCTTCCTCCACGCCGGCAAAGGGGTTATAGAATCCTGATCCGCCGGCACGCGCCGGGTTTTTATGCGCCGTCCGTAAATCCCACGAGATCCGGATGACACCGGACTTATCCGCGCTGCCGGAAAGTTTTCGAATGATCTCATCCGCGCTGTTACGAATAACAACATAATAGGCGGCCTTCTCTTCATCCCGCTCGGCCACTAATGTTTCATACGACGGATACGCATTATCCTTGCCATCCTTTGCCAATGACTCCTCTGCCTTGATGCGTTGATCTTTCAGCGATTTGATCGGCGTTTTCACATAATACGTGATCAGTGCTTCAGGCCCGAGGTTGTCGCCCAGGTAATAGTTATCCCCCTGGAAACCTTTTTTCGGCAGACCCAGCGGATAACTGTATTCAAATGATAATGCGTCACGCACCGGAAACATCATGGCATCCTGCTTGAGTTGGTCCTCGCTGATCTGTCGCAAAGGGGTGTAATCATCCAGCACATAAAATCCGCGGCCAAATGTTCCAAGCACAATGTCATTCTCCCGTTGCTGGATCGCGATATCGCGGACTGCGATAGTCGGGAGTCCATTCGCGAGTTTCCGCCATGACTTGCCACCGTTGTTGGAAAAATGGAATGTGAATTCGGTGCCCACAAACAGGAGATTCGGATCAACATGATCTTCAGCGATCGCGTAAACCGAACCACGCTCCGGCAGATTGGCGGAAATGGATGTCCAGGTTTGCCCTTTGTCGCGGCTGACAAACACATAGGGCTTGAAATCACCGTATTTGTGGTGATTGAAACACGCGTAGACGACATTCTCATCATGCGTTGACGCCGTCAGCATATTGACATACGATGTATCCGGCGCACCGGGAATATTATCGACTTTCCGCCATGTTTTTCCCCTGTCGGTCGTGATCTGGATCAATCCGTCATCTGTTCCGACAAACAACAGATCCTGATTCACGGGCGATTCTGCAAAGGCTACGATATTGCCGTATTGTGAGGTGGACTGGTTTTTCTCCACAGCATCCATGCTCCACACGCGGCCCATGACTTTGAGTTTATTGCGGTCAATCTGTCGGGTGAGATCATCACTGATCACGGCCCAGTTATTTCCCCGGTCTTCGCTCACAAACAGTTTGTTTGCCGCGAAATAGATGCGACCTTCCTGGTGCGGGCTGGCCACCAGCGGGGCATCCCAATTCCAGCGATATCCATTTTCACCTTCGCGTTCATGCGGCTGAATGCCGACCTCTTCCCCACTCTTCTTGTCATAGCGCACCAGCACACCATACTGACTTTGCGCATAGACGATATCCGGGTTGAACGGATCCACCTGGGATTCAAATCCATCCCCTCCGTGCGTCATAAACCATTGCTCATTGGAGATCCCGTTTCCGGAAATGGTGCGGGAAGGTCCGCCCATGGAAAAATTATCTTGCGTACCGCCATAGATATAGTAGAACGGCTCTTCATTGCCCACCGTCACTTTGTAGAATTGCGTGACCGGCAGGTTCGCTTTGAAGTCCCAGGTCTTGCCCTGGTCCCAGGTTTCATAGATACCGCCATCGCATCCGGCCAATAAATGATCCGTGTCATTCGGGTCGATCCAAAGCGAATGATTATCCACGTGCTTATAGTCCTCACCGACATTGCGCCAATTCTTTCCACCATCATCCGTCACTTTCATCCAGGTATCCATCGCGTAGAGACGATCCGGATTTTTGGGATCGGGAATGATTTCCTGGTAATAATTTCCTGAGGTGGCATACCCGCCCATCTTTGACCAGCTCGCGCCGCGATTGGTCGATCGATAGGTACCCCCTTTGTCACCGGATGCTTCCACTATAGCGTAGAGTTTTTCAGGATCAGCCGGCGAAATGGCGAGACCAATCCGTCCGATCTCGCCTTTGGGAAGGCCCTGCGCTGATTTTTCCCACGTCATACCGCCATCAGTTGATTTATAGATCGTTGAATTGGGTCCGCCACCGATATAGGTAAAGACATGCCTTCTGCGTTGTTGTGAAGCCGCATACAGCACATCCGGATTGCGGGGATCCATGATCAGATCCGAAACGCCGGTGTGTTCATCGATCTTCAGGACCTGCTCCCAGGTCACGCCACCGTCCTTGCTTTTATATACACCGCGTTCACCGCCCGGCGCCCACAGCGGGCCCATCGAAGCCGCCCAGATGATATTTGAATTATCCGGATGCACGATGATCCGGGCGATATGTTCACTCGATTTGAGACCCATATTCTTCCAGGTATGTCCGCCATCAACAGACTTGTAGATCCCGTCACCGTAGGCGACCGAACGCTGATTGTTGTTTTCACCGGTACCGACCCAGACGACATTTGGATTGCCAGGATCGAGGACCACTGTCCCAATGGAATATGAACCTTCCCCATCAAAAACAGGCTTGAACGTCACACCGGAATTCTCCGTCAGCCATACACCGCCGGAGGACACTGCAACGATATACCGCTTCGGATTCACCGGATCAACAGCGATCTCTGAAATACGTCCTGATGTGATGGCCGGGCCGACACTTCGGAATTTCAAGCCACTGAGTGAAACGGTATCAAAACCCGTTTTCGGGGCTTCCGTTTTTTCATTATCGGATTTGTCTTTCTTTGATTGCTTGCCTTGCGCAAATAGACCCGGTGAACTGCATACCAGAAAACCGATCAACAGCAGGCTGGTGAGCCTGAACCCTAAAACAGATTGCATAAGTCGTCGTATTTATGCAGGACAAGATAAAAACAAAAATATCCGCTACGTGGCTCCCCGGGGCTGAACAACCTTATCCCGGCCCGAACTGTTCATACCGAAACTTTCAAATTCCGGACGGCGATGCCAATTCACCCGATCGATTATAACCGACTGACTATCTGGAGCCAAACCGACCTGGCCTATATTCAGCAGGAGCCATTGCTTCGCCCGTTTTTCCGGTATACGCCTGCCCTGTCTTCTTTTCCGGAAGTCATTGGAAATCGACGGACGTTTGATACGAACAGAGCTTTATTGCAGGACGTGATTTCAAAACAATACCAGGGTCTCGGATTCCAATCTCCTTTTGTTGCAGATGAGCTATTGGATGACAATACATTTACGATCACGACCGCGCATCAACCCAGCCTGCTGACGGGGCCATTGTACTACATCTACAAGATTGCGGGAACGATCAATCTGGCGCGAACGGTAGAACAGCAAAATCCGGGGACACATATCATTCCTCTTTTTGTTGTCGGAGGTGAAGATCATGATTGGGAAGAGATCAATCATTTACATCTGTTTGGCAAAAAGATCACCTGGGAACGCACAGCATCCGGACCTTGTGGTCGCCTGTCCAATACAGGGCTTGATGCGTTTATTGAACAGATCCTTACTTTTTTCGAGCGTGACCTACATTATGAGGAGGTAAAGGAATTATTGCGCTCATCCCTGGAGGGCACGACAACTTATGGCCAGTTTCACCAGAAATTGATCATCCGGCTTTTTGGCCAATCCGGTCTCGTGGTCCTCAACATGGATGATCCGGCGTTGAAGCGCGCGTTCGTTCCGCTGATGAAAAAAGAAATAGCGGATCAGTTCTCGCATCAATATGTTCCGGCGATCCAGGAGCAACTGGAATCCATCGGGTACAAGCCCCAGGCCTATTGCCGGCCGATCAATCTCTTTTACATTTCCGAAGGGTTGAGAGAGCGGATCGAAATCGAAGGCGACGAGTTTGTTCGCATCGATAGCCAGGTCCGCTACACCCGGAGTGAATTACTTGAGCAACTGGAACAGCATCCGGAGAACTTCAGTCCGAATGTTGTCATGCGCCCCCTGTACCAGGAATTGATATTACCCAACCTGGCCTATGTGGGGGGCGGCGGCGAGATCGCGTATTGGCTCGAACGGAAAACGCAATTTGAGGCTGCAGGCCTCCACTTTCCCATGCTCGTCCGGCGCAACTCGGTGCTACAAATTGATGACAGCACGATTTCCCAGATCGAAAAACTGGAACTGACGTGGGAAGATTTCCTGGCCGATACCGATACCATCATCCGGCAGTATATCAAATCCCATAGCGAAGCCGATCTTACGTTTGAACAGGAAGTCAGGGAGATCACCCTCGCGTATCAACAACTGGCCAATAAGGCAGAGAAAATTGATCCGACACTGGCCAAAGCCATCCTTGCTGACCAAACCAAACAGGTCAAGCATTTTGAGCAGCTCACCTCCCGGCTCATCCGGACAGAGAAGCAACATCATGAAACGCAAACCAAGCGCATCCAGAAAGTGAAAGAAAAGCTGTTTCCGGAAGGTGGATTACAGGAACGACACGACAATTTCCTGCCGTATTATGCACAACATGGACCGAGCTGGATAACGAAGATGATCGAGGCTTGCGATCCTATGCATTCGCGCTTTCTGGTGATGACGTATCCGCTGTCATGACGGGTTCCTCTTCACGTTGCCTGACGCCCAGCAGCATCAATAGCGTTGCCAGTTTTTCTTTCAGTTCGCTCCGGTCGACAATGAAATCCACAAAGCCATGCTCCAATAAAAACTCGGCGGTTTGAAAGCCTTCGGGTAGATCTTTCTTGATCGTCTCCCGAATGACGCGTGGGCCGGCAAAGCCAATCAATGCACCGGGCTCAGCCAGGTTAAAGTCGCCCAGCATAGCATAACTCGCCGTGACACCACCCGTGGTCGGATCCGTCATGAGGGAGATGAAGGGGATTTTCGCGGCGGCTAACTGGGATAGCTTGGCAGAGGTCTTTGCCATCTGCATAAGCGAGAAGGCGGATTCCATCATGCGGGCTCCTCCAGACCGGGAAATGATCATCAGCGGCACTTTATGCTCGAGGCTGAAATCGATCGCGCGGGCAATCTTTTCACCCACAACTGACCCCATACTCCCGCCAATAAACTTGAAATCCATAGCCGCGATCACGAGGGGAAACTTCTCAACCTCACCAACCGCGACCGCCATGGCATCGTCCAGCCCGGATTTCTGACGGGCATCGTTGAGGCGATCCGAATAGGCCTTGAGGTCGGTAAATTCCAGAAAGTCATAGGCCACCAGGTCGGAAAAGAGCGGCGTAAAGCCGTCGTCATAGATCAACTGAAAATATTCCTTCGAACCGATGCGTTCGTGGTTCTGACAGCGCGGACACTTGAAGAAATTCTCCTTCAGTTCCTTGACCGTGCTGGTTTCACTGCACTTTTCGCATTTGAACCACAGGCCGTCCGGGGTCTCCTTTTTGGAGCGCGTGGCGGTCTGAATGCCGCGACGGAAGCGCTGATACCAACTTCTGGGCTCTTCCTGCATACGTTCTTTTGGTGTGAGGG
>AERA01014649.1_pt1 | contig 33239 bp, 35 predicted proteins | sample 267968 | NCBI WGS metagenome assembly AERA01 (sample SAMN02954363, study PRJNA61401) | activated sludge metagenome | biome: terrestrial; feature: wastewater treatment plant; material: activated biomass; isolation source: activated biomass of an industrial wastewater treatment plant | reverse complement strand
AGAATAATTTAAAACTAAAACTAATCCACCTATTCTTAATTATACAGCCCTACCTCCTCATCATCCTTCATCATCTCTATCAACAGCGCTTTCTGTTCAGCTTTCTGTTTCTTTTTATAATTCATCACGTCCTCAACTTTGATCCTGCGATGCCGGCCAACTGTCGTAAACGGGATCTTACCTTCCTCAAGTAATTTGATGAGAAAAGGGCGGGAACATCCAATCATTTCGGCAGCTGACTGTGTAGTCAATTCTGTAGCGCCGGCTACGATCGAGATGGACTGGCCCTGACTGAGTGCCCGGAGCATGAGCGATAGAAGTTTAAGCGCCTTTAGTGGAACTCTGATCTTCTCCGCTGTTTCTTCTATTTCGATCTCGGGATATTCGGATTTCAACTGAACTAGGGTGGATGCCAGCGCATCATAGGACTCCAGGGCGAGCCGCTGTTCGTCTTTGGAAAGTCGTTGAACTTCCTGAATGAGGTCCTTCATGGTATTTGGTTCTTACTTCGAAAATAATCGAATTATTCGAAATAAACGAAATAAGCGCAAAAAGATTCCTGGAAATAGTCTCATGGGACAAAAACCCGAAAAATGGGACACGAAGTGATCTTCATGTACCACAATGGGACATGACACAATCCTCATGTACCACCATGGGACATGACCTCACCTGCCCCGCCACGGCCAATCCACCGGTCTGACCAATGCCGTCTGTTCCAGCTCGATCTCCGTATCCCAGTTCCCGTACCGGTTTTCAAACAGGTCAAAGCCGATCACCTTCTCAAGGCTGTCGATGGTGACGATGTAGTCGGATAAGGGGCCAAAATTCTCTTCAGTCTGGTCAAACAAAAACCCGATTACCCGGGGCTCCTTGCGGTCGTCGGTAAAAATTGCCTTGTAGTAGTACCGAGGCACGCTTACTTCATTCTCCCCAATCTGCTCAATGACCTCACCCAGCACCGGCCCGGTCACTACGTCAATCGATTGATGATGCCGTGCCCAATCCCGCACCCGGTGCTCAAGGTCGAGCCATATGCCGTCATTAAATTCTTGACGCATCGGTGTAATATTGCTCATCAGGAAAGTGGCGGCCATGGCCTCGTCATTCCAGGACATATCGCCTGCCGGCACCAGGTGGCCACGGCGATATCCACTGTCCTTGTAATCCCGCCAATGTGCAGATCTTGTTTTGATGGCCGGATCCGGCTCGAAGTCATGATCCCGTTCCAGCTTCGGCGCGTTGAGCATTTCGATCGTGAGAGTATAGGCTACCCATTCGGGCAACTCATGTGCTTCCACATAGGACAAAGCAAATGAAGACTTGACATACACCTCACCCTGCGCGGGCAACGGATGTTCAATCTTTGTCACCGCCTTGGGTTCTTCCAGGAAGGTGAGTGAGCCCTTGACAAACTGCCAGACGATGATCATCAGCACACAGATACCCGCGATAGTGAGGATCAGGCTGAGAAACGGTTTTGACTTGGCGCGGTGGTGTCTTCTGAATTGTCCGAAATCTTCCATGTGTAAAACAAAGGTAAGCCTGGAGGATTCGAATGTTGAAAATTTCCGGACAGTTAGAAGACATTGTATCTTCCCCTGCCAATTGAAATTATGCGCATTGCTATTTCTCTGCTGATCACTTGTTGTATTGTGCTTGGAGTCCAGGCCCAATCCGGCCCCTTCCTCTTCGCCGGCACAAAAGACATGGCCAATGGACAAATCGGAATCCTGGCTGATAACGCCGAAGCCGCCATCGTCCTGCCCGCTAAACTGGTCGACCTGGGCAGCTACGGCTGGAGCGTCGCCGGCGCCACCCGCACCGGGCTCACCGACTTCAAGGAAATTGCCGCCGCCGGTCATGTGCGACTTCCCTGGAAGGACCAGCTCGGCATCGGCATCCAGCACGCTGGGATTGAAGGGTATAATGAACAACGCGTCCTGTTGAGTTATGCAAGGGCGCTTTCGGTCAACTGGTTTGCCGCCGTCCAGTTTGATCTGAATCGCAACTCCGCTGAAGAATACGAAACGATCTACGCCGCCTCCTGGAGCTTCTCGATGATCGCGCCGCTGATGAAGGATTTTTCGATGTCAGCCTTTATCTACAACCCGATGGGACAGGATGGCGCGTTGACCTTGCCCTCGGTATTACGTGCAGGCGTGAAATACGAGCCGTCCGAAAAACTGAGCACCGCAGTGGAAGCCGAAAAAGACTGGCGCTACGAAATGCGCTTCAAGGCAGGCATCGTTTACAAACTCCATCCGAAATTCCACATTCGTTGGGGCGTGAGCACTACCCCATCACATGTACACGCGGGCGTGTCGTGGAATCTGAACTCATCCATGGATCTCACCGGTGGCTGGCAATATCACAGCCGCCTCGGTAGCCAGGTCAGCGCTTCACTCGCTCAATCCGGTCGTTGATGGAGCGACATATCACCATTGTTGCCGCCACACCACAGGAAATCAAACCATTGATCGATCACCTGGTCAAAGTGGGTGACCATATCGCCTTTCAATCCTATCACCACAATGGAATCCGCATCGATGTACTTTACACCGGAATTGGTGTGATGCATTCCACCTATACACTGACCGAGTATTTAGGCCACCGGCATCCGGATGGATGGATACAGCTTGGCATCGGTGGTGCAGTTTCCCCCGATTTGAATTTGACTGATGTTTATTGCATTGAAAGTGAACGTCTCTACAATTTCGGCGCGGAAGACAAGACCGGCCATGTATTGAGCCCGTTTGAATTGGGATGGCTGGATGAAAATGGTTTTCCATTTGAGGATGGAATGCTGAAATGTCCTTACGTGCCTTTAGGCGAATACTTCAAATCATCATTGGGCATGACCGTCTGGCATGGTCATGGCTATTTACCGTCGATCGAAAAAATGAGATCGGCTAATCCTGCTGACATCGAAAGCATGGAAGGCGCACCCTTTTTTTATACGAGCCTCCTACGCAAAATCCCCTTCATCAGCATTCGCTCGATCTCCAATCATGTGGAAGAACGGAATAAACTGAATTGGAAAATCCCCGAAGCAATTGAGTCCTTGAATGCATCCTTTATTGCCTGGGCAGACGAACTCGAGTGGAATATCGACCGTTTATTCCACCACCGGCAAGGTTGAGGTGCGATAAGCGTGCACCATTTTCACCACAAAATTGTAACTCCGCATTCCTTCCCGCACACCGTGCCCTTTGAGGTAATTGTTGTAAATCAAATCGCGCAGTTGCGGCAGGATGTCCGGATACTTCCGGTCGTTTTCCCGAATGAGTTGAATGGTGCGTGAAACCATTTCCGGCATTTTCTCCAGTTCCGATTTGACCACATCCCGCTCCATCTCCACCGCCACATAGCGCCAGTAGGACAAAGCACCACTGAATCGCACCCACGGATCCTCACTTTGCCGGCAGGCCAGCCAGGCAATAAAATTGCACGCGCCTTCATCCGTCACGCCATAGCCATGCGCCATTTCATGCGCGATGACAAACGGCTTTTGCACGGACAACATGCCATCATCAATATGTCCTTCGGTGGTATGCGAAATATAGATGCCCGCCGTGCCCCAGCGCAACAATAGCCCGCGCGGCCATAACGCTCTTACGCGGACTTTACCTTTATGAGGCAAACTCAATTCTTTCAACGCCCTTTTCACTTCATGCACGACTTCCCTGTCACGCACTTCAGCACGTTGGATATAGGCATCCGTTTTGAATGCTGAGGGAAGTTGTTCACTAGCGGCCAACAATTCATGAGTGGCGATTTCGAATTCACTCTCCAATGCGACGGAGTCGAACCTGGAAAGTTCATATCCCATTCGCTCGGGCAGCGGCACTTGCCGATAGTTAAGCCCCCAAAGCCAGTAAAAAAAACGACCATCGCTGCTAGTCCACCGAACGCCCGGATGCCTTGCTCCACAATCCCGCGATGAAATCGTTTGGCCCATAGCCATATCCGAATCAAAAGAAAAAGCACAACCAGGTAGAAGACCGGGATAGGCAGCCAGGACAGCAGGCCGCCGAAGAGCAGCCGAAACCCCTGGTAAATCCCTTGATAATAAACAGATTCCCAAACGGATACCGGCAGAAACCGAAAGACCAGCAGGGTTCCGATGGCCAGTCCGATCCAGATCAAAGAACGGCGATGAAGGCTGCGAGGCTGGTGTTTATTCATGGGCGTTAATAAGTCCTTAATATACGGGGCAAAGCGAGACAGGAGCGTTATTTTTGCAACTTTGAAGCGCCTCCCCATGTTATGGTAGCGATTCGATTTTCAATCACCTTTCAAACGAATAAAACAACAAAAGATGGCATTCGAACTGACCGATGGAAATTTCAAGGAGCAGGTGCTGGAACGTGACGGCGTGGCCGTTGTCGATTTCTGGGCCGAATGGTGTGGCCCCTGCCGCATGATCGGACCCCACATTGAAGAAATGGCGAAAGAATATGAGGGCAAAGCCCTGGTTGCTAAAGTCAATGTGGACCACAACCCTGAAGTTTCACTGAAATACAATGTCCGCAGCATCCCCACCGTTCTCTTTCTGAAGAATGGCGAGATCGTGGACAAGCAGGTGGGTGCGACAAGCAAGAAAGTGCTGAGCGACAAGCTGGAAGCCATACTCGCCTCCTGACCCCCGTCAAGAATAAGAACACGTTATCAGGCCTTCGGGATGCTATTCCGGAGGCCTTTTTTATGAACCAGGCGTCCACAAGTTGTTTCTGACGTTGCTATGTGGAAATCCTTATTTTCGGGCCGATGAGTTATTTCGATCAATTCGAACTCCGCCACTTTGATCATCTGGAACTGCTCGCGCAGCAAGTGGTCGAAGGCTTTATTATCGGGCTACACAAAAGTCCGTTCCATGGTTTCTCCGTGGAGTTCGCAGAACACCGCCTGTACAATCCCGGCGAATCCACCCGCAATATCGACTGGAAGATCTACGCGCGCACGGATCGGCTGTATCTGAAAAGGTTTGAGGAGGAAACCAATCTCCGCTGCCAGATCGTGATTGACGCGTCGAGTTCCATGCAGTATCCATTGCTGAATGCCGACGAACCCGGTTGGAATAAAATGCGCTTCAGTGTCCTCGCTGCCGCCTCTTTAATGAATTTGCTCCGCAAACAACGCGATGCTTTCGGGCTCAGTATTTTTGATGAATCGCTGAAAATTCACACACCGTGTAAGAGCAGTTATACGCATTACCGACTGCTGCTGACCTACCTGGAGCAATTGATCCGCAATCCGGCGCTCGATCAGAAGACTTCCGCCGCCCAAACCTTGCATCAGATCGCCGACAGTGTACACAAGCGCTCGCTGGTCGTGATCTTCAGCGACATGCTGGAAAGCGAAAACGCGGATGACATTTTTGGCGCCTTGCAACATCTAAAGCACAATAAACACGAAGTGATCCTTTTCCATGTACTCGACCATTCAAAAGAACTGGAATTCGAGTTTGACAACCGGCCCTATCTCTTTGTCGACATGGAAACAAAGGAACAGATCAAGCTTCGTCCACAGGAAGTACGCAAAGCCTATGTAGATCACATGCATGCGTTTTACGAGGCCTTGAAAATGAAGTGCCTGCAATACAAGATCGATTTTGTGACCGCCGACCAGGCCAAGGGATTTGTACCCATCCTGCAGTCGTTCCTGGTTCGCCGAAGTAAAATGGGAACATGATCAACCTCTCGGAAATTCCAACACGTGCCCCGGCCGAATTAAAAAAGTCGGATATCAAGCGGAAGACGGACCGCATGTCCCGCCGCATCGCGGATCTGCAGCACACCATGTATGCGGAAAAAAAGCACAGCCTGCTGATTGTCCTCCAGGGTATGGATGCCAGCGGGAAAGATGGCGCGACCCGAAAGGTTTTCAAATATTGCAATCCGACCGGCATTGCAGCATACCCGTTTCGAAAACCCACGGAAGAAGAATTCGCGCACGATTTCCTGTGGCGAATTCACAAGCGGGCGCCTTTGAAAGGGCATATTCAGATCTTTATTCGTTCGCATTATGAAGATGTGCTGATCCAACGCGTCTACCAGTGGATTGATGAGCCGACGGTCGATGCGCGCATCAAGGCGATCAATGAGTGGGAATCCCTGTTGCATCGCGATAATAACACCACCGTCCTCAAATTTTACATGCACCTGTCCTTCGAGCGCCAGGCGGAGAAATTGCAGGAGCGCATCGACGATCCGCGAAAGCAGTGGAAGCATAATCCGTCGGACTGGAAAGAACGCGAGCGGTGGGCTGACTATATGCATTGTTATGAGGACGCCATCAATCGCAGCACCACACCCTGGTTTATCGCCCCGGTCGACCAGCGCTGGTACCGGGATTACTTTATCGCCGGCAAGGTCCTGGAGACGCTTGAGGCGTTGAATCCTACCCTGCCCTTGCTGCCGAAAGACGAATAATCAGCCTGCTTTTTCGATAAAAAGAGGGTTATGCGGGGTGAAGAATGACCCCAAATCCGGACAACTCAGCGTGGGAATCCCGACCTTTGCGGAACGCAGACTTCAAAACCAGTTTTAGACTCAATCCTGTATGAGAGATTTTTTGAAATTCACATTGGCCAGCTGCCTGGGCGTTTTCATCGCCATGCTGGTATTTGGCTTCCTCGGATTTATCATCACCGCGGGCCTGATCGCCACGGCGGCAGGTGGCGCCAAAGTGCCTGTGGAAACCGGCAGCGTGCTGGCCCTGGATTTTACGCAATACTATCCTGAGCGCACGAATAATGTGGCCGTGCAGACATTTACGCTCGAAGAAGAGGATATCCCGGGATTGCACGAGGTGGCTGACCTGATCCGTCTCGCGGCTACGGACAGCAAGATTGAGGGGATCTTTATCGAAAATGGATTTGGTCAGTTGGGCCTTTCTTCATCCCGCATTATTCTCGAAGCGTTGGAAGAATTCAAGGCCTCGGATAAATTCCTTGCCGCCTACGGTGACTACTACACGCAACCCGGTTATTATCTCGCCAGCGCCGCGGATCATATCACCTTGCATTCCGTCGGGACCATTGACTTCAGAGGATTTGCGAGTTATGTTCCCTTTTTCAAAGGGTTGATTGACAAGATCGGGCTGGATATCCAGGTATATTATGCCGGTGACTTCAAAAGCGCGACAGAACCCTTCCGCCGGAATGAAATGAGCCCGGAAAACAAACTCCAGATCCGGGAATATCTCCAGGATGTTTATCAATTGTATCTATCCGATATCGCAGGAGCGCGCGGTGTGTCTGTCGATTCGCTGAAAGAAATGGCCTGGACATTCAAGATCCGGAACGCCCAATCTGCCCTGGATCATAAATTGGTCGACCAGATCGGGACGCGAGCGGATGCGGAAGCGTGGATGAATGGCGAAATGGGTAAATCCGCAGCGGACAAGATCAAATTTGTCTCCATGCCGGAATACGCGGCTGTGACCAATCCAACCAAAACGGATTACTCCGTCAAGGATAAGATTGCCATTGTCTATGCCGAAGGTGAGATCGTCAGCAATCGCGATGAGTATGGCGTGATCGATGACGGACGCTATGTCAAATTGCTCAAAGAGATCCGCCGGGATGATGAGATCAAGGCCGTCGTGCTGCGGGTGAATAGTCCGGGCGGCAGCATTCTGAGCGCTGAAAATATTTATCAGCAATTGATCGGCCTTCAGCAGGATGGAAAAAAACTGGTCGTGTCGATGGGCGATTATGCCGCATCCGGCGGATATTATCTGTCGATGATGGCCGATTCCATTTTTGCGCAACCCAATACACTCACCGGCAGTATCGGTGTGTGGGCTATGCTGCCAAATCCCGCGCGGGTGCTTGACGAGAAATTGGGTGTCAGGTTTGATACAGTCAGGACCGGGCCTTACAGCACCGACTTTACCTTGATGTTTCCCTGGTCGGAACGGGAGAATGAATTTTTACAAAAGCGAACCGAATCCTACTATGACCTCTTCCTCCAAAAAGTGGCTGATGGCCGTGAGATGTCAGTAGAAGCTGTGCATGAGGTGGCGCAGGGACGCATCTGGACCGGTCAAAAAGCACTTGAACTGGGGCTGGTCGACCGGATCGGTGACCTGGATGACGCCATCACGGCCGCCGCCACGTTGAGTGGGTTGGAACAATATCGGTTAAAGGAATATCCGATTTTCCAAAATCCGCTCCAGAAAATGATCACGGACTTCGTCGACCCGAAAAATGCCGGAGGGTCCAATATCATGAATGAGCTGTCGGACATCATGATGTTGTGGAACGCGATGCAGACCGGTGAGCCCATGGCGCGGCTTCCGATCGGATTAGTTCGGGTACCATAATATTTAAGAGTTTTTTAACAGCTCCCTTTCCCCTTTACCTTAAGGCTTGATTTTCAGGCCAAAGTTTCATTTGGAATAAAAATTCAGCCCTGTCCAGGAGCTTGAAATGTTGCGTTTGGCGAACCATGACGGCATGCGCCTGTTATTTCCACATTCATCAAAAACGCAACACTATGATCAAATCATTCTTTTCAATGCTGCTGGGCGTAGCTTTGACTGCGCCTGCTTTTTCCAATGGGGATCCGGTGACCAACGGATTTGCCAAAGTGAATACCACGGAGTCCACCATTACCTGGGTTGGGAAAAAAGTAACCGGTCAACACACCGGAAACGTATCGATTGACCAGGGCCAATTTCAATTCGAAGACGGAAAACTGGTAGGTGGGAATTTTACCATCGACATGACGACCATCCAGGTGACGGACCTGCAGGGTGGTGGAAAAGACAAACTGGAAGGCCACCTGAAATCAGATGATTTCTTCGGCGTGAGCACTTTCCCAAAAGCCACATTGATCGTGACGGACGTGAAGTCCACCGGCAAGAATACCTATGATGTCAAAGCCAATCTGACCATCAAAGGGATCACACAGCCGGTTTCCTTCCCCGCTACGGTGAATTGGTCAGACAATCAGTATGTGGCCACAGCCAAGATCACGATTGACCGTTCATTGTACAATGTGCGCTACGGATCCGGAAAGTTTTTTGAAAACCTCGGTGACAATACGATCTACGATGACTTCACCCTGGATGTGAATGTCGTCGCCAAGTCCTGAACAACTTGCTGATTGTTGAGATTCCTTTTCAAAGGATATGCAGAGAGCAGGCCGCCCATCATCGGGTGGCCTTTTCTTTTTCGGTTATAATGAAATGATATCCTTCATGGTGTAGACATTCGGCTGTTGATGCACCAGCCATTCTGCAGCAGTGATGGCGCCCTGCGCAAAAATGCTCCGGTCCTTTGCTTCATGCCCGATAAAGATGCGTTCACCGGCAGATTCCCAGGTGACTTCGTGAAAGCCTTTGACTTCCCCTTCCCGGATGGCGGTAACCGGTACCTGATCGTCAGCAAGATGATCCTGCTCAGGGTTCAATTGAAAGCCGCTGTACTGGTTGTTGTTTTTCAAAATACCTTCCAGCAGATGCCACGCCGTACCGCTGGGGATATCCTTTTTATGGATGTGATGGATCTCTTTCAATGCAGGCGTGAATGCCGGATATCGTTTCATCACGGAAGCAAGTTTTGCGTTCAGTGCGAAAACAACATTCATCCCGATTGAAAAATTGGAAGCATACAGGAAATGTCCGTTCTTTTCATGGCAAAACTGGGTGAGGTTTTCGAGATGATATTCATACCATCCTGTTGTACCTGAAACCACTTTGATCCCGTTTTCCAGGCAGGTCCGGATGATCCCGGGAGCCGCTTCAGGGGTTGTAAAGTCAATGACCACGTCACATTGCCGGAGTCGAGCCAATTCACCCGCTGTGAGCCTGGAGAAGGGTTCCGCCTGGATATCTTTGCGGTCGTTCAGGATGCCCTGGATGGCCTGGCCCATACGACCCAAACCGAGGATGCCAACCTTCATTTCTGATGAAATTTATTCATAATCAAATACTTATGTATTTGAAAACAGGCAATAAAAAACCCGCCTCCCCATCGGAAAGCGGGTAAGAACACACTATGAGAACACCCTAAAAACGTATCAAGAATTCAGTCGTGGATAGTCGAAACCCTTAAGGGGAACCAACGTTTTAACAAATATAACATCCCTGGATAATTTTCACAAAAGAATCTTCGCATATTTAACACAAATCGCGCGAAAGAAATTGTTGGCCCTATGATCAGCCGGAAAAGTATAGATGAAGTCCTGGAAAGAGCCCGGATTGAGGAGGTGGTCCAGGATTTCGTCAATCTGAAGCGCCGGGGCACCAATCTGGTGGGCCTTTGCCCTTTCCACCATGAAAAGACGCCTTCTTTCAATGTTTCCCCTACCCGCAACATTTTCAAGTGTTTCGGCTGCGGTCGGGGTGGTGACAGCGTCAAATTCGTGATGGAACATGAGGCCTACGACTTTCCCGAGGCGATCCGCTACCTGGCCGAGAAATACAATATCGAGCTGGAGGAAACCCGCCAGGATGCGGAGTCGATTGCCGCCGAAAAAGAACGGGAGTCTATCTACAAACTCCTGGAATTCGCCTGGAATCACTTCAAGGAACTCCTTCACCAATCGGAAGAAGGGCAGATCGCCGGGCTTAACTACCTGAAAGAGAGGGGGTTTCGAAAAAAGACCATTGAAGATTTCGGACTGGGATACACGGCCGAAAAGATGCATTCCCTGGTTGACAAGGCCCTGAATGCCGGTTTTTCCAAAGAACTCCTCCAGAAAGCTGGGCTAATGACCCAGGGTGGGACCGATTTTTTCCGGCAGCGGGTCATTTTTCCCATTTTCAATATCAGCGGCAAAGTGATCGGCTTTGGCGGCCGGCAATTAACAGCCAATAAAAACAGCCCGAAATACCTCAACTCGCCCGAGACCGAGGTTTACAATAAACGGAAAGTCCTGTATGGCTTGTACCAGGCCAAGAAAGCCATCAGGGATGCGGATAACTGTTATCTCGTCGAAGGCTATACCGATGTGATCAGCCTGCACCAGGCCGGGGTGGAAAATGTGGTGGCGTCATCCGGTACAGCATTGACCGCGGAGCAAATCCGGTTGATCAGGCGATATGCAGGACGGATTACCGTGTTGTACGATAGTGATCCCGCGGGTATAAAGGCTGCGCTTCGCGGACTGGATCTCATCCTGGAGGAAAATCTGGATGTGCGTTTGGCCTTGTTGCCGGAAGGTGAAGACCCGGATTCATTTATCAGCAAGGTGGGGCTGTCCGGATTTGAGACGTTTATCCAGGAAAACAGCAAGGATTTCATTCTTTTTAAAACGCAGCTCCTGCTCGAAGAAGCCGGAAAAGACCCCATGCGAAAAGCTGCGCTGGTCAAGGATCTCGTACAGTCGCTCGCGCATATCCCTGAAGCAATAAAGCGATCCGCATTTATCACGGAATGCGCGCACAGACTTCGCATCGAAGAACATATCCTGGTCCGCGAGACGAATAAAGCGGTACATGATCTGTTGCAGCAAAAACGGCTGGGTGTGACGCGAGACGCGATCGCCTCGGAGCGGGAGTCGATGCAACAGCAATTTGAGCTGGAATCCAGGGAGGGGCATACCCAGGTCTATGCGCTTTCGGAAATTGAAGACCAGTTTCAGGAGCGTGACATTGTTCGCATCCTGCTGAATTATGGTACAAAGGAAATTCCGGACATGCAGATCAACCCGTTGGCCCGGTTCATTTTGCTGAGCCTCGACGATGTGATGGATGAATTCCGGCATCCTACCTATCAAAAGATCCTCAATACCTATGTCGGGTTGGTCAACCAGGGCACCATACCCGGAGCAGAGTTCTTTACCAATCACGAAGAGCGGGATATCCAGAACACCGCGATCGAACTACTGACATTCCCGTTTGAATACGCAAGCTGGGATGAGCATGACATCCCCCTGCAAGTGCAACTTCATCCGGACGATAATTACAAGGAGGATGCCATCCATGCCATTTTACGGTTCAAGCAAAAAGTAGTGATGGCCCAGATCCAGAAGAACCTCGAACGCATTTCCGAGCTGCATGAAGCCGGGGATGAGAAGGAAATGATCCTGCACTTGCATATCCACCGCGAACTTCAACAGGCACGGGATCAAATCACGGCGCAGTTTAAAAGTGTCGTATTGCGCGTGTAGGTAAAAATGGGATTACTCCTGGTCCGCGGAATCTGCTTTGGCTGGAGCGACACTCTTTTCCTCGTTCAGCAATTTGAGCACTTTGTCCGTAATGTCAAAAGCCTCATTGGCCATCAGGACAGACCCACCTTCCGCTTTATTCAGGATATAGTCGTAGTCCTCTTCCTTCTGGATCTGTGCGAGCTTATCATCCAGCACTTTCTTTAACTCATCATTGATCAGGGCGGTTTCCTGCATGAATTCCTGGGACAGTTTATCCCGCTCGGCCAGGATGGATTCCTGTCGGCCGGCCAGGTATTTCTCCCGCGCTTGCATTTCCTTGCCGGTGAGCGTACCACTCTGCGCTTTCTGTTGGTAGGCTATGATCTCCTGCTCCAGGGCGGCGCCTTTCTTTTGCAGATCAGCTTCGAGTTGCCTTTGCTTTGCATCCAGCGCATCCGAGGCTTCACGGAAGGCCTGGAAATGAAAAAGGATCGAATCACCATTGACAAACGCGATCCGCAGTGCGTCGGATTCGTTCCCATTTCCACGATCAGTCTGTTGGCAAGCAAAAAGGCAACCAACAAGCAATGCCGCAAATAAAAAATATGAAGTTGTTTTTTTCATCGATTTAGGAATTGAGCCGCTAAGATACAATCCTGTTTCCCCTTTCATTGCCTCACAGGTCAGACCGGTGGCCTGGGGGAAAGACCCTTTTTCAATGCCTGACGCTCCGTCCACTTCACATACGACAGGTAGGCCATATAACCCAGCATGAAGCCGATCACCGCTCCGGCTACTACATCTTTTAAAAAATGGGCAACGAGATAAACCCGCGAAATGGAAACCGCAACGCCCAGGATGAGACAAACCAGGCTGACCCACACATTCCGGATCATCAGCGCCGTAAAGGTGAACAGGGCCCACGCCGCCATCGAATGCCCGGAAGGAAAACTTTTATGATTGATGAGCACCTGGTAATCCAGTACCTGCACCGGTCCCTCCCACCCGATGCGTTCGAGAAAGTGGATTGGACGCTCATGATAGAATACCCGCTTCAGCACATAACTGACTACTGTAACGATTCCTCCCAGGATGGGAATGCCGATCATCTTTCGCCAGGAGGATAGCCAAAGCAGCACCCCGATGATTGTAAAACCGATCGGTTCGCCCAGTTCTGTGATATAATAGAAAAAGTAATCCAGCTCAGGCGATCGCTGCCCGATCAGCCAGATCAAAAACCAGCCCTTGCCGCCGATGAGACTGACTCCTGTACCGATCAGGATCAGTAGTCCGGACCCCCAGATAAAGACTTGCCGTCCATTCATGCGGGTACTACTTTTCGTTTGGCGAAAAGTCGCGAAAAAATATTTTTGATCCGGGTGAAGTCCATCCATTTGACATCATTCAGTGCTTTGTACATCAACCAGAAGGAGATCACCGCCAGCACAATGACCGGCAGCCAGGCACCGAGGACCGGGTGGAGTTTCTCTGTATCGTTCAGTTTCTTGCAACTGATATTGCTCATGATAAAGAACGTAAAGAAGAAAATGGCCACCAGCAACGGATACCCAAAACCGCCTTTTCGGACAATGGCACCCATTGGCCCGCCGATCAATAACATCACGATACACGCCGCGGCCAGTGAGAATTTCCAGTGTAGCTCGTACACATGTTTACGCCGATTCAATTCCAGCCGATGGATATTTCGCGCACTGCGATCCGCTGTAGTTTCTGCCACGGAAAGGCGGCTCGTCAATGAGGACTGATATTCGCGCCTGACATGCTCGGGAAGCGCGAGTGATATGGAGGTAGCGGAAGAAAAATCATGCTGTTGTAAAAAGGAGGTGATCTCCCTGTACTTGGCCATGACTTTCTGATTTTCCTGGAGGGCCGGGCGGGTCGAAGCAGAAGTGGAAAACTCGGTTTTACGAATAACGGGGTTCTCTGGGCTTCCTTCAACCGGAGTAACAACCGCGGTATCCGGTTGGGTGGAAAATAATTTATACGCGGTGAGGGCGCCCGATCTCGCCACCGCGATTTGCTCATCCATCGTATCGATCTCGACCATGATCTGTCGTGCGCTTTTCATGGAGTGATGTGATTTGAATTGCTCTTCTTCCGTGCGATCCAGATCAAACTCGCCGAGATCAAAGCGACGTGTCCATTCATCAAAATGCGTGATCACAAAGGGCAATCCTTCGGAGCGGCCCTGGGCTTCAGATTCTGAATATTGATAACCGTCATACAACGTCAGGACAAAAGCGCCATCTTCCTCCGACACGTACATTTTCCCCTTCTGGGCCGTAACGACATTGAGTAATCCGCGGTTTCGCGGTGTTTCATCATACACCAGGATATCCTCGATCGTCTGGTTGTCCCGGTGCTTTTTGCCGACCCGGATCGCGCTCCCTTTAAAGTCCTCGTTGAACACCCCGGCCTCAATACTTAACGTGGGTTTCTGGTTCCGGATATCGTAGAGCCTGGATTGATATTTCAGGTTGGCGATCGGGATCATTGTATTTGAACAGTAAAATGAAAACCCGGCGACCAATAAACAAAACATGAACAGTGGTAACATGATCCGGGTGAGTGGGACACCGGCAGATTTGAGGCTCGACAATTCATATCGCTCGGCGAGATTACCCAGAACCATGACGGAAGCCAGAAGCACCGCAATCGGTAGCGCGAGTGGGAACAGGGAAACGGATTTGTAGAAAAACATCTCCATGATCACCAGTGCGCCTACGCCCTTGCCGATAATGTCATCAATAAACTTCCAGAGGAACTGCATGATCAGCACGAACAACGCAATCGAAAAGGACATCAGAAAAGGCGGCACAAAACTGCTCACCATCAGCCTGTCCAACTGGTATCCGAACTGCCACCAAGGTCGCTTCATGTCTTAGTATAACGCTGGAGAAGCGTTGTCAGTGCAAAAATACGGATTGTTGAGTATGAGCTGGAAACATGCAGTTGGCAGTGGTGAAAAACGGTAATCGGTTATCCGTAATCGGTAAACAGTATTCAGTATCCGGTATTCAGTATCCGGTATTCAGTATCCGATATTCAGTATACGGTATTCGGTATCCGGTATAAATTTATCACTGGCGATTTTTCATTTTCTGCCTATGCAAAAAAAGGAAAAGAAAACTTGGCTCAGCGCCAATAGCAAACTGCCCTTTCCTCAGCCATCTCCTCAGCCTTAGCCTTCCCCGCCCACCGAAGCTCAGAACCTGACTTTCCACAACCTGAACTGGTTAATGAGCGAAGGTGGGAGCCTCAGCCTACATCAAAAATCCAGCTTCGCCGTCAAACTCGGCAGGATCGGCAACTGATCTACCCGTGTATAGCGTATGCGATCGAAATAGAAAATATTGTCGCGGTTATACACATTCGTCACACTGGCCAATACTTCAAAACTCACCTCGCGGCTGATCTCGAATGTTTTCTTGAGTGAAATATCCAGACGGTGATAATCGGGCAACTGGCCCGTATTGCGCTGGTCCGTATAAATGATGCCGAGGTTTGGATTGTCCGTGAGGATATCCGTGTCGATGCCACTGAGTAGATTATGCTGTCCGTAAAAACCTTGCGTGAGGGTAAACGGAAATCCGGACCCATAATTCCAGCGTATACCAAACTCCCATGTGCGTGCAAACGTGAGGCTGGCCAATAAATTGACACTGTGCCGGCGCTCGAAATGCGGGCGATACACCTGCTCGCCATCATCGCGGTTGACATACCCGAGTGAATAGGTGCCATACAATAACAGTCGCTGGATCTGTCGGGTAACGCTAAAGTCGACACCATATGCGTTGCCGGTCTCGGTGCTGAAATCAGGATCTTCCTGTTTCAATTTGTTGCGGCTGATCCCGATCAACTGGGTGAATTTTTGTAATAACTCTCCACATTGATCTCCCATCCGCCATCTACATCCACTTCAACACCGCCGAGTACATGCCATGCCTTTTGCAGCTTATCGGGCGCAGCCGAATTTGTCCCGGGCTTGAAGATGCGCTGCTCCGGCCCGGACAGGAAGCCGACAAAAAGGTTGACAACATCCCGTTCACTCACACTGCTGATGAGGTTTTGTGAATACCGGCCAAAGGCGAATTTCATCCGCACCTTATCCGAGAAATTGCTTTTCAGCGCAAACCGCGGTTCAAGCGATACATTTCCAAGCGAGGCGTAAAACTGAGCGCGAAAACCAGGCTCAATGATCACTGCACCCGCTTTCTGGCGGAAGGTCACATAACCGCCCAACTCGGTCGTATTCTCGTTTTGATCAATCGTATTCCCCAGGAAATTGCGGAAAATGAAATCTGTGGAAAACCCATTGAGGTCAAATCCGTAATTCACCTGGCTGTTCTTTCCGAAAGTGGTGAAGTCCAGGATAGCATTGAATCCGCCGATCGTGTTCCGGCGCGGTGATTCATCTGCCTCCCGAAGTGTGATGTCATATTTGGAATACGCGATCGTACCCGAGATCAGCAGATTGGAGGATTGGGGAATCAACTTAAAACTCATTCCGCCACCGCCAGAATTCCAATCCAGCGCAGCGATGTCCATAAGGTTAACCGCATCGGTAAAACTGAAACCGAAGAAATCGAGTTTACTGCCACCACCGGTCAGGAAAGATACCTTGCCGTAGAAGTCAGTATAACTGTACGGCAGACCGAGCGAATCTTCGGTAGCATAGTCATACAATTGCGGAGAAGTTTGATCGAGATAGGAATGCTTGCCCGTAAATAAAAAGGATGCGCTGGCATCCCGCTGGGGATCAAATGGAATGATCGGGCCTTCAAATAAACCTTTCACCTGGAATGGACTGGCGGAGATCAAACCACCATACCGCGTTTTATCTCCTTCCCTGGTTTTCAGATCCACAATCGCCGAAACACGACCGCCGAACTCCGCACCAAACCCGCCTGTCAATACCTCCGCGGATTTGATTGCTTCCGTTTCAAAAACGCTGAAGAATCCGATGCTGTGAAACGGGTTATAGATCGTCATGCCATCGAGCAACACTTTATTCTGCACAGGCGAACCGCCCCGGATATAGATCTGTCCGCCCTGGTCACCGGTGGAAATAACGCCCGGCAGCACCTGGAGGTACTGGACAATATCGGCTTCACCACCGGCGGCGGGCATCGCTTTGATTTGCTTCGGGGTGACTGTGATCCTTGAGAAATTGACCTCGCTTCGGCGGCGCTCCTGGCTGGCCGTGATGTTCACAGCCTCCAGTTCAATCGAACGTTCTGAGAGGTAAAGCTTCAGATATTTGACCTGGCCCGGGGCCAGGGTCACCTGCTCACGGAGTGTGTCATAACCGATATAGGTCATCTCCAACTGGTAGGTGCCTGCAGGGACATCCGGGAAGACGAAGAAGCCGTCGATATCCGTGATCGTCCTGTAGTCTGTGCCGCTCAAAACGACATTTCCGAACAAAATGGACTCACCAGTGCCCTGATCATAGATATTCCCCCGCAAGGATGCATTTTGAGCATCGATTGATATTGAGCAAGCTAAGAAGCTGAAAATCAGACCTGAAGTAACGATTTTTTTCAAGTCTTTAGGGAAGTTGCGCATAGGGCGGCAAAAATACGCATATAGCCCAAAAGCAAAGGATACCCGGCCACCATTTTATCGGGTAATCCTACATTTGCAGCCGTGGAGACAAACGCTGATGAAACCGCCAGTGAACTGACAACCTGCCCGGCTTGTGGGGGGAACGCCTGGACCGAAACCGGCCCGGTCAGAGACCACAGCATCACCGGTGAGGATTTCCACCTGCGATCGTGTTCACGATGTGGTTTTCGGATCACCCTGCCCCAGCCCGGACCTTCCGCTATCGGTCGATATTATGCATCACCTGACTATGTGTCCCACAGTGATACAAACAAAGGTTTAGTCAATCGGCTGTACCACCAGGCCCGGAACCTGATGCTCCGAAAGAAATACAGATGGGTCCGACAGGCATCGAGCCTCATTTCAGGAAAGGTGCTGGATATCGGCGCGGGTACCGGGTATTTCGCCAACTACATGCGCGACCATGGATGGCAAGTTACAGGTCTGGAGCCGGATGAAACCGCGCGCAAAGTGGCGTGGGAAAAACTTAATTTTCAGGTACAGGACACATCCGCCTTGTTTCAACTGCCTGCCCAATCATTTGACGTGATCACGATGTGGCATGTGCTTGAACACGTGCATGACCTCGATGGATATCTGCAACAGATCCACGTCCTGCTGAAACGGGAAGGTGTTCTGATCATCGCTGTACCGAATTACACCTCTCCTGATGCGAAATATTATGGCAGTCATTGGGCAGGGTATGATGTTCCCCGGCACCTCTGGCATTTCAGTCCGCAATCGATGCGGCTTTTGCTGGCCCGTTTTGGTTTTACCGTGACCAGAACGATGCCCATGCACCTCGACGCGTTTTATGTCAGCATGCTGAGTGAAAAATACAAGGGTAGAAAATTTTCAGGCATCCCATCCGCCGTATGGGCCGGGCTTCGCACTTGGATTGCCGCGCTGGGGAATGGTGAAAAATCCTCTTCGGTGATCTATGTCTGCAAAAAATAAACAGGATCAAGGGAGCAACTTGCACATCTCGGCCTGATCAACATTCCCACCCGAAATAATCACGCCTACCCTTTTCCCGTCAAACACATCGGGATACCGAAACAATGCAGCCACTGCCACAGCGCTGCTTGGCTCAATGATGATCTTCATGCGCTGCCAGATCCAGAACATGGCGTCGATGATCTCCTGTTCGTCCACAAGCAATACGCGCTTCACAAGTTGTTTGATGATGGGAAAATTGATATCGCCCAGGTGGGTACGCAACCCGTCTGCGATCGTATCCGTCCGCTGATTATATTCGATCTGACCTGACTTGAGGGAGCGATAAGCATCATCCACATGTGCAGGCTCGGCAGCTATAACTTCTGTGCCCGGGGAATAATAATGTACTGCCAATGCCGTACCGGCCAGTAATCCTCCACCGCCAACCGGTGCAATAACAATGTCAAAATCTGCAATCTCCTCCAGCAATTCCAGTGCACACGAACTATTCCCCAATATGACCTGGAGATCGTTGGACGGATGAATAAAAGTTGATCCGCGAGCGGCCAGCACTTCTTCAGTTTTTCGCTCCCGATCAGCAGGATTGGAATCAGAAAAAATAATCTCCGCGCCATATCCTTTGACTGCATCCACTTTGACCTTTGGCGCGTTTTCCGGCATGACGATCGTGGCCGGCACGTGAAAAACCCTGGCGGATAGGGCCAGTGCCTGGGCAAAATTTCCGGAGGAGTGCGTAACAACACCTTTGCTCAGTGCATCGGGCGAAAGGACGGATAAAGCATGTGCGGCGCCGCGCATCTTGTACGCACCCATGCGCTGGAAATTTTCACATTTCAAAAAAACCTCAGCGCCTGTCCGATCATTTAATGTCCGCGAACGCAAAACCGGCGTATGGTGCACCATGGCAGCAATACGCTGTCGCGCATTGAAAACTTCTTGTTGGGAAGGCAGTGTCATTTTTTCAAAATTGAATTCAAATGTTCATCCACCAGGTCCATGGCTTGCAGGATATGATGCGTCATTGTATAGGTCTGGCCGGTCACCCACCGAATGAGATTCCGGCTTTGCACTACAGCATGGGTCATATAGGCTTTACCGCTATTGTTGATTTGCGTGGCCAGCGTTTTGGTCAAGCTTCCATCAGGATCATATTCGACTTTGATCCGAAAGGTATTCACATTGAATGAACGCGCGTATGCCATATCGAGAAATGGATGGTCCAGGATCCAGGCCTCCACTTTTTTGGCAAGTTCAATATGGTATGACAATCGATCACGGATCGCATTTGTTCCCAACAATTCAAGCACCATCCAAAGTTTCAATGCCCTGAATCGTCGCCCAAGCGGTATGCCCCAGTCGCGATAATCATGCACTGCATCCCCTTTGTCCGTCTGCAGATACGATGGATTGATCCGCATAGTGCGCAATAATAATTCAGGATCCCGGACAAAGTAGGCGCTGCAATCGAATTGGGCAAACATCCATTTATGTGGATTGAAGACAAAACTGTCTGCCCCTTCCAGCCCGGATCGTAAATAGGCAAACTCATCGAGCATCAATGCTGTACCTGCATAGGCTGCATCCACGTGATGCCAAAGTCCAAAATGCGATGCTATTTTACTGATCGCTTCCACTGGATCGATAGCGCCGGTCGATGTCGTGCCCACCGTCGAAATCACACATACGGGCACATATCCTTTCGAGAGGTCATCACGCACCACTTCTTCGAGTTTCTCAGGCAGCAATGCGAGCTTTTCGTCCACAGCAATCTTAACCAGGTTGTCTGTCCCGAAACCGGCAAGCCGTACACCCTTTTCAATCGAAGAGTGCGCTTCAGCTGATGCATATATCCGATATGTCGTCTGATCAAATCCTCGCTTGGAAATGCGGAAGCCGGATTTCCATTCACGCGCTGTCAATAACGCGGTCAGTGTGGCCGTTGAAGCTGTGTCCTGGATCACGCCTTCCCAATGGGCGGGCAAACCCAGGAGATCCCGGCACCACTCCATCACACCTTGCTCCAGCTCGGCTGCCGCGGGTGACGATTCCCATAGCATGCATTGCGCGGCAATTCCTGAAATGATCATCTCCGCGACAATGGAAGGAAAGCTCGTATTGCCCGGAAAGAAGGCATAGAAATTCGGATGCTGCCAATGGGTGATCCCGGGAAGAATTTTCTGATCCAGGTCTTTGAATACCTGATCTGCATCCCGCGGCCATCCAGATGGAGTATCCGGAAATTGTTGGTAGATCTCTCCAGGAACGACCTGGCTTCTCACCGGAAGGGAATCCATCCGGCTGTAATACGTCGCGATCCATTCAACGGCACGATCAGCCAGTGCTTTGAATGCGGCACGACCGGCTTCATCGTTGTTGAACAACGCGGGTGACATCAGGATGGATTTTCGTCGGGCTTCAGGATGCCGGTTTGTTCGCCGAAATGACGCACAAAACTTTTCATCTCATTCGCGAGCCCGGTATTTTGGGTGGCCCGAAAATAGCCGTCAGCCAATGCAGAAAGAGAATAGAAAATTTTCCGGTCCATTTCCGCCACCTGGCATTCTTTGGTCCACAGGAAAAGTGTGGAGGTGTCCAGCGTATCATGATCAAGCAAGGCTAAAAACACGGATTTGCTGTCGGACGGTTTATCCATATTGGCATCACTCGCCTGCCAGGTGATCGATTCGGGAATGCGCTGGTCGTCCAGCTCAATGTGGATCTTGATCTCGGATATTTTTTTTGACATGGTTCGTCGTTGTGTTTGAATTCAGTTCAGGCGCTTTGAAATTGTTTGGCCATGGCCGACATTTCACTGCCGAAGTAAATATGTGTGCCGGCCTGTAATCCCTGTGCCGCGACGACCATGGCCTTGGCGACCACATCCGCTTCGATGGGCGCGAGATCGCTGATGATACTCCCGGAAAAACGCTGCAAACCCCGGCTCAATTTACCGGCCACACGTTCCGTCACTCTTTTCTCATCGACCCTGCCGAGCAGGACACTTGGGCGCATGATATGAACGCTCCAGAAGGGTAAGCGGCGCACATCATCTTCCAGTTCACCTTTCACTTTGAGATAATGGATCATCGATCGACTGTCCGCGCCAAAAGATGACACCAGGAGCAGTTGATTGATATTCTGCAATGCGCCGGTTTTCGCGATGGTAAAGACCATATCATGATCAATCGCGTAAAACGCTTCCTTGCTTCCGGCTTTCTTCATGGTGGTGCCGAGGCAAATAAAGAGATCATCCCCCCGCATCAGATGCTGATAATGATCCGGATGCGAAAGGTCAGTCTCATAGTGGATCAGCTTGGGATGTGTAGCCGTGATCGGACTTCGCCCGATCGAGATGACCTGGCTATACGCCGGATGCACCAGGAGCCGCCGCAAGACAAAATCGCCGATCAGTCCGGTGGCCCCGAACAGGACAGCGCATTTCGTATGCCGGCGGATCTCAACACCGGATGAAGGATCATCTAGTAACTGCTTTGACATAATGTGGCGTCAGTATTCGACCACGAGCGTGTAATAGCGCACATGATACCCGCCCCAGATGCCGAGCCCGCCATTGATATTGGATTGGAGGCGGGTGTAACTGGCAAAGGGACCCTGGTTGGCATTCCCAAACTCTAAAGTATTCCAAAAATCGAAATGCGCCGCATCGATCGTGCACCATTTGATGGTGACCGTGTCGCCTACAAAGTAAAGTCCGAATTCATCCGGCTCCGCATCCGCATCCGTGGTCTGGGGATTGAAGAGGAAGAACTCAAATGCCTTACCATCGAAAAAAAGATCCTCCTCGACGCTCGAAAAACCGGTTTCAAACGGGCTTCCATTAGTCGAACCGAAGTAGCGATAGAAATTGCGCATCCCGGGTGGATCGGCAACATAACATCGTAACTGTGCCAGTGTGGAATCAGGTTTTCCGGGCGGGGATTGAAACCGCAAACTATCGAGCGGCACGTATGGCGGTATGGTGGTCTCCGCTGTCAACTCTTGCCCGTCGGCCAGAATGCGAAGCGAATAGGTCTTGCCCTGAACCGGGTTGATCAGGTTGAGGACATCGACGTAGAGACAGAAATTCACTTCAAGCAGTTCGGCATCAAATCCAAACAGGTTGGCCACTTGCGCCTGGATGGCGGGATCAAGATCCGCAAAGCAGATCTCCTGTAAAACGAATTCCTGCTGGCCATCATGCACGCGCACATCCGCGTCATGCACAAATGAATTATTAAAATCATCAGGCCCCAACTCGCCGAAAAAATCAAACGTCCGGGTCAGGATCACATATGTGGGGATCGGATCCTGGCCGGCTTCCAGATGGCCTTCAACGACGAGTTTAGGGCCGCCGTCCGGTATGGCTGGAATATACTCCTGCTCACATCCCGCAAAGAGCAGCAGTCCTGTAAAGAATGCGATGTATCTCATGAGTGGTCTCATTGCCATTTGAAATTCCAGGTTACAGTGGGAAGGATGGGGAAGATGGAAACCTTGAAGGCCTTTGCACTGGCGGTTCCGGTTTCAAGATCGGATTCATAATCCGTGTACAGGAAAAATGTGTTTTGCCGGTTATACCAGTTATAGATAGAGAATACCCATTCCGAGCGGAAACGTTTCTGACTGGTGGGATTTGGCACCCAGGTAACCGAAAGGTCCATCCGATGATATGGCTCCAGGCGCTGACTGTTGCGCGGACCATAATCAGTCTGGAGTTGGCCTTCGATCAAATAGATTCGCTCCAATGGTGTAAAGGTCCGCCCTGTGGCATATACAAACACCATACCCGCGGTGACTTTGGGGCTGATCCTGTAATTCGCCACCACACTCACATCATGCGTCCGGTCATAGGTGGCCGGATACCGCCGACCGTTTTCAATGTCGGGGAAGGTGCGATCTGTTCGACTCAAGGTATACCCGATCCAGCCGTTCAGGTTACCGGAGTTCTTGCGCACAAATAATTCAAGGCCATAGGCTCTGCCTTCGCCAAACACAAATTCATCTTCCACATCACTCACGCTGTTATCGACAAAACTTTCACGATAATCAATCTGATCCCTCAGTGATTTATAATACACCTCCAGGGATGCTTCATACGCGCCCTTGTCCAGGTTCCGGAAATACCCGGCGGCATACTGGATCCCGCGCTGTGGTTTGACGATCTCCGTGCTGGGCACCCAGACATCTGCCGGTAACGTGGAAGCGCTGTTACTGACCAGGTGAATGTATTGGGTGGTAGCTGTCACACCTGCTTTCACAGATGACGCCGGTCCGGTGCTGGTATTGATGAATATTCTTGGCTCAAGCGCACTATACGTTTTCACAACATCACCGCCACTGAATTCTTCGCCGGTGATCTTGGAGGTATATGGTCCGGTTTGCTGAAACAATGTACCGCGCAGGCCGAGATTGACACGTAGCCAGGGCGAAATGCGCCAGTCATCCTGCACATACAGGGCATATTCGAGGGCGTATTTGGGTTCGGCAAAGGATTCAAACTCCACATCACCGACGTTACCGGTAATGATGTTAGGTGTGAGTTTGTGATGTGTGCCGTGCAATCCGGCTTTGACCTGGTGATCCCGCCCCGGAAAATAATCGAAGTCCAGCTTCAGGTTAAAGTCACGCACGCCGGAGAACAGATCAAACCTGAAGTCTTCCTGGTTGAACCCGGCCCTGAACTGGTAATCATTGTAAATAGCCGAAAGGTTGAAAAACAATCGATCGTTGAACAAATGATTCCATCGCAACGTAGCTGTGGCGTTTCCGTAGGGCAATCGAAACCGGAAATCACGGTCACGCTGTTCAAAGTTCAATACATCACGGCCAAAATAAGCGCTGAGATATAATCGGTCCTTTTGTGAAAACCGGTAATTGATCTTGGCATTGAGATCGTAGAAAAAATAATTCGTGCCGGCGAAATCGGTTTTACTGATAAATGGCTGCGCAAGATCAAAGCCATAGGTGCGTCGACCGCTCACCAGGAAGCTGCTTTTTTCCGGCACAATGGGGCCTTCTACGGTCAACCGGGAAGAAATCAACCCGATGCCGCCTTCCGCCTTATAGTACTGGTCGTTTCCTTCCTTCATCTGGATATCAATGACCGATGAAAGTCTGCCGCCGTACACCGCCGGGATGCCGCCTTTGATCAGCGTCGTATTCTTGATCGCGTCCGCATTAAATACACTGAAGAATCCGAGGAAATGGCCACTGTTGTACACTATCGCTTCATCCAGGAGCACCAGGTTCTGGTCTGCCCCACCGCCGCGCACATAAAATCCGGCGCTGCCTTCTCCCGCGGAGGAAACACCCGGCAGCAATTGAATGGTCTTGAGAATATCCACCTCGCCAAGCAGGGCGGGAATGGTTTTCACCTGCTCGACCGGCAGCGTGACCCGACCCATCGAGGTACTCTGCACATTTTCATCATCTTCGTCAGCTTTCACGGCCACAATGACTTCCTGCATCTGGACGCCTTCAGATAATACGATATTCAGCGTGGTGTCTTTAGCAAATTCAATTGGACCGTCTGACTTTGGTACCCGAGATAAGAATAGGTGAGATCGTAATCACCAGGCGGAAGCGAAAAGGAGTAAAAGCCATATGTGTTCGTGGTCGTACCCCGGGACGGATCCTGCACCAGCACAATATTGGCCCCGATCAAGGTCTCACCGGAATCTTTGTCCCGGACATAGCCACTGATAGTCCGATTGGCCTGGGCTGGCAACAGGCATATGGCTACAAACCCATGAAAAATGACGGGGAGCAACAGGCGAAGGGTAATTCTCATCTCGCAAGTAACGGTTCTGGCGTTATCATGTTACAATCCATCCTGCAAATTGTTCTTTTCTCTCGACGAATTATATAAAAGATGACCGGTCATCCATCGGAATTGGTGTGAGCGACCAGCCTTCGCTTTTCAACAGGGAGATCAGGCCCCAGCGACCACTCAAATGCCCTACCCCAACCGCTATAAAATGGGATTGATCGCGATCCATGGCACCAATCCGTGCGGCCATAGTCTTGTTCCGCTGGTACACGATCACTTTGCGCAACCGGTGAAGGGATGATTTGGCCATGCGGTACAATTGGTGAATGTCGCCATCGAGATACCATTCCATCATGCGACGGGTTTGACGACGGATCTTCCAGGGCCTGGAGGCGATAGCCCCGATTTGTTTGTACATCGGTGCCGGATCAATGGAATAGAGCAGGCCGGATTGTTCTTCATACGATTCAAGGCCGTTCAATGCCTTGCCTTCAGCGCCCGCATATTTCCATAAATGCTCATCAAGCGAAACCTGGTGTTCGGATTGCAAAACCTGCTGCGAAATGACACTGATGATCAACATCGGGTGATACGCGCCGAGCGCCTGGATATCCACACCGAAGGACTTGATCAGTTGTTGCCGAACCTTGTGGAATGCCCGCGGACTGAAGTGATCGAGGATATTGTAAGAAGGTTGACCGGCAGGTTGAACAGCCGCCAGATCCATTTCACCCCAATACATATCGGCCTGCCGGATGAGGGGATAAAGCTGCTGACAAAACGCATAGGCGCGTTGATCCCGGATGTGCATCGTGCCAAACAGCCAGCACGGTTTGCCGGCTGGCGGTTGGAGTGACCAGAGCAGTGAGGTTGTGGTCAAAACCTCGTGGGGATCTGTTTACCGCTCGGCATCATAATCCAGCGGCAACACTTTCCGGTTCTTCACCGTCGACAGGGTCATCAATGTTTTCAACCGCTCCACTTCCGGTATCTGGGACAACACATTAAAGAGCAAATCCTGGTAAGACGGAAGATCCCGGCAAATGACTTTGAGTAAAAAATCGCCGTCACCGGTAATGATGATACATTCCGCGACTTCATCGATCTCGTTCACCTTCCGGAGGAAATTATCCGAAGCGTTCTCCATATGCCAGGCAATGGTCACCAGGATAAACGTTTTGACCGCCAGTCCGAGAGAAAGCGGGTCAACCTCCGCGTGATAACTCTTGATAACGCCGTTCTTTTCCAGCTTTTTAACACGCTCCAATGTGGGTGCCGGAGACAACCCGATCTTTTTAGACAGGCTCAGGTTGGTGATATTGCTGTTCTCCTGCAGTATACGTAAGATCTGGTAATCAATCTTATCCAGTCCGTCCACCATGAATTTGAAATTTAGTTGAGTCAGCTTGATTATGGGAAAATACCGAGACGCACGTAGTCGCCTGAAATTTTATTCAGCGCCACCACAAACGCGGCAGAGCGAAGATCTTCAATACCCTTTTTCCGTTTGTAAATTTCACGGATCTGATCATAGGCATTCACCATGGTATCTTCCAGCCCGGACCGCACGAGATCCACTTCATCCGCGCCATGCGTGAGGATATCCTTTTCCTTTACACCCAGGTTCTGACCGGTCAATCGCTCCAGCGTAGCGACCAGGTTCCGCAGGGAATTCTCCTGGTATCGCTTTTCCATCCGCCCGAAACGCATGTGGGACAGGTTTTTCAACCATTCAAAATAAGAAACCGTCACACCGCCTGCGTTGAGATACATGTCCGGCAGAATCACAATGCCCTTCTTGGTCAGAATATCTGCAGCTTCGGAAGTCACCGGACCATTGGCCGCTTCAGCGATGATCTTTGCTTTAACTTTTTTCGCATTGTCCGTAGTGATCTGGTTTTCCAGTGCGGCCGGCACCAGGATATCACATTCCAGGCTCACCCAGTCTTCGCGATTCGGCAATGTCTTTGTACCCGGAAACCCGATGATCGTACCCCGCTCTTTCCTGAACTTCACCAGCTTGTCAATATTGATGCCTTTTTCGCTGTAGATCGTGCCTTCGATCTCGGATACCGCGATGACCACTGCATCTCCTTCCTCTTGCGAGATCATACCGCTGTAGGAACCCACATTACCCAGACCCTGGATGACCATGGTTTTTCCGGCGATACCTGGCGTGAGACCGATGGCTTTACAATCCTCCGGGTAGGACAGGAATTGACGTACACCATAATATACGCCACGTCCCGTGGCTTCCGTTCTGCCGCGAATACCACTTTGATTCTCTGGTTTTCCGGTGACGCAGGCGGCGGCATCAATTTCACCGTGATTAAAGGTGAGATAGGTGTCGAGGATCCACGCCATTTCCCGACTGCCGGTCCCATAATCGGGTGCCGGAACATCCAGGCCCGGGCCGATGAAATTTTTCCGGATCAACTCTGTCGTATACCGGCGCGTGATTTTTTCCAACTGGGCTTCTGTGTATTTACGCGGACTGATCTTCACACCGCCTTTTGCGCCACCAAATGGAACATCCACCAGTGCGCATTTGTAGCTCATCAGTGCGGCAAGCGCCATCACCTCATCGCGATTGACCAGATGACTGAAGCGGATCCCGCCTTTCGTCGGCAGTCGGTGATGACTGTGCTGTACCCGGTAGGCTTCAATGACCTGGTACTGATTGCCGATCTTGACGGGAAACGTAACCTCGTAGACCGCGTTGCAGACTTTGATTTGCTCGAGCAGCCCTTTGGGAATGGTCGTATGCGCCGCGGCCCGGTCGAAATTCCGGTTGACGCTTTCAAAGAAACTCAGGTGGTGCGAACCAGTATTACTCATGTTTTTGCCGTTTTTCAAGAAGAGTCACTTTTCGGTCCAGCCGGACCAGGTAGTACAGGATCACCAGGAGGATGATCAGGCAAACGCCGGCCACGACATAAATCTTGCCCGTGCTGCGCATAAAATCAGGAGAATCACCGGGTTGCGCAATCAGGGCTTGAGCCATCAGGGTAAGAACCGTTATGAGTATGCCGTTGCGCATCAGAGCTGGTCGAAAGAGGCCATAAAGATGAAAAGATTTATTCAACTTGCCGTGGTTCGGTTTAGGCGTGAAATCCGGTAGGAAAGCCGGCTCATCCAGATCCCCAGGAGCATAAATCCGATGACTGCCGGGTAAAAAACCAGTCGCATCGTATTGTCCAGATCTTCTCCGCCCAAGGCCGGGTTGCCACCACTCCCCGGATGTAAACTATCGGTCATACGCGGGATGATAAACAAGAGCGGAATCACCAGCAGGAACGCAAACATATTATACCCGGCAGATAGACGCGCGCGTTGCATTTCATCTTCCACGGAAGATCGCATCACCATCAGGCCGGCATAGATCAGCAGACACACCGCCGACATATTTTGCTTGACGTCCCAACTCCAATACGCATTCCAGGTATTCTTTGCCCACAACATGCCCGTCACAATACCCAGCATGCCGAATATCAAACCCACGCGGACAAAAGCCACACTGCGCAGGTCATCTTCAAAATCTCCTTTCCGGTAATACCGGAGACTGTACCATGCACTGAATGCAAACAGCAGGATCATCCCAAACCACATCGGAACATGGAAATAGGTATTGCGTATCGTTTCCGCCAGGATATTTCGATACGGAAATTGAATTCCTTTTTTGGCGTGCGCCTCCGACATTTTGGCCTTGTGCCAAAGTGCCTCTTCTGAAGCGTCAGGAGCAGCAGCAGGAGAGACAAAAATCGCATTCGGCAGCACACTGTAGCCGTCCGTTTCATGATCCAGCACGAGCACTAGTGGATAAGCCTGTTTTTCCGTTGGAAAAGCGCTGGGGATATAGAATGTGGCCGCGAGGTTGCGCTCGTCCTTGACATCAATATCAAGGGATTTGATCATTGTATCGCCGGCCAACCGCAACCAGGCGGTGGGTGGCTGGCCTTGATCGTAACGTGAATTATATCCCTTGACAGAAAGGGTGATCGTGTCCCCCGCATTTGCCCGTTCAGGTGTCACCTCAATAATGCCCGGGTTTAACGGGACCAGCCAGCCGGCCAGGAAAACATAGATCAGGATCAATACGGTAGCCCATTTCCATAAGGCGATCCGGGGACTTTGGGAGTGCGGTTCTGAACTCATCTACGAACGCCAAAGATAGGGAAAGAGCCACAGGGACAAACCCAGGACCAGGGAGGTCAGGCTGAGCAATAAGGAGAATTCATTCCATGGATTGGTGTCGGGCGTCGTACCGGTCGAATAAGCCGTGAGCCTGAGCATATTGATGATCAGCGGGATCATGAGTGGAAGCCCCAGGATCGCAGTCATTGAGGCGTTCTGCTGGGTCTTTATGGAAATGGCCGAGATCAGGGTCAACAGGGCTGCCAGACCGGCACAAGAGAGGATGCCAGTGATCAGAAACCATTCCCAACGAACCACCGGGTTGCCGGCCATGGTGCCGAGTACAAGCCAGAGCACGAAGAAAATGAGCAGTAACAATCCGAGATTGTAGATCGCTTTGGCGGCAAACAACTCCAGCGGATGATACAGCGTATAGTAGTAGAAGTACCGGCCTTCATGCTCCCGTCCAAATGTTTTCAGCACTGCCATCAAGGCGGAAAAAAGAAAAATGATCCAGAAGGTAAGCCCCCATTCGCGCTCCGGCAGTTGTCGCCAGATGGAAAACACAATAAATGAAGCCGAAAGCACATATAAGAAGATACCGGACAGGGCAAAGCGCTCCCGCCATTCGATCTTCGCTTCCGTGCTGACCAGGGTGCCGATCCGATGCATGGTGCGGTAAAGATAATGGGCCATGGAAGAGTGATGCCGATTTCTTAAGTTTATAGGCCCTTGATTTTCAGTAGGATTCGGAAGCGCGTGGAAATTGGGAAAAATTCGGATTCAAAACATATTAAATAATATCATAATACATTACCTTTGTCATAATCAACGAATTGTTGTTATGAAATGGCTCATTCCCGCATTCAGCATCCTGTGGCTTAACCCGGTTTTCGGCGGCAATTCCCCGTATTTTTTGAGTACGGCTGCCCAGGCAGGTGATGGCATCATTATTCTCATGAAGCGCTACGAACTCGATGCGCATGCCTGCAACCTGGAAAAATTCCTCGAGCTCAATAACCTCAGAACTTCGGATCCGCTTTTTGAAGGACGGGACTACAAACTTCCGATCATGATCTATGAATACAACGGGAAAAGTATCCGGTCCACGATCGGCATATCCATGATTATGATCATGCCAAACGGATTGCCGATTACAACCAGCAATTGCATCAACGACGGTTGCGATCATCTGACTACAAGTCGAGTAAAATTCTCTGGGTACCCTATCACGAACTGAATTGTATCGGTCCAGCAACTGAACCCGTGAAGAAAAGTGAACCAGTTATTTCGGATGCACCTGCTACCACTGTATCGTTGTTCGGATCCGGCTATGACAAAGTCACGATCAAGAGTGACAAACTCAAAGGCAAGGTGTTTTATATTTCCTCTGGTCACGGCGGTCCTGATCCCGGCGCGATGGCAAAAATTGGCAGCCAACCCATTTGCGAGGATGAATACGCCTACGATGTAGGCTTGCGGCTTGCGCGCAACCTGATCGAAAATGGCGCCACCGTGCATATCGTCGTGCAGGACAAAAATGATGGTATCAGGAATGACGATCTCCTCGACTGCGACAAGGATGAAAAAACAATGGGGATTGAAGTGATGCCCATCAATCAACTGGCCCGCCTGCGACAGCGCACAGACGCCATCAATGACCTCTATGCCAAACATCAGCGCGCCGGTGCCAAAGAACAAGTGCTGGTGTGCATCCACGTTGATGCGCAGACCGCCAATTTCCGGCAGGATGTCTTCTTCTACCACTTCGAACATTCCAAATCCGGCAAAAAACTGGCCAATGCGGTGCAGGATGTCTTCCAGGAAAAATATGCCCGCTATCGCGCGGACGGGTCCTACAAAGGCACCGTATCCACACGAAACCTCTACATGCTCAGAATCCCCTACCCGACTACATTGTATGTGGAGTTGGCCAACATCAAAAACGAACTGGACCGCAAACGCATCCTGCCGGCCACCAATCGGCAAGCGCTGGCCAACTGGCTCTACGAAGGATTAGTCAGAGGGATCTGACCATTAACCGGTGTACATCAGGTTGCATCCACGGATCTCACTTTGATCCATTCGTCCGAGCACTTCAAACGCGTCATTTGCGTACAGCAATCCGACATCATCTGTAGCAATAAAAGCACAAGTATCCACATTGGCGAGGTCAATGATATTGATCGCGCCGCGTTCTGCAATACCGATGATGTGCAATGGATCGCTAATGTCCCGCACGAACACCTTCATCGTTGGTCCGGGTATAAACCGGTCACGCAATCGATAGGTCTGTGAAAACAATTCGGTCATCCCGTACTCGCTGATGATATGAACCTTTGGATTCCGTGCTCGAATGCGCTCATAGAGCTCTGCCCGCGTGATCTCGGGTCCGCGACCTTTCATTCCTCCGGTTTCAATTACCGTGAGTTGATCCCAAACCGGCACCTGGTCATGTTCAAACAGATCAAGTAATGCGAAACTGACGCCAATCAAAATCGTCCTGCGTTGTATTTGCTTCAACGGCATCAAAGCATGGATCACCTCTTCATTCGCGGCTTGAAAAAAACCACTTCGGGTATCTGCATGCAGGGACATCAGATGCCGGACCATCTCGACCAGCGATGCGTCATGCCGTTCCAGGTACGACGGCAATAAAGCCACCCATGTAAAATCATCGGCGTGACCGAGCGCTTCGCGAAAACATTTGAGACAGGTATGATGGTACCACGATACATCGCGCACAAAATGACGGCTTGTATCGCTCCCCGTGGTGCCTGAACTGCGAAAAACCTTCTCCGGCATCCACTCGCCCGACTTGATTTCATGCGTTTTGAAAAAGGAAATCGGGAGAAACGGAATTTCCTGAACAGCCTGTACATCCTCCGCAATCGTGCCGGTCAACCGCACATAGGATTGATAGACCGGGTTGTGCGCAAACTGATACCGGAACAGCTCCAGCGCAACAGCATCAAACATCTGAGCGTTTATATTGTATATTCGACGCAACAGTGCAGAACGCCAGGATTCAGATGTTTCCATTCCGCTCAAAAATAGGCCTTTTCATCCTCGCGGTTTTACCGTTTACAGGATGTCTGGATACGCCTGACTTTGCTGACGAACCCTATATTGAGTTTGTTGGCCTGTCCAAAGACACGCTCCACCAAGGATTGTTCCAGGAGGATTCCGTGCTCGTAGTCTTTCATTTCCAGGATGGGGATGGGGATATCGGGCGCAAGGATCAGGACCTGTCCAACAACGTCTTTTTCATTGATGAGCGCACGGGCACACTGGATAATTCGTTTGGCATTCCCGCTATTCCTGAGGATGGCGCCGGCAATGGTGTGGAGGGTGAAGTGCGGATCGTACTGTATTCCACCTGCTGTATTTTTGCCGATGGCTCTGATCCCTGCACGACCAGTCCCACCGAACCTACCAATTCCCTTCAATACAGGATCTACATCACAGACCAGGCGGGAAATAAAAGCAATGAGATCCTGACGGCGCCGATTACACTTGTCTGTAATTGATTATTCCTGGTAAACCCAAACTACCAGAAGAGGCGGAGGCTCCCACCTTCGCTCATTTATTATTCATGCTTGTGGAAGATCATGAGCTGAGCTTCGGTGGGCGGAGAAGGC
>AERA01034652.1_pt1 | contig 33471 bp, 20 predicted proteins | sample 267968 | NCBI WGS metagenome assembly AERA01 (sample SAMN02954363, study PRJNA61401) | activated sludge metagenome | biome: terrestrial; feature: wastewater treatment plant; material: activated biomass; isolation source: activated biomass of an industrial wastewater treatment plant | reverse complement strand
AAAGCAACCAAACGCAGAGGCGCTAGAAAAGCAGCGAAGAAAACCGCTCGTAAAGCAACCAAGCGCAGAGGTGGTGCTAAAAAGGCAGCCAAGAAGACCGCCCGTAAAGCAACCAAGCGCAGAGGTGGTGCTAAAAAAGCGGCAAAGAAAACCGCTCGTAAAGCAACCAAACGCAGAGGCGGCGCAAAAAAAGCGGCAAAGAAAACCGCTCGTAAAGCAACCAAACGCAGAGGCGGCGCTAAAAAGGCAGCGAAGAAGTCAGCCCGCAAGGCGACCAAACGCGCTGGTGGAGCCAAAAAGGCCGCTAAAAAATCTTCCCGTCGACCGGCCAAGAAAGCCGCGCGTCGCAGAAGATAATCTATTGATGCAGTCCAGCCCGATTGAGCCGGCACCACATCTCAGGTGTGGGTTGGAGGCTGAATAAGGTTGGACTGCTCTTTTTCCCCCAACATACTTCGACTCCTCCGGAGTCGGTGGATTCTGGTAGTACAATGCTGGCTAACATACTGTGACTTCTACGAAGTCATTTATCTTACATTCTCCTTGGTTATTTGCTTTGGATATGCCGGTTTTGGCCCAGCCCTATAAACTACCACAAGTCCAATTTCCAACACCTGTCTCCAAGTCCATCTGCCAGCAACCTTCAACTCACCATCTGAAAGTGTGCTGATTAACAGACAATAAGATTGTGATCCTCCGTTTCCTCCGTGTTACCTCCTTTCCTCCGTGCGAAACAAACGGATTTATAAGGAAGCCCTTTGCCAACCCTGTATCGAGCGAAGTCGAGATATGTAAACCACCATCTTTAACCTGGTCAAATCCCCAACCCCTATAACCATTCCATCTGCCATCAACCTGCAACCCAACAAGTAACTATCTTTGCGGCTTTTCCAAATGCCGCCAACATGTCAGCAGACTTATTCAAAGACCTCGTCTCCCATTGCAAGGAATACGGATTCATCTTTCCATCGAGTGAGATCTACGATGGCCTGGGTGGCGTCTATGACTACGGGCCCTACGGAGTCGAGCTGAAGAATAATATCCGCACCTACTGGTGGAAAGCCATGGTGCAGAATCACGAGAACATCGTGGGACTGGATGCCGCGATCATGATGCATCCGAAGACCTGGAAAGCATCCGGTCACGTGGATGCCTTCAATGATCCGCTCGTGGACAACAAAACGTCCAAGAAACGATATCGCGCTGACACGCTGATTGAAGAGGGGCTTGAAAAGCTGATGGCCAAAGTCGACAAGGAAGTCGAGAAAGCGCGGAAGCGATTCGGAGATGCGTTTGATGAAACGAAATTCAAAACCGAAAATCAACGCGTCGCGGATTATATCGCGCTACATGATGCTATTCACGCCCGGTTTGTCGAAGCGATGTCCAACGGTGATATGGCCAAGCTAGGCGAACTGATCAATGAATTGGAAGTAGCCGATCCGGTGAGTGGGACTCGCGACTGGACTGAAGTGCGGCAGTTCAATCTGATGTTCCACACGCAGCTCGGCAACATTGCCGGTGAAGAAGGAAAACTATATCTCCGCCCGGAAACGGCGCAAGGGATCTTTGTCAATTTCCTCAATGTACAGAAGACAACCCGACAAAAACTGCCTTTCGGGATTGCGCAAGTTGGAAAAGCCTTCCGGAATGAGATCATTGCCCGACAGTTCATCTTCCGCATGCGGGAATTCGAGCAGATGGAGATGCAGTATTTCGTACCCCCTGGCAGTGAAATGGAGTGGTATACCTATTGGAAAGAGACGCGGATGAAATGGCACCAGGCTTTGGGCACAGATAACTCAAAACTTAAGTTTCACGATCATGAAAACCTGGCGCATTACGCGAATGCTGCCGTGGATATTCAGTTTGAATTCCCGTTTGGCTTTCGAGAGCTCGAAGGCATTCACTCCCGCACGGATTTTGACCTCGGCAGCCACCAGGAATTGAGCGGAAAGAAGCTCCAGTATTTCGACCCTGAATCCAATGAGAGCTATGTGCCTTTTGTGGTCGAAACATCTATCGGCCTGGACCGCATGTTTCTCGCCATGTTGAGCAGCGCGTATACGGAGGAAACGGTGCCGGATGCAGAAGGCAAGGATTCGTCAAGGATCGTGTTGAAACTTCATCCGGTATTGGCGCCAGTAAAATGTGCTGTGCTTCCGTTATTGAAAAATAATGACGACCTGACCGGCATGGCGCGCAAGATCTTTGATGAGCTGAAATTCAATTTCCAGTGCCAGTACGATGAGAAGGACGCGATTGGTCGTCGCTACCGCCGGCAGGATGCGATCGGCACACCCTATTGTGTGACGGTGGATCATCAGAGCCTGGAGGATCAGACGGTAACGATCCGGGAAAGGGATTCATTGAAGCAGGATCGCATACATATCAGCCAGATCGCTGATGTCGTGAAGGAACGAATTGATTTCCGGATCCTCTTTGCCTGATCATCTTCTCAGAATTATACTCCTGCAATTCTTCCATATGTCCGTTTTGTTTTGTTAATTTTATTGAGACATTTCATTGCTCACCTTCAAAACAAAACGAAATGAATTCAAAGTTAATCGTGGGGTCGCTCATTGGAGCAGTCGCCTCCTACCTCCTGGGTTTCCTCATTTGGGGCCTGGCCTTAAGCGGGATGATGTCGGGATATGCCAATCCGGACTGCAATCACACCATGGAAGAATTTAACATGGGACTGATGATTGTATCCAGCCTGTTTACCGGGATCATGTATGCCTACATCTTCTCCCGAAGTAGTATTACCAGTGTATCCCAGGGGGCAACCTATGGGGCAATTATTGCTGTATTGCTCGGACTCAGCATGGAACTGATGATGTATGCCATGACAAAAGTGAACACGAGCATCAACCCCGTACTCATTAATATCCCCGCGAATGCTATCTGGGGTGCGTTGGTGGGCGCTGCGATAGGCTGGTGGATGGGAAGGAAATAAAGATCAACCGATCAGCTAAAGAGTGCATTCATCCGGATGCACTCTTTTTTTTTACATCCAGGACTTATGGTCAATCTCCACTTTATACAACAAATAGTCCCGGGCCTGCAAAGCCAGTTTTTCATCCAAATACGGAAAAGTCATACTGCCTCCTGCTGTATAGATATGTAATGTCGACAACCCACGTCGTCGCTGCATGGGCGAGGATGTTAATTCCACCCCTTGCACTTTATGCGCTTCAATCAGTTTGTAGGTGTTGCCGAAAATCCCGCTTTCGGAAAACATGAAATCGGGATGCGCCTTGAAGCGACGTTTCCGCTGATAGAGAATCCCCATCCAGACGGCCAGGGGGAAGATCAGCACCAACAGCCATTGCAACACACCATCATTCCACCAGGCCAGCAATCCAAAGCCGAGCGCCGGTAAAAAACCAAACAGGAAAACCATGAGCCAAACAATCGCCGGGTGCATGCGGTGTGCGGAAAAATCAGCCTCACGAAACTCCGGAACGACCATATCCAGCGTTCGATCCACCTGTGCCTGATAGCATCCGGGAATCGCCAGCGATTTATTTTCATTCGATTCCACACTGGCGGCCTGGTAAATATTCAACTGGAAAATGCCGAACAATCGCTTAACCGGGTTTGTGACCCACCGGATCAACTGGATCTTGGATTGCTGGATCGTTTTCTCATTGCGCGTAAACAATCCGCTCACCACCTTGAATCGCTTTTCCTCGCGCCAGAATTTCAAGCCATAATAGCGAAACACTGTCCGGACCAGGGTGATGAAAAAAGAAACGGCGATAAAAAAAGGGATCACCAGCAAGGTGGCAATCAATCCCAGGATCCCTTGCGCAGATTCACCCACTGTGTCGTACACATTCAAATTAAGGATCTGCTCCAGGTCATCGGCCAAGCCCACAAAAAAAGCGAAGATGATCGCCGCGGTGCGTAAATGATTTTCACTGATCCCGACTTTGATCAGGTCCGTGGCCGACAGGGAAAGGATCAATTCCGGTTTGACCGGTTCGGCGGGTATAGATTCCGGGAGGTCTATGGATTCCTGCGCTTCGGCTTGCCGTGCCCGCTTGTAGGCCATAATCGTTTCGCGGAAAGCCTCCGCCTTCTCCAGGTCAATCGCATCAATCTCCAGCTCACTCCCGCGCGACCCCGCCGTATCAATCTGAACGCTGACCACATTGAGCAACTGGTGCACGACATTCCGCTTGAAGTCCACAGACTGGATCCGGTCAAAAGGTACATTTAACAGCTTTTTCCTGAGTACGCCAGACCTGACCACCACCTCGTTCTTTTGAATGGAATAGTAAAAACGGGTGTAGGCAATAATCGAATACACCAACGAGATAATCACAATCGCAAAAGCCAGCCCTGTGATCAGCATACCCTTGTCACTCCTTGGGTTGATCAAAATGATCAGCAGGATCGGCCAGAGCTGGCGCACCACGATCCGGGTGTATTTGAGCAGGATCAGGACAATCGCTCTTGGCGATTGACGTTGTGGTTGACTGAATAGCGATGCCTCACTCATGCCTCTTCCTCGATAGCTTCTTCAGTGGAGTTCAGGATATACGCCTTGAGCTTCTCCGCATTTTCCTGGAGCAGTCCGGGGATCTCTATATCGGTACTTTGTCCGCCTGCGGTGTAGATGGTAAGCTTCGCCAGGTTGAATTGCCGGTCGATCAATCCCTGCCGGATATCACAATGCTGAACGCGGTTAAAGGGAACACTGGTGACGCTTTGCCAGATCCAGCCGGATTTATACGTCACGTCCTTATCCCGCATCGCATATCCCATGTAGTGAAACGAAATCCCGCTATAGATCACACTCCAAACGCACAACAAGCTGACAAGAATGGCCGCATAGATACCGTATGGCCAGATCGAAGGTGAGAGCAGGACCACAATCCAGCTGACCAGAAAAACCACGCTGGCGAATATACCCGAGGCGAGATAACGGACGGTTTTATACTCCGCCTCAAGCGGAATGAATTCAAGCTCAGCCACAGCCGGCAATTGCTGCACGTGAAGTTGATTATTCTGGAAAAGGTCTTCAGTACTATTCATGGATCGGTGATGATGCAGCTTCCGGTTCAACCCGGGCCTGAAGTGAAAATAAAAATTCCCGCGCCGTTCGCATGGATCTGATTTTTTCCCGGATCATCATCAGGCGCGTTTGTGTCTGTTTCAACTGAACGCCAAGTGTACTGCCCTGCGTACTGAGCAAGCGGACCAGATCATTGAAGGTTTTACTTTCATAGTAGGCCGACTGCGCATTCTTGTGAAAAAAGCATCGCAGCACACCGCTCTTCAGGGTGATCCGGTCAAACCCGAGTCGTTTGGCAATCCAGCGGATACGTAATGCTTCGAACAGCTCCTCGACCGCGCCCGGGACCGGACCGAACCGGTCTTTCAAAACCTCCCTGAATCGATCAATGTCATTTTCTGTTTCAATCGCGTCCAGCTCGGTATACAGACGGAGGCGCTCTTCCACACTCACTACGTATTCGTCCGGGATCAGCATCTCCAGGTCCGTATCGATCTGTACATCCTGCACATACTTTCGTTCACGTTCCAGTTGGTCCTTGAACAAGTCTTTGAAATCACTTTCTTTCAATTCCTGCACAGCTTCTTCCAGGATCTTTTGATAGGTCTCATAACCGATATCGGAAATGAATCCACTCTGTTCCGCACCCAGTAAATTGCCCGCGCCACGGATATCCAGGTCGCGCATGGCGATCTCGAATCCACTGCCCAGGTCAGAAAATTCTTCCACCGTTTGCAATCGTTTTCTGGCCTCCGGGGTCAGTGCACTCAACGGGGGCGCCAATAAATAGCAGAATGCTTTTTTATTCGACCGGCCAACGCGGCCGCGCAGCTGGTGAAGATCGCTGAGCCCAAACTGCTGCGCCTGGTTGACAATGATCGTATTGGCATTGGGAATATCAAGTCCTGTTTCGATAATATTAGTGCACACCAGCACATCATGCTTTCGGTGCATGAACTCCAGTAACGTTTCCTCCAGTGTATCGGCCTCCATCTGGCCATGGGCCATGACCACATCCACATCCGGACAGATCCGCTGGATCAGTGCGGCGATCTCCGGCAGGGTTTTAATCCGGTTGTGGACAAAAAATACCTGGCCACCACGATTGACTTCATAATAGATCGCGTCGCGCACCAACTCTTCATTGAAAACGCGTCGCTCGGTGTGAATGGGCTGGCGATTCGGAGGTGGCGTGCGGATGATGGACAGATCACGTGCAGCCATCAGTGAAAACTGCAACGTCCGTGGTATCGGTGTGGCGGTCAACGTTAATGTATCCACATTGACCTTCATCTTCCGCAACCGTTCTTTTGCACTGACACCAAATTTTTGCTCCTCATCCACAATGAGCAATCCAAGATCTTTGAACTCAACGGATTTCTGGAGAATAGCATGCGTTCCGATCAGGATATCCAGTTTCCCCTCCCTGGCCTTCTGAAAAACTTCCTTCTTTTCTTTCGTTGACCGGAATCGATTGACATAATCAACGGAGACACCCATATTCTCCAGCCGGTCCTTGAAGGTCTGGAAATGCTGCAAGGCCAGGATGGTCGTAGGTACGAGGATCGCCACCTGTTTCCCATTGACCACTGCTTTGAAGGCGGCACGTACAGCGACTTCTGTCTTGCCAAAACCGACATCGCCACAGATCAGGCGGTCCATGGGATAGGGCTTTTCCATATCCTCTTTCACATCCTGGGTTGACTTCATCTGGTCCGGTGTATCCTCATACATGAAGGAGGCTTCGAGTTCCATCTGCAGATAACCATCCGGTGCAAAGGCGAATCCCTGGGTGCTCTTTCGCGCAGCGTACAGCTTGATCAATTCGCGGGCGATATCCTTGACCTTGGATTTGGTCTTTCGCTTCAGGTTTTCCCACGCGTCGGATCCCAGCTTGCTGACCACGGGCTCCGAACCTTCCTTGCCCACGAATTTTGAGATCTTATGGAGTGAGTGGATGCTGACGTAGAGGATGTCGTTGTTTTTGTAGATCAATCGCACAGACTCCTGCGTATGTCCGCCGATGGTGATTTTCTCCAGGCCGGAATACCGACCGATCCCGTGATCGATGTGCGTTACAAAATCACCAGGCTGCAGCTCGCGCAGCATCTTCACATTCAGCGCCTGGTCTTTGGTAAACCCCTTGCGCAGTTTATAGGTATGGAAGCGCTCAAAGATCTGGTGATCGGTATAGCAAACCACCTTCGCGCTATTGTCGATAAACCCGCTGTGAATGGATTGGGTGATCGGGATAAACGGGATCTTTGCACCCAGGTCTTCGAAGATGGAATAAAAACGTTCTGTCTGCCGGGCATTGGCCGTAAAGAGATAGATTGTTTTTCCGGATTGATGTTGCTGCTGGAGATCCTGAATGAGAAAGGTAAAATTCTTGTTGAAGCTGGGCTGGGATTGCATTTTGAACTGGACGCTTCCTGTTGTTTTCACCAGCTCCGCGGGATCGCCTTCGATCACCATGCCCCGTTGATGAAATCCATCGATCAGTTCCCGGGTAGGAATGTATTGCTTGTCTTTGAAAAACCGGCGCAAGGCAATATGCTCCGGATCGATATTGGCTATTGAAACCGATGTCATGTTTTCAAAAAGCTCCTGGTACCGGTCGATGATCAGGCCGGGTTGGTTGACCCACACCCGGGTGTCTGTGGGCATGGCCTGCCAGATGGAAACGTATTCATCACTTTCGAATTGGGTCTGCACATTCGGGATAATATTGAGCTCCGAAAGCGTCCGTTGGGAGAGCTGCGTCAGCGGATCAAAGAGCCGGATGCTTTCCACCTCGTCGTCAAACAATTCGATGCGATAGGGCCATTCGTGACCAAAGGAAAAAATGTCCACGATCCCGCCGCGAATGGAAAACTGTCCGGGCTCATAGACAAAATCCACCCGCTCGAAGCCAATATCAATCAACAGTTTGAGCAGGTCATCCAGGTCAATCTTTTCAGATGCTTTGAATCGGATCTGCTGGCGGGCTACGGCTTTGGGCGAAATGATCGCCTCGATCAGCGCTTCCGGATAGGTGACGAGGGCAAAGGACGCTTTCCGATACCCGGCATGATGATTCTGATACAACTGATGGATGGCCTCGGTGCGTTCCATGACCTGGCTGTTGATGATCTCCTCAAAAACGGCGGGGCGCTTGAAGCTGTCCGGCAGGAAAAAAATATCGGCATGCGGCAAGAGCGCCGAAAGGGAGTTCTGGAGATAAGCGGCCGCTTCTTTATCCGGTTCGATGAGCAACCATGGGCCACAACTGTTTTGCATCAGTCCGGCGAGGGCAAACGCCTTCCCGCTCCCTGCCAGCCCGGTGACCCTAATACGGGCCGAATCGAGCTGCAGCGATTCCATCAGCAGATGTACCGAAGCTTCGCGGCCGTATAGATCTATGAGCCGCTCAAGATCCGTCATGTGGGGCGAAAATAGGTTGATTTTACCAAGTGGTTTTGTAATGGAGCACCTGGTTACTGAAACCAAACGGTTGTTTAATGTTTAGGGTTTAACGTTTAATCGCTGTTGAAAATAGCTTAGCGTTGTTGAGATAGGATCAGAGAATTCCTCCTTCGCCTCAGCCTTAGCCTTAGCCTTAGCCTTGGTTCAAACGTGGAAGCGTTTAACCATTGTTTAGAGTGGTTGAGAATGGTTTAGGTCCAGTTGGCAGTTGGCAAAGTTTCTTCTTTTCCTCTTTTCCTCTTAAAACTCTTAAAACTCTTAAAACTCTTACCTCAATCCATCTTACGATCTTACAATCATAAGGTCTCCCTTCTGACATCCCCAAATCCGGCAAAATTCGACTTTGCCCACTACAAATCTGGCATCTAAAAATCCGGCATCTGGCATCTAAAAATTGCATTAATTATATTAAGATTTTATATATTCATATGTGATTGATTTACAGTATATAAATATCTAAAAATGATTAGGAAATCCCCTGTAAAATCCGTATTTTTGCACTTCTCATTTTAGACGTGAAATATGACCAAAATACAGGGGAGTTATGGCGCCGAAAGCATCCAGGCGCTGGAGGGGTTGGAAGCCGTGCGGAAACGTCCGGGCATGTACATCGGCAGCACCGATGTGAAAGGATTACATCACCTCGTCTGGGAGGTCGTTGACAACTCAATCGACGAACACCTCGCCGGATATTGTTCAGAAATCGAAGTCATTATCAACGCGGATGGCTCGATCACCGTCGTCGACGATGGTCGCGGTATTCCCGTTGGCATGCATGAGAAGCTGAAGAAATCAGCCCTCGAAGTCGTCATGACTGTCTTGCATGCCGGTGGTAAATTCGACAAGGATTCCTACAAGGTGTCCGGTGGTCTGCACGGAGTGGGCGTCAGTTGCGTGAATGCGCTGAGCCAAAAACTGCGCGCGGAAGTCAAACGCGACGGCAAACTCTACCGGCAGGAATACGAGCGCGGCAAACCGATGACCGCAGTGGAAGAAGTAGGTACTTCCGAATCCACCGGAACCATCATTTCGTTCTGGCCGGATCCGCAAATCTTTGAAACGCTCGAATATAAATTCGACACCCTGGCCAGCCGGTTGCGCGAGTTATCCTATCTCAACAGCGGATTAAAACTCTCCTTGCGCGATGACCGCCAACTGGATGAGGAAGGCAATCCACGCCATGAGGCATTTTACTCCGAAGGCGGACTGAAGGAATTTGTCACCTTTCTCGATGAGAGTCGCACCCCGTTGACCGCCAAACCCATTTATGTCAAGGGCAAGGATGATAATGTCGAAGTCGAAGTGGCCATGCAATACAACACCGGCTACCAGGAACACGTCTTTTCATTCGTCAATAACATCGCCACCCACGATGGAGGCACACACGAAGCCGGTTTCAAACGCGCCATCACCCGGGTATTCAAAAAGTACGGCGATGACAGCGGCCTGTTTACCAAAGCAAAGATCAGCCTCTCCGGAGAAGACTATCGCGAAGGGCTTACGGCCGTGATCTCAGTGAAAGTCCCCGAACCGCAATTCAAAGGCCAGACCAAAGGTGAGCTTGGCAACTCTGAAGTGGTCGGTATCGTATCCCAAATCGTAGGTGAGGCGCTTGGTCATTACCTGGAAGAAAATCCGGCTGACGCGAAACAGATCGTTGAAAAAGTGATCCTCGCCGCCCGCGCCCGCGAAGCTGCCCGTAAAGCACGCGAACTCGTGCAACGCAAAAACGTACTGACCGGTGGCGGGCTCCCCGGCAAACTCGCCGATTGTTCGAGTCGAAGTCCTGAGCGCTGTGAGATCTTCCTGGTGGAGGGTGATAGCGCCGGCGGAACAGCCAAGCAGGGACGTGACCGGAATATCCAGGCCATCCTGCCATTGCGTGGTAAGATCCTGAATGTGGAAAAAGCATTGGAGCACCGGATCTATGACAATGAGGAGATCAAGAATATGTTCACTGCACTAGGTGTCAGCATAGAAGAAAAACAAGGTGAACGCATCCTGAACATCGACAAGCTTCGTTATCACAAAATCGTGATCATGTGCGACGCTGACATCGATGGGAGCCACATCGTCACCTTGATCCTGACTTTTTTCTTCCGGTACATGAAGCCGCTGATTGACCGGGGACATTTATATATTGCTGCACCTCCATTGTATCGTGTGTCCAAAGGCAACCAGTTCCAGTATTGCTGGAATGAGGCCGAACGCCAGGCTGCGGTAGAGGCATACTCCGGAGGTGATAAGAACGCGAATGTCAAGATCCAGCGCTACAAAGGTCTGGGTGAGATGAACGCGGAACAGCTCTGGGAAACCACCATGGATCCCGACAACCGCGTCCTGCGCCAGGTGACCATCGATGATGCCCGCGAAGCCGATCGCTACTTCAGCATGCTGATGGGTGACGAGGTGCCGCCACGCCGCGCCTTCATCGAAGCCAACGCCAAGTACGCCCGGGTGGATGTATAAGTTTATGTAAAAACACAGGGGATTAAACTTCTAACTCCTAGTTCCTCACTCCTCACTTAATTGTATCTTTTCAGGCCCAACCACCCTGATGAAGAACTTTGTATTGGGCCTGCTTCTCGCTGCCAACTGGACAGCGTTATCCCCTGTTCCGCTCCAGGCGCAAACCTTTGTGACCAACGGGAATGCTATCAATGAGGGCGGTGGTTGCTACCAACTGACCGCGAATACCAGCAGCCAACGTGGTTCGATATTCTCCACCAATACCATTGATCTCACCCAGCCTTTTGCCTTTTCAGCCCGGTTCTATTTTGGCAACAAGGATGCCAATGGCGCGGACGGGATCGTTTTCGTACTGACAACCACCAACACCGCACTCGGGAATGGCGGGGGCGGGATTGGCTATGAAGGCATCACGCCTTCCATCGCCATTGAATACGACGACTATTTCAATTCCAATTTCAATGACCCAAACCCAGACCACGTGGCGGTCATTTCCCAGGGGAGTGTGACCCATGGCGTTCCGACGAATCTTGTCGGCCCCATCAACCTGTCGAACATTGAAGATGATATGTCGCACTGTTTCAACGTAGCCTGGGATCCTGTTACCCAGACACTGGCGGCTGACCTGGATGGGAATTCGATCTTCTATACCGGGGATATCATCGCCAATATTTTTAGTGGAAACCCGATGGTCCACTTTGGATTTACATCCGGTACAGGTTCGCTCTCCAATTATCATCAGGTCTGTTTTGGTCCGCCCATATTGATCCCATTGGAAGATGAAATCATCTGCGTCGGCGAAAGCGTGACGCTGGATGCAGATCCGAATGGCATGTCCTGGACCTGGCAACCGAATCCAACACTCAGCGCGCTTGATGTGCAAAGCCCGGCGGCCACACCTACGGTCACAACCCAATACATCGTCTCGATTGAATACGCCTGCGATTTTTTCCTGAATGATACCGTCATCGTTACCGTTATACCGGAACCTCCTGTCACGGCTGACAACAATTCCCCGGTTTGTGAGGGAGAAAGTGTTACGCTGTCCGCTACCGGTGGCGTGACGTATCAATGGAGCGGACCCAATGGGTTCAGTTCTGGCCAACAAAACCCGACACTCGCTAATGTGGATCCTGGTGACGAAGGCATTTACCTCGTGACGGTTACTGATGCGAATGGCTGCACCAATACCGCTGAGACGGAGGTGGTATTATTTGATCCGCCGTTTGTCGAGATTGATCCGCCCGGCGGGCCCTTTTGTGAAGACGGCATGCCGGTTCAATTATTGGGTACACCTTCAGGCGGTGTATGGGCTGGTGAAGTGGGCGCCAATGGTTTATTCAATCCCGTCACAGCGGGCGAGGGTACGCATTCCTTGTTCTACACCGTAACAGATGGGAATGGATGCACCAACTCCACATCTGTCGACATCACAGTAGTGCCCAACGTCCCGGCAACGATCACACCGGAAGGTCCGTTTTGTGATGCTGAAGTGGTTATCACTTTACAAGCCATTCCACCAGGTGGTATATGGGGAGGCACGGCGAATTCAGATGGAGAGATATATCCCTCCGTGGCTGGACTGGGCTTGCACCTGTTCACCTATATGTTGACCGGGTTGAATGAATGCTACAATACCGAGATCTTCATCGAGATTGTCGCTACACCCACTGCGGAGATCCAGGATATTGACACGTTATGCGCGAATACCAGTGCATTCTCCATGACGGCCACTCCGTCGGGTGGAATCTGGGGCGGCGCTGCAGGTCCGGGTGGTCAAATCAATCCCGGTAACCTGGGTCCTGGTGTACATGACGTGTATTACAACGCAGTCCTGACCGGTGGATGCGAAGACACCGATACCACCACCATCGTGATCTTGCCCGAAGCGCCACTGGCAAGTAATGTTATTGAAGATTGCAATCCCGCCAATACCCATTACATGGTTACCTTCACTATTACGGGGGGTGAGTCATCAAGCTATGTCGTTGAAGGAAGTGTCGGAGGGATGATCATCGCAGGTAATCCATCAACATATATCAGCAATCCTATTCCTTCAGGAAGCCCTTATTCATTTGATGTATTCGATGCAAATCAATGTGACACTTTTGTCGTGTCCGGAAACCATGATTGTCTGTGCACTACACAAGCCGGGAATGTTTCAGCCGGGACTTTAGCTTGCGCGAATGGTGGAACGAATGTCGTGTTTGGTTCCATTGGTCAATTGGATGCAAATGACACGATGTATTTCGTGATTTACCTGGATGATCCGCTCCAGCCACTGGCGACCAGCGCTACCGGATTGATCCAGATGACGCCTCCGCTCCAGGCCGGTGTCCAATATTATATCGCGCTGATCGCGGGCAATACCATTCCCGGTGTGGGTGTCGATCCAAACGATCCGTGTTTATCGATTTCAGCGCCCGACTCCCTCATGTGGACACCTCAACCCACCGCGGCATTTGCCGGGCCGGATCAAATCTGTCTGGGTGACAGCCTCTTCCTTCAATTCAACCTGACCGGTTTTGGATCTTCATTCGACGTGACCTTTACAGATGGCGTCCAGGAATTTGAACTTGAATCGATTTTGCCTGGTCACACATTAGGCCTGCTGCCAGACACGACGACAACGTATACAATCACACTTGTGCATAGCAGCGTTTGTTATACTGACCTTGATACATCCCATACCGTTGTAGTTTCTGAAGCCCTGGCATTCCAGGCCACCACACAAATGTGTTCAGGAGATAGTCTTTTCGTCGGCGGTGCATTCCAACATGTATCCGGAATATATCACGACACCATTCCGGGGGTGATCGGTTGTGATACCATTCTGGCCACGACATTGATTTTTCGGGATGTGGATACGACGGCAGTCATGACCACCACCTGTGATCCCAATCAGGCCGGGATGTGGATCGAAGCTTATCTGAATCAATACGGATGTGACAGTACTGTAGTCCGTACGGCAGTGTTGGTGGAATCAGATACAACAAATCTATCGGGAACCACCTGTGATCCCCAACTGGCCGGCATCACGTCCACGCTGCTCATCGGCAATGATGGTTGTGATAGTCTGGTAATTAAAACGCTGGTGCTTCTTGATTCGGATACCACACAACTGGCTTCCGGGCATTGTGATCCGAACGCGACCGGCACATTTACAACCATCCTGGCGAATGTAAATGGTTGCGATAGTATCATTATCGAAACAATATCACTTTTGCCTTCGGATACTGTCTTATTGAACTTGTCTTCCTGCCATGTGCAGGATACCGGTCAGTTTGTCTCCATTTTTCAAAATACGAATGGCTGTGACAGTGCTGTGATCTCGAATGTAAGTCTGGTCCCTTCTTATGAAACTGAAATATTCGCTACGACGTGCCTCCCCGCACAGGCCGGTATATTCACGACATCGCTGATCTCCGTGGATGGCTGCGACAGTTTGATCATTGAAAACATCACTCTGCTGCCATCGGATACGCTGGTGATGACAGATCAATCCTGCGATCCTTCGGAAGTGGGTGAGTTGGTCATGTTCTATACTAATGCGTTCGGATGCGATAGCCTCGTCTACCTGGTGACTACGCTATATCCGATCGATACCTGCCGGACGCCACGATTGCTTTATGCGCCCAATGTCTTCAGCCCAAACAGTGACGGGATCAACGATCGCTTCACCCTTTTCTCCAATACGGAAGGTGCAGGTAAAATTCTCTCCCTGCGGATCTACGATCGCTGGGGTGATCTGGTTTTCGAAAACCTGGATTTCCTGCCAAACGAAGAACAGGCTGGATGGGATGGAAAATTCAAAGGTGAATTGTTAAATCCCGGCGTCCTGGCCTGGATCGCTATCGTGGAATATCCCGATGGGAATACGGATGTATTTGTGGGAGATGTGACTTTGCTAAGGTAAACCCTGGTTAAACTAAAAAGTCAAATCTAAACCCAGTCTCCATTTCTTTCGCTCACCAGCTCAAGTTTTTACGGTCTTACGCTCGTAGCTTCTCTCCATCCCATCCGGCCTCCCCCAGGAGAGGAAAATTAACTCTCCCTCCGAAGGGCGATGAGCTCCCTGCCTCAATTGTGAATGGTGAATTGTGAATTGTGAATTGTGAATTGTGAATTGTGAATTGTGAATTGTGAATTGTGAATTGTGAATTGTGAATTGTGAATTGTGAAAAAGTCAATTTAAATCGGAGATTTAAATTGAGTCACTGATTACTGAATACAGATTACCGATTACAGAACAATTACCTGAAGTCTTTCACTGCATTCGTCACAACCACCTGGTCGTCTACGTCCTTTCAAGAACAACAGCATATCCTTGTCCAACGCCAATACACATCGTCACCAACGCGTATTGCTGTTGTGTCTTTTGTAAAAGCCTGGCCGCATTCAATACAATTCGTGCACCACTCATGCCGAGTGGATGACCCAACGCGATAGCGCCGCCATTCATATTGAGGCGGGGATCATCATCTGCCAGTCCCAGTGTACGTGTGCAGGCCAACACTTGCGCGGCAAAGGCTTCATTGATCTCGATGACGCCCATATCTTCCAGTTTCAAACCTGCCTTTTTCAGTGCCTTCAATGAAGCGCCAACCGGTCCAATGCCCATGATGCGGGGTTCAACTCCAACAACACCAGAGGATACGATTCGTGCGATGGGTTTCAAATCATTTTGTCGAACGGCAAAATCAGAAGCGATCAACAAGGCCGCTGCACCATCATTCAACCCGCTGCTATTCCCTGCCGTGACACTTCCATCCTTGCGAAAGGCAGGTCGAAGTTTAGAAAGGATTTCGATCGTTGTACCCGGTTTTACAAATTCATCCTGGTCAAAGATCACCGGGTCCTGCTTGCGTCTCGGGATGCTGACCGGAGTAATATCATGAGCGAAATCATCCTTTGCCACCACCGCTTTCTGATGCGACCCGGCGGCAAAACGATCCTGATCTTCCCGGCTGATCTTGTATTGGTCGACCAGGTTTTCAGCTGTCTCCCCCATCGCTTCCGTGCCGTACAATTCCTTCATCCGGGGATTGATGAATCGCCAGCCAAATGATGAATCATGCATCTCGTTGTCACTTCCGAATGCCTGACTTGTCTTTGAGATCACCCAGGGTCCGCGCGTCATGTTTTCCACTCCACCACTCACAAACACATCTCCATCCCCTGCCTGAATAGCGCGATGCGAATGGACCACCGCCGACATGCCCGAAGCACATAATCTGTTTACTGTTTCACCCGGGACAGAAGTCGGTAATCCGGCGAGCAATAATGCCATGCGCGCCACATTCCGGTTGTCCTCTCCAGCCTGATTGGCGCAGCCCAGGATCACATCATCGATCAATGTCGGATCCAGGCCCGGATTCCGTTCCATTAGTCCCTTGATGACATGTGCCGCCAGATCATCCGTTCGCACATCGGACAGGCCACCTCTGAATGCGCCAATCGCCGTACGAACGCCATCAATGATATATGTATCCTGCATGATTAGGTGGGTCTCATTTAAGTCCGGAAGCTATACAACAGTCGCCTCCGTTATTGGTTCTGCGTGACATCGATCTTCTCATTGCGAAATCGCAGGCCAAACCACAGCATGACCACCACGGCGATAGCTCCCGGGATCAGCCAGATCATGGTCCAGTCATGCGTACCATCGGCAAGCGCATATCGGTTATATATATTGCCGGAGAGCCAGAAACCAATCAGCATGCCCACGCCATACGTGGCCAGGGTGATGAGTCCTTGCGCTGCACTTTTTACCCGGGGTCCTGCCTTATGGTCCGTATAGATCTGCCCGCTCACAAAAAAGAAATCATAACAAATCCCGTGCAGTACAATCCCGGTAAACAACATCCATATGCCCGGCCCTGCATCCCCGAATGCAAACAAAACGTACCGCAGCGCCCAGGCTGCCATGCCGACAATCAATGTCGTTTTCAACCCATACCTTTTGAGAAAATAGGGCAACAATAACATGAATCCCACTTCGGAGATTTGACCGAACGTCATATTGCCTGCCGCATTGGCCATGCCTTCCGCGTTGAGGAACAGGTTTGCGTTCTGATAATAGAAGGCCAATGGAATACAGATGAGTACAGAGGCCACAAAGAATTCAAGAAAGTTGCGGTCGCGCAACATTTTCAGCGCGTCCAGCCCAAGCATTTCGTGCACGGTGGGTCGCACACCAGGCTGCCCGGTCGGCGGTGTGTCGGGCAAGAGGAAACTGAAAAATCCCATAAAGGCCGAAACCGCTGATGCCATATAAAAAGTGTTCTGAAGTGTTCCGGCTTCTTCCCATGTCATGGCGTACCCAATAATGAGCCCGGCCACAATCCAGCCAACGGTTCCCCATACCCGGATTGTCGCAAACTGTTTTGACGGGTCGAGCATTTGCCGGAAAGAAACTGAATTGACCAGTGCGAGTGTGGGCATATACACGATCATGTAGATCAGGATATACGGATAGAACGCGCTGAAATCATTCGCCCCGGCGGCCAGGAACAAGAGGGCCGCCCCGACCAAATGAAGAATTCCAAGAATTCGCTGAGCCGCAAAAAAGCGGTCGGCAATCAACCCGATGATAAACGGCGCAATGATCGCCCCCAAGGATTGGGTAGAATAGGCTGCCGCGATCTGGTAGCCTTCAGAAGACAGGTTTCGCGAGAGATACGTGCCCATCGTCACAAACCATGCCCCCCAAATAAAGAATTCGAGGAACATCATCAGCGATAACTTGAAGCGGATACCTGCGATCATAGTTGGTCAGTTTATCGGAAACAACCCGAATTTGAGAAAAAAACGGAAACCGGTCTAATCAGGCATTCCGGGTGAGCTCTTCAATTTTTCGCAGGATCTGCTTTCGGTGATGCAGCAGATGAAACCTGAAAAACCATATCATCTGTCGCATCGTCATCCGGCCGGCAATGGCATGACGAAAAACCATATGCGTGGCGAAGCGCGGATACAGCCGTTCCATTTCCTGCCATAATTCTTCCCGCAAGGCTTTCCAGTTTTGATCCAGGGCTTCCTGTGACAGAACCTCCTGCTCGTCCCACATATTGATCATCTTCGGCGCCTTGTATCGGATAGGTAAAAAGTAAGCCACCCGGATTCCCCAGACACCCACCAGCGACTGCCATTGGAAACTGGGGATGGAGTCCGGGTACGAGGTTTTCTTCTTCAGATACTGCAGGGATAGTTTCTCGCTGAGGTAAACATGATTCACCGTTTGCGCGATGGACCATTCATCCGCTTTGGGGGCTGTTCATACACGGCTTGCGGAAGCGACATGATCCTGGACATCAACTCCTCGCGGGCGGCTTCGAGGTCGGCAAAGGATTTATGGAGTCGTTGAAGATGGGAATGCAAGGAATGGTTATTTTGCTCATCCAAGATACCGCAATAACTGCAGCTGGCATGCCGGACAAACGCACCTCCTTCCGAACCCGCTACGAATTTGATGAGACGATCTTTCGTCCGCAGATTGATCAACGGGTAGAACTGCCCCAATCTGACGCTGAAGATTTTGAAGAACTGCAGCCATTTGACCAGGTCTGGTTGTGGGCGTTGATGGGGTTTGAACTGGTATTTGTCATGATCCTGATGGTTGTGGCCGGTGTTTCCTGGCCGGAATTATTCGGCGTGATCGCCATTATGCTGGTTCCGTTAGCCTTGTTGTCTTCGATCAAACTCCGAACCCGCATTGATCGGGAAGGTGTGCATTATCGCATGGTGCCGTTCCATTTCAAAGAGCGGACGATTCCCTGGTCTGACATCGACCAGATCTATGTGAGGAAATATGACCCGCTCAAGGAGTATGGCGGCTGGGGGATCAAGTATGGCTTGAAAGGACTGGCGATCAATGTCAAAGGGAAGTACGGGATCCAGATCGTCAAGACGAATGGGAAGCGTATTCTTCTGGGCACCCAGGATCCGGAACGCGCGGCCAAAAGCCTGGAGCAACATCCCTTATTGGTTTGAGTAAAAAAGAAAGAGCGTCGAGGGTGTCGACGCTCTCAATTCTTCTCTTGATGTACGTTTTCGGGTGAAAGATGTCTCTTTCAGGATACCCGAGGCCGCGTGGCGCGGCTGCTGTAGGTGTGGTCTGCTTACTTAGCAGCCGGCTTGGCTTTAACTGCCTTACGAGCGGCTTTCTTAGGAGCAGCTTTCTTGGCCGGTGCCTTCTTGGACGGAGCTTTCTTAGCGGCAGCAACCGTTTTCTTGGCAGACTTCTTAGCAGCTTTCTTAGCGGCTTTTTTAGGAGCAGCTTTCTTTGCTACCTTCTTAGCAGCTTTTTTAGGGGCTGCTTTCTTGGCAGCTTTCTTAGCTACCTTCTTTGCAGCCTTTTTAGGTGCTGCTTTCTTGGCAGCTTTCTTAGCCGCCTTCTTTGCTGATTTAGCCATATGAATAATGAGATTAAGTTTGCGAATTGGATGGTGAACTTCGTTTTCTTCCTTCCGGCCGGTCAGGTTGGATTGTCGCCGGAACGATTTTTTGAAAACGGATCACAGAACGTGCGGGCAGACTATGCATCAAAACCCGGACAAATTTACGCTTTAGATTTATTTTTCATATATTTTTTTACAGAAATCGAAAAAAAATTTTATCGCGCGCGTAGGTCATCGCCGATCATCCCCGGCTTCATCCGAATTGAATTTGCCTGGACGTGGAGATGGCTCGATCGGATTTTCAACCGACTCAAAAATAGTGCCCTACACTGATCGGGATTCGACTCGCTATCTTTGGGTAATGCCATCTTCCCCACTTCGCTCACGATCTGCTGTTCACCTTTCTTGCTTTGCCAGCGGTGTGTTTTTGATGCTCTTGGTCATCAGCTGCCGGTCAGATGCATCGGATCCAGATCCGGTTTCATCATCGGTTGATCCGTCCCGGGAAGCTATAAGTCTGCTGGGCGATACGCTCTTGCCGCTTTCCGATCCACCGGATATTCGTCATGAAAAAGATAGCCTCCTGGATGAAGCCTACCAGTTCTATCTCACGGATAGCACCGACCTGGACAACATCATCTGGTACGGTCGTCGCCTGGCATACCTCTATCGATACCCGGAGGCCATCCGGGTGTTCAGTGACGGATTGAAACATCATCCCCAGGCCCCTGAACTTTACCGCCACCGTGGCCACCGGTACATCACTACCAGGCAATTTGATCGCGCCGTGGAGGATCTTGAAAAAGGTATTCAACTCGCGGAAGGCCGAAGCCTGGAAATGGAACCCGATGGTGTTCCCAACAAACTGAATATCCCGCTGAGCAATCTTCATTTCAACATCTACTATCACCTGGGCCTGGCCTATTACCTCCTGGGCCAATATGATGAAGCCCACCAGGCGTTTCATCAATGCATGGCCTGGTCAGACAATCCGGACCTGGTCGTGGCCACCTCCGACTGGCTATACCTTACGCTCAATCGTCTTGGCGATACCTCGGAGATCCAGGCGGTACTCCAGCCCATCCATGCTGACATGGAGATCATCGAGAACGACGGTTATCATCAACGCCTGTTACTATATAAAGGGCTGATCAAGCCTGACGCACTGATTGGCGATGCGGAAGATCCGATCCAGGCCGCGACTCAGCATTATGGAGTTTCAGCCTGGTATGCCTTTAATGGCCATCCGGATAAAGCCGCGCAGCTACGAAAGATCATATTGCAAAATGGGTATTGGCCTGCATTCGGTTATATCGCGGCTGAGGCGGACTCTAACCGGATCCGTCAACAACTCATCCAATGATCCGGTGCCTCTTTGATCCCACGCCTCCATGAGATACGACCCCATACCTCCACAACTTTTTATTGACCGCCGGAAGTTGTTCATGCGAAAAATGACCCGGCGATCCGCCGCACTTTTTTTTTCAGCTGGCACTGTCAGGCGATCCCTCGATCAGCATTTTCCCTATCAGCAAGATGCCAACCTGTTTCGCCTCACGGGTATCGAGCAAGCCGGTACCATCCTGCTTCTCCATCCGGGCGCCAAAAATCCTGATCAAAAGGAGGTTCTTTTTATCCTCCCCAAAAACCGGAAGGCGGAAACGTGGAATGGCTTGCGCATGACCCAATCGCAAGCGACTGCTGCTTCCGGCATCAGCACTATTTTTTCTTCAAAAGAATTCACCTCCCGGATCACCGAACTCTTCAGGCAGGTTGATCATGTATATATCTGTCCGTTTCCATATGCTGAAGAGCAATTGGCCGACCCGGTGCCCCTGGACCCGGAACTTCATGCAACGCTTTCTCTCGGGAAAAAAAATCAGTGGCTTGATCCAACATCGATCCTGACTGCACTCGCCATGGTCAAGCATCCGGAGGAAATCAACCTGATGAAAAAAGCAATCGGGGTGACCGGCCAGGCCTTCAGCAATGCGCTCGGTGTGATCAGACCCGGCATAAAGGAATATGAACTTGAAGCCAGCATCACCCATACGATCATTGCTCATGGCTGCACCCATGCTTTCGAACCGATCATCGCCTCCGGACCTGCTGCGTGTACATTGCATTATGTCCGGAATGATCGGGTCATCCGGAACGGGGAACTGGTGCTTATGGATTTTGGTGCGGCCTATGCGCATATGTGTTCAGACATGACGCGCACCATCCCCGCGTCGGGCCAGTTCAGCAAACGACAACGGGAAGTATATGATGCCGTACTTCGTGTGCTAACTGAAATACGGGACATGATGCGACCCGGTATAAAGCTCAGCGAGATCAATCGCGAAGCAGGAAAACTGATCGATACTGAACTGGTCCGGCTACATCTATTTTCCAAAAATGAGATACGACTGCAATCGAAAACCACACCCCTTCGAAAAAAATATTTCATGCACAGTATCGGCCACCACCTGGGATATGATGTGCACGATCTGGCGGAGAAAGACACACCGCTTAAACCGGGCATGATCCTGACTTGTGAGCCGGGTCTGTATATCAGGGAGGAAAAGCTGGGGATCCGTCTGGAAAATGACATTTTGATCCGACGCGGCGCACCCCTTGACCTGATGGCTGACATCCCGATTGAGGCAGAGGCCATTGAATCCCTTATCCACCAAAACAGTATTTCAGGTCATTAGCATGGCCTGCATTCAGGACATTGATGAGTCGTTCTGCTCAAGATATTCATCATATCTGCCAACCTTTGAGGGTGTTTTTCCGTATATTACTGGAGCCCCTTTTTGACCTCTCCCTTTCCACCAGGCAATTAAAATCCTTTATACATGAAAAGAATTACACTTACACTTTACCTGTTTCTCCTTTGTTTGATCACCGGCCTCAAGGCTAATCAATGGTCGGACCAACTTCTTTTCGCGGCGAGATTATCCGGCGACCAGGAGGTTCCGGAAGTCACCACTGATGCCCAGGGATTGGGTTCATTCTCATATGACATTTCCACCCGGATGCTGTACATAAGCGTGAAGGTGAATGCGCTATCCGGCCCCGTGACCGGCATCCATATCCACGCCGGTGTCGCGGGGGAAAACGGTCCTGTCGTGATCGATCTCACACCTTTTCTAAATGGCACGACGCTCAAACAAGGCATGCCCATTACTCCTGCAGATCTGTCCCGGTTGATCCGCGGGGAATATTATCTGAATGTGCACACTGCTGAAAATACAGACGGGGAGATCCGCGGACAGATCCTGTTGGAAACGGATCACAGGTTCGCTGCCGTAATTGAAGGTGCACAGGAAGTGCCCGAAGTGACAACCGACGCAAAAGGTCTTGGCATATTCCACCTGACCCATTCACAGAAAAGCGTGGCATTTGATGTACTCTTTACCGGATTGTCCGGACCCGTGACCGGTGCGCACCTTCATAATGCACCCGCCGGTGAAAACGGTGGGGTGGTTTTGGATCTTGGTCCGTTCCTGGATGGAAATTCAATTTCAGGTACATGGGAGCCAGGCGGCATGCTGGACGCATTGCTCGAAGGTGAACTGTATATCAATATTCACACCGACGCCAACCCGGATGGTGAGATCCGCGGGCAGATCGTATTGACAACTGGATTCACTTTCGATGCACGACTCGATGGCGCCCAGGAAAATCCCGGGATGAACACGAGTGGTCGTGGACTCGGCATCGTGACGCTTGATACGGAAATGAACGATATCAGTTATCATGTCCTCTTTGACAGCCTGTCCGGTCCCGCAACAAGCGCCCACTTTCACCAGGCACCGGCCGGTACAAATGGTGGGGTCGTGATGAACATTACAGATGATATTGATGGCAACCTGATCATCGGTAGCCAGGCCTATACCACCAATCTCTTCAGGAACCTGCTACGTGGCCAGCTCTATATCAATGTGCATACGACCGCGCATCCCGGCGGTGAGATCCGCGGACAGGTGTACAAGTTTGCACGCGAACCCTTCCTGGTCGAATTTAATGGCGGACAGGAAGTTCCTCCCGTCAACACCAACGGAAATGGGATTGGCCTTGTCACACTTGATCGCGATTTTTCTGATGCGCATTATATGATGGTTGTTGGCGGACTGGAGGGTGGATTTGCCGGAGCGGCATTTCATCAGGGCACTCCTGGCACTAATGGTGATGCCATCAATGATTTCACCCAGTTCTTCAACAACTTTGGTGGCAGTTATGGATATTGGGATGCGGATAGTGTGACTCCATTTGATCCCGAACCATTCCGATCAGAAGAGGTATATATCAACATACTGTCAGATCTCCATCCAACCGGTGAGATCCGCGGAAACCTGGTTCGATCTACTCAACTCTCGTTGCCCCAACCGTTTGATCCGGAATTCGATAATCAGTTTGTCCTGAGTGCCTTTATGTCCGGTGAGGACGTCGTACCGGCGACATCCAGTAATGGTGTCGGGCTGGTCACGATGTTCTTCGATGAAGATCATACGCGGGTGAAAATCAATATCACGGTGTCCGGGCTGACAGGTCCGATGATTGGTATTAATATTTATGAAGCTGATCCGGGAGTTAACGGACCTGTTCTCTTTCCGTTGGAAAATGTCGGGAACCGCGTACAACAGACTATCACAGATATCGATGCCTTTGATCTCATCAGCCTTTTAAATGGTGCCGCCTATGTCAGTGTGCTTACTGATGCTTTTCCGGGTGGAGAGATCCGGGGGCAGCTGGTACTTGAACAGGATGTTTCCTTTATCGCGCAATTGAATGGTGAAAATGAAAACCCGCCGGTGATTTCCGATGCACGGGGATTAGCCACGGTGCACTATACACTCGGTAAAATGGAGATTGAAGTGAATACTTTGCTCACGGGGTTGAGCAGTGAGATCATCGGAGCGAATCTGCATTCGGGCGGATTGGATGAAAACGGCCCGGTCATTATTAACCTGGATGACATCCGGAATGGCAATCGCATCCAGGGCCGGAAAGACATTGATGTGTTCAACCTGGTAGACCTCCTGTTCAATAATGTATATATCAATATTCAAACTGCCGATCATCCCGAAGGCGAGATCCGGGGCCAGGTGAATTTCTTCCCGGGCATCACATTTGATGGCTGGCTGGAAGGCAATCAGCAAGTCCCCTTCGTGACCACGCAAGGGAGCGCCCTGGCCATCGGTACAGTATTTCCAAGTCCGCAGGATCTTGCTTTGATCATGCTGGCGGATGGAACAAGTGGTCCGGTTGTGGCCAGTCATTTACATCGGGCACGCACCGGTGAGAACGGACCGATTGTACACGACCTCTCCGATGATCTGGTGAACAACTCTTTTGTACATATCGGCGTCATCCCCAATGCAGTTTTCGATGGATTAATGCAAGGCGAGGTGTATCTGAGCGCACATACTGCCGCATATCCTGATGGAGAACTCCGTGGTCAACTGATCCGAAGGACGCGGGATGGATACGCGTTTGATCTTTGTCCGGAGCAGGAAACCGATATGGTCGACGCACCGGATGCCGTAGGTTCAGGACTGGTGTCAATCGGTCGCGATCATTCCAATGTCAATGTATTTGTAGTTGCTGATGGCACTACGGGTGATGTCACTGCAGCCCATTTTCACGAGGCGCCCATCGGGCTGAATGGTGGTGTCGTATTTGACCTGGGCGACTTTTTATCCGGAAACATCATTGCCGCCTATGCAGAAGAGGTGGACACAAGCGTTGTCAATGCATTGCGCAGCGGTGAGATCTATGTCAATATGCATACCGATATGCATTCCGCCGGCGAGCTGCGCGGACAGGTCGTCAATGAATCGCTGTGCACACTGGTCTCCGGCCTGGATCCCATCGCAGAGATCCTGGATGAGATCCGGTTAAGTCCTGTACCGGTGGTAGATGTGCTGAACGTTTCAATGGATGCACATCAGGCAGCAGCATTGTCGTTTAACATTATTGATGTGACCGGCAAATTAATGTCATCGACTTCCTACTCCGTTTCCGTTGGGCAACAGACGTTTTCAATTCCGACCCAAGTGCTGGGTCCCGGATTCTACACGTTGTTCATCACCGATGGACAAAGAGGGCAGGCACTGAAATTTGTGAAGTAATCCAATATCATGATATCGAAAAAAGCCGTCCCGGTTTTGCGGGGCGGCTTTTTCTTTTCCGACACATTTAAGTTTTTCTTAAGCCTCCCGAAACTTACGTTAACACGGGTTATGGCGTCTTTCTGATAACAATCAAAATCGATGAATCATGAAAGCGCTCAACCAAAACCGCAGCATGTACTGGAGCCTGGCAGTTCACCTCGCGCTCCTGTTGTTCGCCCTTATCCCGATGGCTTTGCGCACCGCGGAAAAAGTACCGGTCGAATACCTGCTGGACATCAGCTACGAAGAAATCCCTGACATCATGACCTCTGGTAGCCAGGGCCTCCAGGCAAGAAGCCCGATTTACAACGACGAGCCTGAGCCCACTACCGATGAGCCAGATGAAGCGCCTGTGCCGGTTGACGAAAATGAACCGGTCGAATCACCCACACTGGCGGACGCCGAAAGTGATATCGAAAGTGATGTCACCACTGATTCCGAAGTGGATGTGATCGCTGACGACCCCGACCTCGGCGGAACTGCCGAAGAGACACACGCCGATGGCGGTGGCCAGGGTAGCCCGATCGAAGGAAACCAGGATGGTGCAGCCATGGCCGGTGATGGTGGTGGCGGAGACGGACTGGAAGGCGATGGTATCATCACACGAAAAGTGATCTATCGCGCGGATATTTCCCAGGCGGCCAAAGTAAATGGCCGGGTGACGATGGATATCTGTATCAATCGGGAAGGCCGGGTCGTGTATGCGGGATATGATGCCGAAAAAACAACGATCACGGACAAAGACATTATCAAACACTGCACATACCTCGCGCTGAACTACCGTTTTGAATCGAAATACCATGCGCCTGCGAAAGAATGCGGCGAACTGACATTCATCTTCCGGATTGACGAAGAAATGGAAGTGAAATAAGAATACTGTACCCGCCTGACGAGGTGTTTGTTTGAGATTGGAGGTTTGATTTCCCGCAGTGCATATGCTGACCAGCGCTGCGGGATTCTTTTTTTTAGAGCATCACACCGATACCGAGTGTCAGCCCCCGAATTATTGATTCTTTTCGATTCTTGATCAATGGTTGCAAGCCAAACCGATACCGGAATTCGGTGGTGACCAGATCAAACCAGGTCAGCTGGAGTCCTGCTGCCAGCGCTGTCGACACGCCGTTTAGCGAATCATCATCCAGCCCGACACTGTTGGCCCCGATATCATAAAAGAAAATCACCTCCCCGCCACCGACCAGATTACATTCCACAATACCCGGATCCCATACTGAATAACCATAGCCAAGTCCGATAGAGAAATAATGAAACGGCTCATCTCCCGCTGCCGGAAAAGCGAGTGATTTTTCAAGGCGCGGAATCGAAAACCGGTGGTAGCGAATGCCGGCCAGGAAGATAGACCGGTTTTTTTTCACATGTACTTCAAATCCCATCATCTGACCCGGATGTCCGGATTCTCCCACCAGATCCACCTCATCCCGGAAATGCCAGGTTTCAAGTCCCGCTTTCAGATTAAAATCAGTGGTGCTTGGGGTCTGGCCCGGGAGTGCGCGCACAAGGATCAATGCCCAGAACAGGAACAGGAAACGTTTATGGTGTATCATCAAAAGGTGTGTATCCGTCAGCTCACTAAAGTTAACTTATTTTCGCCATCAGGCGGGTCAAGTCCCCAACCTTGCATATGTATCCAGATCTGTCGTATTTCTTCCATGATCTGTTCGGCACCGCGCCGGATAACGCGTTGAGCGTCTTTAAAACTTTTGGCGTTTTCCTGATCCTGGCCTTCCTGGCCAGCGCCTATGTATTGAGCCTGGAATTGCGACGCAAGGAAAAGGAGGGATTGCTCAAGGGCAGTACCCAAAAGATTCGCGTGGGATTTCCGGCCACACCACTGGAGATTGGGCAAAACGCGCTTTTTGGATTCGTCATCGGATACAAGATCCCGTACATCATGCAGCACTTTGATCAATTCCGGCCCGATCCGGCGAGCATGGTTTTTTCGGCTGACGGAACATTCATTTGGGGTGTATTGGGTGCGGTGTTGCTGGGCTACTATCGGTATTGGGATGCTCAAAAGAAAGCGTTGCCCAAGCCGGTGATCAGGGAAGAAATCGTGATGCCGCATCAGCGGATCGGAGATATCACAATTCTCGCCGCTATTGCTGGAATCGTTGGCGCCCGCTTGTTTTCGATCATTGAAAGCACGGAAAACATCAAGGCCTTTCTGGAGGATCCGCTGGATCAGTTGCTCAGCGGAAGTGGGCTGGCAATCTATGGTGGCCTGATCGTGGCGTTTGTCGCGGTGTACTGGTATATCAAACGAAAAGGTATGACCCCGATCCATGTCATGGATGCGGCAGCTCCGGCGCTGATCGTCGGGTATGCTGTAGGTCGATTGGGATGCCAGTTTTCAGGAGACGGGGATTGGGGGATCGTGGCGGCTCAACCGATACCGGGTTGGTGGTTTTTACCCGACTGGCTGTGGTCGTATACGTATCCGCACAATGTATTGAAAGAAGGAGTACTGATCGAAGGTTGTACCTGGGATTACTGTCATCAGCTGGCGGAAGGTGTATACCCAACACCGGTATATGAAACCTTTTTCTCGATGGTCATATTCGCTGTTCTGTGGTTTTTGCGAAAACGAGTCCGCATCGCGGGGATGATCTTTTTCCTCTATGTATTGTTGAATGGCATCGAGCGGTATTTCATTGAGAAGATCCGCACAAATCCCGACATCGACATCCTGGGCATCCAGGCCACTCAAGCTGAATATATTTCCGGGTTGCTCGTTTTGATCGGGATCGCGGGCATGGTCTTCGTCTGGCGAAAAGGAAGTACGCGTGCTGCGGGAACACCGTGATAAATTAGTTTTGACACCCTATGCATGATCTGATCATCATCGGCGCTGGACCCATCGCGATTACTTGTGCGATCGAAGCAAAGAAGGCCGGACTGAACGCGCTGATGATCGAAAAAGGCATGCTGGTCAATACACTTTTCCATTTTCCGACCAACATGACATTCTTTTCCACGTCAGTTTTACTGGAGATCGGAGAAGTGCCGTTTATCAGTCACGGCGACAAGCCCACACGCCGAGAAGCATTGGAATACTATCGCCGGGTATTTGATGCTTGGCAACTCAACGCGCATTTTTACGAAACCGTAGAGGAGGTGGTGAAGCGCCAGGATCATTTCGTGGTCACAACCTCGAAGGGAGAATATACCAGTAAGGCTGTAATTGTGTCGACTGGATTCTATGATCACCCTGTGTTGATGAATATTCCCGGAGAAGACCTTCCCAAGGTGCGTCACTATTACGACGAACCGCATCCGTATGTGGGGCAAAAAGTAGCTGTCATCGGAGCGGCGAATTCCGCATGCGATGTTGCGCTGGAATTATGGCACAAAGGCGCGGAGGTGACGATGATTGTTCGTGAAGGGGAGATCTATGAAAAAGTGAAGTACTGGATCAAACCCAATATTGAAAACCGGATCAAAGAAGGATCCATTCCCTGTTATTTCAACAGCCAGGTCACGCATATCTTCCCGGACCGAATCGTTGTTAAAACACCCGAGGGTATGATCGAACTGGAAAATGATTTTGTCCTGGCGATGACTGGCTACCAGCCCGATTTTTCCAGGCTGAAAAAATGGGGCATTCAGTTGACGGATTCCCAACCTCCTGAGTTGGTGTACAACCCGGAAACCCATGAATCATCCGTTCCAGGCCTGTATGTCGCCGGAGTGGTGTGTGGCGGGATGTGCACTAACAAATTTTTCATTGAAAACGCCCGCGATCACGGCGAAAAGATTGTTCGCCACTTCCTTTTAAAGAAAAATTAATGCTGCACCGGCTCAAATGCCTCGGCAATATGAATGGCTTTTCGCTCCGCAAAATCGGCGATCTGATGGCGGCAGCTAAACCCATTGGCAATGATCATTGCATCAGGCTTTTCTCTGATTGCAGGAATGAGAACGCGATGCGCCATTTTTTTTGAGACCTCGTAATGGTTGCCTTCATAACCAAAGGAGCCTGCCATGCCACAACATCCGCTGTCGATAATGTTGAACTGTACATGGTCCCAGAGTTGAAAAAGCGTTTGTACCGTATGCATGCCATACAAGGATTTCTGATGACAATGCCCATGAATTAATATGGTATCTGATTTTGGCTTGATCCGCTTCCGGGCTTCGGGATCTGTCAACAGGACCTGCAAAAGATATCGCTCAAACGGCTGGATCTTTTTTAACGACAGCGCCGTGGCATCATCCTCGACCAGGTCGGGAATATCATCGGTCCAGGCCGATGCGCATCCGGGTTCCAGCACCACCACAGGAATGTCCTGATCCAGCCAACGCCGAACCTGTTGCACGCCATCCTGCACTTTCATTTTCGCTTCTTTCAAAAAACCATGTGAAATGCGTGGTCGCTGACAGCAACCCGCATCCAGTACGTTCACCTTTTGTCCCAAATGTTGTAGTAAGGATAAGGCCGCAGTTCCGATCTCCGGTTCATGGCATTGTGTGTATGTATCGACGAGCAGTACAACATCAGGCTTGCTGTCAGCTGCCAGGTGTCTCTTGATCTGCTGCAGAAAAGTCTTCTTTGCATATAAAGGCAGATGCCGGCGCCGATCGATGCCCATCGATTTGAGCAGGAGCGGTCTGATCAACGGCATGGATTGAAATGCATTGACCCATGTGGCCCAGCGGCCGGCTATTGTCCTGGCGATTTCCGGACTGCGTCCGATCATTTGCTCCAGGCGACTTGACCCGTACTGATCATAGTGATGTTGCATTACTTCGCTTTTCAGGCGAGCCATATCTACACTGCTCGGACATTCGGCCTTGCAGGCCTTACAAGAAATACACAGATCCATCACATCGCGGACACCCGCATTCCCCAACCCATCCGGAAGTTGTCCGGACATCGAAAGCCGCAATACATTCGCCCTGCCCCGGGTAGAATCCGCTTCATCCCGCGTTGCCATAAAACTCGGGCACATGGTACCGCCACTCAGTTTGCGACAAGCGCCCAGTCCTGAACATTGGTTGACCGCAGTGTGAAAATCGCGTTGCTCCCGGTACTGATAAACAGCATCAAAAGGCAAGTCATGATACGAAGTGCCAAACCGAAGATTGTGATCAATCGGTGGCGGATCAACGATCTTTCCCGGGTTTAACAGGTTACCCGGATCAAAAAGTTGCTTGATCTGCACAAATGCGTTATGGATCCTATCGCCATAAAATGTCTTCAGGTACCCGCTTCGAATGATCCCGTCACCATGCTCACTGCTCCACGATCCCTTGTAGTGCATCACACGCTCAAATGTGCGATCCATGATCTTTTTAAATCGCTCAATATCTTCTCCCTTCCGCATATTCAACAGCGGACGAACATGGATGACACCTACACTGGCATGCGCGTAAAAATCAACCTCCACATTCAATTCATGACAGATCCGGATCACATCCGCGATATAGGCGTCAAGATGCTCGAGCGGTATCGCCGCGTCTTCAATTCCCTCCACGCCTTTGGTTTCAACCGGTTCACCCAACAACAAGCCGAGCCCGCGTTCACGAATGCTCCAGATGTTTTTGTAGGTTGGGCCCTCAGGATAATAGTCATGCGCGTAACCGAAACTCAATGATTGCAGCTCCTGGTGCATTTGTTGTGCGCGTTGTTCCAGTTCCTTCGGATCATCCCCATAAAACTCCACCATCTGGATCGCTTCCGGATCGCCTTTGATAAAACCGGTCATGGGCGCTGTCTCCATGTTCTTCTGACTGTAGTGCAAAAGAATCCGGCTTAAAATTTCCACGGCTGCAGGTTTATGCTGCACCATCGTCCGTACAGCCCGGATGGCATCCTGTGCCTTTTCAAACTGGATCACACTGACGCCCTTATGTTTTGGTAGTGGAACAAGTTTGACGCGCGCTTCCAGGATCAGGCCCAATGTCCCTTCGCTGCCGACAAACAATCGACTTAAATCAGCACAACAGGATTGCAGGAAATCATCGAGTGCGTAACCGCCAACACGTCGCATCGTTTTGGGAAATCGTTCCGCAATTTCCTGTTCAAGCGGCCGCACAATGTCCTTTAGTGCTTCATAATATTTAGCATGCTTTTCATCCGGGACACGGGTCTCATTCCGACTGGTATGGACTATCGTGCCGTCTGCCAATAATACTCTGAGCTCAAGTACATGGTCACTCGTCTTGCCATACAGGATGCTTTTCGTGCCGGATGAATTATTAGCCATCATCCCGCCCAAAGTGGCACGTGAACTTGTCGCAGGATCGGGTGCAAATTCCAATCCTTTGGGTTTCACATATTCATTCAGCTGGTGACGCACCACGCCCGGCTGCACCCAGGCAGATTGATCGCTCATGAAGCGAATGCCGTTCATGTATTTTGAAAAATCGATCACGATCGATTCACCCACAGTTTGTCCGGCCAGGCTCGTGCCTCCGCCTCTGGGCAGCAGGGGTACGTGATATTCTTTCGCGACCTGGAGACAACTGATGACATCCTCCTCATGACGCGGACACACGACGGCCAATGGTGTGACCTGGTACATCGACGCATCTGTACTGTACATGCCCAGGTACCAGGGCTCGGCATACACATCACCCCTGATCCGCTCTTGTAAAGCTCGAATAAACGGTGCCGGCGCAGCGGTCATGGTTTCACCCGGTAAGCATTGATCTCTTCAAAAAAGATATCATCATTCGGCACATCAAATAATAAGCGCAAAGGCATGCCATTGTTATCCTGCTGGATCTGGACCGTCCCGAAATCCCACCAGGCCTGCGATTTTACCCAGTCCATTTCATAGGTGTCATGATGCCAGTGCTTCAACCGCGCTGTTAACTCAGGCGCCTGATCAAACACGATGGAGAGTTGTCCCTGTTGATCGACGATCATAATGTCACCATACATTTCGCATCTGTATGTACCGGCAATATCCGCCGCGGACATCGTTGGGAGGGCGTTCGCCATACGGGCATTGACACGTTCCTTGATCCTGTTCGACCGCTCATCCATACTACCTTGATCCTGTCGTATTGCTCTTTCCTTCCAGTCCCGCTGTTCGAATCCGAAAACACGGTCAGCGATTTCATAGGTCAACGGTGTGCCAATCGAGCTCATGCTATTCGTTAGCACAACAATGCCCAGCTTTTCCGTGGGAAACAAAACCACCGCAGAGTACATTCCGTCATATCCACCAGTATGGGAGATCCGCAGCTTATTATTGTATTCCGTAATACCCCAGCCCAAACCATAACCATTAAAGTCCCGGCCACCATACAATTCACGGGTGAAGTCAGAAACCGGGTGATTGACATGGACATGCCACATTTCGTGCTGCGATCCGGGTGTAAACAAGGTGTCGCTTCCCTGGATGCCGTGATGAAGTTGGAGCCTGACCCATTTCAGCATATCGTCAACGGAAGAAAGGATCCCGCCGGCCGCGCCCGATGCGTTCCACTCCACCCAATCGATGGCCTGAACACCTTCGAATCCAGGTTTGTGCGGCGAGGCTACATTGGTGGTTTGCGGAATAGCATTTGTCGACGTGATGGTGCGATCCATACCAAGGGGGATAAAGAATCGCTCCCTGACAAATTCATCCCACGCTTTTCCGGTCACTGCCCGGATCACTTCACCCGCCGTGATATACATCACGTTACTGTACCCGAAGCCGTTCCGGAATTCAAATGCCTGTGGAATCTCATCCGCACGTTCGATGATCTCCCGGGCGCTGCGTTCACTCCGGTACCAGATCACATCCCCGCTGAACGTTCCCAGACCGGCACGGTGACAAAGTAAATCCCGAACTGTCATCAACTCGGATGCGCAAGCGTCATACAGATCAAAATACGGCAGGTGGCGTTGCACCCGATCTTCCCAATTCAATTTCCCTTCTTCAACCAGTACCGCAAGCGCCGCCGCGATGAACGCCTTGGAGTTTGACGCGATGGCATA